>Ga0209023_10003308_pt1 | contig 19349 bp, 16 predicted proteins | sample LakOneMetagenome_FD_187468 | JGI IMG/M metagenome (GOLD analysis project Ga0209023, IMG submission 187468) | Freshwater and sediment microbial communities from Lake Erie, Canada (SPAdes) (version 2) | ecosystem: Environmental > Aquatic > Freshwater > Lentic | place: Lake Erie, Canada...
CGCGCTTTTGGCGAGTCATCAAGCGATGCAACGATCTCAATCGGCTGCACCACTTTTTCCAAATAGGCTTGTAACTGCTTCTTGAGGGTTGCGTCCAGCATGGTGTTTTCCTTGAAATACAGAGGGTTTTATTGGAAGCCCGCCAATCGGCGGGCTTCCGGTACTACTGATTTACTGCCAACTACGTGCTGCTACTGCTTAGATCTTGCCGACCAGGTCCAGCGACGGGGTCAGGGTTTCCGCGCCTTCGGTCCACTTGGCTGGGCACACCTGGCCTGGGTGGGCGGCGACGTATTGGGCTGCCTTGACTTTGCGCATCAGTTCCGATGCGTCGCGGCCGATGCCGTTGTCGTGCACTTCCATGACCTTGATCTGGCCTTCTGGATTGATGACGAAGGTGCCGCGCAGTGCCAGGCCTTCTTCTTCGATCATGACTTCGAAGTTACGTGCCAGGGTGCCGGTCGGGTCGCCGATCAGCGGGTAGTTCACTTTCTTGATGGCGTCCGAGGTGTCGTGCCATGCCTTGTGGGCGAAGTGGGTGTCGGTCGACACGCCGTAGACTTTCACGCCCAGCTTTTCGAATTCCGGCTGGAAGTCAGCCAGGTCTTCCAGTTCGGTCGGGCAGACGAAGGTGAAGTCGGCCGGGTAGAACATCAGGACGGACCAGGTACCTTTGAACTGCTCTTCGGTCAGATCGATGAATTTGCCAGCGTGGTAAGCGGTGGCTTTGAACGGCTTGATCTCGGTGTTGATAAGGGACATGGAAGCTCCTGTTGTGGGTCAAATCAAAAATTGATGAAACGAAGTTTATGCTCTTGCTGTGCTTTTGTAAAATTAATTGATCAGATGAGTTCAATTGATTTTACCTATGATGCAGAGGTGACAAAGGATATCAGCCTCGCAAGTGCCGCGTAAGTGTGAGGGAAACGGGCGGGGTTTGCAACCGCCGCCCGATTTGGATTTTCAATGGCCCGGCTGTTCAGGGTCAGCAATGCAGGCCAGTCCACATGGTTTTGTACGGTGGGCACGCTGTGCCCACGCGGTTACGTGCATGTGCTGCGGCCTTGTGCGGTAAAGGGTCGCTCGCAGACCATGCTCCGGCCACGTTCAAATCGGGTTGCAGACTGGCGGATACGTTTCGAGCGGGACTTCACCGCCGATAGCTACCGCACGCGCACGTAACCGCGTGGGCACTTCGGTGTAGAGGCCCCCGGCCTCTACACCCCCACCGTACAGGATACGGCGCAACCGCCCGTCACACGCCCAACATGCTTACGCCGGGATTTCGGCGCGCGGCGCCGTCACGCTGCAGGGCAGCGCCAGGCTGAAGGTCGAGCCCTGCCCCGGGGTGCTGGTGACCGTCAGTTCGCCGCCATGGGCCACGGCCAGCTGGCGCGAGATGTACAGGCCCAGCCCCAGGCCCTTCGGCTCGCCGTTGCGGGTGCCGCGCTCGAAGGGCTGGAAGATGCGCTCGATGTCGTCCGGCGAAATCCCCTTGCCCTTGTCGGCCACGGCGATGCGCGCGCAGCTGCCGTCGACCTGCACGCTGACCTCGACGTTGCAGCCGCCGCCATAGCGCAGCGCATTCGTCAGCAGGTTGACGATCACCTGCTCGATGCGGAATTCGTCCCAGTGGCCGTACACCGGCTCGCGCGGCTGCAAGGTGATGGCGCAACCGCTGGCGGCGGCCTGCAGCGACAAGTCGCTGACCACGCGTTCCAGCATGCCCATCAGCTCGACCGGCGCCGGGCGCACCGACAGCGTGCCGTTGCGCATGCGCGTGACGTCCAGCATGTCGTCGATCAGGCGGATCATGGCCTTGATCTGGCGTTCGTCGCGCCTGATCATCGCGCCCATCTGCTCGGCATTGAAGGCCTGCAGATTGCCGCGCTTCAGGTGCAGGGTACGCATCTGGATTTCGAGGAACAGGGTATTTAATGGCGTGCGCAGCTCGTGGGCGACGAGCGACATGAATTCGTCGCGCATGCGCAGCGAACGTTGCAGCTCTGCCTGGGTCGCGTTCAGTTCCTGCAGCAGGACTTCCTGTTCGCGCCGGCTGCGTTCCAGCGCTTCCATCTGGCGCGCGACCTCGCGCCGCTGCTGGTCCAGGGCCACGAAGACGTTCACCTTGCCGCGCACCGCGTCCGGGTCGAGCGGCTTGTAGAGGAAGTCGACCGCCCCGCTTTCGTAGCCCTTGAAGGAGTAATTCAGCTCGCGCCCGGCGGCCGAGACGAACATGATCGGGATGTTGCGGGTGCGGGTGGTGGCCCGCATCATCTCGGCCAGCTCGAAGCCGTCCATGCCCGGCATCTGGACGTCGAGGATGGCGAGGGCGAATTCGTGTTCGAGCAGCAGGGCCAGCGCCTCCTCGCCGGAATGGGCGTGGAAGACGAGGCGGCGTTCGTCGCGGATCAGGGCATCGAGGGCGCGCAGGTTGTCCGGCAGGTCGTCGACGATTAGCAGTTTGCTTGGCTCTTGGAAGCTCATGGTGTTGTTGTCTCCAGCAGGGGCAGCAGCGCGCGGATGTCCGCGAGCGGCAGCACCAGGTGCGGGGCGCACAGGCTGATGGCCTTTTCGGGCATGGTCGCCGCCTGCGCTTCAATCGGGTCTTGCACAATGGTCAGGCCGCCGCGCTGCCTGATCCTTTGCATGCCTTCGGCGCCGTCTGCATTGGCGCCGGTCAGCAAAATGCCGGCCAGGGCCGGGCCATAGGCGTCGGCGGCCGACTCCATCAGCACGTCGATGGCCGGACGCGCATAGCGCACCGGCGGCTCGCAGCTGAGCGAGAATACGCGATCGGTCTCGATCGACAGGTGGTAACCGGCGCCGGCGAAATACAGCGTGCCCGGTTCCACGCTCGCCTTGTCGGTCGCTTCGCGTACCGGCAGGCCGAGGCGCGCGTCGAACAGTTCGGCCAGGCGGCTTTCGCGGTCGCTCGGCACGTGCAGGATGCAGACGGCGGCCAGCTTCGGGCTGACCGGCAGCGCCGGCAGCAGTTCGACCAGGGCGTCGACGCCGCCGGCCGAGGCGCCGATCACGACGGCCTCGATGCGCCGTCCCGCCAGCACCTGCGCGAACCTGGCCGAGCGCTCGTTCATTCGGCCGCCTTGCGGAACAGGCGCTCGCGCCGCGCCAGCGGCTCGAAGCGGTGCGCGTAGTGCGAGAAGTCGATGCTTTCCTTGCTGCCCAGGCCGAGGAAGCCGCGGTGGCACAGCGACTCGTGGAACAGGCCCAGCACGCGGTTCTGCAGGCGCCGGTTAAAGTAGATCATCACGTTGCGGCAGCTGACGAAGTGGGTCTCCGAGAACACGCTGTCGGTGGCCAGCGAATGGTCGGCGAAGGTCACGTTCTCGACCAGCATGCGCTCGAACAGGGCGCCGCCGTAGGCTGCCGTGTAGTAGTCGGAGAAGGCGCGCTTGCCGCCCGACTTCTGGTAGTTCTCGGTGAACAGGCGCATGCGGTCCAGCGGGAACACGCCGCGCCGCGCCGCGTCCAGCGACACCGGGTTGATGTCGGTGGCATAGATCATGGTGCGCTCCAGCAGCCCCTCCTCGTGCAGCAGGATCGCCAGCGAATACACCTCTTCCCCGGTGCTGCAGCCGGCCACCCAGATTTTCAGCGACGGGTAAGTGCGCAGGTGCGGCACCACCTGGCTGCGGATCGCCGCGAAGTATTCCGGGTCGCGGAACATCTCGGACACGGGAATCGTCAGGTATTGCAGCAGCTGGGAAAACGCTTCCGGCTGGTGCAGCACCTTGGCCTGCAGTTCCGACACCGTGGCGCAGTCCATCTCGCGCAGGGCCACCAGCACGCGGCGCTTTTGCGAGGCGCCGGTGTAGTCGCGGAAGTCGTAGTTGTACTTGAGGTAGACCGCCTCAACCAGCATCCGCAGTTCGATGTCGATGTTGTCCGGGGCAGTTTTCAAACGCGCTCCATCGTGGGCATCCAGACCCGCAGCAGCGAGTACAGGCGGGCCAGGTCGATCGGCTTGGCCAGGTAGTCATTGGCGCCGGCGGCCAGGCATTGCTCCTGGTCGTCCTTCATCGCCTTGGCGGTGATGGCGATGATCGGCAGGCGGTCGAAGCGGCCGTCCTTGCGGATGCGGCGCGTCGCTTCCAGGCCATCCATGCCCGGCATCATGACGTCCATCAGCACCAGGTCGATGCCCGGCAATTCGTCGAGCTTGGCAATCGCCTCGAAGCCATTCCTGCCGACTTCGACGTTGGCGCCGCGCTGCTCGAGCGCGGCGGTGAGCGCAAACACATTGCGCACGTCGTCGTCGACCAGCAGGATTGTACGCCCTTCGAACACGCGGTCGCGTCCGCGCACGGTCTTGAGCATGTGCTGGCGCTCGGTCGAGAGCTTCGACTCGACCTTGTGCAGGAACAGCGTCACTTCGTCGAGCAGGCGCTCGGGCGAACGCGCGCCCTTGATGATGATCGAGCGCGAATACTTCAGCAGTTCCGCCTCTTCGTCGCGCGTCAGGTTGCGGCCGGTGTACACGATCACCGGCGGGAACGAGAACAGCTCTTCCTGCGACATGCGCTGCAGCAGCTCGTTGCCCTGCATGTCGGGCAGCTTGAGGTCGATGATCATGCAGTCGAAGATCTCGCTGTGCAGCAGGGCCAGGGCTTCCTCGCCCGAGCCGACCGCCGCGATCTGCACGTCGGCGTCGGCGATCAGGGCCACCACGCTGTCGCGCTGGCGCTCGTCGTCCTCGACCAGCAGCACGCGCTTGATCTTCTGCGAGGATTTCTCCTGCAACTTGCGGAACACCTCTTCCAGCTGCTCGCGCGAGGTCGGCTTCAGGGCATAGCCGATCGCGCCCAGGTGCAGGGCCTCGGTGCCGTTTTCCATGCTCGACACCACGTGCACCGGGATATGGCGGGTGGCCGGGTTGTCCTTCAGCTGCTGCAGCACCGACAGGCCGGAGCCGTCCGGCAGGCGGATATCCAGCAGGATCGCGTCCGGGCTCTCGGCGGCGGCCAGTTCCAGGCCTTCGCCGGCGGTCAGCGCCACCAGGCAGCGGTATTCGAGGTCGTGCGCCAGGTCATAGAGGATGCGCGCAAAGCCGGGCTCGTCCTCGACCACCAGCACGGTGCGGCGGCCGCCGGCATCCTGATCGCGGTCGTCCGGGAAGCGTTCGGCAGGCGGCTGGGCGCTCTCCGCTGCCGGCGCCGGAACCGGCGCAGGGGCTGCGGCGCGTTCGATGCGCGGTTGCGGGGCGGGTGCGCGCGGGGCCGGCGGCGTGGCCGCGACCGCGCCGCTCTTCGGCAGGCTGAGGGTGAAGCTGCTGCCCTCGCCCGGCGTGCTGGTCACCACGAGGGTGCCGCCCAGCAGGCTCGTGAGGTCGCGCGAGATCGACAGGCCCAGGCCGGTGCCGCCGAAGCGGCGGCTGGTGGTGCCGTCGGCCTGGTGGAAGGCCTCGAAGATGCGTTCCTGCTGCTCGGGCGCGATACCGATGCCGGAATCCTGCACCGTGAACTGGACCCAGCCCTCATCGGTCGCGCTCACGGTCAGGCTGACCGCGCCCTGCTCGGTGAACTTCACGGCGTTCGAGAGCAGGTTTTTCAGGACTTGTTCCAGGCGCTGGCGGTCGGTATGGATCGAGGCCGGCACATTCGGCTCGACCGTGACGTTGAAGGTCAGGTTCTTCTGCTTGGCCAGCGGCTCGAAGGTGCGGCCCAGGCCCTCGACGGTGCGACGCAGCGGCAGGTCTTCCGGCAGCAGTTCCAGCTTGCCGGCCTCGACCTTCGAGATGTCGAGGATGTCGTTGATCAGGTTCAGCAGGTCGTTGCCGGCCGAGTAAATCGTCTGGGCGAAGCGCACCTGCTCTTCGTTGAGGTTGCCCGGCACGTTGTCGGAGAGCAGCTTCGCCAAGATCAGCGAGCTGTTCAGCGGCGTGCGCAGTTCGTGCGACATGTTGGCCAGGAACTCGGACTTGTAGCGGCTGGCGCGTTCCAGGTCCAGGGCGCGCGCGCGCAGCTGCTCCTGGGCTTCGGTCAGCGCCGCGTTCTTCATGTCCAGGTTCAGGGCCTGCTCGGCCAGCTGGTCGTTGGTCTGCTCCAGCTCGGCCTGCTGGTTTTCCAGGCTCGACTGCGATTCTTCCAGCGCGCGCGATTGCTCTTCCAGCTCTTCGTTGGCGGTGCGCAGCTCTTCCTGCTGGACCTGCAGCTCCTCGTTCAGGGCCTGGGTTTCCGACAGCGCGTCTTGCAGGCGCTGGCGGTAGACCACGGCGGCCACCGAGGAGCCGACGTTGTCGGCGATGAGCTTCAGGAATTCGACGTCGCGGTCGCGGATACCGTGCAGGAAGCCGATCTCGATCACGCCCTTGACCTTGCCGAAGTTGTTGATCGGCGCGATCACGACTTCGCGCGGGGCCGCCTCGCCCAGGCTGGAGGCCACCTTCATGTAGTCGTCAGGCAGGTTGTCGACCGTGACCAGTCGGTTTTCGTTGGCGGCCTGGCTGGCCAGCGAGGCGCCCGGCTCGATAACCGCGTTGCGTTCTTCGTCGTTCGAGAAGCCGAAGGCGCCGATGCGGCGCAGTACGCCGTCGTCGCTGCGCACGTACATGGCGGCCACGCTGCCGCCGACGTAGCGCACCACGTGGTCGAGCACGGCCTGGGCCAGCGGCTCCAGGCTGTGGATGCCGGCGCTGCGCGTGGACAGCTCGGTCTGGCCGGTGCGCAGCCAGGCCTGGTGGCGCAGCTCGGCGTTGTGCTCGGCCTCGTCTTCCAGGATGTCGGAATAGGACTTTGACAGGCGCACCAGTTCGCGCCGGCCGAAGGCCGCCATCATGCCGCCGACGATCAGGGTGAACAGCAGGTAGAAGCCGACCGACCAGGTCGTCACCGAGCGCGCATCCTCGTTGCGGGTTTGCAACAGGGTGCGCTCCATGGCGGTAAAGGCGGCGAACTGGGCGCGCATGTCGTCGGTGAGGATCTTGCCGCGTCCGCTCTTGACGGAGTCGACCACATCCTCGTTGCGGCGGCGGCGCTCGATCATCTCGTCCGTGTACTTGACCCATTCGGCATGCGCCGCGCGCACCCGGTTCAGGCGCGTGGTCTGGGAATCGTTGTCGTTCACCATGCGCACCAGGGATTCGAGTTCGGCCTCGACCTTGGGCTTGGAGACCACATACGGGCCGAGGAAGCTTTCGTCGCCGGTGAGCAGATAGCCGCGCATGCCGGTTTCCATCTCGGAGACGAGACGGTTGACTTCGGTGGCATTGCCGATCACCTGCTGCGAGTGCTCGACCCAGTTCAGCACGCTGATCAGGTAGGCAATGATCGCCACGAACACGCCGGCACTCAACACGCTCAGACCGAGCGGGAGCGCGACATTGCGCGTCAGGATACGACGAAACTGGGAATTATCGATGGAAGAGCCGGTCATTCGTTGCGATATTCTTAAGAAAAATATCCTAAGTTTAACGCAATTGCGAAATCGCTGATACGCTCAACCGTGCGCGGGCTTGTATCGCTTTGTATCCAGCACGATCATGCTAATTATAGCAATCTTCTGGAATGATCACTTCGGCAAGTAGGGTTGCAGATAAGGCGCGGTGCGGCTGCGCGCCGCCTTGGCCACTTTCTCCGGCGGACCGGCGCAGACGACCGTCCCGCCCTCGTCGCCGGCGCCGGGGCCGATGTCGATCACCCAGTCGCAGGCCGCCACCACGCGCATCGTGTGCTCGACCACCACCACCGTGTTGCCGGCATCGACCAGGCGTTGCAATTGCACGATCAGGCGATCCACGTCGGACGGATGCAGGCCGGTGGTCGGCTCGTCCAGCACATACAGGGTGTTGCCGCGTCCGGCGCGCTGCAGCTCGGTGGCCAGCTTGATGCGCTGGGCTTCGCCGCCCGACAGTTCCGTGGCCGGCTGGCCCAGGCGCAGGTAGCCGAGGCCGACTTCGCGCAATACTTCCAGCGAACGCGCGACCAGGGCCTCGCCTTCGAAGAAGTCGTAGGCGGCGTCGACCGTCATGCCCAGCACTTCGGCGATGTTGCGGTCTTTATAGGTCACTTCCAGCGTCTTGGCGTTGTAGCGCGCACCCTCGCACACCGGGCAAGGCGCGTACACGCTGGGCAGGAACAGCAGCTCGACCATCACCGAACCTTCGCCGGCGCAGTTCTCGCAGCGGCCCTTGGCCACATTGAAGGAGAAGCGGCCGGCATCGTAGCGGCGCGATTTCGCCATCTTGGTGGCGGCAAACAGCTTGCGCACCTGGTCGAACAGGCCGGTGTAGGTGGCCAGGTTCGAGCGCGGCGTGCGGCCGATCGGCTTCTGGTCGACGCGCACCATGCGTTTGATCGACTCCATGCCGGCGGCGATCCGGCCCTCGAGCGGCAGCGCGGCTTCCTGCTCCAGCTCGTCGCCTTCCTCGGGTTCGGCGCCTGGTGCGCCCTGCCCCAGTTCCTTCGACACCAGCTCGACCAGCACCTGGCTGACCAGGCTCGATTTGCCGGAACCCGAGACGCCGGTCACGGCGGTCAAGACGCCGAGCGGGAAGTCGACGTCGAGCTTGTCCAGGTTGTTGCGGGTGACGCCTTCCAGGCGCAGCTGGCCGGCCGGCTCGCGACGCGTGCGCGCCTCGGGTGGCGCATCGTCGAACAGGTAGCGTCGCGTCTGCGACGCCTCGACCTGCTTCAGGCCGTCGGGCGGGCCGCTGTACAGCACTTCGCCGCCTCGCTCGCCGGCGGCCGGGCCGACGTCGACGATCCAGTCGGCGCAGCGGATCACATCCAGCGCGTGCTCGACCACGAACATCGAGTTGCCCGAGGCTTTCAATTGGTCGAGGGCCGTGAGCAGCGCTTCGGTATCGGCCGGGTGCAGGCCGGCCGAGGGTTCATCGAGCACATACACCACGCCGAACAGGTTCGAGCGCACCTGCGTGGCCAGGCGCAGGCGCTGCAGTTCCCCCGGCGACAGCGTCGGCGTGCTGCGCTCCAGCGCCAGGTAGCCCAGGCCCAGGGCCAGCAGCACGTCCAGGCGCGCGACCAGGTCTTCGGCGATGCGGCGCGTGACGATCAGCTGTTCGGGATGCAGCTTGGCGCGGCGTGCATCCTTTGGCGCGTCGCCACGTGCATACGGCTGCAGCAGCGCGTGCAGGCGCGCCATCGGCATGCGCGAGATGTCGGTGATATCGACGCCGGCAAAGGTGACGGACAGTGCTTCCTGGCGCAGGCGCTTGCCCCGGCACAGCGGGCACTCGGTGCTGACCATGTAGCGCGCCACGCGCTTCTTCATCGAGGCGCTCTCCGTCGTGGCGAAGGTCTGCATCACGTAGCGCTTCACGCCGGTGAAGGTGCCCTGGTAGCTCGGCGGGTCCTTGCGTTTCAGGGCGCGTTTGGTTTCCTCGGGCGTCAGGCCGGCGTAGACCGGGACGGTGGGCGTCTCGTCGGTGTACAGGATCCAGTCGCGGTCCTTCTTCGGCAAGTCGCGCCAGGGCGTGTCGACGTCGTAGCCCATGGTCACCAGGATGTCGCGCAGGTTCTGGCCGTGCCAGGCCGGCGGCCAGGCGGCAATCGCCCGCTCGCGGATGGTGAGCGAGTCGTCGGGCACCATCGAATGTTCGGTTACTTCGTACACGCGGCCCAGGCCCGAGCATTCGGGGCAGGCGCCTTCGGGCGTATTCGGGGAGAAGGACTCGGCGTACAGGAGTTCCTGGCCGTCGGGGTAATCGCCGGCGCGCGAGTACAGCATGCGCAGGGAGTTCGACAGGGTGCTCACGCTGCCGACCGAGGAGCGCGTGGTGGGCGAACCGCGCTGCTGCTGCAGGGCCACCGCCGGCGGCAGGCCGTCGATCTCGTCGACTTCGGGTACCGGCATCTGGTGGAACAGGCGGCGCGCATAGGGCGACACCGATTCCAGGTAGCGGCGCTGCGCTTCGGCGTACAGGGTGCCGAAAGCGAGCGAGGACTTGCCGGAGCCGGAGACGCCGGTGAACACCACCAGGGCGTCGCGCGGGATCTCGAGGCTGACGTTCTTCAGGTTGTGTTCGCGGGCGCCGCGCACGCGTACGTAGCCGGGGCGGCCCTGGCCGGATTGGGGGGTGGTGGCGGTCGTGGGGTCCTTGGCTTTCTTGCGCATCGCTGGTCGTCCGGTAATTCGTTGGTGCCATTTAAACGCGCCAAGACGGGGAAGACGGTGCGGTGACACACGCTATGACGTCTCGCGACGGTTTTGCCGTTGTAGGGTGGGCACCTGTGCCCACGCGGTACGGCGGTCGCAGATGGCACGGCATGCATCGAACCGGCATGCCGGCGTTACGGGTTCCGGGTCAAGGCCGCGTTGACGCATCCGGTGAGACAGCGTGGGCACAGGTGCCCACCCTACGAACAACCTCTTCCATGCCAACGTCGCGTTCAAAATTCGAAGCCACTGCCCGGCACCTGGCCGGCAAGCCCTCGTCATCTAGCAGCTGCTCAAGACAACGCAGCAAGCGGCCCTGCGTCAGGCGCGTGGCCGGCAGGCTGCGACCCACACCCAGCGCCGCGACCCGCGCCCCATTGTCGAACTGGTCGTGCGCCAGCGGCACCACCAGTTGCGGCGTGCCGGCATGCAAGGCTTCTGCCGTGGTCCCGATGCCGCCATGGTGCACCAGCACCGCCACATGCGGCAGCAGCACGCGCAGCGGCACGTATTCCTGCCACAGCACATGGCGCGGCAGCTCGGCGGGCAACTGGTCGCGGTGCGGCGTGAGGAAGATCGCGCGCTCGCCCAGCAGCCGCGAAGCCTCGATCGCGTGGGCAAAATACGCCCGCGCCTGGCGGTTGCCGGTGCCCGGCGTGAACACCAGCGTGCGCCCGCCCTGCCCCAGGAACTGGCGCAATTCGCTCGACAGTTCCGCATGCGGATTCGGGTCGAACAAGGGAAAACCCGTACGCAGCATCGGCTGCGGCCAGTCCGGCTGGGTCGGCGCAAACCATTCGGGGAACAGCCCGATCGACAGGTCGGGAATCGCAAAGATGTGGTCCATCAGCGACCCTGCCGGCGCCAGCCCGGCCGCGCGCCGCTTTGCATTCACGTCCGGCATCGCGACCGGATCGATCAGGTACTTGACGGCCGTGCGCCACAGCCAACGGCGCATGCCGTGCGGCACCCAGCGCGGCACGCGGTAGGGGCCCAGCAGCAGCGGGTCGTACACGGTCGGGATATTCGAGGGCGCGAGGAACACGGCGGCAATGCGCAGGCCGGGACGCGCCGCGCGGCACAGGTCCGCCTCGGGCAAGGCCAGCGGATGGCACACCATCGCGCATGGCGCATCCGGCGGCAGCGCCGCCATGAAGGCCGGAACCAGCGCCATGGCGGGCCGGGTTGCCGCCCACACCACCCCGAAGCCGCGCGTCGGGTGCCACAGGTCGGGGTGATCGAGCACCGCTTCGTCGGCCGGCAAGCCGTGGAAAGGCAGGCCGGCCTCGCGAACGTAAGGTCCGTGCTGGTCCGGCCCGAGGAAACTGACCTTGTGCCCCGCCTCGCGCAGGGCCAGGCCCATCTTCAGGAAGGGGAACAGGTCGCCGGCCGAGCCGATCGTCACCAGGACGATGTGACCGGCCGGGGCGTCCGGGGCGGGAGTGCGGGCGATGTCCACGTCCGGCGCTCCCGTGCCCGCCATTACGGAATCAGCCGCTCGGCGCGCAGGCGCGCGAACAGGTCGAAGAAGGACGCGTCGGTGGCTTGATAGGCGCTGAAGCCGAGGCGGCGGCTGTTGGCCATGTCGGTCATCACTTCCAGCGGACGGCCAAGGTCGAGGTCGGTGTGCCAGGCCGAGGCCAGGCGTTCCAGGTCCGCTTCCGCCAGCTTGTATTTGGCGGCGATCGCGCGCCAGGTAGCGCCGTCATTTGCCATCGCCGCTTCCAGCGGCTGCATCGTGCCGTTGAAGCCGGCCGCTTCCACGCCGAACCACTCGGCCAGCTTCGGCCACAGCCAGCTCCAGCGGAACACGTCGCCGTTGACGATGTTGAAGGCTTCGTTCTTGGCCGCATCGGTATCGGCGGCCCAGGCCAGCTGTTTCGCCAGCATGCGCGCGTCGGTCACGTCCGACAGCCCTTTCCACTGCGCTTCCGAACCCGGGAACTGGAAGGGACGCCCGGTTTCCTTGCAGATGCTGGCGTAGACGGCGAGCGTGGTGCCCAGGTTCATCGCGTTGCCGACCGCCAGGCCGATGATGGTGTGCGGGCGGTGGATGCTCCAGGTGAAGCGGTCGCGCGCGGCGGCGGCATAGACTTCGTCTTCCTGGGCGTAATAGAAGTTTTCCAGCGGCAGGCGCGGCTGGCTTTCGCGCAGCGGCGTGTCGGGCAAGGTGCCCGAGCTGGCATAAGCCTCGAAGGGGCCGAGGTAGTGCTTCAGGCCCGTGACCAGGGCCACGTGGCGCAGGCTTTGTTGCGGCGACAATGCGTCGAGCAGGTTGCGCACCAGGGCCGCATTAACACGGATATTCTCGGCTTCGGTGTCCTGGCGCATCCAGGTGGTGATGAAGACGTGGGTCGGTGCGACGTCCTGCAATGCGCTGGCCAGGGCTGCCGGATCGAGCAGGTCGGCCGCGACGTGGCGCACGCCTGGCAAGTCCTTCGGTGCGCGGCGCGACAGGCCGACGACATCCCAGCCGTTGGCAAGCAGTTCGCGTGCGAGGTGGTTGCCGCCGATGCCGGTGACGCCGGCAATCAAAGCTGTCCGTTTCATCTTTTCCCTTTCGCTGCAAGTAAAGCCTATTCTACTTGGACAGGAAAAAGGACGTCGGCGCCGCCCGAATCGGCGCCGCGGACAGGTGGATCAGATGGCTGCCGGCAAGCCCTGGGTGTAGCGGTTCGGGCGGCCTTCCTGGGCCATGAACACGATCAGGATGATCCAGCCGACGAAGGGAACGAACCAGATCAGCTGCCACCAGCCGCTGCGGTCGGTATCGTGCAGGCGGCGGGAACCGGCGGCGAGTACGGGCAGGAGCGTGGCCAGGTTGAACAGGATACCGAGGGTGTTGCTGACGACATTCGCCGCCATGCCACCGAGGAACAGGAAAAGCATGAACCACCAGTATTCCGAGCGCACAGCGGTGCCCTCGAAGGTGGCGTATTTGTTGAAACAGGTTTTGATCGATTCGATGAACGTCATGCCGGCTCTTTCAAGTTAGCGAGTGCTAAGTACCCAACCGGAAATAAATGTGAGTTTTGGCAAACATAACCGGATGCGGTGCAAGGCGGCGAGTGTGCCGCAGTGCGAGCACTGCAAGCACGAGCCAACGCAGCAACGCGCCGGTTATGGCAGCCAAAAACACATTTATTTACGGGTGGGTACTTATGTGTTGATATATAGACCACGCTTACAGTATGTCATGCCGACAAGAATTGCGCTACAACAAGCTCAACTGGTCTTGCGCGCGTAGCTGGCCGTCAGCATTTCCCATTGGTGGCCTTCCGGCTCGTTCCAGTAGATGCCGCGTCCGCCGTAGCTGGTGTCCACCTGGCGGTCCGCGGGTCCGCGTACGCTGCTGCGCCAGGCAATGCCGGCCGCCTCGATGCGTTGCAGAATGGCGTCGAATTCGGCGTCGCCGACCCGGAAACAGAAGTGCTCGACCGGGAATGGGCCTTCAGTCTGGATGAAGTCCAGCGTCAGGCCGCGGTTGATGTGCACCGGCGAAAACACGCCGAACTGCTCGGCTTCCCAGGGGACGTCGAGCAGTTGCGCGAGCAGGCGCGCCGCGGCATGGCGGTCGCGTGCGGAAACGATGAAGTGATCCAGCTCGATCATGTTTCCCCCTGCTCGCGGCGTGCCAGGTCTTACGGCAGCAGGCGCCCTTCGATGGAATCGTCGAGCGTCTTGCCGATGGCGGCGCCGACCAGCATCTTGGCGCCGGCCACGGCCTGGCCGTGCTTGTTGTCCCAGTAATAGCCGGCGCGCGGCGTCACGCCGATGACGGTGATGCGCGGGTCGTCCTCGCCTTCGGTGAACCAGGTCTTCAGGGTGAAGTCCCAGAGTTCCTTGATTTTCGCCTTGTCCTGTGAGACCGTCGCGACGCCGTCGAGTTCCAGGAAGCCGGCATGCTTGTCGACCTGGAAGTAGAGCTTCACGCTCGGGTCGGCCTTCAGCTCGGCGTTCTTGTGGCTGTCGATGGCGCTCAGGAACCACAGGGTGCCGTCGTCGTCGGCCTGCAGCACGCTCATCGGACGCACGCCGCGGCTGTCGCCCAGGCTGCCGTGGGTGGAGAAGAAGCAGGTCTTGGCGTCGTCGGCCATTTCCTTGATGCGGGCACGGGCGTCGTTGCCGTGCAGGTCCTTGCGGTTCTGTTCGGGTTGCTGCTGGTTGATCGAATCCATGGGTTCTCCTTCGTTGGTAACGATGGGTCACTCTAGCTCGTCAACATGTTCCCGTATGTGCCCTGACTCACGCGGGCGGTCGCATCGTCAGCCGCCCTGGCCTTCGCTGCGGGTGCGCGGGTATTCGGGCAGGCCGTCGTGCAGCTGCATCCAGGGCAGGCGTTCGTTCACGAAGGTGTGGTCGCCGAGGGCAATGGCGGCCGGGTCGTCGAGGGTGGCCGTGGAGATGTCGAGCTCGTCTGGGTAGCGGTCGTCCTGGTAGGTCAGCGTGGTGCCGCAGGTGGAGCAGAAACTGCGCAGGACGTGGTCGCTGGAGCGGAAGGTGGTCGCGTTGCCCTGCGAAAAGCGAAACTTGTCCATCGCGGCGCTGATCCAGGCGACGGCCGGGGCACCGGCGATGCGGCGGCAGTCGCTGCAGTGGCACAGGGTGCTGTTGAAGGTGTCGCCGTCGATGACGTAGCGGACCGCGCCGCAAAAACATCCTCCCTGCAAGATCATGGCCGCCTCCTTTCGACGATAAGGGACGTCCAGAATATGCCAGGGCGCGGCAGGCTTCAAGCGGAACGCGTCATGACGCCGCGTCCTCGCCCATCACGCGCGCGCTATGCTCCAGCCAGCGCGCGACGACCTGCTGCTCCTCGGCGCTGAAGCCTGCCGTCAAGCGCGCGTTGAGCTCGGCCAGCACGGCCTTGGCGCGTACGCTGGCATCGACACCGGCGGCGGTCAGGCGCAGGCGCGTCAGCCGTGCGTCGTGCTCATCGGCAACGCGCTCGACCAGCGCGGCCGCCTGCATGCGTTTCGACAGGTTCGTGACCGCGGCAGGCGCCACGTCCAGCGCCTGCGCGATCTCGCCGATGGCGGCCTCGTCGCGCGCGGCAAGCACGAACAGCAGGCCGACCTGGGCCGGGCTGATGCCTTCCCATTCGCCGTCGCGCCGCTCGATCCAGCGCGCGATGGCCTTCTGGGCGCGGTTGATCAGGAAGACGAAACGCGGCGGCCTGGACACGGCTTTCATGCGGCGCCTCCGTTTGCCTTGGCGGTATCGGTGTCATCCGCAAGCTTCTGCAACAGCCAGGCGCCCGCTTCCTGCCACAGCGTCGCCTCGCAGCGCCGCCTGAAGAAGCCCATGTGGCCGACGCCCGGCAAGCCGAGGCTGCGCGCGTTGAACTGGCGCCGTTCCAGCGGCGCCGACGTGTAGCCCGAGAGCAGGATGTCCATCGCCCCGGGATTGGCCCAAGGGTCGTCGTCGAAACCGAACACCAGCAAGGGAATGGCGACCCGGGACATCCGGCGCGCGGCCTCCAGCGCCGCATCGTCGAAAAAATAGCGCGGCAAGGTGGTCCAGCGGCTCCATTCCAGCATCACCATGCGCGGCAAGTCTTCGCCCAGGCCGATGCGCCGCCCGGGCATATAGCCGAGCAGACCGCACAGCAAGGGCGCCAGGACGCGCATCACACACCACACGCGGAGGCGCTCGGCACGGCCGCGGATGGTACGGGTGATGCCGGCGTGGGTGGCCACCAGCAGGGCCGCGCGCAGATGGATGGTGTCCGGCGAAAGCCCGATCGCATGCCCGCCCACGCTGTGGCCGACAGCCAGCAAAGGCAGGGCGGGAAAACGCAAGCGCGCCCAGCGCGTCACAGCGCCAACGTCCTCCAGCATCCAGTCCGACATGCTGACCTCGAAGCCGCGCAACTGCGCCGGCCGCGACGCGCCCGTGCCCCGGTAATCATAGGTCACCACGTGCAGGCCGAGGCCGCACAGATAGCGGGCAAAGGCTTCGTAATATCCTTGGGTTACCGCTGTGGCGGGATGCACCAGGACCACGCCGCGCGGCGTGGACGCGGCGAACAGGCGCGCACCGATATCGGTAGTGGCCGTGATGGGAATGCGGATCGCTTCGGTCGTCATCTTGACCCCGAGATAGTTAACGTGTTAACGACCTTAGCACCGACTTGTCGTCCATGCAAGGCGCAGGTCGGCGATTCGAGGGAAGCCTCCAGAAACGACAAAGCCGCCCGCGCCATGCAGGCGGGGCGGCTCTTCGGGCACGCGTGCGATCAGAGGAAGCGGTCGAGGATCTTCCTGCTTCCCTTGTCGATCCTGAACATGTCCCGCACCAAAAAATTGATGCCATGGCTGTCCGCAATCAGCAGCGAGGCTTCGCCGACGCGCCGGATATCCTCGTCCACCTTCAGCACGAACTCGGTCTCGCCGCGGTCGGTCTTCACGTACCAGGTGCAGGGCGTGGCAAAGCTCGACACGCTGCGGATGGTCTCGATCTCGGGAATGAATTCGCGCCCTTCGAGTTCCTCGGTGATCAAGGCGCGGATCGCTTCCGGCTGCTCGGCCAGGTCGTCGATCCAGGCCACTTCCTTGCCGCCGTCGCGCACCAGCGAAATGCCGCGCGTCGGCGCCTGGATCGGGAAGGCGCGCACCGGGATGACGCCGACGAAGTCCTCGCCCTCGGCGCCCGTGAACACCAGTTTGCCGAACGCGTCGCGGCGCAGTTGAATGGGATTGCTCATGCTTTAGTCGTCCTTATTGGCGTCGTCCATGTCCTGGTCGACATTGCGCGCCTGCGCTTCATACAGCCGGTGGTAGGCGCCTTCGCGCGCCATCAATTCGTCGTGGCTGCCCTCTTCCACCACCACGCCGCGGTCGAGCACGACCAGGCGGTCGGCGCGGTGCAGCGTCGACAGGCGGTGGGCAATCGCAATCGTGGTGCGGCCCTGCACCAGGTTGTCGAGCGCCTTCTGGATTTCCTTTTCGGTTTCCGAGTCCACCGACGAGGTCGCTTCGTCGAGGATCAGGATCGGCGGGTCGATCAGGAGTGCACGCGCAATCGAGATGCGCTGGCGCTCGCCGCCCGACAGGCCCTGGCCGCGCTCGCCCACCATCGAATCGTAGCCCTGCGGCAGGCGCAGGATGAATTCGTGGGCGTGGGCGGCACGCGCGGCGGCGATGACCTCTTCACGCGTCGCATGCGGCTTGCCGTAGGCGATGTTCTCGGCAATCGTGCCGAAGAACAGGAAAGGTTCCTGCAGCACCAGGCCGATATTCCGGCGGTAGTCGGCCACGGCGAACGAGCGGATGTCGACACCATCCAGAAGAATTGCGCCTTCGGCCACGTCATAAAAACGGCAGATCAGGTTCACCAGCGTGCTCTTGCCCGAGCCGCTATGCCCCACCAGGCCAACCATCTCACCAGCCTTGATGTTCAGCGAAATGCCGCGATTCACGGCGCGGTTGCCGTAGCGGAATCCGACTTCGCGCAGCTCGATGTTGCCCTGCACCTTAGGCACCGACACCGGCGTGGCCGGGTCCGGCACGCTCGACACGTGATCCAGGATGTCGAAGATGCGCTTGGCCGCCGAAGCCGATTTTTGCGTCACCGAGACGATGCGGCTCATCGAATCGAGCTTCACGTAGAAGCGGCCGCTGTAGGCGATGAAGGCGGTCAGCGTGCCGACCGTGATGTCGCCCTGCGAGACCTGCCAGATGCCGAAGATCCAGATCACCAGCAAACCCAGTTCGGTCAGCAGCGACACCGTCGGCGAGAACAGCGACCACACGCGGTTCAGCTTGTCGTTGACGGCCAGGTTGTGCTTGTTGGCTTCGCGGAAGCGCAGCGCCTCGCGCTTCTCTTGCGCGAACGCCTTTACCACGCGGATGCCGGGGATGGTATCGGCCAGCACGTTGGTGACTTCGCCCCAGACCCGGTCGATCTTCTCGAAACCGGTGCGCAGGCGGTCGCGCACGACGTGGATCATCCAGGCGATGAAGGGCAACGGCACCAGGGTCACCAGGGCCAGCCAGGGGTTCATGCTGAACAGGATCACGCCGGTCATGATGATCAATAGCACGTCCGACAGGAAGTCGAGCAGGTGCAGCGACAGGAAGACACTGATCCGGTCCGAGCCGCTGCCGATGCGGCTCATCAAGTCGCCGGTGCGCTTGCCGCCGAAGTATTCCAGCGACAGTCGCAGCAGGTGTTCATAGGTGGTCGAGCGCAAGTCGGCGCTGATGCGCTCGGAGGCCAGCGCCAGCACATAGGTCTTGCCCCAGCCCAGCGCCCAGGCCAGCATCGAGGCACCGAACAGGCCGCCCATGTACAGCCAGACGAGCGAATTGTCGATGGTCTGGCCGTTCTGGTAAGGAATCAGCACATTGTCCATCAGCGGCTTGGTCAGATACGGCGGAATCATGTGCGCCGCCGTCGAGCCCAGCATCAGGAGGAAACCCACCAGCAGCTGCACCTTGTACGGCCGGGCGAAGCGCCACAACCGGAACAGGGTCCAGGTGGAGGGCGGCGTGTGCAGCACCTTGGTGCAGATCGGGCAATCTTCCTGGTCGGGTTCGAGCGGCGCCTTGCAGCTTGGGCAGGTGTGGGTCTCGGGCGGCTGCACGGCGACGCCGGTCAATACACTCTTCAGCTGGTCCGCAAACGCATCGACCACGCGGATGGCGTGCAGGTTCTGGCCCAAGGTAAAGCGCCAGGACGCCAGCAAGGCGTGCTCATCCACCAGTTCCAGGTGGCCGACGCCGGCATGGTCGTGGTGGCGCAGCGCCAGGCCGGGGCGGTAGGCCCAGTCGCGCCAGGCCGATTCGCCAGGGGCGCGGCTCAGTAAACGGCGGTTGGTGACGACCAGGAGGCCCTTCACGAAACGTAATTTCGCATCGAGGTCAACCTCCACGCTACTTAAAACGTTTTCCCCTGGTGCAAGCTGTTTCCGAACATCATCCTGCCACGCATCGGGCAGGAAACTGGCAGCGACCGCCAGGGTAGTCGGAACAGCAAGTTGTTGAGTTGTCATTGTGTGATGCCGCCTTGGTCAGGCAAGTTCTGAATAGAGGAGTAACGCAGTGACCGGCTCAGCGGTTTACGTAGAACAAGGAAATATTCGTCGCTAGCGGGTGGAAATACCCTAGGGAAGCCCTGATTAATTCGGCCGCTCGCGTTCCCGCCGGTGCCGCAACCTGAGACAATAGCGCTACGTTCCCCGTCTGCCATCGATCATGCAAAAGAGCTTC
>Ga0209023_10003310_pt1 | contig 19341 bp, 16 predicted proteins | sample LakOneMetagenome_FD_187468 | JGI IMG/M metagenome (GOLD analysis project Ga0209023, IMG submission 187468) | Freshwater and sediment microbial communities from Lake Erie, Canada (SPAdes) (version 2) | ecosystem: Environmental > Aquatic > Freshwater > Lentic | place: Lake Erie, Canada...
GTAAAGCCGCGCACGAAGAAATACTTGTCCTTGTCGACAAAGCTGCCGATGTTGCGCTTGGCCTCCTTGAGCGCGTCTTCACGCGACAGGGCACCGCTCTTTTCCTGGTCGTAGGCCTTTTGCGCCGCGGCATGCGCCAGCAGCACCAGGTTGGACAGCTGCGCCGTGCGCTCCTTCATCATCGACTGGTACAGCGTGGTCAACGCCACGGCCGACAGGACGACAAGCCCCAGCAAGGTGGCGGCGCACAGCCACAGGATTCGGGTTTGCAATTTCATGGGGGACGTCTTCGGGATACGAGAAAAGTAACCAGAAGATACAGGCGCTGACCCCTGAAAGCCTTCAAGACCGCCAAAAAGTCACGGTCTTTTCACGATGTTGTGGTAAGCGCAGATCGCCCCGCAGACCGCATGCAGGCACGACCTGCCTCCCGCCGCGCGGCAGGTGTAACAGCGGCGGAATGTGGCAGGCCCACAACGGGCGACTGCCTTTCCCGACGCAGGCTTGAACGGCAGCAGCAGCAGCGATGGCGGCGAGCTGCCCTGGTGCAGGCAACCCGCGCGGCGCCGCAGCGACCCGGATGCTCAGGTGCTCACGTGCTCAAGTCCCCGCCCGCTCCAGCATCGCGTGCAGCAGCACGTTGCAACCGGCCGTGATGTGCTCGGGCTTGGCGTCTTCGATTTCGTTGTGGCTGATGCCGTCCTTGCAGGGGATGAAGATCATGCCGGCCGGCGCGAGCTTGGCCATGTACACGGCGTCGTGACCCGCGCCCGAGACGGCGGGCATGTGGCTGTAGCCCAGCTTGGCGGTGGCGCGGGCCACAGCCTCCACGCATTCGCTGTGGAACACCTGCGCGGGGTAGCTGGACACCATCTCGATGTGCACCTGCACGCCGTGCTCCTGTGCCACCTGCTCGGCGCGCGCCTTCACTTCGGTGGCCATCTGGTCCACCAGTGCGTCCGTGCTGTTGCGCAGGTCGATGCTGAACTTGACGCGCCCGGGGATGACGTTGCGGCTGTTGGGAAACACCTGCACCATGCCCACGGTGCCGCGCCCGTGCGGCGGGTGGCGGTGGGCTGCCGCGACCACGTCCTGCATGATGTGGGTGGCGGCCAGCAGGGCATCCTTGCGCAGTGCCATGGGCGTGGGGCCGGCGTGGGCTTCCATGCCGGTGACGGTGCAGTCGAACCAGCGGATGCCCAGCACGCCGCTGACTACACCGATGGTCTTGTCGTTGTCTTCCAGCACCGGGCCCTGCTCGATGTGGGTCTCGAAGTACGCACCGATGGGGTGGTCGCCCGGCTCCTGCTCGCCGACGTAGCCGATGCGCTCCAGTTCGCCCTTCACCGTCTTGCCCTCGGTGTCGGTAGCGGCGTAGGCGTGCTCCAGCGTGAAGGCCTTGGCGAACACGCCCGATCCCATCATCACCGGCACGAAGCGGCTGCCTTCTTCGTTGGTCCAGAAGGCCACCTCGATCGGTGCCTCGGTCTCGATGCCGTGGTCGTTGAGCGTGCGCACCACCTCGATGCCCGCCAGCACGCCATAGTTGCCGTCGAACTTGCCGCCCGTGGGCTGGGTATCGATGTGGCTGCCGGTCATGATGGGCGGCAAGCTGTTGTTGCGCCCGGGGCGGCGCATGAAACCGTTGCCGATCTTGTCGATGGTGACGCTCATGCCGGCCTCGCGCGCCCAGCGGGTGACGAGGTCGCGGCCCTGCTTGTCCAGGTCGGTGAGCGTGAGGCGGCACACGCCGCCCTTGGGGGTGGCGCCGATCTGGGCCAGCTCCATGAGCGAAGCCCACAGGCGGTCGCCGTTGATGCGCAGGTTGTCGATGTCGGGTTTGACTTTGGTGTCCATGGTGTTCTCCGTGGGATGTCTGGGATGCTGAATGCTCCAACCACCGTTCGGCCTGAGCCTGTCGAAGCCGGGGGCACGGTGGCCGCCTTCGACAGGCTCAGGCCGAACGGTTGGGGTGAGTTGCGAAGCTATAGAAATCGCCTCTGCGCTCGCCTGCGGTTGGCCTGCGGGTCATGCCGTCAGCCGCGTGCCACTGCTGTGGGCGCAAGCTCCTGCGCGCGCTTTTGCACGGCCTGGAAGTTGGGGCCAAACGCAGGGCGCTTGATGTAGCGGCCTGTGCCGGCCTCGGCGCGCAGGTCGCCGTTGGCATACACCACGCGGCCCTGGCTCACGGTGTGGGTGGGGATGCCGCGCACGGTGCGGCCCTCGAAGATGTTGAAGTCGCCCTTGCTGAACTGCGTCTTGGCCGAGAAGGTCTTGGTGCCCTGCGGGTCCCACAGCACCAGGTCGGCATCGGCGCCCTCGCCGATGAAGCCTTTGCGCGGGTAGATGTTGAACAGCCTGGCCGCGTTGGCCGAGGTGATGGCCACGAACTCGCTGGGCGTGAGGCGCCCGGTGTTGACGCCGCCGTCCCAGATGGCGGCCATGCGCTCTTCCACGCCGCCCGTGCCATTCGGGATCTTGGCGAAGTTTTCTTTGCCCATCGCCTTTTGCGCGGCGCAGAAGGTGCAGTGGTCCGTCGCCGTGGTGTGCAGCTGGCCGGACTGCAGGCCGCGCCACAGCGCCTCCTGGTGCACCTTGGGGCGGAACGGCGGGCTCATCACGTACGCGGCGGCCGTGGCGAAGTCCGGGTCGCGGTAGACGCTCTCGTCCACCAGCAGGTGGCCGGCCAGCACCTCGCCATACACGCGCTGGCCGCGGGCACGGGCGCGGGCGATGGCGTCGGCAGACTCCATGCAGCTCACGTGCACCACGTAGATGGGCACGCCCAGCACGTCGGCAATCGCGATGGCGCGGTTGGCGGCCTCCGCCTCGACCATGGGCGGGCGCGACAGCGGGTGACCCTCGGGGCCGGTGATGCCCATCTTGGCGACCTCTTGCTGCAGCAAGTACACCAGCTCGCCGTTTTCGGCATGCACCGTGGGCATGGCGCCCAGCTCCAGCGCGCGCTTGAAGCTGTTCACCAACGTCTCGTCGTCGCACATGATGGCGTTCTTGTAGGCCATGAAGTGCTTGAAGCTGTTCACGCCCTCTTCGTGCACCAGCGTGCCCATGTCGGCGCGCACCTGCTCGCTCCACCAGGTGATGGCGACGTGAAACGAATAGTCGGCCGCCGACTTTTCGGCCCAGCCGCGCCACTTGCGGTAGGCGTCCAAGATGGGCTCTTGCGGGTCGGGAATCACGAAGTCGATGATGCTCGTGGTGCCGCCCGCCAGCGCTGCCGCCGTGCCGGTGAAAAAGTCGTCCATGGTGACCGTGCCCATGAAGGGCAGCTGCATGTGCGTGTGCGGGTCGATCCCGCCGGGCAGCACGTACTGGCCGCTGGCGTCCAGGGTCTGCGCACCAGCGGGGGCTTGCGCCGCCGCACTCTCGCCCACGGCCACGATGCGGCCATCGACGCAGAGGACATCGGCCTGTTGTTCACGGTCGGCGTTGACCACGGTTCCACCGCGGATCAGGAGGGCTTGGGTCATGGAGATCTCCTTCAGGGATGCAGATCAAAAAAAACAGGCCCGGCACCGGCACCACGGCCGGGCGGGGCCCCAGGTCACTTCTTCTTGGCGGTCAGGTAGTAGTAGGTGCCAGCCACGGCCAGGCTGAAGAACCAGCCGGAGTCGAACAGCGTGAGCCAGATGGCGGGCATGCCCGCCTTGTCCACCACGCCGGACACCGCCAGGTAGCCCGGCAGGCAGGGCAGCACGCCCAGGGCGAAAGCGATGAGCGCATGCAGGTTCCAGCCGTTGCTGTACTCGTAGTCGCCGCCGCGCCGGTACAGATCGTCCACTTTCAGTACGCTCTTGCGCACCAGGTAGTAGTCCACCAGCAGGATGCCGGCAATGGCGCCCAGCAGCGTGCCGTATCCGCCCAGCCAGGTGAAGAGGTAGCCGCCCGATGTGGCGAGGATCTTCCAGGGCATGAACACGAGGCCGATCAGCGCGGCGATGACGCCACCCATGCGAAAGCTGATCTTGGACGGTGCGATCTGGCTGAAGTCATACGACGGCGACACCAGGTTGGCGGCCACGTTGGTCGTGAGGTTGGCCAGCAGGATCACCAGCAGGCCCAGGCCCGCCGCCACGCTGCCCATCTGGGTCAGCAGGCCATCAGGGAACAGCTGCGCCTTGCCATACAGAATGGCCGATGCCGAGAAGCCGATGACGCCCACCATGGAGAACAGCGCCATGGGCAGCGGCAGTCCGATGGCCTGGCCCACGACCTGGTCCTTCTGCGACTTGGCAAAGCGCGTGAAGTCGGGGATGTTGAGCGCCAGCGTGGCCCAGAAGCCGACCAGCCCCGTGAGGGCCGCCCAGGTCTTGGGCCCGCCTTCCACCACCTTGGCGGGCAGGTTGAAGAGCTGGCCCGACGGCACCTTCATCACGAGCACCACCACGAACAGGATGGATGCGCCGATCATCAGCGGCGCGGCGATGACCTCCAGAAGGCGGATGGACTCCGGCCCCTTCCAGATGAAGTAGATATGCACGGCCCAGAACGCGAGGAAGCACATGAACTGCGAGGTGCTGATGGTCTCGCCCTGGGCGGGCCCCGCGAGGTTCATGCCCACGATGTTTAGGAAGCCGTGGAGCGCCAGCGCACCGAAGTAGCAGTTGATGGAGAACCAGCCGCACGCCACCAGGCCGCGCAGCACGGCCGGCAGGTTGGCCCCCTTCACGCCGAACGACGCACGCGCAAGCACCGGGAAGGGCACGCCGTACTTGGGCCCCACCCGGCCGATGAGCACCATCGGTATCAGCACGATGCAGTTGGCCAGGAACACGAGCCACACCGCCATCTGCCAGGTGAAGCCCTGGTCGAGCATGGAGCTGGCCATGGTGTACGTGGGCACACACACCACCATGCCCACCCAGAGCGCGGCAAAGTCTTTCCAGGTCCAGTGCCGCTGCGCCGCGGTGGTGGGGAGCAGATCTTCATTGGCGAGCGAATTGGATGCTCCGCCGGGCAGGTGCCCTGCCACATGGGCAGCGCTGCCGGTACTGTTGGTCATGCCTGTACTCCTGTCAAAGACGTCGTGGGGGTGGAACACAACCCGCAGCCTGGTCCGGCGTTCTCACGCTGGCAGATGGCGGGCCAAAGGAAGCAAGCGATGTGGAGGATGTTGAGGGTTACGCAATAAATGCACCAGATGCAGTGCAGCATGCAAGGCCGATCCACACGTCGCAAACGCACAGCCGCTGCTTGGCAGACCCTGCAGCCGGATGCACACGGAGAGCAGCCCATCACACTGCCGCCGCCGCAACGCTGTGCGGGTTGTTCGGGTGCGTGGTCCAGTTGGCGTATTCGCCCGTCACCGGCTTGCCGGTGCGCGCATCGACCTCGCCGGGCTCCAGGGCGCGCATGGTGATGCACTCGGGCACGGGGCAGATCGACACGCACAGGTTGCAGCCCACGCACTCGGCCTCGTTGATCTCGAACTTGCGCACGCCGCCGTTCTTGGTGAAGGTGATGGCCTGGTGCGAGGTGTCTTCGCACACCACATGGCAGCGGCCGCACTGGATGCAGGCGTCCTGGTTGATGACGGCCTTTTCGATGTGGTTGAGGTTGAGGTGCTTCCAGTCCTTCACCGTGGGCACGGCCTGGCCCTTGAAGTCGTCCAGCGTGGCGTAGCCGTGCTCGTCCATGAAGTTGGACAGCCCGTCGCACATGTCCTGCACGATCTTGAAACCGTACACCATGGCCGCCGTGCACACCTGCACCGTGCCGCAGCCCAGGGCGATGTATTCGGCCGCGTCGCGCCAGGTGGTGATGCCGCCGATGCCGCTGATGGGCAGGCCAGCGGTCTGCGCGTCGCGCGCGATCTCGGCCACCATGTTCAGCGCGATGGGCTTGACGGCCGGGCCGCAGTAACCGCCGTGGGAGCCCCAGCCGTCGGTGCTGGGGCTCATGGTCATGCGGTCCAGGTCCACGCCCATGACGGAGTTGATGGTGTTGATGAGCGACACCGCATCCGCCCCGCCCGCCTTGGCCGCCCGCGCAGGGTGCCGCACGTCGGTGATGTTGGGGGTGAGCTTCACGATCACCGGCAGGCGGCTGTAGTGCTTGCACCAGGCCGTCACCATCTGGATGTATTCGGGCACCTGGCCCACGGCCGCGCCCATGCCGCGCTCGCTCATGCCGTGTGGGCAGCCGAAGTTGAGCTCGATGCCGTCGGCGCCGGTGTCTTCCACCAGGGGGAGGATGTTCTTCCAGCTCTGCTCTTCACACGGCACCATGAGCGAGACGATCATGGCCCGGTCGGGCCAGTTGCGCTTGACGCGCTTGATCTCTTCGAGGTTGGTGTGCAGCGGCCGGTCGGTGATGAGCTCGATGTTGTTCAGCCCGATCACGCGGCGGTCTTGCGACAGGAGCGTGGAGTAGCGCGGCCCGTTCACGTTGACGACCGCCGGGTCTTCGCCCAGCGTCTTCCAGACTACGCCGCCCCATCCCGCCTCGAAGGCACGGGTGACGTTGATCTCCTTGTCGGTCGGTGGGGCGGAGGCCAGCCAGAAGGGGTTGGGGCTTTGGATGCCCAGAAAATTGCTGCGGATGTCTGCCATGGATGTGCTCCCGTCGAATGCAGTCAGGTTGTGCGGTCAGGATGTGCCGACGATGCTGTCAGGCCACGAGTGCCACCGGCACGCTCATCGCTTCATGGATGGAGATGGCCGCCAGCTTGCCGTGCTCCACGGCCTCGACCGTCAGGTCGCGCCCGCCAGCCCGGCAGTCGCCGCCCGCCCAGACCCGCGCCAGGCTGGTGCGGCCTGCGGCGTCGGTGGCGATGCGCCCGCCCTCCAGCGCAATTGCCTTGCCCGCGGGCTCTGCCACATAGGTCTGGCCGATGGCCTTGAGCACCATATCCGCCGCAATCGTGAAGGCCTCGCCGGTGTTCACCAGCTTGCCCGCCGCATCGAGCGCCGTGGACGCAAAGCGCACGCCTGTCACTGCGCCGCCCTCGCACAAAACTTCTTGCGGTGCCGCCCAGTGGCGAATGGTCACGCCATTCGTCTGCGCCCATTGCTGCTCCACCTGCGATGCCGACATGGCATCAGCCCCCCGGCGGTAGACGATGGTCACCTCTTCGGCGCCCAGCTTGCGGGACTGCACGGCGGCGTCCACCGCCGTCATGCCGCCACCGATCACCACCACACGGCGGCCCACGGGCAGGGTGGACAGGTCGCTGCTCTGGCGCAGCTCGGAGATGAAGTCGACGGCATTGCGCACGCCAGACGCCGTGGGCTCGGCCACGCCCAGCGCATTCACGCCCTGCAGCCCCAGGCCCAGGAACACCGCGTCGTGGCTGGCCAGCAGGCTGTCTAGCGTGAAGTCGCGGCCCAGCTGCTGGCTGGTGCGCACCTCGATGCCGCCCACCGACAGCAGCCAGTCGACTTCTTTCTGCGCGAAGTTGTCCGTGGTCTTGTAGCTGGCCAGGCCGTATTCATTGAGCCCGCCCAGCTTGGGGCGCGCTTCGACCAGCACCACGTCGTGCCCGCGCAGCGCCAGCCCGTGGGCGCAGGCCAGACCTGCAGGCCCCGCGCCGACCACGGCCACGCGGCGGCCGGTGGACGCGGCGCGCTGAAACATCGGCGCGCCGGGTTTGGCGAAGAAGGCATCGGTGGCGTAGCGCTGCAGCGACCCGATCTCCACCGGCTTGTCCTCATTGGTGTTGCGCACGCAGGCCTGCTCGCACAGCACCTCGGTGGGGCAGACCCGGGCGCACATGCCGCCGAGCGGGTTGGCCTCCAGGATGGCGCGCGCCGCGCCCCGGTTGTTGTCCTGCGCGATGCGGTGGATGAACGACGGGATGTCGATGCCTGTGGGGCAGGCCGTGGCGCAGGGCGCGTCGTGGCAGTAGTAGCAGCGCTCGGCCTCGATGAGGGCCTGGGGCCGGGTCAACGGCGGGTGGGCGTCGCTGAAGTTGACGGCGTAGTCGGCCAGGTTCAGGCGTGCGGCATGAATGCCGCAGGCACGGCTTGCGGGTGTGTCCATCAGATGTCCTCCGAAAGGTGCGGGGTGGGGGTGCGGGCGAGGCCCGTGCTGGCCACGCTGTCCGTGTTGGGCGCAGGCGCCCGGTGCAGGTGGCGCGCGCCGCTGCCGGGGCGGCGGCAGCAGGCAGCCGATGCGGCGCAAGCGAGGGTGCTTGCGCCCGCAAATGTCGGAGGGTTCATCGTGGTCCTCGCAGTGGGGGTGCAGGTGCCCACAGCTTGGTATGCCGCGGTGCCCTGCGTTGTGGGCCAATTTACCAACCCGTAAAAATTTACCAATTGGTAAAATCCCTAGAGCAAACCCCATGCCAGGCAAATCCTGGGGATTGCCAGTTTTCAGGCCCTGGCTTGTCCCACAATGGTGCAATGACCGTCCCCCGCCCGTCCAAGGCCGCCCCCGCCCCCCGCCCTGCCAAGCCCCCGCGCGCTGCCGGCGCCCTCCGCAAGCCCGTTGCCGCTGCCGCGCCAGCCCCTGACGCCGCCGACAGCACGGACGACACCGGCCCCCGCGCCCCCAAGGCCTCGCGCCTGCGCAAGGAGCAGGGCATCCTGGCCGAGGCGGAGAACCACTTCGCGCAGTTCGGATTCGAGGGCGCGTCGCTCGAAAGCATTGCCGCCGCCATCGGCATCAGCCGCCACAACCTGCTGTATTACTTTCCGAGCAAGGAGGCGCTGTACCAGCGCGTGCTCGACGACGTGCTCACCCAGTGGCTCGAAGGCATGGAGGCGTTGTCGCACAGCGACGACCCCGAGCAGGCGCTGCGCCGCTACATCCGCGCCAAGATGCAGTACTCGCGCATGCGCCCCCAGGGCGCCAAGGTGTTCACCAAAGAGGTGATTGCCGGTGCACCACGCTATGGCACCGCCATCGCCGAGCGGGTGGGCCCGCTGCTCAAGACCGAGGTGCGCACCTTCGAGCGCTGGGCGCGCGAGGGCCGCATCGCCAAGGTCAACTTCACGCACCTGATGTTCATCATCTGGTCGGTCACGCAGGCCTATGCGGAGCAGGAGGCGCAGTTTGCGCTGCTGCTGGGCAAGCCCGCGCTGACCGAGCGCGACTACAACAATGCTGAGGAATTGATCGTGCGCATGGTGCTGAGTGCGCTGGGGCCGCACGCCGCGGCCTGATCGACTGCGCAGGTGGCGGCTGCGCGGGCATGCGGGCAGTGACCGGTTGCAGGCACTACCAAATTGATAGCTGGTTGCGCTTACCAGGTGCGCGGTAGAGGCATTTTTTAATCAAAATCAGGCTTTGGCGCATCCGAAACGTCGCTGCCTGCCCCACTCCTTCCCCTCGTTACCAAGCCATGGACGTGGACGTGGACCGCTCACACACCGCGCGCCCGTGTTGCGCCGCCCTCAGGCCTGGCGCTGCTGCCACAGCACATCCAGCACGTGCTGCGTGGCGCGCTCCACCGGGCCTTCGCGGTGGGCGATGCCCAGCGGCCGCCACAGCGCGGGGCGCAGCGGCAGCATGCGGATGCGCGGGTCGAGCGGCGTGGTGGACGTGGCCTCGTGCGGCAGCAGCGTGGCGCCGTAGCCTGCGGCCACCAGGCTCTTGATGGCGTCGTTGTAGTTGAGCTGGATGCGCGCCTTGGGGTGCTCGCCCGCCAGCGCGAACCATTCCGCGGTCAGCCGCGACAGGCTGGTGCCGACGTCGTTGAGGATGAGCGGCTGCCGCGCCAGCCACTTTGGGGTGGCGCGCTGCGGGGCGGGCCAGGCCGACGGCACGAACGCCATCACCGGGTCGCGCCGCCAGGGCTGCACCGTTACGCCGTGCACGGCCGCCTGCGGCAGTGCCACCAGGCCCACATCCAGCGACCCGCTGGCCAGGCGCGCCATGGTGTCCTGCGTGGTGAGCACCGCCACCTGCACGTCGATGCCGGGGTGGTGGTGCCCCAGCACCTCCAGCGCTTGCGGCAGCAGGTGGGCAATGGCACCGGTGGAGGCCCCCAGCCGCACGCGGCCCGCGAGCCCCTGCACCTGGCGCTGCACCACATCGAGCGCCTCGTCCGCATCGGCCAGCAGGCGCCGCGCGCGCTCGATCAGCGCGTCGCCCACGCCCGAGGGGGTGACCTCGCCGCGCTTGCGCACCAGCAGCGGCGCGCCGAACAGCGCCTCCAGGTCAGCGATGTGCAGGCTCACCGTGGGCGCCGCCAGGTGCAGCACCCGCGCGGCTTCGGCAAACGAGCCCAGGTCTGCGATGGTGACCAGCGTGCGCAGCCGGTCGAGATTGAGTTCGCGCATGACGTTCAGTAAATCTGATGCTGATGTTTGTGAAATTCAACTTTTCAAATTCTAGGGTACAGCTGAAGATTAGTCATTCGTTCATTTCTTCGACCATTCCATTAATCAGGAGCACCCTATGAGCGCACCCTTGGTTTTCATCGACGGCGATCAGGGCACGACCGGCCTGCAGATCCACGAACGCCTGCACGGCCGCAGCGACCTGCGCCTGCTCACGCTGCCCGAGGCCGACCGCAAGAACGCTGCGCGCCGCGCAGAAGCGATCAATGCCTGCGACATCGCCGTGCTGTGCCTGCCCGATGGGCCTGCGCGCGAAGCGGCGGCGTCCGTGGTGAACCCGGCCGTGCGCGTGATCGACGCCAGCTCGGCCCACCGCACCGATGCGGACTGGGTCTACGGCTTGCCTGAAATGAGCGCCGCGCAGTCCGCCCGCATTGCCTCGGCGCGCCGCGTGACCAACCCCGGCTGCTACCCCACGGGCGCCATCGCGCTGCTGCTGCCGCTGGTGCAGGCAGGCCTGGTGCCTGCGGACCATCCGCTGGCGATCCATGCCGTGTCGGGCTACTCCGGCGGCGGCCGCGCGCGGGTGGACGAGCACGAAGGTGCGGGCGCGTCGCAAGCCCCCGCTTTCCAGGTGTACGGCCTGGGGCTGGCCCACAAGCACACGCCCGAGATCCAACAGCACGCGGGCCTCACGCAGCGGCCTTTCTTCTTGCCGGCCTACGGCTCGTTCCGCCAGGGCATCGTGCTGACCATTCCGTTGCTGCTGCGGCAACTGCCCGCGGACGTGACTGCCGACCGGCTGCACGCCTGCCTGCAGCAGCACTACGACGGCGCGGCGTATGTGGAGGTAGTGTCCCAGACAGAAGCGCAGGCGGCGCAGCACCTGGACCCCCAGGTGCTCAACGGCACCAACCAGCTGCGGCTCTCGGTGTTTGCCAACCCGCAGCACGGCCAGGTGCTGCTGAGCGCGGTGTTCGACAACCTGGGCAAGGGCGCGTCGGGCGCTGCCGTGCAGAACCTGGACCTGATGCTGCAGCACGCTGCCTAGTGCCTAGCGGCTGCATAACCGCTGCATAGCGGTTACGTTGCGAGGTGTGAGCCCGGGGTGGGCAGCGGGCTGGCTTTGCAGTGGTGGGTGACCACGCCGGACGTTGAGGGCCACGGTCCACACCACAGACACACGCCGTGTGGTCACAGATTTCCGGCGGCTGCAACCGGCTGTGCAGAGGCCCTGCACCAACGCAAGGGCATGCCACCGCGGTGCGTGGGTCCTTCCTAGAATCGGCCGCTTCTCCAGCTTTTGCAACGGACCCGCACCATGATCCAGTGGACCGCCACCACCACCAGCTACGCACTGCTGGGCCTGGCCATCGTGGCCGAAGTGCTGGGCACCAGCGCACTCAAGGCGTCGGACGGCTTCACGCGGCTGGTGCCCAGCGCGGTCACCGTCGTGGCGTATGCCGTGTCGTTCTACCTGCTGTCGCTCACGCTCAAGACCCTGCCCATCGGCATTGCCTACGCCATCTGGTCGGCGGTGGGCATCGTGCTGATCTCGACCGTGGGCTGGCTCTATTACGGGCAGCGGCTGGACGCACCTGCGATCGCCGGGCTGGGGCTCATCGTGGCCGGCGTGGTGGTGGTGAACCTGTTTTCCAAGACCACGGGGCATTGACCCCGCACGTTGCACCGCACGCGCCACGCCACGGCCCAGCCACCATTGCAGTCCCCGCACCATGATCACAGCATCCACCCCACTCACCAGCACCAGCGGTACGGTCCTCGTGCAAGAGCAGCAGATCACCCGCGCCGACCTGCTGGCGATGCTGGCGGACACCCCGGCGCAGCGCCTGCACTTCGAGCACTGCGATTTCGACGGCGCCGACCTCTCGGGCCTGGCGCTGCAGGGCGCGCAGTTCACCGGCTGCAGCCTGGCGGAAGCATCGCTGGCACGCGCCCAACTGGGCGACACCCGTTGGCTGGGCTGCAGGGCGCGGCAGGCGAGCTTTCACCTGGCGCACCTGACCGACGCGCGCTTTCACCACTGCGACCTGAACAACACGCTCTGGACCAAGGCCACGCTGGCGTCGGCCTTGTTCGCCGAGGTCAAGCTGACCGGTGCGCAGTTCCATGAAGCGCAGACGCTGGGCCTGAGCTTTCACGACACGCTGCTGGTGGGCGCGGACCTGCGGGGCATCTCTTTTCGCAAGCAGACCATCGGGCAGTTGGACATGTCCGACGCCGACGTGTCGGGCTGCGACTTCCGCGATGCGGTGTTCGAAGGCGGCAGCCTGCGCGATGCGCACCTCAAGAACGCCCGCTTCGACGGCGCCGACCTGCGGTCGGTGGACCTGGGCGGGCTGCGGCTGGCCCAGTTGGCCCAATCCTTCAAGGGGGCGATCCTCTCCACCGACCAGGCGGCCCTGCTGGTCAGCGAGTTGGGCATCCGCGTGATGTAGTGGCCCAGCCGGCGCTGCGGGCCGCCGGCATGTGCACGCGACGGTCAGCCGCGCGGCTTGTACGCCGTGACGTCGATCTCCACCTTGGCGTCGATCATGAGCCGCGACTCCACCGTGGAGCGCGAGGGCCGGTGCTCGCCAAAACACTCCATGTAGACGCGATTGAAGCTGCCGAAGTCGCGCGCGTCAGCCAGCCAGACGCTCACCTTGGCCACATCGGCCAGCGTGCAGTCGGCCAGTGCCAGCGCCTGCGTGAGGCGCAGGAACACCTGGCGCGTCTGCGCCTCGATGCCCCCGGTGATGACCTGGCCCTGGTCATCGGTGGGCACCTGGCCCGACACAAAAACGAAGTCCCCGGCGCGCGTGGCGGGGGACAGCGGACGGGCCTGCCGGTCAGAGGCAAGCGGGGATTGACCGAGGGTTTCTACTGGCATTGAAAGTGCTCCTTTGAGTAAAGATATTACATATAAAACGCCCAAAAAGCACAAATCGAGCAGAATTCTGGCATCGAAAGTGCTTATCAATGTAATCCTATTACTTAGAGGTGCACGATGCAAACTTCTGGAACCAATGTGGTGCGACCCTGGCTGACGCTGCGCCACCAGGCCGCGCGGCGCGGGCTGCTGGGTGCGCTGGCAGTGGCCGCGCTGTGGGGAATGGGCACCGGCACCGGCTGGGCCCAGGCGGCCCCTGCACCGGCCAAGGGCGGCGCCGCCAACCTGGCCATGGTGGGCGAGCCCCAGGGTCTGGACCCGATGGTGAGCACGGCCGACCTGGTGGGCACCATCATGCAGCACGTGTACGAGCCGCTCTACACCTTCGACGCCAACTGGAGCATTGCGCCCATGCTGGCCGAGGGCATGCCCACCGTCTCCAAGGACGGCCTCACCTACAGCATCGCCCTGCGCAAGGGCGTGAAGTTCCACAACGGCCGCGAGATGACGGCCGAAGACGTGGTGGCCTCGCTGCAGCGCTGGATGGAGCTCTCGCCGCGCGGCAAGGCCGTGGGCAAGGAAGTGGCATCACTGGCCGCCAAGGGCACGCACGGCGTGGAGCTCAAGCTCAAGAACCCCTATGCACCACTGCTGGCGCAACTGGCCCTGCCCAGCGGCATGGCGGCCATCCTGGCCAAGGACAGCATCGCGCCGCAGCTCAAGGAGTTCATCGGCACGGGGCCCTACAAGTTCAAGGAACGCCGGCCGGACCAGTTCACCGTGCTGGTGCGCTTTGACGACTACGCTGCCCGCAAGGAAGCCCCCAGCGGCTACGCGGGCCGCCGCGAGGCGCTGCTCGATGAGCTGCGCTTCGTGCCCGTGCCCAGCGCCAACACGCGGGTCGAGGGTGCACTGTCCGGCCAGTTCCACTATGCCGACCTGCTGCCGGTGGAAGCCATCGGCCGTGTGGAAAAAGGCGCGCCCGCCGTGGTGCCCATCGTGACCAAGAACTTCGGCTTTCCGTACATCGTGTTCAACACCAAGGAGGGTGTGCTCGCATCGCAGCCCCTGCGCCGCGCGGTGCAGACCGCTGTGGGCACGGGCGAGCTGATGGCCGCGGGCTTTGGCGACAACCGCTTCTTCATGGTGGAGCCCAACTTCTTCCCCAAGGGCACGCCCTACTACTCGGACGCGGGCGCCAAGCTGTACAACGAGCGCAACCCCCAGGCCGCCAAGGAGCAGGCCGCCAAGGCGGGCTACAACAACAGCCAGCCGGTGCGCATCATGGCCAGCCGGCAGTACGAGTTCCACTACAACATGGCGCTGGTGATGTCCGAGCAGCTCAAGAAGGCAGGCTTCAAGACCGACCTGCAGGTGGTGGACTGGGCCACCCTGGTGCAGCGCCGCAACGACGCCAAGCTGTGGGACGTGTACTTCACGCATTCGGGCCTGTTCCCTGAGCCCATGCTGTCGCCGCCACAACTGGGCGACGGCGCGCCGGGCTGGTGGGAGTCCGACGCCAAGAAGTCCACCCTGGCCGCGTTCAACCAGGAGACCGATCCGGCCAAGCGCGGCGCGCTGTGGGGCAAGGTGCAGCAGGTGGTGTACGACGAGGTGCCATTCATCGAGGTGGGCAAGTTCAACGGCCTGTCGGCGCGCTCGGCCAAGCTGAACGGCTACACGCCGGCGGTCTGGCCGTTCTTCTGGAACACATGGATGAAGTAACCCCCCGAAGCGCCTGCGGCGCCTCCCCCCAGGGGGCGCCTCCGGTGGCCCAGCAAAGCCGGTTCCACGGTGGCACTGGCTTGGACCGGGGGCGTGTTGTCGGTGGGGACTTTTTAAGAGACAAGCAAGCATGCGATTTTTATTGAAGCGGCTGGGTGGAGCGGCGGTGGTGCTGGCACTGGTGGCGGTGCTGGTGTTCTGCCTCACGCGGCTGGCCTCGGGCGATCCGGTGGCGCTGCTGCTGGGCGACCAGGCCACCGCTGCCGACATTGCCCAGGCGCGTGCCCAGTACGGGCTGGACAAGCCGCTGCCCACGCAGTTCGTGCTGTGGGTGGGTGAGCTGCTGCAGGGCAACCTGGGGCAGTCGCTCTTTCTGCAGCGGCCCGTGGCGCAGGCGCTGCTGGAGCGGGCCGAGCCCACGCTGTTCCTCGCGCTGTTCGCCGTGGGCATCGCGGCGCTGGTGGGCATTCCGTGCGGCATGGCGGCGGCCATCTGGCGCGGCAGCGCGGCCGACCAGGCCGTGAGCGGCGTGGCCATGCTGGGCGCCAGCGTGCCCAGCTTCTGGCTGGGCCTGATCCTCATCCAATTGTTCGCGGTCAAGCTGGGGTGGTTTCCGGCATCGGGCTATGGCGACCCCAGCGCCACGCTGGGCGAGCGGCTGTCGCACCTGCTGCTGCCTGCGCTGGTGCTGGGCCTGCTCAACTCGGCGCTGATCATCCGCTTCACCCGCGCATCGATGCTCGACATCCTGGGCGAAGACTACGTGCGCACCGCACGCGCCAAGGGGCTGGACGAGGGCACCATCATGGTCAAGCACGTGCTGCGCAATGCGCTCGTGCCCATCGTCACCGTGCTGGGCCTGACCATGGCACTGATGATCGGCGGCACCGTGGTGACCGAGACCGTGTTCAACCTGCCCGGCGTGGGCAACCTGGTGGTGCGGGCGGTGCTGCGGCGCGACTACCCGGTCATCCAGGGCACGCTGCTGGTCATCGCGGCCATCTACGTGTTCATCAACCTCGCCATCGACTTCATCTACACGCTGGTGGACCCGCGCATCCGGCTGGAGGCACCATGAACGGCCACGTCTCTTTGGCATCTTCGCCTTCCTCCTCTTCTTCCTGGCAGCGCTTCGCCGCAGTGCTGCGCCGGCTGTTTGCGCGCAAGGTGGTGCTGGCCTCGGCCATCGCGCTGGCGCTGGTGGTGGGCATCTCCGCTGTGTATCCCGCCCTCTCGGACGCCGACCCCAATGCGCTGTCCATCAGCGAGCGGCTGCGCGCGCCGTCGGCCACGCACTGGGCGGGCACCGACGAGCTGGGGCGCGACGTGATGCTGCGCATCGTGCACGGCGCGCGGTACTCGCTGCTCATCGGTTTCGTGACGGCGGCAGGCGCCGTGCTGCTGGGCACGCTGCTGGGCATGTTCGCGGGGTTCTTCCGCCGGCTGGATGCACCGCTGATGCGGGTGGTGGACGCGATGATGTCCTTCCCCGACATCCTGCTGGGCATCGCGCTGGTGTCCATCCTGGGGGTGTCGCTGTGGAACGTGATGCTCGCCCTCGTCATCGTCTACACGCCGCGCGTGGCCCGCGTGGTGCGCGCCACCACGCTGGTGCTGCGCGAGCTGCTGTTCGTGGACGCAGCGCGCGCCCTGGGCGTGCGCACGCCCAAGATATTGCTCAAGCACATCCTGCCCAACCTGATGTCGCCCATCCTGGTGCAGGTGACCTTCATCTTCGCCTACGCCATCCTGGCCGAGGCGGGGCTGTCCTTCCTGGGCGTGGGCGTGCCGCCCGACATCCCCACCTGGGGCACCATGATCGCTGGCAGCCTCGACTATGCGGACAAGGCGTTCTGGACCATCTTCGCGCCCGGCATCGCCATCGTGCTCACCGCGCTGTCGCTGCAGATGCTGGGCGACGGCGTGCGCGACCTGCTCGACCCCAAACTGAAGAAGACCGTATGAGTGCCGCTCCTTTGACCGACCCCGCCGCGGCCCGCCTGGAAGTGCGCGGCCTGTCGACCTCGTTCGCCACCGACGGCGGCCGCATCCAGAGCGTGGCCGACGTGTCGTTCACCATCCACCCCGGCGAGACGCTGGCGCTGGTGGGCGAGTCTGGCTCAGGCAAGTCCGTCACCAGCCTGTCGCTGATGGGCCTGCACGCCCGCACCTCGCAGGCGGAGGTCAGCGGCCAGGCGTGGTTCGTGCAGCGCGACGGCCGCCGCGTGGACCTGCTGGCCCTGAAGGAGGCCGACAAGCGCGCCCTGCGCGGCAACGAGCTGGCCATGATCTTCCAGGAGCCCATGACCAGCCTGAACCCGGTGCTCACGGTGGGCGAGCAGATCGCCGAGTCCGCCCGCCTGCACCTGAAGATGGACCGCCGCACCGCGCATGCCCACGCCCGGCGCATGCTGGAGCTGGTGGAGATCCCGGCCGCCGCCCAGCGCGTGAACGAGTACCCGCACCAGCTGTCTGGCGGCATGAGCCAGCGGGTGATGATCGCGCTGGCCATGGCCTGCAACCCCACGCTGCTGATCGCCGACGAGCCCACCACGGCGCTCGACGTGACCATCCAGGCGCAGATCCTGGCGCTGATGGGCCGGCTGCAAAAGGAGACGGGCATGAGCATGCTGTTCGTCACGCACAACCTGGGCGTGGTGGCGCAGTACGCCGACGCCGTGGCGGTGATGTACGCCGGCCGAATCGTCGAATCAGCCCGCGTGCACGACCTGTTCGCGCGGCCCGAGCACCCCTACACGCGCGGCCTGCTGGCCTGCCTGCCCGGTGTGGCACGGCAACGCGAAGGCGCAGCGGCCGCCCCCGGGCGCCGCAAGCTGGTGGCCATACCGGGCCAGGTGTCGAGCCCGCTGGCACCGCCCCCGGGCTGTGCGTTTGCACCGCGCTGCACGCGCAAGCTGCCAGCGTGCGATGCGCAGATGCCGCCGCTGGAAGCCACCGGCGCGCGCCGCATGGTGCGCTGCATCCACCGCGAGGTGACCGCATGAGCGCCGTGCTGCAACAACCCATGGCATTCCCCACCGGCAGCCCTGCGGAGGCCCCGCTGCTGGAGATCCAGCACCTGCGCAAGTACTTCGGCAGCGGCGCCCACCCGGTGCGCGCGGTGGACGATGTGAGCTTCACCATCCGCCAGGGCGAGACCCTGGGCCTGGTGGGCGAATCGGGCTCGGGCAAGAGCACCATCGGCCGGCTGCTGACGCGCCTGGTGGACCCGACCGGCGGGCAGATGCTGTACCACGGCGCGGGCGCCGCGCAGGACCTGGCAGCGCTGTCGCAGTGGCAGTACCGCCCGCTGCGCTCCAAGATCCAGATCATTTTTCAGGACCCGTACGCCAGCCTCAACCCGCGCATGCGCATCCGCGAGGTGCTGGCCGAAGCGCTGGACACCCACGGCCTGGCCAAAGGTCGCGCACGCCTGCCGCGCATCCACGAGCTGCTGCAGCAGGTGGGCCTGCGGCCGGAGCATGCGGACCGCTTTCCGCACGAGTTTTCCGGCGGCCAGCGCCAACGCATCGGCATCGCCCGCGCCCTGGCCGTGGAGCCGAAGTTCATCGTGGCGGACGAACCCCTGTCGGCGCTGGACGTGTCCATCCAGGCCCAGGTGGTGAACCTGCTGGGCGAGCTCAAGGAGCAGCTGGGCCTGACCCTGCTGTTCATCTCGCACGACCTCGACGTGGTGGAATACCTGTGCGACCGCGTGGTGGTGTTGTACCTGGGCCGCGTGATGGAGATCGCCCCCACCGAGGCGCTGTACGCCCACCCGCAACACCCCTACACGCGCGCGCTGCTGGCGGCCGCACCCATCCCCGACCCGGCGCAGCGGCGTAGCATCCCGCTGCTGCAGGGCGACCTGCCCAGCCCCGCCCACCCGCCCTCGGGCTGCGTGTTCCGCACCCGCTGCCCCCTGGCCGAAGAGCGCTGCGCCAGCACCGATATGCTGCTGCGCGAGGTGCAGCCGGGCCATCTGCATGCCTGCTGGAAGACAGCGCACCACCCCACTTCCCCATGACCGACGACTTCATCCTCGACCACCGCAGCAAGAGCTTTCCGCAAACCGCTGCGCCCTGCCGCGCGTCCGACCTGGCCGCCAGGGGCTGGAACCTGCTGGCGGACGACCTGGCCTACCCGCTGGCCGTCATACGGCGCTCTGCGCTGGCCCACAACCTGGCCTGGATGCAGGACTTCGCGGCGCGCAAGGGCGTGGCACTGGCGCCGCATGGCAAGACCACCATGTCGCCCGAGCTGTTTCGCCAGCAGCTCGCGGCCGGCGCCTGGGGCCTGACTTTTGCCACCATCTACCAGCTGTCGGTGGGTGTGGAGGCCGGCGCGCGCCGCGCCATCATTGCCAACCAGGTGGTGTGCGATGCCGACCTGGACGGCCTGCAGGCGCTGCTGCATCGGCATGCGGATCTGCGTGTGTGGTTCCTGGTGGACTCGCTGGCGCAGCTGCGGCTGATCGAG
>Ga0209023_10003311_pt1 | contig 19340 bp, 18 predicted proteins | sample LakOneMetagenome_FD_187468 | JGI IMG/M metagenome (GOLD analysis project Ga0209023, IMG submission 187468) | Freshwater and sediment microbial communities from Lake Erie, Canada (SPAdes) (version 2) | ecosystem: Environmental > Aquatic > Freshwater > Lentic | place: Lake Erie, Canada...
CGTCGAGAGCTATGGAAAGGCGGCGGCTGTCGGCGAGAATGGCGAACTCGAGCACGCGGCCGCGATCCTGCATCCCAAGCTCGGCGCGCCGGTTCGCAAGGCGCTTGGCAAGGGCGCGGCGCTCATCCCCTCGTCAAAGAAGCGGGGCGGTCCGGGCGTGGCGCTGGACATCCCGCTGGGGCACAAGGACGCCGCGTTCGTGCGCAGCCATTTCGACGGCATGGAAGTGCGGATTGTCGATGCGCCACGCGCGGACGAGATCATGGTTGCCATTGCGGTGACGGATTCCGGCCGGCCGCTGCCGCGCGTCGGCGGGTTGAAGAAGGACGAGATCAAGGGCGAGGATGGCCTGCGCTAGGCGCGCCGTCTCGCCTCTTCCTTGATGGCCGCGAGCAAGCGGTCGGGTGTCGCGGGCGCGCGGCGCACGATCACGCCCGTTGCATGATTGATCGCGTTGAAAATGGCGGGCGCTGTCGGAATCAGCGCCTGCTCGCCGATGCCCTTCGCGCCGAACGGACCGATCGAATTTGGCGTCTCGATCAGGATCGTCTTGATCGGCGGCGCGTCGCCGATGGTCGGGATGAGATAATCGTGCAGGTTCTCGCCGCGGCCCGGATGGAATTCCTCCATCAGCGCGAGGCCGAGACCTTGCATGACGCCGCCTTCGATCTGGCCTTCGAGCAATGTCGGGTTGATGGCGCAGCCGACATCATGGGCGGCGACGATGCGCCGGACCTTGACCGTTCCAAGCCGGACATCGACATCGACTTCAGCGATATGTGCACCGAAGCCATAGACGGCGTAAGGCGACCCCTGTCCGTTTTCGTCGAGCGGGGTTGTCGGTGGATCAAAGGATTCTTCGGCGACGAGAACGTAACCTCTTGTGTCTGGAACGAGAGTCGAGAGAGGGATGGCGTGAAGCCGCCCGTGTTCGACAATCTCCAGCGATCCATCGCGCAGTTCGATCGTCGATCCGTCCGAAACATTCGCAAGCCGCAGGATCAGCGTCCTCAAGGCGCGTGCGGCAGCTTCCGCCGCGCGCCCTGTGACAAAAGTCTGGCGGGAAGCGGACGTCTTGCCGCAATCGGGGGTCAGATCGGTGTCGCCAGAAACGAGGTCGATGTTTTCGATGCCGACGCCAAGCGCCGTCGCCGCAATCTGTGTGATGACCGTGTTCGAGCCTTGCCCGATATCGACCGCGCCCTGATGCAGCGCGATCCGTCCGTCGGGCTTCAAGCCGACACGAATCGTCGAGGGATTAGGCAGCGACGTGTTTCCGCAGCCGTACCACATGCCTGCGACGCCGACGCCGCGTCGCACGGGTCCCGTCGCGGTCGCATTGTAAAGTTCAGCTTCGCGGCGCGCCTGACGCCAGTCGTCGCGCAGCGCCTCCAGACATTCCCTGAAGGCGATGCCCTCGCCGAGTAGCTGGCCCGTCGCCGTCGGCATTGCGCCGTCGAGCGCATTGAGGATGCGGAGTTCCAGCGGATCGATCGCCAAGCGCGCGGCGAGTTCATCGAGCAATTGCTCCTGCGCGACAGCCATCTGCGGCACGCCGAAGCCGCGAAAGGCGCCGGATGGCGCGCAATTGGTGTGAATGGCGCGGGTCTGCGCCCGATAGTGCGGAACGAAATAAGGGCCGGACGCGTGAACAGGCACGCGATTGGCGACAGTCGGGCCCCAACTCGAATAGGCGCCGGTGTTGAAATCGGCATGGAAGTTCATGCAGGTCAGCCTGCCGTCGCGGGTCGCTGAAATCCGTGATTGGATGCGTGACGGATGTCGCTTGGTGGTCGTAGCGATCGACTCTGGCCGGGAATAGACCATGCCGACAGGCTTGTTCAGAAGCCAAGCTGCAAGCGCGATGTAAGGCTGCACGGACAGATCGAGCTTGGAGCCGAAGCCGCCGCCCACTGCCGTTGGAATGATACGCACGTTCTCAGGGGCAATGCCGAGGATGGTCGCGACATCGTCTCGATCCATGTAGGGCGATTGCGTACACGCGGAAATTTCGATGCGCTCACCGACCCGGCGCGCAAAACCTGCTTCCGGTTCTATATAGGCGTGTTCGACGAAGCCTGTCTCGAATTCGCCCTCGACCGTGACGTCCCCTTGCGCAACCGGGTTCGTGATGTCGCCTTTTTCGACATGTCCGCGAACGAGAATATTGTCAGCGCGCGATGGGTGGAGCAGTGCGGCGCCGGGCGCGAGCGCCTCATCGGGCGTTAGGCAATGCGGCAGCGCTTCCCACACGATGGGGAATTTCGAAAGATCGAGCCGCTCGATCTCCTGCCGCGCGCCGACGATCGCTGCGACCGCTTCGCCCTTGAAACGGGCCTCATCGATGGCGAAGACCGGCTGGTCGGCAAAGGGCGGTATCACGCCGTGCAGATTGCGGCCGGGAATATCGGCTGCGGTCAGGATGCGAACAACGCCTGGGGCAGCGCGCACATAGGCGTCGAGGTCGCCGAAAGAAAAGCGCGCGCGATGATGCGGGGAGCGGATGGCCCGCACAAGCAGCGCCTCTGCGGGAATCACGTCGGCCCCGAACCTCTCGCTGCCGTTGACCTTGGCGCGCCCGTCGAGGCGGGCGAGGCGCTGGCCGACGCGTCCGTCCTGCATCGGCGGCTGAGTTACACTGTCACCCGCCGCCAGATGAATGGCGTCGAAAATCTTGGCGTAGCCTGTGCAGCGGCACAGCACGCCGGCCAGAGCCGTTTCGATTTCATCGTGGGTCGGGTGCGGCGTTGCGTCGAGTAGGGCCGCCCCGGCCACGATCATGCCGGGGGTACATGCGCCACATTGGGCAGCGCCCGCCTGATGGAACGCGTCCAGCAACCGCGCGCCGGATGTGGTCGCAGACTTGACGCCCTCGATCGTGGTGATAGATGCAGCTGTCACCTGCCCGACAGCCAGAAGACAGGCGCAGGCGGTCTCGCCGTCGACCAGAATTGTGCAGGCGCCGCAGTCGCCTGCCTCGCAACCAATCTTCGTTCCGGTCAGTCCGAGCGTGTCGCGGAGAATGGCGGACAGCCGTTCGCTACCTGTGGCCCGCACATCGTGTGCGACGCCATTCACCATCAAATGCAGATGCCCGCTCTGCTCGCTCATGCTGGCGTCTCGCAGAGGTTGACGAGTGTCCGCTTCACGAGTTCCGCGGCGGCCTCCAGGCGATAGTTGGCAGTGGCGCGTATGTCGTCAATCGGACCGAGCGGCGACAGGCATTCCTCGCTCACCTGGTTTGCAACCACGGCTGTTGCGGGCGCCCCGATCAGACGTTGCTCGAGTGCGCGCAGGCGTTTCGCAACAGCAGACGCAGAGCCGACGGCGATGCGCGCCGTCTTGATGTTGGCGTCCTCGCCGACCTCCAGCACTGCCGCAACCATAACGATGGAAATCACGAGATGCCTGCGCGCGCCCAGCTTCAGGAAAGCAGAGCGCGCCGCCGCTGGCCCGTCCGGCACAACGACGGCGGTCATGATCTCATCGGCGGCGCGCGCCGTACGCCGATTGCCCAGCAGAAACTCTTCAAGAGCCAACTTGCGCACGCCGCGCGGCGACGCGAGCTCAACCTCGGCGTCAAGCGCGAGCAGGGGGGGAACGCCGTCTGCGGCAGGCGAGGCGTTGCAGAGATTGCCGCCGATCGTGCCGCGATTCTGGATCTGCAGCGCGCCGACTTCCCGCGCTGCCTGCTTCAGCATGCCGAATGCGGGTGGAAGGGGCGCTCGGACGACATCGGTCCATGTTGTCGCCGCGCCGATGCGGATCGTCTTGCCGTCGCGAGAGACGCCACGCAAGCCGGGCAGTCTGGTTATGTCGATGAGCGCAGCAGGCGGCGGACGGTCGACATGAGCGGGAAAAATATCGGTGCCGCCGGCGAGGATTGTCGCGCCGTGAAGGCCGAGCATTTCAAGCGCGTCGGCAGTTGATTGCGGTCGATGCAACATGCCTGCCCGCTTTCCGCGTGAAGCCGTCGTGGGCGGCTTCAACCGTTCGTGCACAAATAGTCAAATGCGGTCCGCGCCTTGTCAAGGCGGAAGGCAAGGTAGATGTTGTGGCGCATCTAGAGAGGTCCGCGACAGAAAAATGAGCGATACGGCAGTCACCTCACAAGTGTCCGGCAGCAAAGCCGAGGCGACGGGCGCAGCGGACTATGTTCTCGATCAGCAGATCGGTTTCCTGCTGCGGCAGGCGCAGCAACGACACACCGCGATTTTCGCGCGCCTGATGGTCGATGATGTCACCGCGACGCAATGGGCGACGCTGGCGAAGCTCTACGAGATCGGCGGTTGTTCGCAGAATCTGCTCGGGCGTCACGTCGCGATGGATGCTGCGACGATCAAGGGCGTGGTCGATCGGCTGCTCGGGCGCGGGCTTGTCGTCGTGAATGCCGATCTTGCCGACAGCCGTCGATTGACAATCGATCTGTCTGACAGCGGCCGTAACTTCGTGCAGCGCGCGCTGCCTATTGCGGCGGCGATCACGGAAGAGACGGTGGCGCCGCTCAGCGCAGACGAGCGCGAGACGCTGCTCGCGCTGCTCTCGCGCATTCGATAGCGATTCAGCCCAGGATCACTTCCGGAATGCGTGTCGCTGGCGGCGTGTTGCGGCTGCGCCCGGCGCGCACGAGTCCGTCGATGATGACCATGCCCACGCCCGGCAGATCGCCGAGTTGCACGCTCTCGAGCAGCGAATTGGCCGGCGAATGCTGGGCCCTGTCCATGATCGTGAAATCGGCGGACCGCCCGACCTCTATCAGGCCGCAATCGAGCGCGCGCATCCGCGCCGTATTGCCCGTCGCAAAGCAGAAGGCAATTTCTGCCGGCACGTTGCCGAGGGACGACAGCATTGACACCATGCGCAGGATGCCGAGCGGCTGTACGCCGGAGCCGGCAGGGCCATCGGTGCCGAGGATGACGCGTTCGAGTTCGTTCATCTCGCGCGCCGTGCGCAGCGTGAACAGCGCGGAACGCTCGTTGCCATTGTGCACGAGTTCGAGTCCGCGCTTGCAGCCCTCGCAGATGCAACGGATCTGATCGTCGGGCAGGGCGGTGTGGCCGCCGTTGATATGGCCGACGATATCGGCGTCGCATTCCAGCACGATGTCCTTGTCGATCAGCCCGGAGCCGGGAATCGAGGGGCCTCCGGTATGGATGGTCGACTGGATGCCGTATTTGCGCGCCCACTCCACCATCTTGCGGCCGGTCGGCCCATCCTTGACGCCGCCAAGGCCGATCTCGCCGAGCAGCTTCACGCCGGCTGAGGCCAATTCGGCGAAGTCGCTCTCGACCATGCCGGTCTCGATCACCGGCGCGCCCGCATGCAGTTTGACGCCGCCCGGCCGGAAGTTCGTATAGGCGCGCTGCGCGGCGATGGCCATGGCCTTGAGACCGACGATGTCGCGCGCGCGGCCTGGCGTATGGACTTCGCCTGCCGAGATCATGGTGGTGACGCCGCCGTGCATGGAGGAATCGATCCAGTTCATCTGGCTCTGGCGCGGCGTCCAGTCGCCCGCGACCGGGTGGACGTGGCTGTCGATCAGGCCGGGCGCGAGCGTCGCGCCATGGGCGTCGACGATGGTGCGCGCGCCCTTCGTGTCGAGGTCCTTGAGCCGGCCGATGGCGGCGATCTTGCCATCGACCGCGACAATGGCGTCGCCATCGAGGATCGGCCGTTCGAGCGCGCCGGACAGGATCAGGCCGATATTGCGGATGACGAGCTTGCCGGCTGTTTCCGAGGTCGCTTCCAGTGCCATCGCCATCTCCCGTGTCGATCGGATTGTTAGCATACGTCCGATGGCAGAAGCCGCAAGCGATCAGCTTCGCGCGGCGCGCTGCAACGGAATATGCCGCGCCAGTGCGAGCCCGACGTTCCAGCAGATGCAGACACACAGCGCCAGCGCCAAGGACGAAGCCGCCCCGAGCGGCAGCACTGTCAGACGCATCACCGCGACCGCCAGACCAAAGCCGACAAGGCCGGGCAAGGCATGAGCGATCACGGCGCCTGCCCCGATGCCGCCGATGCGCGGCTGAAGGATGATCGCGAGCGAGTACATCACGATCGGCACGAGCGCCGCGACGCCGGCTTCGGCCGGACCGAGCAGCCGGCCGATGACGACCGTGAAACCGACCAGCGCCATGACGAGCGCTGCACGAAAGGGAATATCCCACCAGCGAGTCTGGGGCGGACGGCCGGGCGGCGTCGCGCGGCAGCCGCGCGTGGCAAGCCATGCCGGAATGAAGATAGCGACATTCAGGAGCCCTGCCGTTTCAACGGTCCAACGCACGCGGACGAGCGCCAGCGCCGCGAGGATCCACAGGCCGAAGGACAGGCCAAGCGCAAACCAGAGCGGGCGCTGGCTGGCGAGAAGCGCGTAGATCGCGCCGAAGCCGAAAGTTGCGGCGTTGGTGGCGAGGCTGGTCAGCGCGGCGTCGTGCACGAAGGCGGCGCCGTGTTCAGCAGCCAGGAAAATGTAGGACGGGCCCGCCGAAATCGGCAGGGTGGCGACCATGGCGCCGAAGAAGGGGCCGGCTCGCTCGACGACTTTCGACGCCGCGACGACGATGATCGCCGTCGTGAGCATCTTGGCGGCGAGCAATATCCAGAAGGAATCGGGCATGACCGGTGGGGTTGGAGGATCGGCACTGGCGTAGCCCGTCGGCGCGGCCCCCGCCACTGCGGCAAGGCATGGCTCCCATGAACGGCTGCGGCCGATCCAAAATGTGCCCTGACCATCCAATCTCTGCACGGCGACGCTTGGCCGCCTCGACGGCGTGGCCGGCGCCGTGGCATGGGTTGGCCAATACGGGAGGACGGAATGAGCGGACCGGCGGGCGTCGTGATCGTGGGGGCAGGGCACGGCGGCGTGCAGGCGGCGGCCTCGTTGCGCGAGGAAGGCTATGCGGGCCCGATCACGCTGATCTCCGACGATCCAAACGCGCCCTATCAACGGCCGCCGCTATCCAAGGCTTTCATCAAGGGCGAGGCCACGGCGGAATCGCTGATCTTGCGCGGGCCGGCCTTCTATGCGGAAAAGCAGATCGACCTTCGGCTCGGCGAGACCGTTGCCGCGATCGAACCCGCTGCGAAAGCGGTGCGACTCGCTTCCGGCGCGCCGCTGGCTTACGAGCATCTGATCCTGGCGACCGGCGCGCTCGCCCGGCCCGCAAGTTTTTCAGGCGTCGAACTCGAGGGCGTTCTGGCGCTGCGGGACATCAACGACGCCGCGCGGCTGAAGGCGCAGCTTGAGGGCGCGCAGAATGTCGTCGTGATCGGCGCGGGCTTTATCGGGCTTGAATTCGCCGCCACTGCTGCAGCCAAGGGCCGCGATGTCCAGGTGGTGGAAGTCGCGCCGCGCGTGATGGGCCGCGCGGTGTCGCAGGCCATTTCGGATTTCTTCGCCGATGCCCACCGGGGCTTCGGAGTCAAACTGCATCTAGGCGTCGGCGTCGCCGGGATCGAGGGGCGGGACGGCCGCGCGACCGGGGTTCACCTGGCGGATGGTCGACGCCTGCCGGCGGACCTCGTTCTCGTGGGCATCGGCATCATCGCCAATGAATCGCTGGCTTCGGCTGCCGGCCTGGGCGTCGACAACGGGATCGTGGTGGATGCGGCGCTGACCACATCGGACCCGCATATTTCCGCCATTGGCGACTGCTGCGCCCACCCCAACGTCTATGCCGGACGGCTCTTCCGGCTGGAGTCCGTGCAGAACGCGACGGACCAGGCCCGTGTGGTCGCCCGCAAGCTGACGGGCAAGCCGGCGGCCTATGACGCACTGCCGTGGTTCTGGTCCGACCAGGGCGACCTCAAGCTGCAGATCGCCGGCCTCAACATGGGCTGCGATACGTTTGTCACGCGCGGCGACCTTGCCAGCCGCAGTTTCTCGGTCTTCGGCTTTTCCGCCGGCAAGCTGCGGGTAGTCGAATCCGTGAACCGGGCCGCCGATCACATGATGGCGCGACGCCTGATCGCGGCGGGCGCGGCGCTGAGCCCGGACGAGGCTGCGGACCTTGCTTTCGACCTGAAGGCGCGGGCGATGGCCAAGCCGGCTTGACCTCTGCAAACGGCGGTTTCTGCACGGAAAATCGGCAAAACTCCTTCACCTGATGTTAAGGGCCGGCAACTAATTTCGCAGTTCGAAAGTGTCGGAGCGCGGCCAGATGGGGAAGAGCGGCACGGGGCGCCGGTTGGGATTGCGAACCCCCACGCAGTCGCGCGGTCGCGTCTACGATTCGGGCGGACGCTCGGTCGAAGTGGCCATCAAGGACCTGTCTCCCACAGGCGCGCGCCTCATGGTTTCCGCCGAGACCGCCATTCCCCGCCAGTTCAAGATCCGCTTCGGCGAATATGAAGCGCGCGGCGAAGTCGTCTGGCGCAAGGGCGTCGACGTCGGCATCCGCTTCGTGCTGCCGGACGAGGAAGAGGGCCGCGTACGGCCCCGTGCGCCGGAGGTCAAGAAGGCCTCGATCGAGGAATTGCGCACCGCCGCCCGTCCGCGCCGCGGCATGATGCGCTTCATCTTCGGCTAAAAATTCGACCCTTTTTATCTCGACGAAATCCGCATCAGCTTGCCGATCGACGAGCCGACCGAGCCGATCGAATCGCGCATGGTCTCGCCGAGGCCGCCGATCTTCTTCATCACGTCAGACCCCGTCGGCACGAAACGCGCCATCTGGAAGCCGGTCTGGGGCTGGCGGCGCTGCGGCGGCAGGTCGGCGTAGCGCGGCGTGAGATCGCCCGGCGCCACCTTCGCCAGAGCAGCGGGACGCACGGGCGGACGCGGCGCTGCGGCGAGTTTCGCCTTGGCCAGCGTCGGCCCCTTGTCCATCGCCACCGGGGTCGGCGCGGGCTGGAAGGTAGGCTGCGGCTCCACCGCCCAGGCCTTGCCAGGCTTGAAGTTGCGCAGGCTGTCGTCGACGGCGCGGTCCTGCGGCGCAAAGGCCAGTTCGCGCTTGGGAACGATGCCGCCGTCGAGGCGGGCGGCGTGCTTGGGCTCGGGTCCGGCGGCAGACCTGCCCGCCATCCAGGCGGCAGGCGCGCCCACCGCGAGTGCGGCCGCGAGCGCGGCGACGATGGCCCAGCGGCGCGCGGGCGCTGGCGTGGCTGAAGTGTCGGTCAGGACGTGTGTCATCGTGTCGGCCCCTTGGCGGGCATGAAAGGACAGGCCGATTGGGCCGATTTGAAGGCAGCGGAGCGGGAGCTGGGGCGACCATCCGGGACCGCAGGCCTCCGGCCGGCATAAGCAGCCGCGCGCACGTTCGTGCCGGCCGGAGGCCGGCGGTCCCGGGTGCGCGCGTCCGCGTTCCCGCGCTTTCGCCGGGTCTTGGATCAGTCGAAGGCCGGGACTGGTGTCGCCGGTGTCTAGTGTTTCATGTGCCGGCGACATCAGCCCCGACGCGGCGATTTTGGGGTCCTGCGCACCGCGCTTCCACGGAGTCTTTGCGCATAGCCTTGTCCGAAAAGTCTGCAACTTTTCGGGGCTATGCGACCCCATCCCCAGCGAGCTCCTCGCAGACGGGTCGTAGTGCCCGACGGTCGGTCTCGGCAAAACCCTCCCGGGCCGCGCGGTCCGGTCAACCACGCGACGCAGGCGCCGCTCCCCATCCACACATCAAGACCGCTCCGGATGCATCCTCGGCGGACGGGGATAAAGGAATATATTCACAATCTACAGCGAATGTCAATTCTTCACGCGGCGGCGCAAGCCGCTGCGTGGCGATCCGAACGCGATCAGCTTCCGCGGTAAGTCGAGAAGCTGCCGGGCGTGCACAGCATGGGCACGTGATAGTGCTGCTTGATATCGCTGACCCGAAAGCGAACCACCGGGTTGTCGATAAACGACGCCTCCGCGAATGGCAGGCTTTCGATGTTGAAGGCGATCTCGTACTCGCCAGCGCGCGCATCTTCCGGCTTCACGAGCGGCGTGTCCGTTCGCCCGTCGCTGTTTGACGTGGTGGATTTCAGAAGTTTGAAGGTATCGCCCTCCCGGATCGAGATATCGATCCGCACGCCGGCAATCGGGCGTCCGAGGTTGGTGTCGAGCACATGTGTTGTGATGCCAGCCATCGTTCGTCCCCTATCTCAGCTGCCGCGATAGTATGAATAACCCCAAGGCGAAAACAGTATGGGCAAATGATACCGCTGCGACGCATCGCGAATGTTGAAGCGCACAGCGACGATGCCGTAAAAATTGGGGGAGGGAAGCTTCACGCCCCACTTCGCGAAATAATCCTCGAAATTGAGCGAGAGCTGATAGCGACCCGGCTTGAACGCCTCGTTGACGAGAAGCGGCTCTGGGGTGCGCCCGTTCGCCGCCGTCTCGAACGACTTCAGGCTCTTGTAGGAGCCCCCATCAAGAAGATCGAGTTTGCATTGAACGCCGGCGCCCGGCGTGCCGTGAAACGTATCGATCGCATGCATCGTCAGGCGAGGGCTCAAGCCTGATTGCGAAACAGGCGCGACCGTCAATGCGCCCGGTTGCCCCGTCGTTTGCGCAACGGATGTTCTGGATTGGCCTGCAAGCGCGACAGGCACGCTTGCTGCGCCGATGGCGAGAATTCGTCTGCGACTTAAACGATCATCCGCTTCCGTCATATCGTGCTCCTCCGTTGCCTTCCGAATCCGTGATGCATCAATCCCTGAGCAGATCCGCCAGCCGAAGCCGCGTGATAAAACCGATCTGCGCCAGCGCCTCGTCCAGTTCCACATCGGTAGAGCGTGCGGTGCGGCGCTTGAATTCCGCGAAAATGCCGGTCTTCGTGTAGTGGCGAACGCAGATCACGAATGGAAATCCGTGCCGCGCGCGATAGGCCTGGTTCAGGGCGCCGATCTCCTCGACTTCAGGGCGCGACAAGGATTTCAAGCCGGCGCCCGATTGCTCGCTCTCGGATTCGCGCGTCAGCGTGGACGCAGCGGCCTCCTTTCCCGCAAGCTCGGGATGGCCGCATATGAAAGCGATGCGCTGCTCCTTGGGCCAGCCCTTGACGACCTGAATCATCGCGTCGTGCAATTGACCGGCGTTCGCAAACGGCCTTTGTGCGAACGCGCTTTCGGCGACATGCGGCGCATGTTCGAAAACAGGTCCAAGCAGGGCCACGAATGACTGCCGGTCACAGGCATTGAGCCGCGCAATTGCGCCGGCCGACATTGGCTGACCGTGCACAAGTGGCGCGGGGGTCGTCACGCGCGGCTCCCCGGCGGCGGCTTGTCTTCTGCGCGGAGTTTGCTGCTGGACAAGACAAGCACGGCGGCGAGCGCCTCGACGACTGCGACCGCCACGAGACCGGGCCAGACCTGCGCGGTCGTATCCTTGATCCATCCGATCGCGAACGGGGCGCCGAAGCCGGCGAGGTTCGCCACGGAATTGATGAGCGCTACGCCCGCGGCGGCGGCCGATCCGCTCAGGAACAGATTTGGAAGCTGCCAGAAAACGGGAATTGCGCTCATGGTGCCGACCGTCGCCGCGCCGATGCTGATCAACGCCAGCATCGGGCTGTCGTTGCGCAAGAGAATGCCGCATGCGAGCAGGCCGATCGAGCCGAGAAGCGTTGCGAGGCTGAAGTGAAAGCGGATTTCCTTGCGCTTGTCGGAATGCGAACCGTTCCAGATCATGCCGACCGCGCCGCAGAGATAGATCAGCCCCGCAACCCAGCCGACGGCAGTCGGCGTCGTGAAGCCGACGTCGCGGATCACGGAGGGCATCCAGAAGGTGAGGGTCGAATTGGCGGCAATCAGGCAGAAATAGATCGCGATCAGAAGCCAGACGCGCGGGTTCGAGAAAACGCTCGCAAATGAATGATCGCGCGGCCCGAGATTGTCGTCATCCTTCGCAAGCTCGCGGGCGATCAGGCCCTTTTCCTCGTCCGTCAACCATTTCGCCACTTTCGGGCTGTCGGTGAGATAGGCGAGCGTGATCAGGCCGGCGATGACGGAGGGTATGCCCTCCAGAACGAACAGCCATTGCCAGCCTGCCCAGCCAGAATAGCCGTTCATGTTCGACATGATGGCGCCGGCGATGGGCCCGCCGAGCACGCCGGCAATCGCCGAAGCGGACATGAACATGCCGAAGGCTCTGGCGCGACGTTCGGTCGGATACCAATAGGTCAGGAAAAATATGATGCCGGGATAGAAGCCCGCCTCGAAGGCGCCGAGCAGGAAGCGCAGAACGTAAAACTGCAGCGGAGTCTGCACGAATGTCTGGCAGATGCAGACGATGCCCCAGCAGATCGTGATCCGCGCAATCGTCTTGCGGGCGCCGATTTTCTGAAGATAGAGGTTCGAGGGAACCTCGAAGAAGAAGTAGCCGAGAAAGAAAATGCCGGCGCCCAGGCCATAGACATATTCGCTGAACTTCAGGTCGTTCAGCATCTGCAGCTTGGCGAAGCCGATGTTGACCCGGTCGATCCACGCCAGAACCCAGAGCGCACCGAGGAACGGGATAAGCCGCCATGTGACCTTGCTGAACGCCGCTTCCACGCCGGCTGCCTGCGGCGACGGAGCCCGGTCCAAGGTCGCAGATTGAACAGGTGACGACATCTTTGCCTCCGTGACCCCGCGCCCGGGCGGACCCCCTCGATCGACCGATATCTGCGGCCAGCGAGGACTGGGCAGTCAAGGACAATAAATGGGCGATGGCCGCTTAACTATTCCCGGCGATCTCCTGGAGGGCATTTTTGTCTTGCAACAAGGCCATGGGCGGCCCTCAATTTTGCAACTGGTCGACGGCGGAAATTTGCGCTGTCACCCCTTCTTCCTGTCCGGATAGCTGACCGCCATTCCGTCCCGCACGTCCTGCTGCACGCCATATTGCGGGAAGGGGTAGCGGAAGCCGTTTTTGGCCAGCGCCTCCATGCCGGTGATGGCCTTGGCCAGCATGTCGGGCGGCAGCGCCATCAGCATTTCGTCGTCGAGCACGCCGCCGTAGCGGCGCTCGGCGAAGCAGGGGATGGAGAGCGAGGGCTCGCGCTTGGTGAGTGCGCGGCCCCACGAATCCGCACAGGCGCTCTCGCCCACCACCGACCAGTCGAAACGCTTGTAGCCCGCCCATTGCAGGCCGTTGATAAAATACATCATGGCGCCGGGCGTGGCGTAGAACAGGGCGATATCAGGGTTTTCGACGCGGCCCGCGCCGAGCGGCGAGACGACCAGCGCCTCGTATATTCCATCCGGCACGCAATGCATGGCGGCCTGGTGCTGCGTGGCGTCCTCTATCGTCGAGAACCAGACGCCGGTCATGTGCTTGCCGGATTTCCACTCGTCGGTCTTGGCGTTGCCGAGCCCCACGACCGCGCGGCACTGGGCGCCGACCAGATCGTCCGCCGTAATGCCCACGGTCCAGCCGAGGCGGGCGCCCTGGGCGACGATCTGGTCCAGCGTATGGACGGACTTCGGCCGCCGGATGCGCGGGATCGCCTCCATGTCGGCCCGGTTCTCGTAGAGCTTCATGCAGAAGGGGATGGAGCGGATCTTCAGCAGGCGCTCGAGATCGGCGGACACGCGGGCGAGATCGATGGACATGTGGCGCTCCTTTTTCGGCGCCATCATGCCCGGGAGCGGGGGCGGGACGGAAGGGGAAAACCTCGTCTTCACCGCTATGAAACATATATAGCCGAGACTGACAGGACGCCGGGGGGCCGGCGGCATGGAACGGATATGATGCCCGCCGCCAAGCGACAGATTTCAGAGCCGCCACTGGTCGACAGGTTCCGCGACGCCATGCGCCGCACGGCGGCCGGCGTCGCCGTTGTGACGACGCAAGGGCCGGCGGGGCAGGGCGGCATTACCGTGTCCAGCTTCTGCTCGCTGTCGCTGGAGCCGCCGTCGGTGCTGGTGTGCATTCGCAGGGATTCGACGACGCTGGCGCGGATCGTGCGCAACAATGTGTTTGCCGCCAATGTGCTGGCGCAGGACCAGAGCGAACTGGCGTCCGCCTTCGCCTCGCCCGCCACGCCGCACGAGAGCCGGTTCGAGCTCGGCAAATGGGCGGAAGGGCCTGGTGGCCCGACGCTGTCGGGCGCGGTCGCGCATTTCGACTGCAAGCTCGCCCATGTCCACGACTACGGATCCCACACGATCGTGATCGGCGAAGTGATCGACGCCGCGTCGCACGACGCCCGCCCGCTGATCTACGCGGAGCAGGCGTTTCACAAGCTGCCGTGAGGCGCCGGCGCATGTCACGCGCCGGCTTGCCACAGTTCAACCTTTAACCGCCCTTAACTATTCACCGCGCGCGGATTCGGATAAGTCTGCGATGCGTTCGCCGGGGTCGGGGCCGGCCGGACGCGCGTCGTTGCGGGTTTGGCGGTAAGTCTTTGTCTCCTAAAGGTTTGTTCCATAAAGCCCGCGCGTTGCGTCTGGCGGCCCTCCTGCCTGCGGGCCTTGCCGTGGCGGGCTGCGACCTCGATGCGGCCAAGCCCTCGTTCACGATCCCTGATCCGCCGAAATACCGGGCGGCGGTCGAAAAGCCGGCCGACGCCGTGCCCGACCGCTGGGCCGATACGTTCGGCTCGCGCGAATTGTCGGCGCTGGTCGACCGGGCGCTGGCCGACAATCTCGACATTGCCGCCGCCGTGGCGCGCATCGAGCAGGCGGACGCGCAGGCCAAGATTTCCGGCGCGCCCCTGTTCCCGCAGGTGACGATGAACGATTCATCGCAGCGCGCGCGTTCGCCCGGCACGGCTGCGACGCAATTGCCGCCGCGGCAGAGCGACGGGACGAACCGTTTCGCCGGCTCCTATCGCTCGACGAACGTGCTCGGCCTGAATGCGAGCTACCAGCTCGACTTCTGGGGCCGCAATCGCGATGCGGCGAGCGCCGCGCGCCTGCTGGCGGAAGCAAGCCGCTACGACCGCGACGTCGTGCAGATCTCCACGCTCGCCCTAGTCGCGAATTATTATTTCGCCGTTCTGGGCGCGCAGGACCGGTTGCGCATCGCGCGCGACAATGTGCGGATCGCTGCGGAAGTCTTCGCCGCCGTCAAGGCGCGCGCGGCGGTTGGCACCGCGTCGGAATTCGATCTTGCGCAGCAGGAGGCCGTGCTCGCCACGCAGCGTGCGAACATTCCGACGCTGGAACAGACGGTGCAGCAGACCAAGAACCTGCTTGCCGTGCTCGTCGGCCAGGCGCCGGAAATGATCGACATCAAGGGCGGCAGCCTCACGAAGCTGCGCGCGCCGCGCGTGCAGCCGGGCATTCCCTCGCAATTGCTGCTGCGCCGGCCCGACATCGCGGCAGCCGAAACGAAGGTCGCCTCCACCGACCTGTCGGTTGCTTCCGCGCGCGCGGCTTTCTTCCCGTCGATCACGCTGACGGGCAGCTATGGCGTGCAGGCGCAATTGCTGAAATTCCTGCTGCGGCCGGAGGCGGTCGCATGGAGCTACGCTGCGCAGCTGGCGCAGCCGCTGCTCGACGGCCGCAACCTGCAGGGGCAGCTCGACCTGCAACGCGGACGCTACGCCGAACTGCTGCAGCTCTATCACAAGCAGATCATCACGGCCTTCTCCGACGTCGAGAATGCGCTCGTCGCCGTGCAGAAGAACTCTGAGCGCGAGCGGCTGCAGCTGGCGGCCGCCAACGCCTCGCGCCGCGCCTATGACGCCGCGATCAAGCGGCTGCAGGAAGGCACGATCGACATCGTGACGCTGTCGACGACGCAGAACACCCTGTTCCAGAATCTCGATCTCGTGGCGCAGACGCGCATCGCGCGCTTCCAGGCGCTCGTGTCGCTCTACCAGGCGCTCGGCGGCGGCTGGACCGATGTGAAGCGCGAACTCGCCAAACTGTCGGAGAGCGCCGCGTTCAGCGATCCCAAGGGCTTTATCCCGTGAAGAAACTTTCGCTGCTCGTCGCGCTGATCGCCGTCCTCGCCTATGTCGGCGCGCGCATGGGCTATTACACGCTGCCGTTCATGAAGCCCGCCGAGCAGCAGCAAGGCGCGGGGCAGGGCGGCGCCGGCGGCGGGCGCGGCGGCTTCGACGGGCCGGTCGTCATCACCGCTTTCGACATGCGCACCGCGGACGTGCCCGTCACGCTCGACGCAATCGGCACGGCGCAGGCGCTCAACACTGTGACCGTGCGTTCGCAGGTCGACGGCAAGCTGCTCGAAGTGAATTTCAAGGAAGGCCAGGACGTGAAGGCGGGCGACGTGCTGGCCCGCATCGATCCCACGACCTACCAGGCGACCTACGATCAGGCGGTGGCCAAGAAAGCGCAGGACGAGGCGCTGCTCGCCAATGCGAAGATCGACCTCGAGCGTTATTCCAGATTGGCGCAGGGCAATTTCGGTCCGAAACAGCAGGCCGACACGCAGCGCGCGCTGGTGGCGCAATACGAAGCGCAGGTGCGCGCCGATCAGGCGACGATCGACAATACGAAAGCGATCCTCGGCTATACGACGATCCGTTCGCCGCTCGACGGGCGCACCGGCATCCGCCTCGTCGACGCCGGCAATCTCGTGCAGGCGAACGGCGCGAACGGGATTGTCGTGATCACGCAGATCAAGCCGATCTCGGTGGTGTTCACGCTGGCGCAGCAGAATCTGCGCGCGGTGACGACGGCGCTCGCGCGCGGGCCGCTCGATGCGCAGGCCTTCGATTCCGGCCTGACGACGACGGTGGCGCGCGGACAGGTGACTGTTGTGGACAACCAGGTCGATCCGGCCACCGGCACGGTGAAGATCAAGGCCGTGTTTCCCAACGACGACCTTGCGTTGTGGCCCGGCCAGTTCGTCAACATCCGCCTGACGACGGACGTGTTGAAGAACGCCATCGTCGCGCCGACGGCCGCCGTGCAGCGTGGACAGACCGGCGCCTTCCTCTATGTGGTGAAGGACGACACGGTCGAGCAGGTGAATGTGACGGTCGGACAGCAGAACGAACGTTTCGCCGTCATCCAGTCCGGCGTCGCGCCGCCCGCGAAAGTCGCGACATCCGGCTTCGCGCGGCTGCGCAACGGCGCGAAGGTGCGCGTGATCGACACGCCGCCGGCGCAGGGCGCAGCCGAAGCGCGCAGCGATGCGCCGGCGCCGGGCGCAGCGGCGCCGGCCACGACGGACGCGCCGCGCGGGGAAGGTCAGCGCGGCTCTGGCGAGCGCGGACGCCGGCGCGGGCAGGGCGGCGGCGCCGCCGCGACTCAGTGAACGGGGCGGGTAGACCCCCTCCCCAACCCTCCCCCGCTGCGCGGGAGAGGGAGCAGATGCGCGAGTTCAACGAAGAGTCTCGCCACCAATGCTTGCCGTCCCCTCTCCCACGAAGTGGGGGAGGGCAAGGGAGGGGGCGTGACGAAGGCCGCCATTGCTGCGGGTCTCGCACATGAACGTCTCCGCTCCCTTCATCGCGCGGCCTGTCGCCACTTCACTGCTCGGTATCGCCGTTCTCCTTGCGGGCCTGCTCGGCTATTCGCGCTTGCCCGTCTCGCCGCTGCCGCAGGTCGATTTTCCAACCATCCAGGTGACGACGCAATTGCCCGGCGCCAATCCAGATATCGTGGCGTCGCTGGTGACGGCGTCGCTGGAGCGTCAGTTCGGGCAGATCCCGGCGTTGCAGACGATGTCGTCGCAATCTTCGTTCGGCCTGTCGCAGATCACGCTGCAATTCGATCTCGACCGCGACATCGACGCCGCCGCGCAGGACGTGCAATCCGCGATCAATGCGTCTGCGGCCACGCTGCCGCGCAACCTTCCCTATCCGCCCGTCTATTCGAAGGTGAATCCGGCAGACGCGCCTGTGATGATCCTGGCGCTGACGTCCAAGACCACATCGCTGCGCGCGATGAGCGACATGGCCGATACGCTGATCGGACCGCGCCTCAGCGAAATATCTGGCGTCGGGCATGTGTCGATCGAGGGCGGCATCAAGCCGGCGATCCGCATCCAGGCCGATCTCGGGCGTCTCGGCGCAAACCGGCTGGGGCTCGAAGACCTGCGGCTGGCCATCGTCGGCGCCAATGTCGCGGGCGCGAAGGGCTCGCTCGACGGCGCGCGGCAGAGCTACACGATCGACGCCAACGACCAGATCCTTTCCGCCGACGCCTACAAGAAGATCGTCGTCGCCTATCGCAACGATGCGCCGATCCTGCTTGGCGACATCGCTAGAGTGGTCGAGGGCCTCGAGAATTCGCGCACCGGCGGGTGGTATCAGGGCGAGCCCGCCGTCGTCATCGACGTGCAGCGCCAACCCGGCGCCAATATCATCGCCACCGTCGATCTCCTGAAGAAGGAATTGCCGCGGCTCGCGCGCGCGCTGCCGGCGGGCGTCGAGCTGAAGGCCGTGCACGACCGCACTGACGCCATCCGCGCCTCGATCCACGACGTGCAATTCACGCTGGTGCTGGCGACGATACTCGTCGTTCTCGTTGTGTTCCTGTTCCTGCGCACGCTGCGCGCGACGCTGATCGCCGCCGTAGCGCTGCCGCTGTCGATCGTCGCCACGTTCGGCGTCATGTATCTCTGCGGATTCAGCCTCGACAATCTCTCGCTGATGGCGCTGACCATCGGCACGGGCTTCATCGTCGACGACGCGATCGTGATGATCGAGAATATCGTGCGCAAGATGGAGAGCGGCATGAAGCCGCTGCGCGCCGCTTTCGCGGGCGCGCGCGAGATCGGCTTTACCGTCATCTCGCTCACCGTATCGCTGATCGCGGTGTTCATCCCGTTGCTATTCATGACCGGTCTCGTCGGCCGCATGTTCCGCGAATTCGCGCTGACGCTATCGATCGCGGTCGTCGTCTCCGCAGTTGTCTCGCTGACGCTGACGCCGATGATGTGCGGGCGGCTTCTCAAGCCGAAGGCGGAGGGAAGCGACGCGAGCCACGAGGCGGCGGAAGCGACCGGCTGGATGCTGTCCTTCTACGACCGCACTCTGCGCTGGGCGATCGACCGCGAATTCCTGATGCTGATGGTGACGGCGGGCACGCTGGCCCTGACGATCTGGCTCTATGTGATCGCGCCCAAGGGCTTTTTGCCGCTGCAGGACAACAGCCTGCTCGATGTCGTGGTGGAGGCTGCGCCCGACGCTTCCTTCGCGCAGATGACGCGCCTGCAGGACAAAACGGCGGAAATGTTCCGCGCCGATCCCGATGTGCGCGGCGTTGTCAGCGTGCTCGGCGTCGGCACGCTCAACGCGACGCCCAATGTCGGGCGCCTTGCAGTGACGTTGCGCCCACTCGACGAGCGCAAGGCGACGGCGATCCAGATCGCCGAGCGCCTGCGCGCGCATGCCAATGAGATCGGCGCCAATCTCTATGTGAAGCCGGTGCAGGATATCCAGATCGGCACGCGCTCCAGCCGGTCGCAATATCAATATACGCTGGCCGGCGCCGACGCCGACGAAGTCTAGATC
>Ga0209023_10003312_pt1 | contig 19338 bp, 8 predicted proteins | sample LakOneMetagenome_FD_187468 | JGI IMG/M metagenome (GOLD analysis project Ga0209023, IMG submission 187468) | Freshwater and sediment microbial communities from Lake Erie, Canada (SPAdes) (version 2) | ecosystem: Environmental > Aquatic > Freshwater > Lentic | place: Lake Erie, Canada | collected...
GATGGGCATGCTGGCGTCGGCGCTCTTGGCGTCTTCGGCAAGTTCCAGCAGTGCGTGGCGGTCTTGATCCAGTTGCAGGCTGATCTGGCGGAAGAGTTCAGCGAGCTTGTTGGCTGCCCCCCGCACCCGATCCATGTCGGCACCTTGCATGCCCTCGTTGAGAGCCTCTGTGGCCTCGCGGATGGCGGTAACACGTGCTTGAAGCACGGCAGCCAGACCGAGCTCGTGTTCGCGAGTCAGCCCGCGCACGAAGTCCAGCACGTAGGCATTGAGCTGCAGGTCGCTGCTGCGGGCGCAGGATTGGAGGATGTCTGCATTCACCATGGCGCGCAGGGCTGCACCCTGGGCTTCGGCATCCAGCTGCGGTGCCACCTTCGTGATGCAGCCCAGCACTTGTTCGGTGGTGAGCACCGCAAACTCGCGAGACAGCCTCACCAAGACTTCGACGGTGTCCCAGTGTGTGTACAGCGCGTAGACCAGCGAACGCGGGTTGGCCATGTCAGCTCAACCTCCCACCATGGCGAGCATCGTGCTCGGTGCGCGATTCCAGACCATTTGGTATCGCCCACAGCCGCGCATGGCGGCACACCGGCCCATGGCCGCAGCAAGGATTCAACCTGATGCCTGATCTGGACGCAGCCTTCTTCTGCAGTGTCCCCAGTTGCCGCTGCCCACCAAACCTGTCGGCTTGGCGCCCAGCGGCCACATTCTTTGAGCTCGAAGAAGCGAACTCAAAGAATGTGTCGAATGCGGTGGGGACAGCCTGCTTGCGAACGTGCGTCCAGCATGAATGTGCGACAGACGGTGCCAACCCTTGCGCGAAGACCGGCGCCTGCTTTGTGCGAAACAGGTGGGGACCGTGTGTGAACTCAGTGTTAAGAGGTCTCCGCCCAATGTGGCAGCAGTGTGCTGACACCCCGCCGCACAGTGTGGCGTCATGTCGCCCAACAGTGTGGCGACTCAAGGAAGGGAGCGGCCAGGAGCGCGTCAGCATGACACCTCGAAGCACCGCAGCAACTGCGCACGAATATCTGCAGGCTTCGCTGCCAAGTCCACGGTCGCAAAGCGGAGCGGATGACCCTGGATGACGACCGTTTCATCGATCATCGTTCCAACGGATGGGTGCACCATCAAGCCGCTTGCCGAGTCTGCCAACGGATCGCCACAGCCAACCTGTGACCGCAGATAGGCGTACATCTGGTAGATGTAGCCGCTGCGCAGGCTTTGCTCTCGATACCACCCTGCCGTGACGATGGAGGTGAACTTGGTGTCGATGACGATACGTCGCCCCGAGCCACCATGGTCGAGCACCACGTCGGTCCGCATGGCAGGCAAGATGTCATCAATACCTTCCGTCTTGGACGAGATTTGCCACTGCAGCGTGGCGCCGCAACGAACATGCCACCCGAGTGGACTGAGCACCACGGCATACAAGCCGCCAACGGCGCGCTCAAACAGACGACGGACCCAAGCCTCTTCCCGGCCAGGCATCGCCAGCACGTTGCCGCCTGCGGATTCCGTGGGTAGCGCCAGGTCATAGGCAAGCTTGGCTGCTGCCACCATGAACTGGTCGTCCGCATCATGGCGGCCGAATCGATCAGCGCTCATCTGGGCGCGGGTCGGCGGCTGGCCTGCGACGCCTCGGGACCACATCGCAGCAGCAAGAGATCGGCACCGATGGGCGACAACTGGCTTCATGACCAGGCGGGCGACGGACTCCAATGCAGCGCGGACGAACCGATTCCGTGGCGTGTCGATGGTGAGCTCCGCAAAGCGGCAGGCCACCAAGCCGCGATCCAGCAACTGGCGCCGCTCAGTGGTCAGCACATCGATGCGCCCGCGAACGCGGCCGAGCCACTCTTCCCGAGATCGGTAGCCCAGGCTCAGCTGACGATGCAGCCGAGTCTCAACGGCATGGGCCAAAATTTCTGCCACCAGATCGGGCAACTCATCTGGGCTTTCTTCGACCGCCACATGGGCGGTGCCGCCAGTCCGAAACAGGTCCGACGCATTCAGCATCAACAGCCACAGGTTCCGGACTGGAATGCGCCCCACGAATCCGGGCGCGAACCCAGATTCGGCGGAAACCGGTGGCGCGATCAGACCCATCACCAGCCCTGCAGCAACCGTGCGGTGGCCTGACGCGCCTCCTCTGGGGAGTCAAACCAATACTCTTCCAGCAGGGAGGCGATTTCTGTGTCCACGACTTGCTGGAACCATCGCCGGGTGCTGCCCGCATCCAGCCGATGCACGGGCGTGACATAGCTGTGACCGATTCGGAACTGCTTGCCCAAGCGTGCATCCGCTGCAATCTGCTCGTTCAGCTCGGCAATGCGTCGCTCAATGTCTGTCGCCAGTGCTTCATCCACACCGCAGGCTGAAACCACCCAGTTCCGCCACGCTGGGCCGAGGCGAGGCTCAAGGCCTACAAACGCAAAGCGGCGCCGCAGCGCCAGATCAACCAGCGCCAACGACCGATCCGCGATGTTCATGGTGCCGATGACATGAAGGTTCTCGGGGATGTGGACCGGCCGCCGTACGCCGTCAGCATCCGGGTAGCACAGCTCCAACGCCTCGCTGGGGGTGCGCTTGCCTGCCTCCAGCAGCGTCAGCAACTCACCGAACACCTGGGCCGGATTACCTCGGTTGATCTCCTCGATGACGACGACGAACTTGGCTGCGGGCTCCTTCTTCGCAGCCTTGATGGCTTCCATGAAGAAGCCATCGGCGAGCGTCAGCTTGCCTTCACCAGTAGGCCGCCAGCCGCGCACGAAGTCCTCGTACGAAAGATTCGGGTGGAACTGGACGGCTCTGACCTTGCTCTCGTCCTTTTGCCCCATCAAGGCAAAAGCCAATCGCTTGGCCAGCCAGGTCTTGCCGGTGCCGGGCGGCCCCTGCAGGATCAGATTCTTCTTGGTGCGCAGCCGGTCCAGTAGCTGCTCAAGCTCTGGCTCCGACATGAAGCAGCCATCACGCGTAATGTCGGCGAGCGAGTAGGGAACGATGGGGGCCTGAGACTGGACGACTTCGGCTGCACGTTCTTCGCCTGCGTCTTCGCGTGGCATGTCCGGCGTGACGTCGTCCTCTTGAGGCGCAGGCGTCGCATCCTTGAACTGCCACGATGCCAGCGACAACTCCGGGAAGCTGTGCACCGGGTAGTCCTCCTCCGCGAACCGCGTCCGCAGGTCGTCGGCAAGTTGCAAATACGTGGCCGCATCACATGGCGCTTGCGGCGCTGGGGTGGTGATCGGAACGCCCAGGCGCTTCTGGATGTAGTGCCGCGACTGGCTGTCCAGCGTCGGAAACTCCCAGGGGGCAGCCCAATACAAGCCAGTGGACAGATTCCACGCCACACCCCAGACCTGCGTGGCGGCGTCATAGGCCTCGATGAACTCGTCGCGGGTGCCCGGCCCGTCGTCTTCAACCAGCGCCTGCGCTGCGGCAAAGACGTGCCAAAGCGCATCAATGTCTCCCGCCCCTCGCTTGTCCGCGTAGCGGAAGAACCAGGAGCGCTGGTTGTTGAGAACGGGGATGCCTTCGAACGTCGCGGGCACAGGCACGGTGACGCCGAGCAGCTTCGCCAGCTCTGCCGCAATCATCTTGCGGTTGGCGTCCGTCATGCCCCGGTTGAACGTGCCCATCACCGTAAACGGGCAGATGTCCTGCAGCGGGCCGCTGCTTCCGTCAGGGAATTTGTCCTGCAGATAGCCCAGGCCCTGCACACGCTGAGCCATTTGGTGGATGCCCTGAATGAGCGGTGTTCGGTCGCCCGCGTAGGTCAGCAGCTTCTCGGCGATGGCCTCGTAGAAGTCTGCCCACTGGAACAGGGTGCCGAAGCGGTCCTTCCAGTACGGCGCGTTGCGGAATCGCTCGATGTCTTGGGGCTTGCCGTTGAATGCGAATTCGATCAGCGCATCCGCATTCCATTCGCCAGGCACAACGCGCCAGATGGTGGGGCGGTAGGTGTAGAAGTACCACTCGCGCACGCCATCAGAGGGCTGCCACTGCACTTTGACGCGCTCGCCGTCCTGTGGGTTCTCGGTGATGACGCCGATGGCCTTGATGCCCATGACAGACACCGTCTGCTGACGGTTGTCGAAAGGCAGACCGTGCTTGCGCACATACGCGGCCTTGATGGCAATGCGCTCACCAGGCCGCATGGAGCGAACCAGCGCCTGCTCCTTCTGGCTGGGGCTGCTGATCTCCCAGATGCCTTCTTCGAGGAAGCGGGCGCTCTGGTCATCGGTGTGACCGAAGCTGGCTCCGACGAACCACGTTGTACCGGACGATTGGTTGCTGGTCTGTTCTGTCATTTTTCTCCCTTCGTCATCCCGATGCGTCAAAGCAATTGCTTGGACGATTGCGATGCCGATTCACGGCGCCACCGCATCACGGCCTGTATTGACCCTGCGCTGTCGGCCCCTCACAATCGCATGCAACACGGCCCCTCTCGGTGTCATTGCTTTCGAGCGAGTGCGTCGCTGAGGGGTTCTTTATTTCGCGGCGCCTGCTGGTTGCTTCTGCATCTCCCTCAAGCCTTCAACTCGAAGCGCAGGAAGGCGGTCAGGCGATCTGATTCCTTGATCTCATCGTGCGGCACCAGCAGGTAGCGCCACGGTTTGCTGCCTACCTTGGCCGCGTGAGCTGACGCGTGCGAGCACCAGCGAACAGCAGCGGCGGCCTTTGACTTCACCTCGTCCGAGCTCAAGTCGTCCCGCTTCTTGGTCTCCACCATGAGGATCATCGAGTCGGTCTCCGCCACGAAGTCGGGGATGTATTCCGGCTGCTCACTGCCCAGCTTGTAGTAAATCTGGAACTGCCCTTTGGCGGGCTTGAACCACTTCAAAGCATCGCGTTCCAGAATGACCGCGAAGCGCCGCTCGGTGTCCGAGTCAAACTTCTGCAGTGGGTAGAGGCAGCGCGAGAAACCGCCGAACAACATCTGCTTGATCTTGCTCAGCTCGGTCACCGTTTCACGGTAGTTGTGTGCCGTCTGCCCGGCGACCGCCGTGTAGTTGCACGGTTTGAGTTCTGTGAAACCTCGGCTGACCTGCACCTCGTAGTCGGTGGCCTCTTCCCAGAAGTGGGCCATCATCTCGGCCCGGATCAGGCGGGCGAGCTCTGCACCATAGGTGTCGAACACTTCATGCAGCTCGTTTTCCGAGTAGTTCTGCGCCTGGTAGTGGGCTACCGCCTGACCGGCCAAGTCGTAGAGCAACTCGGCCTGGGTGAAGTAGTCGATGTCGTCATAGTCGATCAGCTTCTTGACGATGTAGTCCTCGAAGCGCTGCTCCCTGATGCCCGCTTCACGGCTCATGGTGAACTGATGGTTCGTGCGCAGCTCTTGGCCGACGATCTCCCGTTGCCCCGGCTGAAAGTTGGGCAGTGAGCCCAGCTTGAACGGGTGGAAGCCGGTGGTGACCTCCCCGGTGGGCACCACGGCTATTCGCGGAATGTCGATGGTTTGCTGCACCACGATCTCCGTGGTCTTGGACACAACGGCCGACAAATCAAGAGCCGGTGCAGCATCGTCCACTTCAGCCAGCAACTCCCCCTGGGCAGGCTTCAGTCGCTCTGTCACTTCAGCCAGGATGGCCGATTGCACCTCCGGGGTGAGCAGTGCACTGCTTGTCGGCACGAGGTCACGCTTCACCTCGTACTTGCCGATCACATCCATCACCACGCGAGCAGCTTGGCGCTCGCGCTCTGTGGTGAAAACGGGCGCAGGCGTGGCGGCCGGTGCTGTCCCCGCGCTGACAGTACCGGTGGCCACGGTCGGGGGCTCCGCAAGACCCAGGCGGGCCATGGCGCCCGAGCTGACCTGAACGCTCACCTTCTTGTCATCAGCGCTTGGAGCCTCCAGGATCACCCGCTGCAGTCGGATCGGCGAATCACCACGATTGGCCTCGTCGATGATTTCCTGGAACTTGTCGTGGGCCACGATGTTCAAGCGGTCTACCGCCGCAACACCGGTGCGCTTGCCGTAAGGCAGACGCAGGCCCCGGCCGATCGACTGCTCGATCAGTGTGCGCGCATTGGCCGCACGCAGGGGCACGATGGTGTAGAGGTTCGTCACGTCCCAGCCCTCTTTGAGCATGTTGACGTGGATGACGATCTCGGTGGGTTCGTCGACGCTCTCCACCGCCAGGAGCTTGGAGATCATTTCCTCCTCTTCGGCCCCCGTGCGGCTGGAGTCCACCTGAATCACCTTGTCCGCATAGCGCCCTTCATAGAAGGCCGATGACTCAATCAGCATCTTCAGCTGCGAGGCATGCGTGGTGTCCCGCGCGATCACGAGCATGAAAGGCTTGACCACCTTCACGCCGTTCTCTCGGGCATAGGTCAGCAACTCGACCTTGGTGGTCTCGTGCAGGCGAACGCCGTCCTCCAGCTTGATCTTTTCGATCTCTTCCGCCGAGTGCGCCTTGGCGTCGAAATTGCGCTGGGTCACGGCCGCAGGCTCTTTGACGAAGCCGTCTTCCATCGCCCGCGCCAGTGGGTAGTCCATCACCACGTTCTTGAAGGGCACAGGGCCACGCGTGGATTCCACGAACGGGGTGGCCGTCACCTCAAGTCCAAACAGGGGCTTCAGTTCGTTGATGGACCGCACCCCCGCGCTGGCCCGGTAGCGGTGCGACTCATCCATCAACAGCACCAGGTCGTCCAGGCTGGCCAGGTGGTTGAAGTAGCTGTCGCCAAGCACCTCCCGCATGCGCTTGATGCGAGGCTCTTTGCCGCCACGCACCTCCGAGTTGATCTTGGAGATGTTGAAGATGTTGATGCGCACGTCGTGCGCAAAGCCCATCGTCTGGTCCTGAACCACCGCACCGGTCTGGTCGTAGTTGTCGCCCGTGATGATCAAGGGCGGCTGCTGAGCGAACTCGGCGATCCCCTTGAACACGTACTTGGGCGTGTTGCGCGTGAAGTCGGCGATCAGCTTGTTGTAGATCGTCAGGTTCGGCGCCAGCACGAAGAAGTTGTTGATGCCATGCGCCAGGTGCAAGTAGGCAATGAACGCGCCCATCAGCCGTGTCTTGCCCACGCCTGTGGCCAGCGAGAAGCACAGCGAGGGGAACTCGCGTTCAAAGTCCTCCAGCGTCGGGAATTCTGCCTTCAGCGTGGCAAGGATGGCCGCCACGTTCTGGTCGTGGCCGAGCAGCTCCGGCGCGGCCTCGATGGCGCGCACGAGCTTCGCAAGGGACTCCGCTTGTGGCGGGCGCAGAGACAGTCGGCCGGTGACGGCGTTCTGGACGCGTGCATTCATTCTTCGTTCTCCCCGAACAGACCGCCTTGCCCTGCGTTCGTGGCAGCGGATTTCTTGGTTTTGCGTGTGACAGCGTCCGTTGTAGACACGGCCTCTTCAACCGGCTCTGTCTTCTCCGCCATCGGAAGGTTTGCGACGTTGAGGCTGTAGTCGTCGTGGCCCCACTCACAGCGGGCCAGCACCATCTTCGGAATCTTCTTCAGCGTCAGGTTCGGCCAGCGTTCGGATGCCTTGGCAGCTGTGATGCCGTGGAATGCCGCGCAGCAGACCAGCAGGCTCTGATCGCTGCCCACTTCATCTGACAGTGCTTGCAGTTGTTCCGCCGACAGGTTCTGGGTGGTGACGTAGATGAAGTCCCGCTCGCTGGAATGCCCGTGCTGCCACCACTGCACTTCCGATGGGGCATAGGTGAAGCCTTCCAGTTTGGCGAGGGCCTCAGCCAGCTGCGCAGCGTTGTACTCGGGGTTGATGACCGGATTGCCCCAACGGTCACTGACGATCAGGCTGGGGGCGAGCTTGTAGTAGCGGAATCCACCGCCCCCTTGCCAGTTCACACTCTCAGTAATGCCGGTCCCATCTTCTCCGTCGATGACCTTGTGAAGGCGCGGGATGATGTGCGTATGACAGTGATCTCCAAGTTCGACCATGATCCAGCGCCGGCCCATCTTGTGAGCAACTGCGCCGGTAGTACCTGAACCAGCGAAGGAATCGAGCACCAGGTCGCCCGGATCGCTCGCGAGGGAGAGAACTTGAGAGATCAGCTTTTCAGGTTTGGGTGTCGGGAAGTCTCCGATACCCAGGGCGCGCAGCTCTCTGATTCCATCCTGGTTATGCCCGAATTCAGCGCCATCGGCCCAAAGTGTTGTTGGGATCACCCCGTCTGCTGCTTCGCTGAGGTACATCTTGAGTCGCGGGGCATTCTCGCCATTTGGCCCCCAATAGATGCGGCCCTCTGCATCCAGTTTTTTGAATCCGCTCGGGTTACGACTCCAGCAACGATTCGCTGGCGGAAGGAAAACTTTTCCGCTCGGGGACGTCACTTCAAATATGTTTTCGGAAACGCCCGTTTTTGCGTACTGCCTACCCCGCGCGCCACCCACAAGACTAATGGTCATGGTAACGGACTGCCACGGCCCGCGAGGATCATTGTCAATGTTGCTATAACGCTCAGTTTGCTTTGCTGATCTGCCAAACTGATTTAGTCTTAGACTCGATCGATTTTTTGCATACACCAGAATATGTTCATGCGCGGATGAGAAGAACTGCGCATTGCTTCTCACTGCGTAGGACTTGTTCCAAATCACATTGGCGACAAAATTGTCACGCCCAAAAACCTCGTCAGCCAAAACTTTGCAGTAGTGGGCCTCATTGTCGTCGAGTTGAATCCAGCAACTGCCATCCTCGGATAGAAGATTTCTCAATAGAGCTAGGCGCTCGCGAATTAGGCCCAGCCAAATCGAGTGCTCCAACCCGTCTTCATACTGGGCGAATGCCGACCCAGTGTTGTAAGGAGGATCGATGTAGACGCACCTTACGCTTCCCGTAAACTCATGTTCCAGTGCTTTAAGCGCGAGCAGGTTGTCGCCAAAGATCAATCGGTTGTCGAAGATGTCGCTCTCGGTCACGCGATGCTTGGCGTGATAGGACTTCTCCGGGTCTTCGTGCAGGATGCGCGGCTCCAGCTTGGGGCGCTTTTCCTTCCCGATCCAGGTGAGTTCTAGTTTTTGCTTGCTCATGGTGGGGACACCTTAATTCTTGTGCAGACCCAGCTTCTCAAACAACACGCGATTTCTGCGTGCTGCGTCCTTGAGAAGCTTGTCGTAGGAAATGATTTCGACGTAGCCGTTGCCGCCCGTGAGCGTCTTGAAATAGCCTTCGCCATCAATCGACTCGTGATAATTCATGCGCATCTCTCGCTTGAGAGAGGGCGTTAAATCCGCAATCAGATAGCCGAAAAACCGAATGCCGCGTGCGTTGATGGGTCTTCCATCTACATCGTCGAGTTTGCTCTCTTGAATCTCGACAAACCGCTTGATGATCTGCTGGGCGGGGTCCGCCTGATAGTCGTCGCGACCTGGGCGCTTGAACTCGATGACGACAATCGCGCCTGTGGAGTCCTCTTCTTCCCGAACACCAATGGGGGTGTCGTAGAAGAAAGCGCAGATGTCGGGCTCCTTCCCGGACGTGTCCTCAAGGCCCTCGATGGATTTCAGCTTCTTGTCCGAAGTGAGCAGCGTGTGATAACAAAGTCGCTCGTCAATCACCCACAGGTTCTGCTGCTCAAAGAAAATATCCTTTGAGGTAGCCCCCATGGGGAAGAGCATCTTGTGCAAGACCCGTTCAAGCGGATATTTGTTGTCCGAGCGCCGCTTTTTGAGGCTCAGCGACACCAAGTCAAGAATCGTCCGACGATGGGTGATGTACTTTGCAAGCTCAGCCTTGCCCAGTTCATTGGCCTGCTCGGCAAGTGTTTGGAAGCGTTCGGCGTACTGTTCAAACGACTCGGTCTCAAAGTAGGTGGCTGCGTGGCGCAAGTCTTTGCGGACACTGTCTTCCACGTCCCGTTTGACATGCAACAGTGCTTCGTCCAACTTCTCGTCCGACAGGCCGGGTTGAATTCGCTGTTCGATGATTTCGCGGTAGCGAGGATGCGTCAGCGCCCGGTATTCGGGCGCTTGCTCGACGAATTTCTCGATCTGGACGCGCTTTTCCTCATTGGTTGACTTCAGGTCGCCTGTGAGCAAGGGGCGCAATGCGCCTGTGATGCCTTGGTTCAAGGCGCGGCGAGAAACCAGTGTCTGCTCCAGCTCGGGCTCGTCGTCGCTTTGAAAGGCGATGCGCGTGCGCTCCTGGTTGGCGTGGTCGTCCAGGTACTCCCCGGTCACCAGCACGATGAGGGTGTACGGCGACTGCTCGTCATCGAGAAACTTCTCAGGCAGCTCCGGCAGCAGGTCTCGCAGCTTGGTGGTGGTGACTTCTCGCCCGTTGGCGCACAGGTTCAACTCGTGGCGCGAGCGGCCATCGCGGTGTCGATAGGCCTGCAAGGCGAATGTGTGGCCGGACACGTCGAAGAACTGCTCCTCGATGTGCGCCAGCACCGTGGACTGGAACAGCGCGTGCAGATCAATGGGCGCATGGCCAGGTGATTCCAGCGTCATTGGCGGGCAAGAGCGGGCCGCAAACCGAATCAGGAAATGCGCGATCACACGCTCGGCAATCGTCTCGGGCTGGGTGGGCCACCCAGCGCGGAACTTCTCGTCCATGCCACGCAGAGAGGTCTGTGTGCCGCACTTCTCGGTGACCTCGGACGTGACATCCGCGCCCTTCAGTTCATCTTCAATGCTGAAGTCGAACTCGCGCAGCAGGGCCTGGCCCTCGCGCTTGAAGACGCTGCGAATGCGGACTGAAGAGAACACCTTCAGAAAGGTGAAGCGGCCGACACCTCGGCCACCCAGCTTCACCTTCGAAAGGGTGTGGGCCTCCTTGAAGGAGGCCAGGTTCTTGTCATTGAAGCCCACGCCATCGTCGATGACATCGAAGCCGTCCACGACCAGCGTTCCGTCTCCGCCCTGGTGGGCCAGGTCATTGGAGGCGATCAACCGGATGCGGATCGAGTGGTTGATAAAGCCGTCTTGATGCTCTTCGATGGCATCAACAGCGTTGGAGATGGCCTCGTACAGAGGCATCATGGCCTTGGCCTGGGAAAGCTCCAGGCGATCTACCAGCCCCTTGATGTTGGCTTGCACTATTGATTTCCTCCCTGGTTCTGCTGCGCCAAGGCCGCCATCAAACGGCCTTTCACGGATCGACAGTCCGTTTTGTTTTCAAAGACGCTGCGAGCTTGCTTGTTCCACTGGACTGCTTGAACGACGGTGACCAAGCGATCTGCCACCAAGTCGATCTCACGAGAGAGCGCCGTCAGCTCGTCCGTGTTGAGATTCAACTCGGCGCCGTTGTGCAGTTGCAGCCGGATGAAGATCACGTGCAGCACCATCCACGCACCGTGGGCCAGCACCTCTCTGGCGGGCAACGTGCCGGCCGGCAACCCTTGGGGATCGCCCTCGGCACTCGCACGATCTCGAACCTTGCCGATGACCGCACGACCGATCTGGGCAATGCGCCACATCTGCTTGGCCGTCAGTGAGTCGGCGAACAAACGCTCGTAGGACTGACGTAACGGATCGGTCGCAGGGACGAGACCCTCTCGTCCGAACAACCGCTTCTTGTCTGACTTCGCTGCGACCAGGTAATCCTGCCAATCGTTCGTCGTGACGGTGCAGGCCAAATAAGGGGCCAGCTCACGAGCACTGAAGCTGGTAGGGGATGGCGGTGCATCGTCCTGCCCGTGTTTGACGATGTACTCGATACCGGCCATCCGCAGCGTCTGCTGCCACACGGCTTGCCGCTCATCCAGCGCGGCGAAGTCTTCCAAGTCCACCGCGTTTTGACGGTTCCGGGATTGCGTCACCTTGTCGCCAAAGCCGTCCGGCGCGTTGTCCAGGCACACGAAAGTCGCCATCACCATGGCGGGATTGGCGTCGTAGTGGGCGATGGGTTCTTTGGCTATGGCACCCACGGTCTGAGCGCCGTTGATGATGGACAACCCTCGGACACGAAACCTTCCGGACTCCCGATGGGGGTCGCGGGGATGCTGCTCGTTGATGGCCTCACAAAGGAACGTGACGCCATTGTTGAAGTAGAAGAAGTGCTCCGCCTCCTGTTGCAGGGTCTCCGTCAAACCGGCGTTGACAGTTGTCGTCCCTTTGAAGCGTCTGATGTTGCGGTCAACCAGGCGGTCTTCGTACTGCACCCACAGTTCTGCAAGACGCTTGGCATCCATGCGGCCGTAGAACGCCCTGTAAGGCGCCTGGGTGTGCCCGAAGTCCTTCAGCTCGACATCGGCTTCTATGGCTTGGGCCGAGATGCCGTCCAAATGCAGATCATGAAGGGTGGTGAGCCCGTAAGCATGGCAGCGCAGGAATCCCGGATTCGGCCCGTTGAACGCACGCTCCAGGTCGGCAAAGATGTCTCTTCGGTCATCGGACACGGCCGTGCCGGAGTAGGCGAGTACCACCTTCACCTTGCACACACCACTATTCAAGGCGGCGGTGATTGCCGCGCTGCGGTCCTGAAGTGCGGTGTTGAAACGGCCCCAGCGTCCCTGGATGAGATCGGCGACGCCATCCCGAAACTTGGCCACATCACCGAGCTCGGGCTCGCCGGAGCCGGACTCCTTGTACTTCGACTGGACAAGCCAGATGGTCTGATCGTTGGCCACGAACACCGAGTCGATACCGTGGTCCAGGCCGCCGTCGATGCTCGCGGCGACGGCCTCTTCCAAGGTCGCGCCAGCAGCTTCATGGAGTACGAACGCCGCAATCGCCTTAGACAGGAAATTGCTGCGGCGGGACTCCGGGCTCGTGCCCGTCCCGGTGATGAGCGCTGCGTAGTCGGCGTCCAGCTTTTGGCACAGCAGGTCTAGTTCAAGCGGGCGAATTGGTGCTGTTGCCATAGAGTCAACGCTCAATCAGCGACGAAAAATGCGCTGCTTCAACTTGTGCGCTCGCATCACGCGGCTTGGCAGAGAGGCAATCTTGTCCTCTGATACCAGCGCTCGGCTTGGAAGTATTGGGGGGCGGCAGAAACACCATGTCAGTGGTACTTCCCAGAGCGATTGTTGAATGCCGGCTTGGTGCCTTCGAGTACGGTCACAACGGCGCTGTTTAGCGTCGGGTTTTCCAATGAGCCAGCTACGTAATTGATGCTGCAGTTCGAGGCTCGATCAAACGATGCATGAATAATCTGCTCGGCGTCACAGACCACCGCCAGGTTCGGGTTATGAGTGACCATGATGACCTGGCGCTTCTTTTTGGCCTCAGTTAGCACCGGAACCAAGAGGCGGAACACCGTCTCGTTGTCCAAGTTTTCTTCTGGCTGGTCCAGGATGATGGGCGTCTTGCCGTTGTCCACCAGCAAATAGAAGATCAGCAAAAGCGCACCGCGCTGTCCGGGAGACAGCTGCTCAATCTGCGTATCCTGGAAAAGCAGTGAATACCGTGGCTCAAGAAAATCGAGCCCGAAAATCAAGTCGTAGACCGAAACTGCTGATTGGTCCTTCTTCAGTAGGTTGGCAATTCCGACCTCGGTGCCACCATCCTTTGCTGCTTGTTCAAGCTTTTCATGCAAGGCATTTGCAAAGGCCAGGGCGCCTTCCTTGGTGTTCAGGTCGTGGCTGTCAAACAGCGTCTTGACGGTAAACAGCGCCGTGTCTTGGCCGCGCAGCACACCTGACGTTTGTTTGATCAAAGCAAAGAGACGTTCCGCGATGGCCTCGGCCGAAGCGGCCAGCGTCGCCTGGAACTGAAGCCGGTAGTCCTCGCGGATCAAGTCATTCGCCTTGATCAAGTCTTGCACCGGCTTGAAGAGCTCTTCTCGCGCCTTCCTTTGGGCGTCCAAGGATTCAAAGATTTCGGCCGTCAGCTCAAGTCGCGCTGCTTGCAGTTCCACGCGCTTGGCAGGCAACTCTTTGATCTGGGCCAGTCTGGTTTCCAGGCCCACCTTGGTGTCCGGTTCAGTCGGCGTGCCGGTCAGAGCATCCAGCTTCTTAGTCCATTCTGCGAGCTGGTGTTGGTACGTTTCGAACTGCTGTTGACGGGCGTTGAGTTTGGTTGCGTGTACCTTCTTCGCTTCTTCGAGTGTCCCGAGGGCGCTGGCCAAAGTGCTAGCCTCGGTCTGCAAAGTCGACTGCTCCGCAGTGAGGGCAGTAGACCGTTCATCGAGCAAACTGGTCTTGATCTCCAGCTTAGCCACGTCGGCCCAGTTCAAGCCCGCAAGCTGGAGATCTTCAGCAACCTGTTGCTGGGCTTGCTCGTAGGCGCGCTGGAGTAGTCGCAGCTGCTCCCTTGCATTGGCTATCGCCTTCTGCTTCTTGGCGATTGATGTGAGTTCCGACTGGATCTGCTGCGTGCGCTTGGTGGATGCTTCGATTTTCTGAGCCGTGGCCGCAAGCGCTTCAGCAGCTTCCTTCTGCTCGGGTTCCAGGGTTTCAGGTGGCGGTGCAACTTCCGCCGGCTTGATCTTCTGGTGCTCTTCGATCTCGCGTGTCTTGACCAGCAACTGGTCCGTCAGCTTCTTTTCCTCAATTGGCTGGAGCTGGTCTTCAATCCGAGCGATGGTGGCGTTGAGGGTCTTCAGGTCCTTGCGGAACTCCCCCAGTCGATTTCTCAGCGCTTGTTCTTGCTGTTCGGTGAGCTGATCGAAATCGAGCGCGCCAAGACGCATCTCCTCGCTGGTATGCGAGAAGATGACGGCTCGCAACTCCTTCTCAAACGCGTCTGACTTTCCGGAAACGTGATCGTTGCAGAGCTCTTCGAAGTAGTGCTGAGGGATGTATCTGACCAGCTCTTGTTTGTCCGGTGCTGGGGGCTCGTTCAGCGGACGACTCTCGGTACTCTCATCGCGCCAGGTCAGGGTCCCGGTGAACTGACGTGCTGGATCTCCACTCTTGCCCAGAAAGCGATCAGTCTTCAGAAAGCTGAAGTGTTTTGCCTGTCGGGAGTGTCCAAGAGTCGCGAGGATATCGGCCAGGGCGCTCTTGCCGCTGCCCTTGTTGCCGATGATGGCAACAAGGTCAGGATTGAGCGGCAGATCGCAGCCGTGCAGCCAGTTGCCGATACCAGTCTTGGTGCCCGTCTTGGTAACTTCGATCGACTCGATGAAGTGAGTCTTGCTGGTCTCCACAGCCTGGAGCTTGGGTGGCTTTTCTCCAATGAACGACCGTTTGGCCGGTTCCAGGATCGCCTGTTTCAATCCATGGAACGACAGGTCAGCTTTGATCCAGGTCTTTTTGCCTGAAGGGAAGTCGCCGTACCCACGGCGGTCGTTGTCGCCGGCGACGCCGACGAAACAGTGTGCATCGCTGCCAGATACAACGAGCCTCGGGATGCTCTTGAGACCATGCTTGAAGTTGCCGATCCAAGCCTTGTTCTTCGGCGTTTCCTCGCAGAGGAATGCAGTTCTGAGCTCGGCATTGCGTGACTCGAAGATGGGAGACGACTCAAGGAGACCGAGGAAGTAGGCATAGTGGTCCTCCCATTTCACCTCTGTCAGGCCATCACTCGTATCGAATGGCATGAATCCGATGGCTTGTCCGTCGGGAACCTTCTTGATGGCGGCTTTGTAGCTGTCAGCCTTCACCTCTGCCAGCTTGTACCCAGCCATCAAGGCTTCTTTGTCGTCTCCGTCTACAGCCGCCTTTTTGTGCCCCTTCTTCAAGAGCATGTCTTCAGCCGTGCCTCTTGCCAAGTCGATCAGGGACTCTTTGGACACGGCCCTGTCCGTGCGTTCAAGCTTCAAGTCAGACAAGAACTCGCGCAGATGGTGGTCTGGGATCGTCTCGGCGAAGATGACGTGTGCGTTGAGACGCTTGGTCGTCGGGGCGGAGAGTCGCAGTTCGATACCTGGAAATACGATCTTCTTCAGCGCGGGTGCGCCAGGTTCGGCCAGTCGGCGCTTGAGAGCGAACCATCCGTCAAACGTCCAGTAGTCCATGATCGCGAAGACGGCCGGCTCAGCGGCATTCATCGCCTCGATCATTTCGTCGATCAGCGTGCGGTTCTCAGGAGAGGACATGTCTCCGTCGAACTTCTTGCCTGTCCAGTGGAAGGACGCCGGTGTGTGCACGTGCAGATCCCACTGGCGCCAGACTGAACCTCTGGCGATCTCCCTTTTTGACATTAGATTAGCTCCCATTGAATACAGAAAAGGGGCTGCTCTTTGACTTGTTGTTTGAGCTGGCCTTCTAACTGACTGATGATGTCGTTGCGCTGGGCCTCGATTTCATCTTGTTTGTTGAAGAGCTCGCGACGCAGCTTCGTGCGCGTACTCTCAAGCTCACGTTGCTTCTTTTGCCACGACAACTTCTCGTCCAGCGTCGGCGCACTGGCTGCCGTACGCCGGACTTCTTTGATCTGCCGGTCGATCTCCTTGATCTCCTGCTCGATGCCCAGCTTGAGGTCGTCGGCCCAGTCGTCCAGCTTCTGGACCTCTTGCTCGAAGTAGCCCAGATTGCGCTGGTTGATCTCACGCAAGATGTCCATCCTGCGGCCCAGACTGTCCTCAGCGAGTTCGGACACCGGGGCATTGCCATCGCACGGCCCTTCCAGCTTCACGGGTAGGCGCAGGAGTTTCGAGGGGTCGTCTTCGGCCAGCGGTGAACCGTCAACGGTGACGGCGGCCACGACAAGCCGCTCTTCCAAGTTGCCCAGCGCTTCCACGGTGATCAGGCTCACGGACAGCCAACCAGACTTGCCGCGATAGTTCTTCAATGTGCTGATCTGCGTGCCGTAGGCGCCGTAGTCAAACAGCAGTTTGGCCATCGGCAGCTTTCGGGACTTGGCCTGGGTTGTTACCCACTCGGCGAGTGGGTGCCCGATCCGATACAGATGCGATTCGCCTGATCTCCGGGGCAATTCGTACCGTCCCAGCTCGACACCAGCAAGTGCGGAGCTTGGGAGTCGCTGTAGGACGAATCCTTCTTCATCGAATGTTGCGTGTCCCGTGAGCTCTGCTCGCGTCAAGTCCAGCAGCATGCGCTCGTACTTGCTTCGCGCCGCGCTACTAGCTTCCGCTCGTACACGCAGCTTGTCCTGAACCTCTTCATCGAAGTTCTCAAGCAGGATCTGCCGCGTTTTGACCATGGCTTCGTTGATCTCGCCGGACAGGTCGCGCTGCAGCTGCTCGAAGCTGGTCTTGATCTCCTCAGGATCGCGACAGTTTTGGTAGATCTCCGCAATGCGGCGTTCGAAATCGACGCCCGACCCGATGGCGCCCAGAACTTCGTCGCTGGCACCAAACACGCCTTCGAAGAGTTGGAACTTTTGGTCCAGCAGCTCGTAGACGCGGGCGTCGGCTTCATTGCTGCGGTCAACGAAGTTGACCACTACAACGTCAAACTTCTGTCCGTAACGATGGCAGCGACCGATACGCTGCTCGATCCGTTGCGGGTTCCATGGCAGGTCAAAGTTGATCACCAGCGAGCAGAACTGGAGGTTGATGCCTTCAGCGCCTGCCTCGGTGGCAATCATCACTGTGCCGCGCACTTTGAAGTGCTCCACCAGGGCCGCGCGTGTGTCGGCCGTGCGCGAGCCGGTGATCTTGTCGGTGCCCTGGTGGCGCTTGATCCAGTCCGCGTAGACAGCTTGGGCGCGGGCGTCGCTGTTCGTGCCGTTGAAGAGCACGATGCCTTCACCGTAGGGCGTCTTCTCTAGGAGCGAGAGCAGGTACTCCTGAGTGCGCTTGGACTCGGTGAAGATGATGGCCTTCTTGGCGGCTCCCAACCGCTCAAGCTCGGCGAATGCCTTGTCTAGGGCGGTCAGCAGCGCGGTGCCCTTGGCGTTCTCGCGGATGTTGGTTGCCAGGGTCTTGAAGTGCCGTAGCTCGGCAATCTCCTGTGCAACAGCGTCGCGCTGGGCCGCTGGCGATGCGTCTGTGGTCTCAGCGCTGCCATCCCACTCGTCTGCGGTTTCGTCGAGTGACTCGTAGTCGTCGTCGAGTACCTCCGCCAGATCAGGGACATCTGGGGATGCTTCGAGTTCGCCTTCGAGGCGCTTGGCCATTGTCTCCAGCGCGCCTGCGATTGCGTGCGTGGACGAGGCCAGCAGCTTCCACAGCACGAGTGAGATCAGCTGCCTCTGGCCCTCGGGCAGGGCTTTGAGGTTTGGGCGGCGAAGGTAGTCGGCCACCAAGTTTGAGAGTTCGCGCTCTTCAGTCGAGGGGGTGAACTCCTCCACCATGGCTCGCCTCGCCGTGTACGGCACGTACTGCTGGACTTGCCTGCGCAGCGTTCGCTTGCACACGGCCGCAAGCCTGGAGCGCAGCGCTGCAAAAGCCTGCTCACGGGGCTGCGCGGTGAACTGCGAGCGGAAGCTGTCGATGTCACCGAACACACGGTCGTCGATCATGCTGACAAGGCCGTAAAGCTCCAGCAGCGAGTTCTGCAGAGGTGTGGCGGTCAGCAGCACCTTCGAGTGAACGTGCGCCAGCGCCTCCTTCAGCGTCTTGGCGATGACGTTGCTGGTCTTGTAGACATTGCGCAGGCGGTGGGCTTCGTCCAGAACCACCAGATCCCACTCGACGGCCTTGATGTCATCGGCCTTGGCCTTGGCGAACTGGTACGAGCAGATGACGGGGCCTGTTGCGCCTTGGAACGGGTTGCGGCGGTCTTGCTTGCGAAGGGCGTTGTAGCTCTTGGCCTCCAGCAGAACACCCTGCAAGTTGAACTTGTCTTGCAATTCCTGGTGCCATTGCTTGCGCAGGTTGGCGGGCACGATGATCAGGATGCGACGGCGGCGCTCAGCCCAGCGCTGGGAGATCACCAGCCCTGCCTCGATGGTTTTGCCGAGACCCACTTCATCAGCCAGGATGACGCCGCGCGATAGTGGATTTGCACAGGCGAACAAGGCCGCCTCAACCTGATGGGGGTTGAGGTCAACCTGCGAGTCCACCAAGGTAGAGGCGAGCGACTCGACAGAGTCGCCCGCCGCGCGTCGGGTCAACAGCCAGGCGTAGTACAGGCTTTGATAAGGCGTCAGCGTCTGTTGCATCAGGTATTCCCCTCCGCCTTGACTTGCGACCATTTCGCGCCGCGTCCCTTTCCAGTTGGGGCAATCACCCCCTCGGCCTTCATGGCGCGAAGGATCACGCGCACCATGTCGCGGCTGATGCCGGGGCAGGCCTCCTCAATCTCCGAGATCGAGAACGGCAGTTGGCGTTTGAGAATTTCGGAGCGAACGCGGTCGCCTTTGGCGCCCCGGCCACGCTCGATGGTGCCCACACGCTCTTCAAATTCCTTGTAGGCACGCAGCAGCGCACCCCAGAAGTAGTCGAGCCAGGGGGCGATGTCGTGTGCGGCCTCGTGCCAGCCCTGGGAGCTGGCTTCCAGCGTTTCGTAGTAGCTCTCCTTCGTCTCTTCGAAGATGCGCTCCAGGCTGATGAAGCGGCCCACCGCATAGTCGAAGTGATAGAGCAGCTGCAGGGTGAGCAGACGTGCCATGCGGCCGTTGCCATCCGGGAAG
>Ga0209023_10003313_pt1 | contig 19336 bp, 20 predicted proteins | sample LakOneMetagenome_FD_187468 | JGI IMG/M metagenome (GOLD analysis project Ga0209023, IMG submission 187468) | Freshwater and sediment microbial communities from Lake Erie, Canada (SPAdes) (version 2) | ecosystem: Environmental > Aquatic > Freshwater > Lentic | place: Lake Erie, Canada...
GCGGGCAGCAGCGGGGTAAGGCCGACTGCCCCTTGCCACGCAAAGGCCTGGCCCTCCAGGCTCTGCGGTTCGCCGCGCCAGTCGCGGCTGATATAAAAATGGAGCCGCACATGGGCGTGTTCGTAGACGTGTTCGACGCAGCACCAATCCTCTGCCGCGATGATCTCGACGCCGAGTTCCTCGACGAATTCGCGCTGCAGGGCGGCGAAGATGGCTTCGCCCGGCTCGACTTTACCGCCCGGGAATTCCCAATAGCCGGCATACGGCTTGCCCGCCGGGCGCTGGCCGAGCAGCACGTCGCCGTTCGGGCGCATCACGATCCCGACCGCCACGTCGATCGGCCTGGTTGCGGCTTGCTGCATGAGAGAGTCCGGTTGGAAAACCCGGTATTGTACGCCAGGCGCGGGCGTAGAAAATCATGGGTGTTGCGTTCCCGCTGATAGAAAATTGCGTGGGGGGATAACCCGGGTGTATGGGTTCGTAGGGTGGGCACCTGTGCCCACGCGGTATGGCACGGGTCCGTTGTCGAAACGATTATTCGATATGCAAACGTTGAACCGCGTGGACACAGGTGTCCACCCTACAAAGCCGGTCAATGTTCCGTATCAAATCCGGCATCGGTGGGTAATTTTCCGGCGTAGTCTTTCGCAAACTGCCACGCCACCCGCCCCGAGCGCGAGCCGCGCCCCAGCGCCCATTGCAGGGCCAGCGGCCGGGCCGCCTCGATCTGCTCCGGCGTGCAGCCGAAGCTGGCCAGCCAGTGCGCCACGATGCCGAGGTAATCGTCCTGGCGGAAGGGATAGAACGACAGCCACAAGCCGAAGCGCTCGGACAGCGAAATCTTCTCCTCGACCGTCTCGCCCGGGTGCAGGTCGCCATCCTCGCCATGCCTGTAGCCGGCATTGTCCGACATCTTTTCCGGCATCAGGTGGCGCCGGTTCGAGGTCGCGTAGATCAGCACATTGTCCGACTGCGCCGAAATGCTGCCGTCCAGCGCCACCTTCAGCGCCTTGTAGCCGGCCTCGCCTTCCTCGAACGACAAATCGTCGCAGAAGATGACGAAGCGCTCGGGCCGCGCCGCCACCAGATCGACGATGTCGGGCAAGTCGGCCAGATCCGCCTTGTCGACCTCGATCAGGCGCAGGCCCTGGTCGGCGAAATCGTTGAGGCAGGCCTTGATCAGCGACGACTTGCCGGTCCCGCGCGCGCCCGTCAGCAGCACGTTGTTGGCCGGGCGGCGCTCGACGAACTGGCGCGTGTTCTGCTCCAGCTGGCGCTTTTGCGCGTCCACGTGCTGCAGATCGGCGAAGCGGATGGTCGAGGCGTGCGCCACCGGCTGCAGCCAGCTCCCATTGCCGCCCGCGCGGCGGCGCCAGCGGAAGGCAAAGCTGCGCTTCCAGTCCGGCTCGCGCGGCACGGGCGGCGGCAGCACCGCCTCCAGCCGCGCCATCAGCGCTTCGGCGCGGTGCAGGAATTGTTCCAGCGGCGTCATGCGATCAGGCCCGCTTACGAGCGGTAGTCGGCGTTGATGCTGACGTAGTCGTGCGACAGGTCGCAGGTCCAGACCGTGGCCGTGGCGTCGCCGCGCGCGATCTTCACGCGCACCGTGATTTCGGCCTGCTTCATCACGCGCTGGCCATCGGCTTCCTGGTAATCCGGATTGCGTCCGCCGGCCTTGGCGACCCAGACATCGTCCAGGTACAAATCCAGCTTGGTGACGTCGAGGTCGTCGACGCCGGCATAGCCGACGGCGGCCAGGATGCGGCCCAGGTTCGGGTCCGACGCGAAGAAGGCGGTCTTCACCAGCGGCGAGTGGGCGATCGCGTAGGCGATCTTGCGGCACTCTTCCAGGTCGCAGCCCTCTTCCACCGTGATGGTGATGAACTTGGTCGCGCCTTCGCCGTCGCGGATGATCTGCTGCGCGAGGTTGCGCGCAATGGCAGTGACCTCTTCCCGCAGGGCCTCGTATTCAGCGCCGCTCGCTTCGTTCACGACCAGACCGCCGGCGCCGGTGGCGACCAGGATGAAGGAATCATTGGTCGAGGTGTCGCCGTCGATGGTGATCGAGTTGAACGAGCGGTCGGCCGCGTACTTCACCAGTTCGTCGAGCACAGGCTGCGCCACTTTCGCATCAAAGGCGAGGTAGCCGAGCATGGTCGCCATGTTCGGCTTGATCATGCCGGCGCCCTTGCTGATGCCGGTCATGGTCACTTCATGGCCGCCGATGGTGACCGTACGCGACGCCGCCTTCGGCTGGGTGTCGGTGGTCATGATCGCTTCGGCGGCGTTGAACCAGTTATCGGCCTTCAGGTTGCTCACGGCAGCCGGCAGGCCGGCGACGATCTTCTGGATCGGCAGCTGTTCGAGAATGACGCCGGTCGAGAACGGCAACACCTGCCCCGCTTCGCAGCCGAGCAGCTTCGCCACTTCGGCGCAGGTGGCCTGGGCGTTGGCCAGGCCGGTGTCGCCGGTACCGGCGTTCGCGTTACCGGTATTCACCACCAGCGCGCGGATCGGCGCGCCGCCGTTCGTCACGGCCGCCAGGTTGGCCTTGCTCACCTGGACCGGCGCGGCGCAGAAGCGGTTCTTGGTGAACACGCCGGCGACGGTGGCGCCATCGGCCAGCTTCATGACCAGCAGGTCCTTGCGGTTGGGCTTCTTGATGCCGGCTTCGGCAAAACCGATCTCGATACCGGCAACCGGCTTCAGGTCGGCGGCGACGGGCAGGGGGGAATTCACGGCCATGGTGGTCTCTATGGAAAGATTTCGAATCCAATATTGTACTGCGCACGCGTGCAAGCCGGCGCAGTGCGCGTCCATGCCCTCACCCTGGTGCGCGAGCCGGGCAGTACGCAGCCGCGGCATGCCGATGCGCAGCCGGTGAATGGCCAGTGAATGGCCGCTGCGCCCAGGTCAGCGCAGCACCAGTTCGACGCGGCGGTTGCGCGCGCGGCCGGCGTCGTCGGCGTTGGTCGCCACCGGCGCCAGGCTGGCGACGCCACGCGCCGTCATGCGGTTGGCGGCGATGCCGAAGCGCGTGCTCAAGGCGTCCGCCACCGCCTGGGCGCGCCGCTGCGACAGACCCAGGTTGTTCTCGAAGTCGCCCTGGTTGTCGGTGTGGCCGACAATGAACACCCTGGTATCGCGCGCCGTGTTCAAGGCCTGGGCCATCTGCTTCAGCTGCTCGTCCGAATCGGGCTTCAGTACCGCCTTGTTGGTGTCGAAGTGCACGCCGTACAGGGCGATCTTGCCGTCGCGCTTGAGCGTGTCGCCGATGGCCCTGGCGTCCACCGTGACCTTGCCGGTCCCGGCAGTGGCCGGCTCCACCACCTGCAGCAGCTGCTGCACGCGGCCGGCGGTGGCGCCCGTCCCTGAATCGACCGACATCGCAACCTGCACGCGGATGTCGCCGCCGGCGCCAGCCTTGCGCGCGCTGATCAGGTTGAAGCCGGGCTGGTCGCCGTTATTGAACATGCTCCTTGCCAGGACGTTTTCATTGATGCCGCGCGCTTCCCTGGGCAGGTCGGCCACCAGTCGCTGGGTCCTGTCCTTCCTGCACTGGGGCTCCTCGCAGGCATAGACCACCTGAAAACCGGCTGCCTCCAGGGCCTGCCGGTAGTTGCGGAACACGTCGACTGCGCCGGTGCCTTTCGGTCCGAAATAAAAACGGCTGGTGACGCGGCCTTCCACCTGGCGCAGCACCGGTTTCCCCCCCTCGACGTCCACCAGGCGGGTAAAGCCGAGCGGATCGTCGCCGGCCGCGCTCAGGACCGAGCCTTCGTAGCGCGACAGCAGCGGGCTGTCCTGCTTGCCCGGGATGTCGCGCGTCGGCTTGTCGGCGGCGCCTGCGGGCAGTGCCAGCGATAGCGCGGCGGTTAGCAGTATCCAGCCGGCGCGCGAGGAAGGGACCGGGTGGCGCCGCAGCGGCGAATGAATACCTTGGTTGTTATACATGTCATTCGATTTCCTGGTTAAACGCGTCAGCTCTTGCAGTCGCCCACGCGGGTCAGGCGCATGACCGTCTTCTGCTCGTTGCGCGCGGTACCGGCTTCCGCATTGCCGTTCTGCACCCGCTGCAGCGCTGTCTGCCAGGTCTTCGCGTCGAGCCGGCGCAGGTGGATCTTCATGTTCCCCCATGGGCAGTTGTGCACCGCTACCATCTCTCCGTTGATGACTTCACCCTTGGTGGCCTTGCACCCGTCGATGGCCACGCCCTTGGGCAAGGCGCCGGGTTTGGTCGGTCCGATGCAGGTGCGCAGCGGCCCGGTTCCCGGAATCACGTTCTTCGCCGGGCTGCCGCCGTTGTGTTTGAACGCGCTCTCGATGCTGCCGCTCTTGCCATCGTAGGTATCGTTCCTTTCGAGGGCGTGCGTGGGCGACTGGATCTTGATGCCGCCGGCGATGTCGATCTGGTACAGGCCGGGTGGCGGCAGGTAACCCGTGTCGGCAGCCAGTGCGGCGTTCGCGGCAAAGGCGAGCGCGAGGGCGTACAGGGAATTCCTGGTGTCGTTCATTGACTCTCTTTCGTCGGCCGTCAGCCCTTGCAGTCGCCGATGCGGGTCAGGCGCATCACCGATTTCTGTTCCCTGACGGCGCCCGCAGGCATCGGCTCGGGCGGCGGCGCGTTCTTCATCTGCTCCTTGAACTCCTTCATCTCGGCGAAGTGACGTTTGGCTTCGGCCTTTTCCTCGGCGGTGCCATGCTTGAGCATGTGTTCCATCGGCATTTGCAAAGGATCGACGAACTCTCCGTTCCCCGCGTCGCCATTCCCGGTCTTGACCTGCTGCACGGTGGTTTGCCAGATCTTGGCATCGATCTGGCGCATGTTGATTTTCATGCTGCCCCACGGGCAGGTGTGGACCGCGTTCATTTCGCCGTTCGTCACCACGCCCTTGGTGGCGGTGCAGCCGTCGACCATCAGTTTCTTCGGGATGCCGCCGGGCTTGACCGGCTCGATGCAGGTCTGGTTCGGGCCGGCGCCGGCCAGGGCAGTGCTGCTACGCGTGCCGTTGGCATGTTCGAACTGCATCTGCACCGCGCCGCTTGGGCCGTCGTATTTGCGATGACGCTTGAATGTGCCGCCTGCGCCATGGGTGGCACGGTCGCTGACGATGTCGACCTGGTAGAGACCGGGCGGCGGGAGGTAACGGGTATCGGCGGCAACGGCAGTCGCGGCGGCGAGGGCCAGCGCGATAGCGCCGGCGATGATCGAACAGTGTTTCATTACTTCTCCTGACAACAAAAAAAACTAACGCGCAGTGCGCGTACGCTGCAGCTCGGCGGTGAGCGACTCCATGTTTTGCTGATGTGTGTGCAATACCTCCTTCAGTTGCTTCAAGACCGCCTCCACCTGCGGCTGGCCGCGTGCGGCCTGTTCGGCCTTGACGAAGGCCTTGCTGGCGGCCTCGAACTTGGCGGTTTCGTGACCCAGTTCCTCACGCAGGATGGCTTCGCGGTCGCGGTCGCGCGCCGACTGCTCGGCCGCACTGACCTGCAGGCGTGGGTCGGCGGCTGCGCCGTCGGGCACGGTCGCCGCTTTCGATGCCGTCGTACGCGGCATGTCCATTCCCCCCTGGCGCGGCGCGTTACGGTTCTGGATGATTTCGACGCCTTGCGCATCCATGTAGCGCTGGGCCGGCGCCTGCTGGGCGAGCGTGCCCCCGGCGCTGCACGCGAAGACGATGGTAAATACTGTTTTTCTCATAGGTTGGATTCGTAGAACGGGGTTTGCATGCGAACGAAAGCTTCGCTGCTGATCTCGATTCGGTTCTCGCTCGGCTTCAGCGGGTTGATGCAGTTGGGACGGGGTAGCGCGCCGTTCGTGCCGAAGGGATCGGACATGCCGTTCGCGGCCAGCGCGGAATCATTGGGCATGAAGGCGTTCACGGTAGCGTAGATGACACGGTCGACCACGGGTACGAAGAGGCGGTAGCAGTAGGTCACGCGCACATGCAGCAGATTCGCGTCCTGGACCGAAATCTTCGACGCGCCACCAGCTCCGGTACTGCGGTAGTTGAGCGTGTCGTTCGGCAGCTCGCGACCGGCCTTGGTATCGAGGCGCGGACGCGCGAAGTCGGTGAACGCGGCGCGGGTCGGGTTCAGCACCTCGATCTTCGCCAGCCCGAGGAGCTTGGCAGTCTCTTTCAGGCCTACCTCCTTCCGTGCAAGTTCGTAGGCCCCGATCGAAGGCGCCTTGGCGAACATCGGTACCAGCCCGGCGGTCAATGCGGCGCGCATCTTGTCCTCGTTGCCATTATTTAGTGCGCCGGCGCGCGCGGCCAGCATGGTGGCGTGGTTCAGCGTGGCGCGTGCCTGGTAGATCAGTGCGAACTGGATGATCCCGAACAGCAGCAGGATCAGGACCGGCAGCGCGACCAGGAACTCGGTACTCGATTGTCCCCGCAGCGCTTTTTTCGCTGTCATCGGCCGCCTCCCTCGGGCAGCGCCAGCACGCAGCCGGGTGCGATGCCGCTGGCGGCTGCGCTGCCGGCGGCCAGTTCCAGCACCGTACGCGCGCGCCAGTGGCCATCCATGCGGCGCGGCGCCAGCTCCGGGCTGACCTTCAGCACGCGGTTGCGGCGGTCGAGGTAGACCACGTCGATCGGATAGCCCATGCCGAAAGTATGGATCATGCCGCAATGCGGCAGCAGCATGCCCTGGCGCGGGCCCAGCGCGGCACGCCCGAGCAGGCCGCGCATGCGCTCCAAGGTCGAGGTGGCCATCATCAGTTCGAGCTGTTGCGCGCTACCCGCGCCCGGCAGCTCAAGGGTCAGGTAGCGCATCAGAAGGCTCCCGATTCCATGAACTTCACGGCGATCGGGAACATCAGCACCACGAAGGTCACGGGAAAGATGAAGGCCACCAGCGGGAAGATCAGCTTCACCGGCGCCTCCATCGCCAGCTTCTCGGCCAGCTGGAAGCGTTCGATGCGGCGCTGGTCCGCTTGCGCGCGGAAGGTGGGACCCAGGCTGGCGCCCATGCGCTCGGCCTGGATCACGGCATTGATGAAGCTCGTCACCTGCGGCACTTTCACGCGCTCGTCCATGCGGCGCAAGGCTTCGGATCGGGTCAGGCCCGAACGCAGGTCGCGCAGCACGAACGCAAACTCGTTCTTCAGGGGGCCATCCGGCCCCTTCGCCACCGCCTGGCTGATGGCGCCGGCCATGTTCAGGCCTGCTTCCACGCCCATGGTCAGGAAGTCGAGGTAGGCGGGCAAGGCCTTCACGACCAGTTTCTGGCGCCGCTTCAGCGAATCCTTGAGCCAGACACGTGGATACAGGAAGCCGAACAGCGAAGCGCCGGCAACGTAGAAGCCGTTGTCGTGGATTCCAGCCAGCGGCAGAAGCAGTGCAGCAAGGACTGCAAAGCCGGTCAGCGACACCAGGCACAGGGCCACGAACTGGCTCGGGCTCATCAGGTACAGCAGTCCGGACAGGCGCAGCTTGTCGGCGGTGTCGCGCATCAGGCGCGCCGGCAGGCGCTGGCAGATGTGGTAGTCGACCATGCGCAGCAGCGGCCACAGCATACGCAGGCCGCGCGGCAGCGGATCGAGGTATTCGCGGTCTTCCTCCGGCACCTCGTCGGTCAGGCGCACCGCGCTGTAGATGACACTGCCGGCGAACGCCACGAAGGCCAGGCCGATCAGGATTGCAATCAGAATTTGCTGCATGCTTCCTCACACATCGATGTTGGTGATCTTGCTGATGAAGTGATAGCCGATCGCCACCGCCAGCAGAATGAAGGCGCAAGTACACCAACCGTACCACTCGGTAAACAGCGGGCGCATCGCCTCCGGCTCCATCATGCGCAGGATCAGCACCAGGAACAGCGGCAACGCCGACATCACCATGCCCTGCATCTTGCCCTGCGCTGTCAGGCTGCGGATCTTGCCTTCCATTTGCAGGCGCGCGCGAATGGTGCCGGCAACCGATTCGAGTGTCTCGGCCAGGTTGGCGCCGACTTCGCGCGCCAGCGCCATGCCCGAGGTGACCATCAGCAGGTCGGGCAGCGGCACGCGCTTTTCCAGGTTCTGAAGGGCCACGCCGAAGTCGGTGCCGAGGCGCAGCTCGCGCAGCAGCAGTTCGAATTCCTGCGACACCGGCGGCTTGCCCTCGGCTGCCACGCTCTCGAGGGCGATCATCATGCTGGCGCCGGCGCGCAGGGCCCCGGTCACCATCATCAGCGCGTCGGGCAACTGCTGCTCGAACTGGCGCAGGCGCCGGCGGGCGATGTAGCGCACCACGTAGCGCGGTGCGACAAAGGCCAGGCCCACGCACATCGCTACCAGAATCAGGTTCCCGGTGAGGAGCCAGGCAATCACGGGCAGCGAGATCAGGACGGCCAGGTTGATCGTCATGATCCGGTTCGACTCGGTGAAGATGAACATGCCCTCCAGTTCAGAGGCAGCGCTCTTCGCATCGCGCTTCTGGCGCCGCGCCACCCAGCGGCTGCCGAAGTGCAGCGCCATCCAGATCAGGCCAAAGCCGCAGACGAAGAAGGCGCCCAGCAGGACCAGGGTGTCGTTCATGCGCTCACCTTGCGCATCGTGCCATGCATCGCCATCGACGGTTCGCGCGAGAAGATCGACATGTCGACTTCGATCCCGCGCCGCACCAGGTCCTGGTAGAACTCGGGCACGTGGCCGGTCGGAACGCAGCGACCGCGCACCTTGCCCTCGGGCGTGAAGCCTTCCTGCTCGAAGCGGAAGATGTCCTGCATGCTGACCACGCTGTTCTCGATCCCGGTGACCTCGGTGATGTGGGTCACGCGCCGCGTGCCGCAGGAAAAGCGGGTCTGCTGCACGATCAGGTTCACGGCCGAGCAGATTTGCTCGCGGATCGCCTGCATCGGGATGTCCAGGCCGCTCATCAGCGTCATCACCTCGAGGCGCGAGAGGCAGTCACGCGGGTTGTTGGCGTGGGCGGTGGTGAGCGAGCCGTCGTGGCCGGTGTTCATGGCCTGCAGCATGTCGAGCGCCTCGCCGCCGCGGCACTCGCCGACCACGATGCGGTCGGGCCGCATCCGCAGGCAGTTTTTCACCAGGTCGCGGATCGTCACCGCGCCGCGGCCCTCGATATTCGCCGGACGCGCTTCCAGCGACACCAGGTTCGGCTGTGACAGTTGCAGCTCGGCGGCATCCTCGACGGTGACGATGCGCTCGTCGTCGGGAATGAAGCTCGACAGCACGTTCAGGAGCGTGGTCTTGCCCGAGCCCGTGCCGCCGGAAATGACGATGTTGGCGCGGCGCTCGACCGCTACCTGCAGGAAGTCGGTCATTTCGCGGCTGATCGCGCCAAAAGCGATCAGGTCCTCCACCGTCAGCTTGCGCTTCGCGAATTTACGGATCGTGACGCTCGGGCCCTTGATCGCAAGCGGCGGAATGATCGCGTTGACACGCGAACCGTCCTTCAGGCGGGCGTCGACCATCGGCGAGCTTTCGTCGATACGGCGGCCAAGCGGCGAGACGATGCGCTCGATCGCCGCCAGCACCGAGGCGTCGTTCGAGAATGAGACGCTGGAACGCTGCAGCTGGCCGTCGCGCTCGATGAAGATGTCATTGTGGCGGTTGACCATGATCTCGGTCACCGTCTCATCGGCCAGCAGTTCCTCCAGTGGCCCCAGGCCGACCACCTCGTTCAGCACCACCAGGCACAGGTTTTCGCGCACCGCGCGCATGGACACGAACATCGAGTCGGTATCGATCAGTTCCTCGATGATCTTCTGCACCGCGACGCGCAGCTCGGCGTCGCCCATGCGCGAGACGTTCACGCGGCGCAGGTCCATCGCCGCAATCAGCTTCTTGTGCAGGGCGGCGCGCGCGGCGATGCCCTCGGGTGTCTCCAGCGGCGACACCTGGACGTCGGACGTCGTCGCATGAACGGCAGCGCGTTCCTGGCCCTGATCCTTGCGCAAGGTCTGCAGCGGCGCCACCACGCGCAGCTGCTCGGCCAGGTGCAGGCGCAGCGTATAGTCGCTGACCTCGACCACGTCGCTGCTGGCCAGCGGTCCGTACTCGTTGACCGCGTTGCCGTTCACGCGGATCGGCGAAATGCCGCCGCCATCGCTGACAAACAGGCCGCCGTCGCGCACCTCGAGCTGCACCTGGCGCCGGCCGACACGCCAGCCCGCCAGCGGCAGCAGGCTGTCGTCGTCCTTGCCGAGGAAGCAGGACAATCCCTCGGACGTCGCTTCGCCAAGCAGCTCATCGCGCTTGAATAATTGAACATGGATCATCGCTGTTCTCCGAACGGCTGCGCCGCCTTGTTGACTTTCTCTTCGAATTCGCGCTTGCCCTGTTCGCCACGCGCACGCAGGGCGGCGGCCATGCCGTCGCCGGCATTCACGATTTCGCTCTCGACGAAGACCACCAGTTCGGTCTTGCGGTTACGGAAGTCGTCGGATCGGAACAGGCGTCCGAACAGGGGAATCTTGCTCAGGGCCGGCACGCGGTCGATCGTGTTCGCCAGTTCCGCGTTGACCAGGCCCGACAGGGCGACGACTTCGCCCGGCTTGACGCTGATCTGGCTGCTGGTATTGCGGGTAATGAAGCCGGGAATCCCTGCCACCGACACCGAAGGGTCGATCTGCGACAACTCGGTCGACAGGGTCGCGCTGATGATGTCGTTGGCATCGATGTGCGGCTCGACCGAGAACTGCATGCCATAGGGCTTGAATTCGACGGTGGTGCTGCCGAAGGCGCCGGCCAGCGGAATCGGCACCTCGCCGCCGACCAGCAGGCGCGCCCTGCCGCCGCTGCGTGCGGTCAGCTCGGGCGTGGCGAGCACGCGTGCGTCGCCGTCGGCGATCGCCAGCCGCAGGCGCGAACCGATGGTCGAGGCCAGCCCGAAGAACAAACCCTTGGTGGTGCCGTTGCGGGTCGTAAAGGCGGGGTTCGGATCGAGCAGATTGTCGGTGCCGGTCCCGGGCGAGACGTTCCTGAATACCCCGGTATTCGTGGCCACCCCGCGCAGGCCGATCGTTGGACCGTTCGCTTCGTTGTCCCAGTCGATGCCGATGTTCTCGAGCAGCGAACGGTTGATTTCCACGAAGTGCAGGCGGAACAGCACCGAGCGTGTATAGGCCAGGCCTTCGTCTTCCCTGATGTTGTTGACCACGCCGGGCGTATCGCCGAGCGCCGCCGCCAGCTTGTCCAGCACCTGCTTGTGGGCGACGCCGGAGAGGACCAGTTCCGGGCCGACCTGGGTAACGGTGATGCCCTTCTCGCTGCCGACCAGGGCGTCGATCTTGGCGCGCACGGCCGCCAGTTCGCGCGGCACGACCTGCACCTTGTAGGTCTGCACTTCCCTGCCGGTCCAGACCAGCAGCGAGGTATCGCCGACTTGCTCGCCGATCAGCAGCAGGTTCTGCTCGACGGTGGTGGCGCTGATAACGGAACCGCTGCCGAGTGCGACGCGGCGCACCTTGGCGCGCATCGGCAGCAGCTTGACCTCGCCCAGCGCCATGATCAGGGTCTGGGGCGGAGCATAGCTGACGGCAACCGGCGCCGGCGCTGCGGTGCGGACGGCGCTGCGGCGTACGGCCGGGCGCGGCGCGGCGGCAGGCGCCGCTGCCGGGCGTGCGCAGGCGACGGCGGGCGGCGCCGGCGGGCAGTTCGGCGTGCCGGCAGCCGCGGAGACCGCGCCCGATGCGGTAGCGGGCGCGGTTGCGGGAGGAACATCGGCGGCAATCGCAGGAGACAGGAAAGCGGCGCACAGTAGCGCCAGGAGCAAGCGGAAGGATCGGTGCATGTTTCTCTTTGTTGTTGGTGTTGGTGTTATTGCTGCCTGCGTTCGGAAATGATCTGGTCGGCGCGGGTCAAGGGAGCGTTGATGGTGACCGAGGTGCGGTCGGCGGCCGGGGCCGCAGGCGGGGCCGAGGCGGGCCGGGCGCCCTGCATGGCTTGCGCGAACTGGGCCTGGACCCGCTGCATTGCGCGCGATTCCTGCGACGGCGGCACCGCCATCTCGGACACCAGCTTGTCGCCCTTGCCGCCGACGATGAACTCGATGCCGGCGTCGCGCGGCCGCCCGCCGCCGATGCCCATCACGTCGGCGCCGCGCAGCGTGGTCTGGGCGACCTGGTCGCGGTCCTGTCCGCCGCGCAGCACCACCCGGTAGCTGCCCAGCTTCTGGCCGACCATCAGGCGCGCGGCCTGTTGCGGCGTGACAAGCAGGGTGACGGTGTCATAGGTGCGTTCGCGTCCTTCGATTTCGCCGGGACGCACCATCTTCTCGACCGCCGGCCCGTCGCTGCGCGTGGCGTCGAAGAATTCGGTGCCGGTGGCCAGCACCACCATGTCCTGCATGAACAGGCTGACCTGCTCGCGCGCCTGCTCGCCGCCCGTCTCGGTGCCGCCGCCCTTGCCTTCGGCCTTGCTCAGCAGGTAGAGATCGATATGGTGGTTCGGGCGCAGCGTCTGGGCGATCGAGTTGACGTTGTCGATTTCGATGGTCAGCGCACGCCGTCCCGCAGGCAGGACGGCGGCGACGTCGTGGATTTCCGGCGCCTGCACGTCGGTGACGCGCAGCGGACGGCCGCGCATCACGGGGCGCGCCAGCTTCATGCCCTGCATCGACTCGAAGTCGGCGGCCAGCACGGTGTCGGGATAGACCAGGTCTTCCTCGACCGGACGGGCGACGAAGTTGTCGAGATTGAGGACGGTACCGACCGGCGAGTCCGCCACCGGCACCGCGACCTGCACACGGGTCACGCTCGCGGTCTGGCCGCTGGCGGCGATTTCGGCTTTCATGGCGGCCTCGCGGCCTTGCAGGTACTGGAGCGCCACCCATGCGACGCCCCCGGCGAGCACGGCTGCAATGACTACCAGGACCAGCGGATTCTTGAGCCGCGAGGCGACCCGGTTGACGTTGGGGGGATTCGGCATGAGGCTCCTTGACGTGACGTTACGGTGTGACGGAAATCGCGTACGAATACGCGGCAAAATAATCCTTGATCGCCTGGATCACCTCCTGCACGGGAGACGGCCCAAGCGCGCTCATGACGAGCACGATGACGCAAAGCGCCAGCACCAGCAGGTACTCGCTCGATGCCTGGCCATGCACGTTCTTCATAAGACCTCCGCCTGGTTGACGACGATATGGGTCTGCATCTCGCGCCAGAGGACGATCTCGATGCGCTCGCGGCCGCGTTGGGCGCTGACGACGACCGGCTTGGCGCGCGACTTGCCGGCTTCGGTGCCGGCGGCGTCGGCGCGCACGCTGTCCCAGCGGTCGGCGCGCAGGCGGTACATGTAGAACTCGCGCAGCTTGTCGACCGGTTGCTGCGAGACCAGGGCCGCGATCGTGCCGCGCCGGCCATCGTCTTCCTTGCTGCTGACCGAGGACAGCAGCTTTGCGCCCGGCGGCGCCAGAGGCGCCTCGGCCTTGGCGTGCGTCAGCGGATTCACGGCGAGATAACCTTTGGCGCTCCCCTTCTCGCCCAGCTGCAGCGTGGTCAGGCAGCGTTCGCTGAGGGCCGAGACGATGCTCCAGCCGACCGCGCCACTGCGCTTCACGTCGAAACCCTCGGCACGCCAGGCGCGTTCGACCCGTTCCAGCACCGCCGCCGACTGTTCGGCGCCCTCGACCAGCAGGATCGACAGGCGCATGCCGTCAACGCGCAGGTTGTCGCCCACCACGGTCGGTTTCAGCCCGGCCGGAACCTGTTGCGGGCAGGCGCCGGCGCCGAGCGGAACGGCAACGGCCAGGACCAGCGCGGCCCGCAAGACAGATGTACGCGAGATCATTTCAGACGATCCTCCGGCACCACGTCAGGGGCAATCTTGCCGAGTTCGAGTTTGTTGTCTTTCATGACATCGTTATCCCAGGTCCTGATACCAAGCTCCAGGATCCTACCTACTTCCTTGCCCAGCCCCTGGGCGGTCGGGACCGACTGCGCGACCATGTCGTGGGTGCCGCGCGAACTGTTCGCTCCCCAGGTGTTCGACAGGATGGCGCCGGTGGCCCTGAAATCGAGGCCGCGCCATTCGTCAACCCATACCGAACTGCGCGGCCAGAGGCGCTGGTAGGCCTGGCTGTCGCGCGCGATCTCGCGCAGCGACACGGTCGCCGTCGAGAAGGTATCGCTCGGCAGCGGCGGCACCAGGCTGCCCGTTACCCCCTTCGGCAAGGGAAGGGCGCCGATCAGGCCGAGCGCCTTGCCGGCCACGTCGCGGTTGAGCGCCCCCCTGGCGATGCCGCTGCCGGCCTGGTCGTAGCGGCGCATGTAGGCCACGTTGGCGTTATCGCGCCACAAGGGATCGATGCCGTTCACGAAGGAATGCGCATTCTTGTCGCTGTTGGCGATCACGGTCTTGCGCGTGCGGTCGTTGAAGAGACGGGCGGTCAGCTCGGCATGGATCTGGGCAGCGCTCTTCTGGTTCGGCGCGTTGATGCCGTCGAACGCGCCGCCGGCTTCGTACCAGACGGTGCGCTCCCATGCTGCATAGCGCGCTCCCATGTTGGTGGTGTGCTGGACATCGATGAACTTGCCCATCGCGACGACCGCCAGGAACAGCGGCACCAGGAAGAATAGCCCGGTCACCACCATCTCGACCAGGGCCTGGCCGCCCTGGCGTGCATTTCGGTATCGGAAGTTCTGCATCATTGCGCTCCCATTGAGCCCAGGCGCTCTTCATCCGTTCGGTCGCGCAGCCGCGCCTGCCAGTACGGATTGAAGAGGTTGGCCATTTCGGTCTTGTTGTCGCCATTGCGCTTCCAGCCGGTGCGGGTGAATGCGCTCGAGTCCTGGTTCGGACGGTAGAAGAAGGCGTGGGCCGACGACAGGGTGCGCATGGTTGCGCCCTTCATCTGCGGATCGACCCGGATGTTCGTGGCGCCGCCCAGAAAGGTCGAAGAGGTGCGCACGCTGGCCTGGCTGCGCTGCACCTCGACCGTCAGGGGCACCTGGCCGCCGTTGAGTTCCGGCGACTGGTTCAGCGGCTTGGCGAAGCTGGTCAGGTCGCGGTAGGTGTCCTGCAGCCCGCCATTGGCGTCGAGCGTATTGCCCGGGCCGCGCCGGTAGCGCGTCATGGCCGGCCGGCTCACCTCGGTGAGCGCGTGGCCGTAGTCGCGCGTTTCGCGCTCGCTGCGGAAGCCATTGCGTTCGCCATACACTTTGCCGCGGCCGGCCAGCGCACCGCCCGAGCCGCCCTCGCCGTGGCTGGTGCTCGGATCGCTCAGGTCGACGTAGATGGGCACCGGGACATCGAGGATGATGTAGATGCAGAAGAAATAGCCGTCGCCCCGGGTCGCATCGAGCGCCAGCCAACGTTTCTTGTCGCTGCTCAGGATGGTGCCGCCGTAGTGCTCGAACTCGAAACTCGTCCAGATGGCCCTGCCTCCTGGACAATAGGTGGATTTGAGCGGCGAATCCCAACCCGGCAGTGGGCTCGATTCGCGGTTGCGGATGAACTGGTCGGTCGACCGCTTGTCCACCACGACGCCGGCGAAGCGGTCGGAGGCGGCGGAATTGCCGGTAGCGGCATGGGCCGTGGTGTACTCGCGTTCGAAGCGCGGAAGCTGAATCGCCGTCATGGCTGCCTGGAAGGTGCCCTTGCTGACCGCGGCTTCGGGATCGTTTTTCTTCACGACTTCGTCGATGATGAACATCACGCTCGCGGCAGTCGTTTCATGGTGTACCAGCTGCGCCTTCTCAAATGCGCGGATCAGCAGGTCGAGGGACTGGACCGCGGGCGCGGCCATGAGGCTGTACAGGTTGTTGATGGCGCCGATCGGCGGGATCTTGCCCAGGTTCCAGTTGATTGGAGCGGTTGGCAGCCGCGCCTGTTGCGACTGCGTACGGTCGTTCATGCGGTTGCGGGTACTTGCCGCGTCTTCCAGATACGATTTCATGCTGACGAGCTGCGCGACGGCGACCTGGTTGGCCACCATCGCGCGGTTCGCATAAGCGGAAAAATTGTGGTCCCGCGCCAGCATCACAGCACCGCTGTAGGCGCCGGCGTCGGCTGCATTCTGCAGCTGGGTCTTGGTGTTGGCCAAGATGCCGCTGTTGAACAACAGCAAGCTGGCCAGTGCGGCGGCCCCGGCGAGAAGCAGGCTCAGTACCAGCGCCTGCCCCTTGCTTCCCGCCTTCGTCATGCGACCTTGTACCCGAACCACGTGCCGCTCCGCCAATTACTTCTGGTCGTTCTTGAGGTTGTATTCGCCCATGCCTTTTTTGGTGTTGGCACGACCAGCCGAATCGGTCGAGGCGGTACCGGCTGCCTTGATCTGGGCATCCGAGTTGGCACCCGAGATTTCCTTGGCCAGGCCAGCGGTCTGGTTACGGACCGTCTGGCCGAAGGTGCTGTAGACGCCGATGGCGGCCACGGCGATCAGTGCAACGATGATGACGTATTCCATCATCCCCTGGCCCAGCTGCTTGTTTTTCAGTTTGAATTGCATGGTTTTCTCCTGTGAATAAAGATGGTTACTGCATTAACCTGGAGGCGGACCGGCCGGCCTGCCCGCCACCGTTAATTCTTCTGGTCATTGCCGTAGTTGTAGCCGGCCATGCCTTGTTTCTTGGGATCGTTGGCGCGGCCTGCGGAAGCATTTGCTGCCTTTTCCGCTTCGTCGGTCGCAGCTTTCTGACCCGATACTTCTTGTGCCATACCCGCGGTCTGGATCCGCAGCGTCTGGCCGAATGCCGAATAAACGCCGATGGCCGCCACGGCGATCAGCGCAACGATGATCACGTATTCCATCATCCCCTGGCCTTGTTGCTGTCGAATGAATTTCATCTCACGCTCGCTTGAACATTTCGAAAGATTTGCAAAGGCAAACCGCTCAACACGGAGAGAATCTTAGCGAGGAAGTGCCTGTGAGAATTTCACATTCACAATTATTTTCCCTTTGATTTTTTTAATTATTTTATTGGAACTGATTAATATTACTTTTACAAATCTAAGGTTTTTATGAAGAAACTAGGATTCTTCCTATAGAGAACGAGCCGAACTTAGTGTTTTCATACTGAAAATATAGCTGATCTAACATAGATATTTTTTTCAGGAAATTTCTTTCAATCTATATCTTGAGTACATAAAATATACATTTCGTACTTTTTTCACAACAATGTGTCTTTTTATAAGGATGAGCAATCGTGCGCGACTATGCGAATTGAATAACCGAAAGTCTTTTTATGCAGCATAAGTGAGAAACTGTGAGAATTCACCCGAGCATTTTCTTTCACATGCGAGTACAAATTGAAAAGTAGAATTTCCGAAAAGAAAAAGGCCGCGATGATCGCGGCCTTTTTCTTTGGTGCAGTACAGCGCCTGTCAGCGCACAACCAGCTCGACCCGCCGGTTCCTGGCGCGCCCTTCTTCACTTGTATTCGCCGATACCGGCGCAAAGCTGGCAACACCGCGCGCACTCAGGCGACTGACCGGGATGCCATATTTCGCGCTCAGTACGTCAACTACCGCTTGCGCACGCTTCTGAGACAGCGCCAGATTGGCCTCGATCTGCCCCTGGTTATCGGTATGGCCGACAATCAGCACTTTCATCGCCGGCTGAGCCTTGAGCGCTTCGGCCATGCTTTGCAATTGCGCCGCGGACTCTTCTTTCAGCACTGCCTTGTTTGTATCGAAATACACCCCATACAAGGCAATTTTGCCGTCGCGTTGCAGTCCGGCGCCGATCGCCTTGGCATCGACCGTGACCTTGCCCATCTCGGCCTGGGCTGGCTCGACGATCTGGACAAACTGGCGCACCCGGCCTTCGCTCGGACCGTCGGCCCTCGGTCCCGATATCCCGACCTGGATGTAAGTCGTGCCTCCCCCTGTCTGTTTACGCGCACTCAGGTAATGGAAATCGGGCTGGTTTCCGCTATTGAAAATAACGACGAACGGATCCGATTCCACCCATTTCGCATCGGAAGGATAATCTTCCACCATTTTCTGGATTCGCCCTTTTTCGCATTGCACCGGTTCGCAGCTGAACATCGTTTCGAAGCCCGCTGCCTGCAAGGCCGCCTGATAATTGCGGAAAATGGCCAGGGCGCTGACATTCTTCGGTCCCCAGTACAGGCGGTTACTGATTTTTCCTTCCACCGTGCGCGCCACGGTTTCCGTCTTGTCGCGCGCCAGCATGGGTGCACTGCCCAGCGGATTCGCGCCGTAGGTGTACAGGATCGAACCTTGGTAGCGAGATATCAGGGGATGGTCTTTTCCTCCGGGACGGTCCGACAGCGGCGCTGCTGCGTATGCGGGAAGTGCGTTGGCCAGCGCGAATACCGCGGCCGTGATGAAGCGGATACTGGAAGCAGAAACGGGTCTCATCTTGAACAACCTGACTAGGTGACGGTGGATAATGTCCAGTATTCTAGAGGCATTTATAGCGCACGATTCTTTCGATTCAGAATACAACCCGGATCGCATGAATCGCGCCAAAAAAAACGGCCGGATCGCTCCGGCCGTTTTGATTGTCGCTTCAGCGAACCGGCTTACGCCAGCTTCCCGTGGCACTGCTTGAACTTCTTGCCGCTGCCGCAAGGGCAAGGGTCGTTGCGGCCGACCTTCACGCCCATGTAGGTGCTGTGGTCTTCGGCAGCGACCGGCGCTTCCGACGCAGCCACCGGATTCGGCGCCAGCAGTTCTTCCGGCGCGGCCGACGGGTTGAAGTCGGCATGCTGGAAGTTGATGTTTTCCAGGTGCGCCTGCTGGGCCGCCATGGCCGCTTCCGCCGCCTCGACTTCCTCGCGGGTCTGGATGCGCACGGTCATCACAGTGCGGATGACTTCGTTCTTGATCTGGTCCAGCATGCTGCCGAACAGCTCGAAGGCTTCGCGCTTGTATTCCTGCTTCGGATTCTTCTGCGCATAGCCGCGCAGGTGGATACCCTGGCGCAGGTGGTCCAGCGCCGCCAGGTGTTCGCGCCAGTGGGTGTCGACGCTTTGCAGCATGACGTTGCGCTCGAAGCCGCCGAAGGATTCCTTGCCCACCACGCCGACCTTGCCGTTGTAGGACTCGTCGGCCGCCGCCAGCACCTTTTCCAGGATGTCGTCGTCGTTCAGGTTCGGCTCGTCGGTCAGCATCTGCTGCAGCGGCACGTTCAGGCTCCACTCGGCCGCCAGCACGCTTTCCAGCGACTTGATGTCCCACTGTTCCTCGACCGATTCGGCCGGCACGTGGGCGCGTACGACGTCGGTGAAGACGCCGGTGCGCAGCGAGGCGATCAGTTCCGAGATGTCGGCCGCTTCCAGCAGTTCGTTACGCTGGGTGTAGATCACCTTGCGCTGGTCGTTGGCGACGTCGTCGTATTCCAGCAGCTGCTTGCGGATGTCGAAGTTGCGGGCCTCGACCTTGCGCTGGGCGGTCTCGATGGAACGGGTGACG
>Ga0209023_10003314_pt1:2500-19334 | contig 19334 bp, 17 predicted proteins | sample LakOneMetagenome_FD_187468 | JGI IMG/M metagenome (GOLD analysis project Ga0209023, IMG submission 187468) | Freshwater and sediment microbial communities from Lake Erie, Canada (SPAdes) (version 2) | ecosystem: Environmental > Aquatic > Freshwater > Lentic | place: Lake Erie, Canada...
TCGCACACTCCGCCCAACAAAACCGGAGGACATGAATGAGCGCGCCGATTGCCCACACGCCTGAAGACTTCGCGTCCGCAAATGGCATGAAGCTTTGCTACGACACGTTTGGCGACAGGAGCGCGCCGACCGTGATGCTCATCATGGGCCTCGGCGCACAAATGATCCTGTGGGACGACGGCTTTTGCGCCAGACTTGCCGCGCGCGGCTTTCATGTCGTGCGTTTCGACAATCGCGACATCGGCCGTTCGTCACGCGTTGACGTGCCCGTGAAGATCGACTTCGCCGATCTCATCCAGAAGCAGATGAAGGGCGAGAAGATCGACTCGCCCTATACGCTGCGCGACATGGCGGCCGATGCGACCGGCGTGCTCGATCATCTGGGAATCAAGAAGGCGCATGTCGTCGGCGCGTCGATGGGCGGCATGATCGCCCAAGAGCTCGCGATGAGTTTCCCCGATCGTCTGCTGTCGCTGACGTCAGTCATGTCCTCGACCGGCAATCCCATGCTGCCGCCGCCGACGCCGGAAGCCGCCGCGGTGCTGCTCGCGCCGCCGCCCGCGACGCTCGACGATTACATCGCGGCTTTCCAGAAGACCTGGCGCGTGCTGCGCGCCGGCGAATTTCCGGCCGACGACGGCAAGGACGTGAAACTTGCCAGGCTTGCATTTTCGCGCGGGCTCAATCCGATGGGCGTCGCACGGCAGATGCTCGCGATTTTCGCGTCCGGCGATCGTCGTGCGCGTCTCGCCAATGTGAAGGTTCCGACGCTCGTCATTCATGGCGACGTCGATCCGCTGGTGCGGGTCGAGGCCGGCATGGATACCGCCAAGACGATCCCCGGCGCGAAGCTCGCGATCGTCAAACGCATGGGCCACGCGCTGCCGGAAGAACTCTGGCCAGAGATTGTCGATGCGATTGCGGCGCACGCCAAGGCGCACAACGCGTGATCGAACGTGTCAGACGCGCACGCCTTTCGTCGCAACGCGATGCGCGACCCAGAAGGCGAGCGCGGGCAATGAGAGCGCGGCGATGACGAAGACGATTGCAGCGCCATAGCGATCGACGAGCGGCGCGGCGGCTGCAACGCCGCCCGCCTGGCCGAGGAAGAAGCAGGTCGCAAACATGCTCATGCCGGCGCCGCGCGCTTCCGGCGTCGCCTGCGTCGCATTTACCTGCAGCACGCTGTGCAGGAGGTAGTAGCCGGCCCCGGCGGCAAGACACGCTGGCGCAGCGAAGATCGGCGCGGGCGCGAAGGCAAGACCAAGGAACGCAAAGAAGAAGAGCGCGCCCGCAATGCGCGCGACGCCGGTCTCGCCGAAGCGCGGCACGATGCGCGGCGCAAGCGTCGCATAGACGATGCCACCGAGACCGAAGGTGATCAGCAGCAACCCCGCCTGGCCGAATGTCAGGTCGAAGCGGAAGTGCAGCATGGTCGTGATGTAGGCGACCGCGCCGAAGCAGAGAAAGCCTTCGAGAAAGACCGCCAGCATCAGCGCGCGCACGGACGCGCGCCCGAGCGCGGCGCCGAAACCGGCAATCGCGACGCGCAACGGCGTTTCCGTCGGCGCGCCATTGGCCAAGGGATTGCGGCGCAATTCGACGGCGAGGCCAAGCGTGGCGATCGCGTAGAGCGCGAGGATGACGACAAAGGCCGCGCGCCAACCGGCAAGATCGCCGAACCAGCCGCCGAACGCCTGGCCGATGATGAGGCCGGAGATCTGGCCCGTCATGAAGCGCGCGATCGTCGTCTGCCTGACGTTGTAGGCGACGGAATCGCCGATCCACGCCAGCGCCAGCGGCACGATTCCCGCAGCGGCGAAGCCGGCCGCCAGTCGTGCGAAGGCGAGCGCGCTGAGCGAATGGGCCATTGCGCAGGCTGCGGTGGTGACGAGCGACATCACGCAGCAGATCAGGATCAGCCGATATTTGCCGTAGCGGTCGCCGGCGATCCCGAAGGCCGGCTGCAACAGTCCGTAGGTCAGCGAATAGGCGATTGCGACGATCGCGGCCTCGCCGGGCGTGACACGGAATTCGCTGGCGAGTTGCGGCAACAGGCCATCGCAGATGCGCGTCGTCGCCGCGCTGGCGAAGGCTGCGACCGCGAGCAGAATGATGGCGCGATTGGCGTTCGTACGCGGTTCAATAGGATCCGTCGCCACGTCGCGACGCAAGCGTCAGCCTCCGCCGTCGATCTTGCGGCGCGCGGGACGCTCGCGCGCCTTCTGAATCCAGGCGCCGACATGCGGATATTTCGCGTGGAATTCGGTGGGCGCGGTTCTCAGCCACATCGCGACCGCACACACGTTGAGATCGGCGATGGTGAAGCGCCCGCCGACGATATGGCCGCCGCCATTCACCAGCGTGGCGTCGAGTATGCCCAGCGGCCGGTCGAGCGCTTCCAGCGCGTGGACCGCGGCAGCCGCATCGCGCTTCTCCGCCGGATAGATGGCGGTATGAAGCAGATATTCGATCGCGTGTTTCTCGACTTCCGTGATCGCCCAGATCGACCACATGGTCATCAGCGCGTCTTCGGCAAGCGTTGCTGGCGCAAGGGGGCCGCCGGCCTTCTTGGCGAGATAGAGATTGATGGCGAGCGACTCGAACATGGTCAGATCGCCGTCGCGCATGGCGGGGATATGCGCGTTCGGATTGATCGCGAGGTAGCCGGGTTGCTTTTGCTCGCCCTTGCCCGTGTCCACGTTCACAAGCTCATATGCGAGGCCCAGTTCCTCCGCGGCCCACACGCAGCGGGTCGCGCGCGAGCGCATCGTTCCGAAGATTTCGATCTTGCTCATGTCGTTCGTTTCCGAATGTTGCAGGGCGCTCACGCCGGGGCGCGAAAGACGTTGGGAACGATATAGGGCTCGGCCGCCCTATTGCGGCTTTGCGCTCGACAAAAACTCGCCCATGCGGCCGAGCGCCTTGCGGATGTTGTCGGCTGAATTGGCGTAGGACAGGCGAATGTAGCCTTCGCCGTGCACGCCGAAATCCGGGCCGCCGATCGTTGCGACGCCGGCTTCCTCGAGCAGCGCGGAGGCGAGCCTCTTCGCCTTCCAGCCGGTCTTGGAAATATTCGGAAAAGCGTAGAAGGCGCCCTTGGGCGTGGCGGCCGAAACGTTGGGCAGCGCGTTCAGGCCCTCGACCACGATCTTCCGGCGCGCGTCGAATTCTTTCAGCATGGCGCGCACCGCATCCTGCGGCCCTTCGAGCGCGGCAATGCCGGCGAATTGCGTCGCGGCATTGGTGCAGGAGAAGGAATTGACCGCGAGCTTGCGGGCGTTTTCGTAGAGCGCCTTCGGCCAGACCGACCAGCCGAGACGCCAGCCGGTCATCGCATAGGTCTTCGAGGCGCCGTCGAGCAGGATGAGCCGGTCGCGAATCTCGGGATAGGCGAGCAGCGTCTGGTGCGCTTCGCCGTCATAGGTCATCTGGCCGTAGATCTCGTCCGACATGATGGCGACGTCGGGATGTTTGGCGAGGCCCTTCACGAGCTTGTCGATCTCGGCCTTCGGCGTCACGCCGCCGGTCGGATTGGCCGGCGAGTTCACGATCAGCAGGCGCGTCTTCGGCGTGATGAGCGACAGCGTCTCTTCGGCAGAGAAGGCGAAGCCGTTCTCTTCGCGGATCGGCACGGGCACGGGCGTCGCACCGGTATATTCGATCATCGAGCGATAGATGGGGAAGCCGGGATCGGGATAGAGGATTTCCGCGCCCGGCTCACCAAACATGAGGATGGCCATGTACATGGTCACCTTGCCGCCGGGCACCGCCATGATCAGGTCGGGCGAAACATCGACGTTCAGGCGGCGATGCAGGTCCGCCGCGATCGCCTCGCGCAGGGGCAGGATGCCGGTGGCAGGCGTATAGCCGTGATGGCCGTCGCGCAGGGCCCATATCGCGGCTTCCACGATATGGGCCGGCGTCTGGAAGTCGGGCTGGCCGATGCCGAGATTGATGATGTCGCGGCCCTGGCGCTGGAGGTCGGTCGCGCGGGCGAGAACGGCGAAGGCGTTCTCCTCGCCAATGCGCGCGAAGGCGGGAACGACATGCAGCATGGGGCTTCCTCGGGCGGCTGTTGTTGCCGCCCTTGATCCGGGAAATGCGTGACGGGGTCAACAGCTGAAATGTCAGTTGCGTGATGCGCGCATGTCATCCCGGCCGCAGCGAAGCGGAGAGCCGGGACCCAAAGATCTGGGGTGCTGCTGGGTCCCGGATCGGCCTGCGGCCGTCCGGGATGACAGGCAGCGGCTGCGCTACCCCCCGCTGAACTTCTTCACGGCCTCCTCGACCGTCGCGCGCTGGCTCGTGGTCAGCTCCGTCAGGCGTCCGTCCAGCCATTCGTCCTGGATGCCGGCGTTGCGGGCGAGCAGGTGCCACTTCATGGCCTCGACCAGATTGGCCTGCACGCCACGGCCTGCGGCCAACAGGCGGGCGGCGCGGTTCTGCGCGACGGGATTGTTGCGCTGGGCCGCCTTCAGGAACCAGCGGGCGGCGGCGGTCTCGTCCTTCAGCACGCCCTCGCCGTTGAACAGCATGACCGCATATTCGACCATGCCCGGCACATTGTCGGCCTCGGCGGCCTGCTTGAACCAGTTCGCGGCCTCGACGTCGTTGTGATCGACGCCGCGGCCGTTGTGGTAGAGCACGCCGAGCGAATAGGCGCTGTCGGCGTTGCCGGCCGCCGCGCCGCGCAAGAAGTAATCGGTCGCCTTCTTGAAGTCCGGCGCGCCCGGCGAATCCTCGATCGCCATCACGCCGAGATTGTAGAGCGCTTCGGCCTGGCCCTTTTCGGCTGCGCGCAGGAATTCCTTTTGTGCGGCGGCGCGGTCGAGCGGCGCGCCGTCGCCCTTCAGCAGGGCCACGCCATAGGCGAAGGCCGCATTGGGGTCGCCTAGATCGGCGGCGATGCGAAACCAGCGCGCGGCTTCCTTCGGATCCTTCGGCGCGCCGGCGCCTTCGCGATAGAGCTGGCCGAGTAGGGTCATGGCGGCGGAATCGGTCTTGTTCGCCTCGACGCGCTTCAGCGCGAGCTGGAAGGCTGTCGCGTAGAAGCCGCGCTGGTAGGCCGCGAACGGGTCGTTCGCCTCCGTGAAGCCCGGCATGTCCGTCGGCTTGGCGTTGGCGCCGCCTGTCGGCAGGGCCGGTTTGGCCGCAGGCGCCTGCGCCGGCCGCAGTTCGGGCTTGGGCTGCTGGGCGGAGACGGGCAGGGCGAGGACGAGCGCGAGCGCAAGGAATGCCGGCTGCTTCACGCGAGAGCCCCCGCGCATTGCGCCGTCGCTCCGGCGACAGCCGCCGCAGGGCCGCGCTTGTCGGTCCAGACGGCGGATGCGAGCGCGATGAATTCGGCGCCTGCATCGGCGAGCGCCACGACGCCGTCCAGCTCATGCGCGAAGGCGACGCAGGGGACGTTGAAGATTTCCGCCCACCAGCGGGTGCGCTCGAGTATCTCGTCCGCCGTCGCGGGATCGCCGGGCGCGCCGAACATCAGATAGTCGATGTCCTGCTCGCCTGCGCTCATGCATTCGTCGCGCGTGTCGAGCCCGCCGACGCCGACGATGCGCTCGGGTTTCAGGCTTTCGAGCGCCTCCTCGAGCGCGGCGGCGCCCGCCACATGCGCGCCATCGGCGCCAGCGCGGGCGGCGAGTTGGGCGTCGCCGTCCACCAGCAGCGCCGCGCCATTGTCCTGCGCCAGCGGGATCAGCGCGCGCAGGATCGCCTTGCGCTGGCCGGGATCGTTGGTCGCGAAGCGGACGAGCACGCAAGCGACGTCGCCCGCGCCGAGCGCGCTGGCGAGCGCCTTGTCGAAGGGCGCAGCCGCATCCAGCGGCGGGGTGATGAGATAGAGGCGGGCCGGCGGGGCCTCGGGATCGCGCGCCATCAGTGAATTCCTGTGATTTGGCCTGATCTATTCATACGCAAATTCGGCGAAAGCGCGGAGACATTGTTTTCCTGGCGCGGCGCGACAGAATGGCGGCTCCCAGGGAGGAGAGCCATGAAAGCCCGTCTCGACTATGCCGCCGCCGCGCCGGAAGTGCGCACGATCATGCTCGACTTCTGGAAGAAGGTCGAAGGACTGGGGCTGGAGCATTCCCTCCTGCACCTCGTCTATCTCCGCGCCTCGCAGATCAACGGCTGCGGCTTCTGCGTCGACATGCATTCCAAGGACATGCGCGCGATCGGCGAGAGCGAGGAGCGCGTCTACATGGTCAGCGTGTGGCGCGAGAGCGGGCTCTACAGCCCACGCGAACGCGCCGCGCTGGCGTGGACGGAGGCGGTGACGATCCTCGAAAATCGCGAAGTGCCTGACGCTGTTTTCGAAGAGGCGCGGTCGCAATTCTCGGAGAGCGATCTCGCGAAACTGACGCTCGCGATCGTCGAGATCAATTGCTGGAACCGCCTGAATGTCGCGTTCCGCACGCCTGCGGGAAGCTACAAACCGCGTGTGGCAGTGCGAGCGGGGTAGTCGTACTGCCCCCTCCCCAACCCTCCCCCGCTTCGCGGGAGAGGAAGCAAATGCGGGGCGTTGCTATCTATCTCAATCATGAATGCCTGCCATCCCCTCTCCCGCGAAGCGGGGGAGGGAAAGGGAGGGGGCCTTCGCCTCACGCGAACTTCGGATCCAGCTCGCCCTTGCCATATTTCGTCGCCATTTCGGCAAGCGTGGCGATGCGCTTGATCTTCGAGGCGTTGCCGGCTGTGCCGAATTCCTCGAGCCGCAGCTTGCAGATTTTCGTCATCGCTTCCTGCGCGGGCTTGAGATATTTGCGCGGATCGAATTCGCCGGGATGCTCGGCGAAAACCTTGCGGATCTGGCCGGTGATCGCCATGCGGTTGTCGGTGTCGATGTTGATCTTGCGCACGCCGTTCTTGATGCCGCGCTGAATTTCTTCCACCGGCACGCCCCAGGTCTGGGGCATCTTGCCGCCGAACTTGTTGATGATGTCCTGCAGGTCCTGCGGCACCGAGGAGGAGCCGTGCATGACCAGATGCACGCTCGGCATCTTGCGGTGGATTTCCTCGATCACGTTCATCGCGAGAATATTGCCGTCGGGCTTGCGCGTGAACTTGTAGGCGCCGTGCGAGGTGCCCATGGCAATCGCCAGCGCGTCGACCTTGGTCTCCTTCACGAATTTTACGGCTTCGTCGGGGTTGGTCAGCAACTGGTCGTGGCTGAGCTTGCCTTCGGCGCCGTGGCCGTCTTCCTTCTCGCCTTCGCCCGTCTCGAGCGAGCCGAGCACGCCGAGTTCGCCCTCAACCGAAATGCCGCCGAGATGGGCCATGTCGGTGACCTTCTTGGTCACGCCGACGTTGTAGGTCCAGTCGGCCGGCGTCTTGCCGTCTTCCTTCAGCGAACCGTCCATCATGACGGAGGTGAAGCCCGCCTGCATCGCGGTCATGCAGGTCGCAGGCCCATTGCCGTGGTCGAGATGCACGCAGACAGGAATGTGCGGATAGATTTCGACGACAGCGTCCATCATGTGCTTGAGCATGATGTCGTTGGCGTACTGACGCGCGCCGCGCGAGGCCTGGATGATGACCGGCGCATCGACCGCGTCGGCGGCGACCATGATCGCCAGCGCCTGTTCCATATTGTTGATGTTGAAGGCCGGCACGCCGTAGCCGTGTTCGGCGGCGTGATCTAGCAATTGTCTCATCGTAATGCGGGCCATTCGGACAGGCTCCCTTTATCCTTTGTCTGCCAGCGCGGTTTACCCCAGGATCACATGGAAAACCAGACGGTAGGCGGGATTCCGGCGCTTGTTGCGTCCGATAATTAAGGCGGCGTTATCAACCGGGCGATCTTCCATGCACCTATGGTCGCCATCATCACGCCTTTCGGTCATGGAAAGAAAGCCAAGCGGCAAGTTGCCTCGTCCGTTCAACGGAGCTTTTCGTGGCAGGCGCGATAACAGCCATCGCAACCGCTGCGCGTCGCCATGGAGACGGCCCTACGGTCTGTCGTATCCCAGATTGTGTTTCTCCGTTATCGCTCACGCCGACCTTCCAACGTCTGTCGGAGCGCCATCGCCCGATTGGTTACCAAGCAGGGCGAAGACTAAAATGGAATATCGTCGTCGGCTGTCGCAGGCTGAGTGTTCTTCTTATTCAACTCCAAATGCATGCTTAGTTTCCGCATTTGCTTCTCAATTTGAAGAACGAGCGCGTCGCGCATTTCTCCTTCGTCGCAATGAAATTTGATGCACGAGATAACGCCGCGCAGCGCCATTAGCTGCTGCTCGGTAAAGCTCTCGCTTGTGAAGCGGGCGAAAAGGACGGGGTCGATGCGCTCAATGATCTCATGCGCCAGCGCTACAGCCGAGCGGGAGCCACGACCGGTATTAGCGGGTGTTGCAACTAACAATCTGGTCGTTTGAAGTATTTCTTCAAGAATATCACGATCTTTTCTGATTTCTTGTTTGTTGTTGTTAAGATGTTGTGATAGAATTCCCTTAACTTCCGCCTCCAAATCCGGCCACCATTTCGTAAATATTACGCGTAGCTGAGTGTCTCCGATTTTATGATCGCCGAGCTTCTGGTTGATTGTCTGTACAAGCTTGAACGCCTCCTCTCGGGAAAACACGGTCGCCTGAAACTGTGAGAGCGGTCCCGTTACATCGGTCGCTTCAATTCCGAACAAGAGCGGGCAAACCGAAATTCGATCCATGTAAGACGATATTGCGCCGGCTTCGAAATGCAGCCACTTGCTGTCCAAATTATCCTTTGTAATGACAAATATTCCGACTTCGGAATTGTCTAATTCTGCTTGGATCTCAGTCTGCCACCTAGCACCCTTTTCGATGTCTTGAGGCGTAAAATAAGGGCGCACAGACTGAATAACGTTAGGTAACCAATCTCGGAGAGCCTTCCCAATCTCCTGACTGGCGGTCCCCGACCAACTAATGAATACTTTCATCGAATCGTCCCCGCTAGGGGAAACTGTATCACAAAGTAAGGGCCTCGACGCCGGGCAGAGGCTTGCCTTCCATCCATTCCAAGAATGCACCGCCAGCGGTTGAAATATAGGTAAGATCGGCGGCGACGCCGGCATGATTCATCGCGGCGACAGTATCGCCGCCGCCGGCGATGGCGACAAGCGAGCCCGCCTTGGTCAGCGCCGCCGCCTTGCGCGCGACAGCGACCGTGCCGGTGTCGAAAGGCGCGATCTCGAAGGCGCCGAAGGGGCCGTTCCACACCAGCGTCTTTGCGCCGGCGAGCTTCGCCTCGACATGGGCGACGCTCTTGGGGCCAACGTCGAGCATCATCTCGTCGTCATGGATGTCTGCGACATCGCCGATGCGATGGGCGGCGCCGGCCTTGAACTCCTTCGCGAACATGCCGTCCACGGGAAGCACGATCTCGCAACCGGCGGCCTTGGCCTTTTCCTCGATCTCGCGGGCGGTCGCGGCCAGATCGTGCTCGCAGAGCGACTTGCCGACCTTGACGCCGCGTGCGGCGAGAAAGGTGTTCGCCATGCCGCCGCCGATGATGAGAATGTCGACCTTCTTCACGAGATTGCCGAGCAGGTCGAGCTTGGTCGAAACCTTCGCGCCGCCGACGATGGCCGCGACAGGTTTCTTCGGATTGCCGAGCGCGGCGTCGAGCGCTTCGAGTTCGGCCTGCATTGTGCGGCCGGCATAGGCCGGCAGCTTGTGCGCGAGGCCTTCGGTCGAGGCATGGGCGCGATGGGCGGCGGAGAAGGCGTCGTTGACATAGGCGTCGCCAAGTTTCGCGAGGCCGTCGACGATCGCGGGATCGTTCTTTTCCTCGCCCTTGTGGAAGCGGGTGTTCTCGAGCAGCAGCACGTCGCCGTCCCTCATCGCGGCGACGGCCTTTTCGGCTGTTTCGCCGATGCAGTCGGCGGCGAAGCCAACGGGGCGCTTCAAGTGTTCGCCAAGGATCGCGGCGATCGGCTTCAGCGAATTGGCCTCGTCCGGGCCGTTCTTCGGGCGGCCGAAATGGGCGAGCAGGATGACCTTGCCGCCCTTGTCGGCGATTTCGCGGATGGTCGGCAGGATACGGTCGATGCGGGTCGCGTCGGTCACCTTGCCGTTTTCCATGGGCACGTTGAGATCGACGCGCACGAGCACGCGCTTGCCCTTGGGCTGGAGAGTATCGAGCGTGCGGAAGGCGGCCATGTCTTTTTCCCTAGATGGCTTTTTGCTCGGACTTCGGCATCAGCGCCATGAGGACGCCGATGGCGGGAAGGATCGAGCAGATGCGATAGACGAAATCGAGGCTGGTGTGGTCGGCGACAATTCCCAGCACAGCTGCGCCAAGACCGCCGGTGCCGAAGGCGAAGCCGAAGAAGAGGCCCGCGATCATGCCGACGCGGCCGGGCGCGAGTTCCTGCGCGTAGACCAGGATCGCCGGGAAGGACGAGGCCATGACGAAGCCGATGACGGCCGTCAGCGCGACCGTCCAGCCGAAGCCGACGAAGGGCAGCGCGAGCGAGAAGGGCAGGACGCCGACGATCGAAATCCAGATGACGGGCACGCGGCCGAAGCGGTCGCCGAGCGGGCCGCCAAAGAACGTGCCGGCGGCGACCGCGAACATGAAGACGAAGAGATAAACTTGAGAGGACTGGATCGTCAGGCCGAAGCGCTCGATCAGGTAGAATGTGTAGAAGCTCTGCAGGCTCGCCATGTAGAAATTCTTGGAGAAGACCAGCACGAGCAGGATTGTGATCGCGATCCATTGATTGCGCGTCAGCGGCGCGGGCGCGGCTGCGGTCTTGCGGCGCTCGCCCAGATGGTCGGCATACCAGCGCCCGACCCACAGCAGCAGGACCATGCCGATAACAGGCACGATCGCGAACCAGGCGACGGCGCCCTGACCGTTCGGCGCGATGATGAGCGCGGCCAGCAGCGGGCCGATCGCCTGCCCGGTATTGCCGCCGACCTGGAAGAAACTCTGCGCGAAGCCGAAGCGCCCGCCGGATGCGGCGCGGGCGACGCGCGAGGATTCCGGATGGAAGATCGAAGAGCCGATGCCGATGATGGCGGCTGCGATCAGCACGATTCCATAAGCGTGGGCGCGCGACAGCAGCAGCAGGCCGGCGAGCGAACAAGCCATGCCGATGACGAGCGAAAACGGCTGCGGACGCTTGTCGGTGATCGCGCCGACGGCAGGCTGCAGCAGGCTGGCGGTGACCTGAAAGACGAGGGTGATGAGGCCGATCTCGGCGAACGAGAGCGACAGGTCCTGCTTGAGATTGGGATAGATCGCCGGCAGCAGCGATTGCAGGAGGTCGTTGAGGCCATGCGACAGGCTGAGCGCGGTCAGGATCGGCAGCGCCGTGCGGACGGCGGTCTGGCTCGGGGCTGGGCTTGTCGCTTGCAGGGTCAAAGGCGTTCCGAAAGCCATGGACCGCGAGCCTTCAGGCTCGCAGTCCCTCGCCGAGCGAGCCTGACGGCTCGCGGTCCATTTTTCAGAGCAGCTTGCCCATCGTGACGGCCGTGTCGGCCATGCGGTTGGAGAAGCCCCATTCGTTGTCGTACCAGGACAGAACCGAGCAAAGCGTGCCGTCCATGACCTTGGTCTGATCCATGTGGAAGATCGACGAATGCGGGTCGTGGTTGAAGTCGATCGAGACGTTCGGCAGGTTGGTGTAGCCGAGGATGCCCTTGAGCGGACCGTCGGCGGCCGCCTTGATCGCCGCGTTGATCTCGTCCTTCGAGGTCGCGCGCTTGGCAATGAACTTCAGGTCGACGACCGAGACGTTCGGGGTCGGCACGCGCATGGCGAAGCCGTCGAGCTTGCCGTTGAGTTCCGGCAGCACGAGGCCGACGGCCTTGGCGGCGCCGGTCGAGGTCGGGATCATCGACAGCGCGGCGGCGCGGCCGCGATAGAGATCCTTGTGCATCGTGTCCAGCGTCGGCTGGTCGCCGGTGTAGGAATGGATCGTCGTCATCATGCCCTTCTCGATGCCGATGGCGTCGTTGAGAACCTTGGCGAAGGGCGACAGGCAATTGGTCGTGCACGACGCGTTGGAGACGACCAGGTGATCCTTGGTCAGCTTCTGATGGTTCACGCCGAAGACGACTGTGAGATCGGCGCCGTCGGCAGGCGCCGAGACCAGCACGCGCTTGGCGCCGGCGGCCAGATGGGCGGCGGCCTTGTCGCGGGCGGTGAAGATGCCCGTGCATTCCAGCGCGATCTCGACGCCGAGATCCTTGTGGGGAAGCTTGGCGGGATCGCGTTCGGCCGTCACCTTGATCGGGCCGCGGCCCACGTCGATCGTGTCGCCGGAGACCTTCACATCATGCGGGAACTTGCCGTGCACCGAATCGAAACGGAGCAGGTGGGCGTTGGTCTCGACCGGGCCGAGGTCGTTGATGGCGACAACCTGGATGTCCGTGCGGCCGGATTCGATGATGGCGCGCAGAACATTGCGCCCGATGCGTCCGAAACCGTTGATCGCGACCTTGACAGCCATTTGTCCCATTCCTTTTCCCGAGGAGTTCGAATGGCGCGCTCCATATCACAGGGACGCCCATTCGTCATGCAGCGGCGCCGCGCCTTTCGGCTAATTGCCGCTTAAAAGCTATTTGCGCTCAACAAGGCCTTTACGCGGCGGCCAGAGCTTTACGTACAGCATCGGCGGCTGCTTGCGCCGTAATGCCGCAAGCCGCGTAGACCTCTTTGTAGGGGCCCGACATGCCGAAACCGTGCATGCCGATGAAGACGCCGTCCTCGCCGATGAAGGCGTCCCAGCCCTGCCGGACGCCCGCTTCGATGGCGACGCGCACCGGCGCATTGCCGATCACGGCCTTGCGCTCGGCGGCGGGCCGGGCGGCGAAGAGTTCGGTCGAGGGCACGGAGACCACGCGGGCGGCAATGCCGTCCTTGGCGAGCAGGTCGCGGGCGGCGAGCGCGATCTCGACCTCGGAGCCCGAGGCAAAGAGGGTCGCCTTGGCGTTGTCCGCGCCAGCCAGTTCGTAGGCGCCTTCGGCTACACGGTTAGCCGCGCCCGCGCCGCGCACGGTCGGCAGGTTCTGGCGGGTGAGCGCCAGCAGGGTCGGGCCGGTCTTGTGCTCCAGCGCGACAGCCCAGGCCTCTGCCGTCTCGATGGCGTCGGCCGGGCGGATCACCAGCAGGTTCGGCATGGCGCGCAGCGCGGCCATATGCTCGACCGGCTGGTGGGTTGGGCCGTCTTCGCCCAGCCCGATGGAATCATGGGTGAAGACATAGATCGCCTGCACGCCCATCAGCGCGGCGAGGCGGATCGAGGGGCGGCAATAGTCGGAGAAGACCAGGAAGGTCGCCCCGCCCGGAATGATGCCGCCGTGCAACGTCAGGCCGTTCATGGCCGCGGCCATGCCGTGTTCGCGGATGCCGTAGTGGATATAGCGGCCGCCGTAGGAGCCGGGCGCGATCGAGGCCGCGCCCTTGGCCTTCACATTGTTGGACGGCGTGAGGTCGGCCGAACCGAGCAGCAGTTCCGGCGCATGCGGCACGATGGCCTCGATCGCCAGTTCGCTTGCCTTGCGGGTGGCGAGCGAGGGCTTGTCAGCGGCGTGCTTGGCGATCAGGGCGGACAGCGAGGCGGACACTTCCGGCTTGAGCTTGCGGGCGAGCCGGCGCTCGAACTCAACCTTGCGCTCGCCGGCAGCGGCGAAGCGCGTGTTCCAGGCCTTGCGGGCCTCGGCGCTGCGGGCGCCGGCCGCGCGCCAGGCGGTCAGAAGGTCGGCGGGGACTTCGAAGGGCTGGGCGGTCCAGCCGAGCTGCGTCTTGGCGGCCTTGCTCTCGTCCGGGCCAAGCGGTTCGCCATGCGCCTTGGACGTGCCGGCGCGGTTCGGCGAGCCGTAGCCGATGGTGGTGCGGCACAGGATGAGCGAGGGCTTGTCGGATTTCTTGGCGGCTTCCAGCGCTGCGACGATGGCGTCCTGGTCGTGGCCGTCGACGCGGGTCGCGTTCCAGCCCGCCGACTGGAAGCGGGCGACCTGATCGACCGAATCGGACAGGCTGACCGGGCCGTCGATCGAAATCTCGTTGTCGTCGTAGAGGACGATCATGCGCGAGAGCTTGAGGTGGCCGGCCAGCGCAATCGCTTCCTGCGAGACGCCTTCCATCAGGTCGCCGTCGCCGCAGATGACGTAAGTGTGGTGGTCGACGATGTCGTCGCCGAATTCGGCCGCCAGATGGCGCTCCGCCAGCGCCATGCCGACGGCTGTCGCGATGCCCTGGCCGAGCGGGCCGGTGGTGGTCTCGACGCCGACCGTGTGGCCGTATTCCGGATGGCCGGGCGTCTTCGAACCGACCTGTCGGAACTTCTTGAGGTCGTCGATGGAAAGGTCCGGGTAGCCCGTCAAATAGAGCAGGGCGTAGAGCAGCATCGAGCCGTGGCCGGCCGAGAGAACGAAGCGGTCGCGGTCGGGCCAGTGCGGATAGGCGGCGTCGAATTTCATCACGCGGGTGAAGAGGGCGGTGGCCATGTCGGCTGCGCCCATCGGCATGCCGGGATGGCCGGACTTGGCCGCTTCCACGCCGTCGATCGCAAGGGCGCGGATCGCATTGGCCATCATGTCCTGCGTCACGCTGTTGGTCATCGCGCGGCTGCTCCCGGAATTTCGCTAAAGATGCGCGTTCCTTAGCAGGCGAGGACCTTGAGTCAACGCGGGCTTTTGCCACCGAAACGCGAGGATAAGTCTCCAAGTGGCGCACAATCCACGGGAATCCACCCCTTTCGCGTTGACGCGAATCGGATCGGCGCGCTCTATGCCGGAATTGGAGGTCGTCTCGCCGTCATGACCGAGCCCGTCGGATCGTCCGGCCCGGCCACGCCGAAGGCCGCAGACCCGCTCGACGCTGCGCTTGCGCGCCTGTTGGCTGCGCTGGCCAGTTTCGAGGCGGCGTTCGGGCGCAAGCGCGAGAGCGAACTCGTCCATTTCGACATGAACGAAGCCTTCGAGGCGATGCAGGACGATCGATCCCGGCTGGCGCTGGACCTCGACGCGGCCCTGGCGCGCGCGCAGAAGCTTGAAGCCGCCAATGACGAAGTGGCGCGCCGGCTCGAAAGCGCGGCTGCCGCGATCGCCACGCTGGCGGGCGAAACGGAGGGCCGGTAATGGCCCAGGTCGTCGTCACCATCGCCGGGCGCACCTACCGCATGAATTGCGAGGATGGGCAGGAGGGCCATATCGAGTCCCTGGCCGCGCACGTCGATTCCAAGATGGCGGGCCTGAAGACCGGTTTCGGCGAGATCGGCGATCAGCGCCTCGTCGTGATGGCGGCGATCACCATTTCCGACGAACTGGCCGAGGCCAAGGGCCGGATTGCGAGCCTGGAAGAGCAGATCGCCGCGCTGGCCGAGGTCGGCCAGGACGCCCGCCAGACGCGCGCCGCGCGCGAGAGCCATCTGGCCGAGGCGCTGGGCGGCGTGGCCGAGCGGCTGGAAAAGTTGGCGCGCGAAATGTCGGGCAAGGAATAGGCGCCGCGCCGCCCGTCGTGCTGTAATCGGGGCCGAGGCAACGCGACCCAAGAAGAAACAATGAGCACAGCGCCCGCCGTATCGATCGATCTTCCCGCCTTCTGGCGCGATCCCTATCCCGCCCTGAAAGAGCTGCGCGAAAACGCGCCGATCGCCTTCGTGCCGGAACTCGGCGCGACATTGTTCACGCGGCGCGACGACATCTACGTCTACGAGAAGATGATCGAGGTCTTCTCCTCGCATCAACCGCAGGGGCTGATGAACACGCTGATGGGCCACAATCTGATGCGCAAGGATGGCGCGGCGCATCAGGCCGAGCGGGCCGCGATCTTTCCGTCCATCTCGCCGAAGACCGTGCGCACGCACTGGACGGAGATGTTCCAGGCGCATGCCGACCGTATTCTCGCTGACGTCGCGCCGAAGGGCGCGGTCGATCTCTTCAAGGAGATCGCCCTGCCGATTTCCGGCGAGTGCCTGAAAAGCCTGACGGGGCTCACCAACATCACCTGCCACGACATGGACGCCTGGTCGCAGGGCATGATCGACGGGATCGCCAATTATGTTGGCGATCCGGCCGTTGCGGCGCGCTGCAATACTGCGACGGCGGGAATCGACGCGGCGATCGACGACATGGTTCCCGTGCTGCGCAAGACGCCCGACTACAGCCTGCTCGGTGTGATGCTGCACACGGACCTGCCGATGGAGAGCATCCGCGCCAATGTGAAGCTTGCGATTTCGGGCGGGCAGAACGAGCCGCGCGACGTGATCGCGGGCGCGGTCTGGGCGCTGCTGACCCATCCCGAACAAAAGCGGCGCGTGCTCGCAGGCGAAGTGACGTGGCTGCAGGTCTTCGAGGAATATGCGCGCTGGATGGCGCCGATCGGCATGTCGCCGCGCCGCGTTGCGAAGCGCTACGCGATCGGCGACATCGTGCTGGAGCCGGAAGACCGGGTCTTCTTCATGTTCGGTGCGGCCAACCGCGACGAGGCGCATTTTGCCGATGCAGATGTCTTTGACGTCGGCCGCGACACGCAGAAGAGCATCGCCTTCGGGGCGGGGCCGCATTATTGCGCCGGCGCCTTCGCCTCGCGCGCCATGGTGGCGGACGTCGCGCTGCCGACGATTTTCGCGCGCCTGCGCGACCTGGAGCTGGACGAGAGCGCCGGGCCGGCGCAGTTCGGCGGCTGGGCGTTCCGCGGGCCGCTGAATATGCCCGTGCGCTGGACGGTGTGATTGCGGCACTGGCGCAAAACGCGATCAGGCCCTACATTGTCGGTGCGGCGCTGCGGGATGCGTGTGGATTTGTATTCCCGGGGCCTTATCGACTCTTAGGGAGCTGTCCCTGTCCTTGCCCGTGGGCTTGGGCAACACGGCGCCCACCTACTCTGTAGGTTCCCGGGG
>Ga0209023_10003315_pt1 | contig 19333 bp, 17 predicted proteins | sample LakOneMetagenome_FD_187468 | JGI IMG/M metagenome (GOLD analysis project Ga0209023, IMG submission 187468) | Freshwater and sediment microbial communities from Lake Erie, Canada (SPAdes) (version 2) | ecosystem: Environmental > Aquatic > Freshwater > Lentic | place: Lake Erie, Canada...
CGCAGAGGGCAATCCGGCGGTGATCCTTCTGGATTTGAAGCTGCCCAAAGTCAATGGACTGGAAGTACTGGAGGCTGTCCGCAAGAGTCCAGCGCTGCGCAGTGTCCCTGTGGTGATGCTGACGTCTTCGCAGGAAGAAAGCGACTTGTTGCGCAGCTACGAATTGGGCGTCAACGCGTATGTGGTCAAGCCCGTCGAATTCAAACAGTTCGTGTCGGCCATCGCCGATCTGGGCGTGTTTTGGGCCGTGCTGAATGAACCGCCCCCAGGTTCCCTGCGCACCAACCGCAGGTACGAGTGAATCTTGGGCACCGTGTCGCGTTCAGAGCACCCGCTGAGGGTCGTGCTGCTGGAGGATTCCGCATTCGATGCGGAATTGCTGCAGGAATTTTTGCTGAGCATCTACCCCCGCGCCCACGTTGAATGGGTTCGCAATGCCGAGGGCTTTGCAGGCGCACTCGAACGCGGCGGGTTCGAAGTCATCCTGTCTGACCATGAACTGGGCGGCTTTACCGGCACGCAGGCGTTGGACATGGCCCGCAAAAAGCTGCCATTGGTGCCCTTCATTTTTGTGTCGGGCGTGATCGGCGAAGACAACGCGGTGGAGCTGCTCAAGCGCGGCGCGACCGACTACGTGAGCAAATCGAGGCTGCCGCGGCTTGCGTCCGTGCTGGAGCGCGCACTGCGCGAATTGGCCGAGCGATCAGCCCGAATCACTGCAGTGGCGGAGATGCGAACCGCCAAGGAAGAAGCCGAACGGTTGACGGTGGAGTTGGCTAAACGCGTGCGCGAAGTGGAAATGGGACAGGCGCGGCTGCGTGCTGCCACCGACGCCGGAGAGCTGGGCGTGTGGCAACTGGACTTGGCCCGGCAGGAGCTGATTGCCTCGAATCACTGCAAGGCCAACTTCGGCCGAGACGAATCCCTGCCGTTTACCTATGACGAACTGCTGGGCGCCGTGCACCCCGATGATCTGGCGCGCATGCGCGCTTCGGTGGCCCACACGATCACGACCGGCGAAGACTATCGCATCGAGTACCGGATCGTCCGGCCGGACGGCCAGCTGGCCTGGGTGCGGATCATGGGCCGCCTGGAGCGCGACGCCGAAGGCCAACCTGCCTACATGGCGGGTATCTCTCAAGAGATCACGGACATCGTGCTTGCCGGTCGGCGGGCGCAGTTGATGGAATTGCTGGAACGCGATGTGTATGGCGTGCCCCACGAGCCGCATGAAATCGCCTACCGGGCTGCCGAGGCCCTGGGCCGGGTGCTGGATGTGAGCCGGGCCGGCTACGGTTTGATTGACCGCGAGGCAGAAACGATCACCATCGAACGTGACTGGAACGCGCCGGGTATCACAACGCTGGCAGGCACGCTTCAGTTTCGAGAATTTGGCAGCTACATCGAAGATCTCAAGCGGGGCGAGACGGTGGTATTTGCCGATGCCCGCACCGACCCGCGCACGCGCGATACGGCAGATGCGCTGATCGCCATCAGTGCGCAGTCGGTTATCAACATGCCGGTGAGCGAAGAAGGCGGCTTGGTCGCGTTGCTGTACCTGAACCATGCCACCCTGCGCCACTGGACGGCGGACGAAATGAGCCTCATCCGCGAGGTCGCGCACAGAACCCGCCACGCGGTGGAGCGCCGACGCGCTGAGCAGAATCTGCTGGCGTTGGCGAACTCGCTGGAATGCATGGTGAAGGAGCGCACCGCTGAACTGATGAAGGCTGAAGCGGCACTGCGTCAGGCCCAAAAAATGGAAGCGGTTGGCCAACTGACGGGAGGATTGGCACACGATTTCAATAATCTTCTGGGTGCAATCTCGGGCAGCCTGGAGTTGCTCAAACGCCAGGCGGGCAAGGAATCTCCCTCCTTGCGCTACATCGAGATGGGCCAGACCGCAACCAAGCGAGCGGCCGCGTTGACGCACCGTCTTTTGGCATTCTCTCGCCAGCAGACGCTCGAACCCAAGGTGGTCAAGGTCAATCAGTTGATCGGCGGGTTCGAAGACTTGATCCGCCGCTCCATCGGCCCGCAGGTCACGCTGGAAGTGGTGGCCGGAATCAGCGTGTGGCCGGTGCTCGCCGACCCCGGACAGCTGGAGAATGCACTGCTGAACCTGTGCATCAATGCCCGCGATGCACTGCCTGATGGCGGCCGCCTGGTCGTGGAGACCGCCAACAGATCCATCGACGAAAGAACCGCCAGCGACGAAGGCATGCTGCCGGGCCAGTACGTGTCGATTTCCGTGAGCGACGACGGGACCGGCATGCCTGCCGATGTGATTGCCCGCGCGTTCGATCCATTCTTTACGACGAAACCCCTTGGAATGGGCACGGGCCTGGGGCTTTCCATGGTGTACGGCTTCGCGCGCCAATCAGGGGGGCAAGCCAGGATCTATTCGGAACTCGGCGCTGGCACCACCGTGTGCATCTTTCTGCCCCGGCACCTGGGCGAAGACACTGTCGGAAATGAGCACGCAGTTCAAACGCCGCCGCTCGGCAGTGCGGGCCTGGGCGAGACCATTCTGGTCGTCGATGACGAAGCTTCGGTCCGCGCCTTGATGACGGAGGTTTTGCGCGAGATGGGCTACCGCGTGTTGGAGGCGGAAGACGGGCCTCGTGCGATCGAGGTCCTGCAGCGCGACACCTCGGTGGCGTTGCTGGTGACCGACGTCGGCTTGCCAGGTGGCATGAATGGCCGCCAAGTGGCAGATGCGGCACGTACTACGCATCCAGACCTCAAAATCCTCTTCGTGACAGGCTATGCCGAGAATGCAGTACTGAGCCACGGGCACCTTCCTACCGGCATGCAGGTACTGACCAAACCATTCGAATTGCATGTGTTCGGCCAAAAAGTGCAGACGCTGGTCAAGGCTGCTTTTTAGCCCTGGCGTGCCACATTCCATGCGCATACGATCATCCGATCATCCGATCATCAGCAACGCAGCATCACCCTCCCGCGCGCTTGACCTTGTGGCCCAGCTTCTGCAGCGCGGCCATCACGCGGTCCACATGGTCGCCCTGCACTTCGATCACGCCGTCCTTCACCGTGCCGCCGCTGCCGCACGCAGCCTTGAGCTGCTTGCCCAGCTGTTCCAGCGCGGCGTCGTCCACCAGCACGCCCTTGACCAATGTCACGGCCTTGCCGCCGCGGCCCTTGGTCTCGCGCGACACGCGCACGATGCCGTCGCCGGTGGGCAGGGGCTTGTTCTGGCTGCAGACACACTGCGCCACTGGTTGACGGCAACCCGGGCACATGCGGCCTGCATCGGTGGAATAGACCAGTCCACCCAGGTCTGCGAACGACTTCATCGCTTGTGCTCCACCTCGTTTTGCAGCATGTGGAAGTCCAGCAGGCGCGTGGCCAGCAGGGTTTCGGTCAGAAAGCACACCAGGGCCAGCAAAAACGACACCACTCCCGCCAGGAACCCCGCCACCGCCAGGCGGTTGGACTGGAAGTTGGTCGTCTCGCCCAGAAACAGCAAGATGATGGTGATGCCGATCAGGAACGCGCAGAACGTGAGCAGCCCGATGCAGCCGTTGGCCAGCCGCCCGCGCAGCCGCAGGTCGCCCAGCTCCTTGTAGGCGCGGGCCAGAAAGTCGGGCTCGGTGTTGGCGCGGGCGCGGTCTTCCACCACACGCGCCCGGTCGATGATGCGGGCCAGGCGGCCGGCCACGGCACCGATCATCCCGGAGACGGCGGTGAGCAGAAACACCGGCGCCACCGCGAGCTGGATGCCATGGGTGATGTTGGAAGGATCGAGGGTCAGGGCCATGGTTGCGAAGAAGAAGTGACGAAAAAGCAGGCGGCCTGATTATCGGCGCCCTGCCCCGCATGCGGGCAGCCACTGTGCCGCCGCCGCAACTGCGGCGACAATGGCGCCTTCCCTTCTTCCACGCGCAGCGCCCTGCGGCCCCATCCTGGCTAGCCGTCCGTGCGCCTGCCCTGCCCCCTGCCCATGCCCTTTGCTTCCCTCGGCCTGTCCCCGGCCCTCGTCCATGCCGCCACCCAGCTGGGCTTCACTGCGCCCACGCCCATCCAGGCCGAGGCCATACCGGCCATCCTGCAAGGCTCGGACGTGCTGGGCGCCGCGCAGACCGGCTCGGGCAAGACCGCCGCCTTTGCACTGCCGCTGCTGCAGCAACTGGCACTGAGCGCTAACCAGGGCCCGCGCCGGGTGCGCGCCCTGGTGCTGGTGCCCACGCGCGAGCTGGCCGCGCAGGTGGGCGAGGTCATTCGCAGCCTGGCCCAGCACCTGCAGCAGCCGCTGAAGGTGGCCATCGTGTTCGGCGGGGTGTCGATCAACCCCCAGATGCTGGGCCTGCGCGGCGGCGCCGACATCGTGGTGGCCACGCCGGGCCGCTTGCTGGACCTGGTGGAGCACAACGCGCTGCGCCTGTCTGCCGTGGCGCACCTGGTGCTGGACGAGGCCGATCGCCTGCTGGACCTGGGCTTTGCCGAAGAACTGCAGCGCGTGCTGGCGCAGCTGCCTGCGCAGCGGCAGAACCTGTTTTTCTCGGCCACCTTCCCGGCCGCAGTGCAGGCGCTGGCCGATGGGTTGCTGAAGACCCCTGTGCGGGTGGAAGTGCCCCACACGCCGGGCAACGAGCCCTCCATCGAGCAGCGCGCCATCGCGGTGGATACCGCCCGCCGCACCCAGCTGCTGCGCCACCTGGTCAAGGAGCACGGCTGGTCGCGCGTGCTGGTGTTCGTGGCCACGCAGTACGCGGCCGAGCATGTGGCTGAAAAGCTGTACAAGGCCGGCATCTTCGCCTCGCCGTTCCACGGTGGGCTGAGCCAGGGCGCCCGCAAGCAGGTGCTGCAGGAGTTCAAGGACGAACGCTGGCAGGTGGTGGTGACCACCGACCTGGCCGCACGCGGCATCGACATTGCGCAACTGCCCGCCGTGGTCAACTACGACCTGCCGCGCTCTGCCGTGGACTACGTGCACCGCATCGGCCGCACAGGCCGCGCAGGCGAAAGCGGTGTGGCCGTGAGCTTTGTGACGGCCGACGCCGAGGCGCATTTCCGGCTGATCGAAAAGCGCCAGCACCTGGCGCTGCCACTGGAGCAGATTGCGGGCTTCGAGCGCACCGAAACGGCCCCTGCGGCCGCGCCCGATGCGCAGTCACCCGCCGGCACGGGCGGCATCAAGGGCAAGCGCCCGAGCAAGAAGGACAAGCTGCGGGCCGCTGCCGCTGCCGCTGCTGCTGTGACGGCAGCCGCTGACGCCGAGCACGGACCCGGGTCCGACAAGGCATAGACGCCAGTAAAAAACAAAAAAAGCGCTGGGGCATGCCTCCAGCGCTTCGTGATGTGACCCCGTCACCCAATTGATCGGTCATCCGGTGACCGTGTGACCCAACGACCCGGCCACCGGGCCACCAAGCAGTCAGGGGATCATTGGGGTCCGTCGGTCAGGCCTCTTCGTCGTCCATCCCCTCATCGCCCTCGCCCTCAGGCTCTGCGCCGGGAGGCCGCGCCTTGCGCTGGCCGGGCTTGGCGAAAATCTCGACGTAGAACTGCGGACCACCCTCGGCGGCCACCGCGTTGATGCGCTCGGTCAGCGCAGACAGGTGCACCACCTCGGCGTCGTCCTGGGTGCGGCCGAAGCGGCAGTCGAAGTCCCAATAGTCGGCGCCTTCGGGCAGATCGCGGCGGCGTTCGCGCTTGATGTACTTGCGAATTTCGTGTTTGACGGCATCCAGGATGCGGTCCGGATTCTTGCCTTCGGCGTGGAGTTGGAAAGTTTTTCTCATGGCTGATGGTAGCGCCCCTGGCACAACCCCATTCCCAGTTCAAAACCCAGATGCCACAATGGTGCACAACATCTGGTGACAAACCACCCCCATGCACCCCCCCATCGATCTGCTGCAAGCGCTGCCGGCGGCGGTATTGGTCACGCAGAACGGGACCATCCGCTTTGCCAATGCGGCGGGTGCACAGCTGCTGGGGTTTGACAGCCCACAGAGCCTGATCGGCCAAGTGCTGGCCGATTTTGTGCACCCGCTGGACCAGCGCCGCTCCAACCGGCGCGTGCAGCAGGTGGCGGGGGCCGAGCAGGCCCGGCGGCCCAACAAATCCTCCGAATTCCGGGTGCGCACCCAACAGGGCCAGCTGCGCATGGTGCTGGTGAGCAGCGTCGCCATCGACTGGAAGGGCGCGCCCGCCGTGCTGATGACCGGCATGGACATGACGCACCAGAGCGAGATCGAGGCCGAGCTGCGCGAGAGCGAGCAGAACTTTCGCCGCCTGTTCGAGAACATGCAGGACGTGTACTACCGCACCAATGCCCAGGGCGTGGTGCAGCACGTGGGCCCGGCGGTGCGGCGCGTGCTGGGCTACGAGCCGCACGAGATCGAGGGCCGCACCGCCGAGTCGTACTACCCGCAAAGCTCCGACCGCGATGCCTTCAAGACCGCGATCCTGGCGCATGGCGAGGTGTCGGACTTCCCCGGCCAGATGGTGCGCCGCGATGGCCAGGTGATCGACATCTCCATCAGCAGCCACGCGCTATACGACCATGCCGGCAACTTTGCAGGGGTCGAGGGCATCTACCGTGACGTCACGCAGCGCAAGAACCTGGAGCGCGAGCTGCAGCGCTTGGCCACCACCGACATGCTGACCGGCATGGCCAACCGCCGCGCGTTCCTGGAATGCGCCGAGTCGGTGTACGCCCATTCGCTGGGCAATGGCGAGCCGCTTACGCTGCTGATGCTGGACCTGGACCACTTCAAGTCCATCAACGACCGCTTCGGCCACCTGGAGGGCGACCGGGCGCTGATGGCTTTTGCACAGGCGGTCAAAAGCCAGCTGCGCGCGAGCGACGTGGTCGGCCGCCTGGGGGGCGAGGAGTTCGGCGTGCTGCTGCCGCTCACCACCATCGACGAAGGCCATGAAGTGGCCGCGCGCATCCTCCTGAGCATCCGTGCCCTGCAGCTGGCCGACGAAGCGGGCCAGCCCTATGGCATCACCGTGAGCATGGGCCTTGGGGCTTTCAGGCCCACCGACCGCAGCCTGCGCGATGCGCTGGACCGTGCAGACCAGGCCTTGTACCTGGCCAAGCACCGGGGCCGCAACCAGCTGGCATCGCTGGAGCCAGGCGGCACGCACAGCGAAACACGCGGCGGCTGAGCGGCGGCACACCGGGCTGCCTGACCCGCCGCGACCGCCCGGCGCTGTCATCGCAGGCCATGCCGCCGATGCCCAAGCCGCGCAGGGCGCCAGGCCCTGTCAGATGCGCATGCGCTCCTGCTGCAGGTTCCACAGGCAGGCCGCGATGCGCAGCAGCATCTCCATCACATGCTCGGCGCCACCGTGCGACAGCTCCAGGTCGTCGATGATCATGGCCAGCTGCGCGATGGCGTCTTCGGGCGTGGCCGCGCCGCCCGTCTGGGCGATCTCTGCGATGGCGATGAGTACATCCGTCCGGTTCATGGGGATGGCCGGACCGTCGTCGCGGGCGTTCACCGGGGCGCCACGGACAGGCGGGGTTGCACGGCGTCCGGCCCGGACAGGCGCAGCGGCTCATCGCCGGCCGCGCCAGTCTGTGGGCCCAGCTGGAACTGGCGAATCACGTCCAGCAGTCGCCGCGCCTGGTTCTTCATGCCGGTGGAGGCGGACGAGCTGTCGTCCACCAGCGCCGCGTTCTGCTGCGTGGCCACATCGAGCTGGCGCACCGCCTCGCCGATCTGCGCGATGCCCCGCGCCTGCTCCTGGCCTGCGTCCTGGATCTCGCTGATCAGTTCCACCACCTGGTCCACATGGCGCACTGTGTTGGCCACGCGCTCGCCCGCCTGGCCGACCAGGGTGGAGCCGCGCTCCACACCCCGCACGCTGGCGGTGATAAGGCCGCGGATTTCACGCGCCGCGGTGCTGCTGCGCTGCGACAGCCCCCGCACCTCGCCGGCCACCACCGCAAAGCCGCGCCCTTGCTCGCCCGCGCGGGCGGCCTCCACCGCGGCATTGAGCGCCAGCAGGTTGGTCTGGAAGGCGATGTCGTCGATGACCTTGATGATGTCGTTGATCTTGCGCGACTGGGCGTTGATCTCCTGCATGGTGGCGATGACGTCCTGCATCACGCTGCCGCCCTCGTTGGCGACCTTGCTGGCCTCTTGCGCCAGGCGCGTGGCGCGGCCTGCGTTGTCGGTGTTGTGCTGCACGGTGGCGGTCAGCTGCTCCATCGATGCGGCGGTCTCCTGCAGGCTCGATGCCTGCACCTCGGTGCGCCGGGCCAGGTCTTCGGCACCTCCCGCGATCTGCACCGCATCGCGCGCCACGGTCTCGGTGCTGTCGCGCACCTCGGTGATCACGCGCACCAGCTGGCCGTTCATCTCGCGCAGCGCGCCCAGCAGCTCGGCGGTTTCATCCGTGCCGCGCACCTCGATGTGCGCGCTCAGATCGCCCCCCGCCACTGTGCGCGCCACGGCCACGGCCTGCTGCAGCGGCCGCGAGATGGACCGGGTGATGACCACTGCCATCGCCGCGCCTGCCAGCAGCGCGAGCGCCGTGGCGGCCAGCATCCACACGTGGATGGTCTCGCTCATGGCGCGTGCGGCGCCGAATTCCTCGGCCGCCACGCGCACCTGCAGCTCCACCAGCCGCTGCACGGCGTCCTGCACCTTGGCGGCGTGGGGCCGGATCTGGTTGATGTACAGCTCGGAGCCGTCGTCGTACTTACCGCCCACCAGCGCCGCGGCGGCGGGGATCAGCCCCTGGTCGAGGTAGGTGGCATTGGCCTGTGCGAACGCGCGGGCCAGCGCGTCTTCCTCCGCGCCGAGCGGCTGGGCGGTGTAGGTCTTCCACAGGGCGCGGATGCGCTCCACATTGGCCGTGAGCGCCGCGTGGGTGGCCTGATTGGCAGTGCCGGGGTCCATCAGCATGTCCATCACCAGCACGCGGTTGCGCTGCGTGAGGTGGCTGATCTCTGCCAGCACGCCCAGTGGCACCGTGCGGTCGCCGTACAGCGCCGCACTGCGCTCGGTCAGGCGCTTGGCACCGCTGATGCCGCCCGCGGCCAGTGCGGATAGCAAGATCAAGAGCACCGCGAACGCCAAGGCAAGGCGGGTGCCGATTTTCATGGTCTGAAGCATGTGAACTTTCTGGTCGACCCGGCGGGCTGGCAGCCTTGGGAAACGGCTACCTGTGAGACATATCCGCCGGTGCGCAGATACTATTTGTTTCAAATGACAGGTTCATGACCCGGCATTTATTAGTATTGAATTAGCCAGACCAACATAATATTTACTATTTTGAACTTAATATTCTGAGAATATCAAATGCACCATGCCATTCGGTTCGTGGCTGCAGAGGCAGCAAGCCCATAAGAACGACCGGCCAGCACCGCGCTCCACGATAATTCGCACACACTGAAAATACCCCGGGCACCATGGAAATCGAATTCAAGTTTTGCATTCCCCCTGCGCAACTCGCCGCCGTTACGGCCGCCGTTCGCCGCGGGCGCCACACCCCCATCCGCATGGAGGCGCGCTATTTCGACACGCCCGATGCCGCCCTGTCGTCCCGCGGCATCGCGCTGCGGCTGCGGCGGGAAGGCGACCGCTGGGTGCAGACCGTGAAGGCCCTGGGCGACGGCCCGCTGGACCGCCACGAGCACAACGTGGAGCGCGGCCCGGCCAGCGACCAAGAAGGCGCACCACCGCTGCAGCCCGACCTGCATGCGGGGTCCGCCGCTGGAGACATCCTCTTGCGGGCGTTGAAGCACGCGGCCAGCCCCCTGGCGGAAACCTACGGCACCGAGATGGACCGCATCACCCGCGACATCGCCTTTGCCGGGGGCGTGGCCGAGCTGGCGCTGGACACAGGCCGCGTGGTGGCCCACCGCGGCACACCGCAGCAGCAAGAGGCCCGCATCTGCGAGCTGGAGCTGGAGCTCAAAAGCGGCCCCGTGACCGGACTGGCGCAGCTGGCCGACACCTGGGCCCGCAAGCACGGCCTGGTGCTGAGCACCATCTCCAAGGCCGAACGCGGGGAGCGCCTGCTGGCGCCGCAGTGGGTGCGCCCGGCCATCGGGGCGCGGGCGCTGCGGGCCGGCAGCGCCGCGCAGTTTCTGGATGGCGCCACGCTGCAGCGCGCTGTGCTGGGCAACTGCCTCGTGCAGATCCTGGGCAATGCCAGCGAAATCATCGAAACCACTGAGCCCGCCACCGACCTGGCGGAGCACATCCACCAGCTGCGCATCGGCATACGCCGCCTGCGCACCGCGCTGCGCGAGCTGAACGGCCTGGCCCCCGCCTGCTTTGCCCCCCAGTGGGAGCCCGCGCTGAAGGACGTGTTCCAGCGCCTGGGCGGCCTGCGCGACCGGGAGCAGATCCTGCGCGCCATCAACGCAGAACTGCGCGAAGCGGGCGCGCCGGCATCGCTACTGATGCCGGCGGGCGATGCACCCGGCCACGCGGCGGCCGACATCGTGCGCACGCCGGCCTTCCAGTCCGCGCTGATCGAACTGATGGGCTTGACTGCCGACAAGGCAGGCCCAGCGGAAAACCCCAACACAGCGGAAACAGCGGATACAGCGGCCAGCCCCGAGGCCTTGTCCGCCAAGGACGTGCGCCGAAAGCTCCAGAAAAAGCTGCAGTCGCTGCGCACGCGGGTGTGGGCCGATGGGCGCCGCGTCGACACGCTGTCCGCGCCCGAGCAGCACCGCCTGCGCAAGCGCCTCAAGCGGTTGCGCTACTTGGCGGAGTTTCTGGCGCCCGCGTTCGACGGCGAAGAGGGCGAAAAGGGCGATGCTTTTCTCAAGAGCCTGCGCCCTGCGCTGACCGCACTGGGCCGGCTGCACGACGAGCGCGTGGCCGGCGACCTGTACACCGAGATCGCCAGCCAGGACGCCCGCGCCTGGTTCGGCGTGGGCTGGCTGGCAGCCCGGCGCCCACGCACAACAACCGCCAGCCGCAAGGCCCTGGCGCGCATCGGCGAAGTGCCGCGCCTGCGCAAGGTCAAGATGGCCAAGGCGAACAAGGTGGCCAAGTTGGTCAAGGCCGAGGCGCCCGCAACGTCCAAGCCCTCTAAAACGTCCAGGACTCCCGGCACGCCTGGGCAGCCCAGGACGCGCAAGCCATGAGCCGGTCACCGGGCACAATGCCCGCATGACGGCCCCTACCCCACCCCGGCGCACAGCTGCGCACGGGCAGACATCGACCCACACCCCGCTGGAGACCGCTGCGCGCGGTGCAACGCATCCGTCGGACCCTGAGCATTCCTCCCACGCTTCCCGTCCTTCGCACCACCATGCCACCCCGGGCAAGGAAGAGATCGCCCTGCTCGACGCCTTTGAGCGGCTGGGCATGGACAGCATCACGCTGGTGCGCACGCCGGAGCAGGCCGACCGCGCGCGCGACGCGCTGTGCAAAGCCACGGCCTGGGGGTTCGACACCGAATCCAAACCCACCTTCGTGCAGGGAGAAGCATCGGACGGCCCGCACATCGTGCAGCTGGCCACGCTGGACCACGCTTGGGTCTTTCAGCTGCAGGACGCCGGTTGCCGCGCGCGCGTGGCCGAGTTGCTGGCCCTGCGCGGCGTGACCAAGGCAGGCTTCGGGCTGGGCGACGACACCAAGCGCATCAAGGCCAAGCTGGGCGTGGAGCCCGCCGATGTGCTGGAGCTCAACACCGTGTTCCGCCAGCGCGGCTACCGCATGGACATGGGCGTGAAGGCCGCCGTGGCCGTGCTGTTCAACCGGCGCTTCCTCAAATCCAAGAAAGCCGCGACATCCAACTGGGCCAACGACCGGCTGACCGAAGCGCAGGTGCTCTACGCCGCCAACGACGCCTGGGCAGCGCTGCGGGTGTTCCATGCGCTGCAGGTGCCTGCCGCACCCGCTGCCTAAAACGTAGCAGGCCAGACGCTATAAAAACAATAGCTGCTAGCGCTTGCCTATCAAGCGGTAGGGCCGTTTTTTTACTAAATCCACTGCCTGAACCGCCGGTGGCGTCACCCTACTGACGTGGCGTGGTGGGTGCCAGCCCCATCACAGCCGCGCAGCCAGCCGCGCCGCCTGGTCGATGGCGCGCTTGGCATCCAGCTCCCCCGCCTCCAGCGCGCCGCCGATCAGGTGCGGCTTGCGGCCCTGGGCCTCCAACGCCTGCGCCAGGCTGGCCAGGGGCACCTGGCCCGCGCACAGCACTACGGTGTCGCAGGCGATCCAGGTAGGGTCCTCGCGCTTCTCGCCGTACGAGACGAGCAGGCCCTCATCGGCGATGCGCTCGTAGTTCACGCCGCCCACCATCTGCACGTCCTTCATCTTGAGCACCGTGCGGTGGATCCAGCCCGTGGTCTTGCCCAGGCCGCCGCCCAGCTTGCCCTTCTTGCGCTGCAGCAGCGTCACCTGGCGCGCCGCTGGCGTGGCGTGCGGGCCGGCGGGTGCCAGGCCGCCGCGCGCTACGGCCGGATCGGTGATGCCCCATTCGGCCTGCCACGCGGACACGTCGAGCGTGGTGGACGGGTGCTCGCCGTGAGTCAAAAACTCGGCCACGTCGAAGCCGATGCCGCCCGCGCCGATGATGGCCACGCGCTCGCCCACCGGCTTGCCGTGGCGCAGCACGTCGATGTAGCTCAGCACCTTGGGGTGGTCCTGCCCGGGGATCTGCGGGTCGCGCGGCAACACGCCCGTGGCCACCACCACCTCGTCGAAGCCCGCCAAGTCCGCCGCCTCCACCGTGCGGTTCAGGTGCAGCTGCACGCCGGTGTCCTCCACCCGCGTGGCCAGGTAGCGCAGCATCTCGTGGAACTCCTCCTTGCCCGGAATCACCTTGGCCATGTTGAGCTGGCCGCCAATGGCCGGCGCCGCGTCGAACAGGTGCACCTCGTGCCCCCGCTCGGCCGCCACCGTGGCGGCGGTCAGGCCCGCAGGCCCGGCGCCCACCACAGCGATGCGCTTGCGGGCAGCCGGTGCGGCGATGGGCCGGTAGACGAGTTCGGTCTCGTGGCAGGCGCGCGGGTTGACGAGGCAGCTGCTGGTCTTGTTCTGGAACACATGGTCCAGACAGGCCTGGTTGCAGGCGATGCAGGTGTTGATGCGGTCGGCCCGGCCCTCGGCGGCCTTCTTCACGAAGGCGGCGTCGGCCAGCAGCGGCCGCGCCATCGACACCATGTCGGCGCAGCCATCGGCCAGCACGGCTTCGGCCACCTCGGGCGTGTTGATGCGGTTGGAGGTGACCAGCGGCGTGGCAATGCCTGCCGCCGCGAACTCGGCCTTCATCTTCTGCGTGACCCAGGCAAACGCCGCGCGTGGCACGCTGGTAGCAATGGTGGGCACCCGCGCCTCGTGCCAGCCGATGCCGGTGTTGACGACGTTCGCACCGCCCGTGGCCACGGCCTTGCCCAGGGTGACGATCTCGTCCCAGCTGCTGCCGCCCGGCACCAGGTCGATCATCGACAGGCGGTAGATGATGATGAAGTCCGGCCCCACGGCCTCGCGCATGCGGGCCAAAATCTCCACCGGCAGGCGCATGCGGTGGCTGTAGTCGCCGCCCCAAGCGTCCTGGCGCAGGTTTGTGGTCTGCGACAGAAACTGGTTGATGAAGTAGCCCTCCGAGCCCATCACCTCCACGCCGTCGTAGCCCGCCTCGCGTGCCTTCACGGCGCAGTTGACGAACGCGCGGATCTGGCGCTCCACCCCGCGGGCCGACAGTGCGAACGGCGTGAACGGCGATATGGGCGACTGCAGGCGCGAGGGAGCCACCGCCAGCGGGTGGTAGGCATAGCGGCCCGTGTGCAGGATCTGCAGCGCGATCTTGCCGCCCGCCTCGTGCACGGCCCGCGTGACCACCTGGTGGCGCCGGGCCGCGCCCGACGTGGACAACGTGCCCGCAAAAGGCTTCGCCCAGCCGGCGATGTTGGGCGCAAACCCGCCGGTCACGATCAGGCCCACATCCCCCTCGGCCCGCTCGCGGAAGTACGCCGCCATGCGCGACAGGTCGCGCCCGTCCTCCAGCCCCGTGTGCATGGAGCCCATGAGCACGCGGTTCTTGAGAGTGGTAAAGCCCAGATCAAGGGGCGCGAGCAGGTGGGGATACAAGGCGTGGCCGGACGGCCGCTCGCTGGCGATGGGTGTCATGGTCGGTGGGCGCGCGTGGGGCGCGGCAGATGGGAATGTGCAACCAGGAACCCCAAGCGCAGGGCTCCTAGAACTATTTTCTAGAACTTTATTCTAGAATGCACGTACATGGCAAGCCGCACTTCCACCAAGACCCCTCGCACCAGCGCATCGCAACCCGCCGAGCCCGCAGACCGCCGCCAGGACATCCTGAACGCCGCCCTCGCGTGCGCGGCCGAAGGCGGCGTGGACGCCGTCACCATCGACGGCGTGCGCGCCCGCTGCGGGGCCAGCGTGGGCAGCATGTACCACCATTTCGGCAACCGCGACGGCATCGTGGCGGCGCTGTTCTTCGACATCTTTCACGACCAGTCGCGCAGCGTGCAAGCGCAGCTCGATGCTTCGCGCGGCGTGGAGGCCGGTGTGCGCGCCCTGGTCACCGGGTATCTGGACTGGGTGGTGGCGCAGCCCGAGCGGGCGCGCTTCATGTTTCAGGCCCGGGGCGCCGTGGCGGCAGGCCCGCGCTCGCCCGACCTGGCCGACGAGGCCCGTCGCCGCAACCAGGCGCTGGTGGCCTGGTTCGAGCCGCAGCGCCGCGCCGGTGCGGTGCTGGACTTGCCGTGCGAGCTGATGCCCTCGCTGGTGATGGGGCCGGTGCAGAGCTATTGCCGGGCCTGGCTGTCGGACCGCGCCGGGCCGGGCACGCTGCCGTCGCCCGAGACCTACCGCAGCGAGCTGGCCGCGGCAGCGTGGCGCTCGGTCAAGGCGTAGCAGCGCGGCCCTGGCGGCTGTTGCGCCTACCGGTCAGCCCGCTGCGCCCGCCTTGCGGCGCCAGGCCCAATGCACGGCCCCGGCCAGCAACGCTCCCGCCGGGCCGATGATGAGAAGGTTCCACAGCGGCATGAACAGCAGGCCGAGCGCTGCGGTGGAGCCCGCCGGGGCCACGAAGACGCTGTAGTGCATGTACAGGTCTGCCACCAGACACGCGGCAGCCGCCCCCAGGCCCCACGCCGCCCAGCGGCCCCGTGCCAGCCAGGCAGAGATGGCGTACGGCGCGCACGAGAAGACCCACAGGCCGATGAGGAATGCGCTGGCACCTGCGCCCTCCTCCCCGCCCGCCGCCTTGAACACCACCGTGTAGAGGTGAAGCGCCGCGCCTGCGCCGCACAGGGCCAGGGCCGATTGGGTGAGCGTGGAGGAAGGCATGGGCGACCTTTCTGTGTGGAGCGCGGTGTACGGTGTACGGCGGGGTGGGCCTTTTGTCGTCAATAGTGCGGCGGCAGTTCGTCGCGCGGGTTGCGCGGTGCCGCGGCGCCACCGCCCTCCGGCGCTTGCTGGCGCAGCTGGATCACCTCGCGCGCCAGCCGGTCGATCAGCTCCTGCTGGCGGTAGATGGTCATGTTGAGCTGGTCCAGCAGGTCTTCGGTGAAGCTGGCCTTGATCTCCAGGCTCTCCAGCCGCTCGATGATCTGCTGGTGCGCGTGGTCGTCCATCACACCGCCTGCCCCAGGCGGTCCACGCCTTCGCGGATCTTTTCCACATCGGCCGTCGCGAACGACAGGCGCAGCGTGGCGTGGTCGGGGTTGGCGCAGAAGAACGGCGTGCCGGGCACGAAGGCCACACCCTTTTCGATGGCGCGCTTGGCCAGCACGTTGCCGTCGGCCACCTTGCCGCCCGCGCCGGTCAGGCGTGCCCACACGAACAGGCCGCCCTGGGGCTGCACGAATTCGATGGCGTCGCCCAGGTCCTTGCGCAGCGCATCGCCCATGGTCTGGGCACGCTCGGCATACACCTTGCGCACGTTGGCCAGCGTGGCGGGCATGCGGCCGGCCTTGAGGTACTGCGCGGCCGTGGCCTGGGCGAAGGTGCTGGTGTGCGCATCGCTGAACTGCTTGCACATGGTGGCCTTGGCCAGCAGCTCGGCTGGGGCGATCATCCAGCCCACGCGCAGGCCGGGCGACAGCACCTTGCTCAAACTGCCGCAGTGCACCAGCAGCTCGCGGCTGCCGGGCACAGTGGCCGACAGGTTGAGCAGGCTGGGGGGTGGCGCGTCGCCAAAATACAGGTCGCCGTAGGGGTCGTCCTCGACGATCAGGGTGTTGTGCTTCACGGCCATCTCCAGCACGGCCTTGCGGCGCTCTGCGCTCAGCATCACGCCGCTGGGGTTGCCGAAGGTGGGGATGAGGTAGACGAATTTGGGCTTGTGCTCGGCGATCAGCTTTTCCAGCTCGTCGGTCTTCACGCCGTTGGCGTCGATGGGTGCGCTGATGAGCTCGGCGCCGTACAGGCGAAAGCACTGGATGGTGGCCAGGAAGGTCGGGCCTTCCACGATGACCTTGTCGCCCGGGCTGATGAGCGTCTTGCCCAGCAGGTCCAGCGCCTGCTGGCTGCCGGTGGTGACGATGAGGTTGTCGGCCGCGACCGCCGTGGCCCCCTTGGATGCCATGAAGGCGGCAAGCTGCTCGCGCAGCGGGTTGTAGCCTTCGGTAGCGCCGTACTGCAGCGCAGCGCCGGGCTCTTCGGTCAGGGCAGCGTTGCTGGCGGCGCGGATGCCTTCCACGTCGAACATCGCGCTGTCCGGGAAGCCGCCCGCAAAGCTGATGATGCCGGGCTTGCCCAGCAGCTTGAAAAGCTCGCGGATGGCGGAGGTTTCTACATTGTTCAGGCGGTCGGCGAATTGCATGGCGTCAACAAGGTGGGTGGCAAAGAATCTGCCATTGTCGCCAATTGCCGAGCAGGTTTCCTGCGACGGGCAAGGTGTTTACGATGCAAGGCGCCGCGTTGTCGGCCACCACCCGACCGAAAGACCTGCCCCATGCCCCTCGAAATCCGCCAATTGCCCCGCATGCGCCTGGCCTACATGCGCCAGACAGGCCCGTACGGCCCGTCGCTCACGCACCTGTGGAACCGCTTTGGCCAGTGGTGTCAGGCCCATGGCCTGGCCGAGCCGCGCCCCAAGTACTACGGCATCAGCCTGGACAACCCTGCCTGCACCCCGCCCGAGCAATGCCGCTACGACGCCTGCGTGCAGGTGGGCGTGGGGCTGCGCACGGGCACCGAGGCGCTGGTGCAGGACTTTCCGGGCGGCGACTACGCCTGCCTGCAGTTCGTGGGCACCGGGCCGGAGATCGGCGCGGCCTGGGCGGGCATGATGGCGCCGGGGCAGATCCCCGCGGGCTGGGAGGTGGCCGCGCGGCCCGCCATCGAGGTGTATGACGAGCACTTCGCCGTCAACCCCGCCACCGGTGCGTTTCCGTGCTGGCTGTGTCTGGCGGTGCAGCGCACGGCCTGAAGCCTGCACCGGCCCGGCACCGTCACCCGCCCGCCCACTGCACGCACCGCCCGCACGGCGGACTCACCGGCAGTTCGTCAATCGACGCGAATATCCGCCCGCGCCGCCACGGCGCGCATCAGCGGCAGTTCGCGCTCGATGCGGGCGCGCAGGGCGTCGCCGTTGCCCCAGGCCGGGGTCATGCCGATATCCACCAGCTTCTTCTTGAATTCGGCAGACGCCATGGTGTCGGCCAGGGCCTTCTCCAGCTTTTTCTGCACCGGCGCGGGCAGGCCGGCGGGCGCGACGAACGCGAACCACGAGCCCATGTCGAAGCCCGGGTAGCCGCTCTCGGCCACCGTGGGCACGTTGGGCAACAACGCCAGGCGCTGCGGGCTCAGCACGGCGATGGGCTTGATCTTGCCGGCCTTGATGAGCGGGGTGGAGGCCACCACCGTGTCCACCGCCAGTTGCACCTGCCCGCCCATCAGCGCAGTCAGGTTGGGCGAGCTGCCGTTGAAGGGCACGTGCAACATCGGAAAGCCCGCGGTGGCCTTGAGCATCTCGGCGCCGAAGTGCACCGACGAGCCCGTGCCGTAAGACCCGTACGAGAACTTGTCCGGCGCGGCCTTGGCCTGCGCCACGATGTCCTTGAGCGTGCTGCCCTGAACATCGTTGTGGGCCACCAGCAGCAGCCCCATGTCGGCCACCATGCCGATGGGCGTGAAGCTGCGCACCGGGTCGTACGGCAGGTTGGTGCGGATGGCGGGGTTCATGGTGAGCGTGGTGTTGGCGCCCAGCAGCAGGGTGTAGCCGTCGGCCGGGGCCTTGGCCACCAGCGACGCCGCCACCACCGTGCCCGCGCCAGGCCTGTTTTCGACCACCATCGGCTGGCCCAGCCGCTCGCCCATCGCCGTGGCCAGCAGGCGACCCAGGATGTCCGTGGCTCCGCCGGGCGCGAACGGGATGACCAGCTTCACGGGCCGGTCGGGATAGGTCTGCTGCGCCCACGACACGGCGGGCGCTGCCAGCACGAATGCGCTGGCCAGAAGACACGATACGAAGCGGGAGCGCGGCAGGGACATGGTGGGTTCTCCGGTCAAAAAAAGCGGCAAGGTCAGGATGGCGGTAAGGGCGGGATGGCGAAACGATGAAAAAAGCAGCGCGCATCAACCCAGCAAGGGGCTCGGCACACGGGCATGGCCGCTGGCCTGGTCGTACGCATGGCCGATCTGCAGCACGGCCGCATCAGACTGCGCCGGACCGATGATCTGCAGCCCCGCCGGCAGCCCGCCGGGCCCGAAGCCCGCAGGCGCGGCCAGTGCGGGCAGGCCGGCCATGGTGGCGGGCACCACGGTCTCCATCCAGCGGTGGTAGGTGTCCATGCGGCGCCCGGCCACTTCGTGCGGCCAGTCCAGGCTGGCGTCGAAAGGGAACACCTGGGCAGCGGGCAGCACCAGGAAGTCGAAGCGCGTGAACAACCCGCGCAGCACCTGGTACCAGGCCGTGCGCACGCGCGTTGCGTCATAGACCTGCATGGCAGTCAGCGCCAAGCCGCGCTGTATCTCCCACACGGCCTCGGGCTTGAGCTGGGCGCGCTTGGCACTGTCGTGGTACAGCGCCGCATTGGCACCCGCCACGCTGAAGCTGCGCAGGTCGAGCCAGGCATTCCACAACTGCGTGAGGTCGAAGTCGACCACGGCCTTCTCCACCGTGCAGCCCACGGTGCGGAAATGGCCCAGTGCCTTCTCGCAGGTGGAGTACAGGCCTGGGTCGGTGGGCAGGTAGCCGCCCAGGTCGCCCAGCCAGCCGATGCGCGTGCCCTTGAAGTCGCGCTCCAGCGGCTGGCCGAAGGCGGCCACGTCGTCGCTGCGGCGCGTGAGCGGCAGGCGCTCGTCAAAACCGGCCTGCACCGACAGCAGCAGCGCCAGGTCGGGGATGTTGCGCGCCATGGGCCCGGTCACGCTGAACTGCTGGAAGAACACTTCTTCCGACGGCC
>Ga0209023_10003316_pt1 | contig 19331 bp, 24 predicted proteins | sample LakOneMetagenome_FD_187468 | JGI IMG/M metagenome (GOLD analysis project Ga0209023, IMG submission 187468) | Freshwater and sediment microbial communities from Lake Erie, Canada (SPAdes) (version 2) | ecosystem: Environmental > Aquatic > Freshwater > Lentic | place: Lake Erie, Canada...
GGTCGGCGTAGGAGGAACAGCCGGTCAGGCTCTCGGCGAGGAAGTCGGCAAGCCCGTTCGGGAAGTGGAACACCGCCTCCATCGGCGTGTCGCCATCGGGGATCTCGCTTTTCCAGCGGATCTCGACGCCCGAGAAAAGATAGGCCTTGGAGCGGACCATCTTGAACAGGCGATGGGGTTTGAGCACCTGCGAGCCGAAGATGTCGGCGTCGGGGTGGAAGGTAACGGAACTGCCACGGCGGTTCGGGGCAGCACCAAGCTTGGCGATCGGGCCAAGCGGTATGCCCCGCGAAAAACGCTGCTCGTACAACTCGCGGTTCTTGGCGACCTGCACGATCAGACTGTCGGACAGCGCGTTGACGACCGAAGAGCCAACGCCGTTCAGGCCGCCCGATGTCGAGTAGGCCTTGTTCGAGAACTTGCCACCGGCATGGAGGGTGCAGAAGATCACCTCAAGCGCCGATTTGCCGGGGAATTTCGGGTGCGGGTCCACGGGGATGCCGCGCCCGTTGTCGCGGACGGTGACGGAGCCATCGGCCAGATGCTCGACCTCGATGCGGTTGGCGTGACCGGCAACAGCCTCGTCCATGGCGTTGTCGAGAATCTCGGCGACCATATGGTGCAACGCCCGCTCGTCGGTGCCGCCGATATACATGCCCGGCCGCTTGCGGACCGGCTCCAGCCCTTCGAGAACCTCGATGGACGAGGCGTCGTAAACGGAGGATTCCGCGGGAAAGAGGTCGTTGGCCATTGTCTGCTCGTTCTTTGTCGTTGAGGAGCGATTAGACCACGCCGGGGCAGGGACGCGCAAGGTGGCCTCAGCGCCCGCGCAGCCACTCCGCCAGCGCGCCCTCGTCCATGTGACCCTGCGCGACGCGGATGATGATCTGGCCGACCTCCTCGGTGTTCCAGACTGGCAGGGCACCGTTTAGCATCAAGGCCGCGTTCATCGACCGAAATGCCGTTCGCTTGTTACCATCGTTGAAGCAATGGCCCTGGGACACAGCCACCGCATAGGCAGCAGCAAGGTCGAATATGTCGCCGATCAGGCCATAGGCCAGCCGATTGTCGACCCGACCCAGTGCGCCCGCCAACGACTTGTCGCGCGCCAAGCCCGGCAATTCGCCCGCGTTCAGCACTTCGTCGTGGATGGCCACGACGATCACTTCAGTAAGGGTAATCATGACTACTTGTCTTTCAGGTAGTCGAGCACCGGCTGCACCTGTTCACGGGTTTCGCGCAGATGCTGCATGATTTCTTCCATCGTGGCGGGGCGATGTTCGTCGGGTTGCGCCGCCTCGGCCGGAACCAGATAGCCTACCAGCTGCGAGTTCTTCAGGATCGCCACCGGCTTGCCACCCGAGCGTTCGAAGACCTTTGCGGGCTCGCGCAGTTCGGTCATCGTGGCGATATGCGGGGTCAAGAGGCGGGTCATGGCAGGCTCCATTGGAATGTACGATATAATATACATTCCATCGCATATTTTCAATGAAGATCGGATGTACGGCGCAAAGCCGGGGACATCGGGTCTGGCGGAGCCTGCGTCAGGTTGGGGTGGCGGGGTGGAACCCCGCCCTACGCAGGTTCGGCCAGACGCTTGGCCCACATCGCCTTGAAGCCGTCGCGTTCATGCAGCTTTTCCAGCCATGCGGCCAGCGCCGGGAAGTCCTTCATCAACTTGCCCTCGACGGCGCCGTATCGAACGATCTCGGCCATATTGATGTCGGCCACGGTGAAACGCCTGCCCACCAGCCAGCCGTTTGCGGTCAGATGGTCGTTCAGCACCTTGAACGGACGCCGCAGCTTTTCAGACGCGACGGACAGTTCAACCTCGCCGTCGCGGGTCTTGGCGCGGTCCTCGGCATGGACGTAGTAGATGGCAATCGCTCCCGGCTCGACCGAGGCCGCACCATAAAGCGCCCATTGCACCATCAGCGCGTCCTCTGCCGCATCCTTGGGGCCAAGCGCGCTGCCATATTTCTTCGCCACATAAAGGTTGATCGCCAGCGACTCGGCCAGCACCAGATCGCCATCTACCAGAACCGGGATCGCGCCCTGCGGGCTGACCGCCAGAAACTCCGGCGACAGCGTGTTCAGCGCCACATCCGACGCACCGCCATCGGGAAGCCGGTAGGCCTGGATCACCGGAATATGCTCATAGCCCATGCCGATCTCGTTCATCAGCCAGATCACCCGCGTCGCCCGGCTGCGCGCCACACCGTAAAGCTTCACCATCGGTTCCTCCTGTTTCGCTTTGGGGTGAGGATGACGGGCAACAGGCGCAGGTGCAAGGAGCGGCAGTTTGACACGGGTCAAAGTGACCCGTCCGCAAGAGAGGCAGAATCACCGGGTACATCAGGAACCGGAGAACGAGTGTGACCACAGCCAACGACATGCCAGTAACCGAACCGCAAACCAACGGCCGCTCCGAAGGGGCGGGGCCGCAGAAGTTCCCCACGCCTGACCGCGATCAGGTACGGCTTGCCTTTGAAAGCGGCTCTTACCCCTATGGCCGCAGACTCGGGACGCAGGCTTACGAGGCTGAGAAGGCGCTTTTGCAGGCCGAGCTTCTGAAGGTTCAAATCTGGGCGCAGGAGACGGGGCAGAAGTTCCTGATCCTGATGGAAGGCCGCGATGCCGCTGGCAAGGGCGGCACGATCAAGCGCTTTATGGAACATCTCAATCCACGCTATGCGCGTGTGGTGGCGCTGACCAAACCGTCCGAGAAGGAAAAGGGCGAATGGTTCTTCCAGCGTTACATCCAGCATCTGCCGACTGCGGGCGAGATCGTGTTCTTTGATCGAAGCTGGTACAACCGCGCCGGGGTCGAGCGGGTCATGGGGTTCTGCACGCCGACCGAATATCTGGAATTCATGCGCGAGGTGCCGGAGCTTGAGCGGATGTTCGTCCGATCCGGCATTAGGCTCTACAAATACTGGTTCTCGGTCACGCGGGAAGAACAGCGTACCCGCTTCACCGCGCGGGAAACCGATCCGCTGAAGCGCTGGAAACTGTCACCCATCGACAAGGCCAGCCTCGACAAGTGGGACGATTATACCGAGGCGAAAGAGGCGATGTTCTTCTATACCGATACCGCCGACGCGCCTTGGGTGATCGTCAAGTCGAACGACAAGAAGCGCGCGCGCCTGAATGCGATGCGGCACTTCCTGTCAACGCTCGACTATCCCGACAAGGATGAAAGCGTCATCCTTCCCGTCGATCCGCTGATCGTCGGGCGCGCCTCGCAAGTGCTGCAAAGAACCGAGCATATCCTCGAAACCGCCACGCACCCTGACACGCGCGTCAAGAACGGCGCGGCGCAGCCTGTGGCGTGATCAGTCTCAGGTGCGGCGGATGCCTTTCACGGCATTCGCCACCCCGGGATAGGAGATTCGGCCCTCTGAATTTGTGGGTAGATTTCGTTGCAGGTTTGCGCGCAGTCTCTCACGCTCGTCCTCGGACATGGACCGCAGCAATGCGGCCTGAGGGCCAGCACCAGCGCTGTTTGACAGCCAGAAGTCCTCGAAATCTTCGAACGAGACGGTGATGCGGAACGTCTCCGTGCTGACGTCGATGAAGCCCGCGTCCTGCCAGAGCTTTTCGAGACCCGCCCGTGACGAGGCCGCGACGCCGGGCGGCATGGGCGGCGTATAGCCCAGCGCAACGATTTCGCGCAGAAGCGGCGTCAGCGGAAAGCCACCGCCCGGCAGGTCCCACATGTAGGTTCCGCATAGTCCGCCGGGTCTGGTGACGCGGGCAAGTTCGCTCACGGCTTTGGGCTGATCCGGGATGAACACGATCACCAGCCCCATGACGGTCGCGTCAAAGCTGGCGTCGGCAAAGGGAAGTGCCTGTGCATCGCCAACTTGGAAGGTTGCCTGATCGGCGCCCTTGCGATTGCGCGCATAGGCGATCTGCGCCTCGGACGGGTCAATGCCGGTCAGCGACCTGCATTCGGCCATGTCCTGAATCACTTCGGAAAAAGCACCGTTGCCGCAACCTACATCAAGCCAGTCCAGGCCGGGCGGAACAGCGAGCCAATCGAGAAAACCGGTCGCGACCTTCTGGCTCCAGCGGCCCATCAGCCGTTCATAGGCGGCACCGTCCGAGAACATCACGCTTGGCACCTGCATGGCAGCGGCTCCCCCTCTTGATGGCGGGACTGTAGGCTGATCGCTGCGGTCGCGCTATCGGAACCTGTCGGGCAGGCAATCGCCCGCCTGCTCTGGACCTTCCCTGCCGTCCACGATAGCACTCGCTGATGGGAGAAAATCAGTCATATACCGCGCATGCCCGCGCGCTGCTGGCGCTGGGATTGCCGCTTATCGGCAGCCACCTCGCGCAGATGGCGCTGCATGTCACCGATACCGTGCTGATGGGCTGGTATGGGGTGAACGAGCTTGCCGCCGTGGTGCTGGGCACGTCGTTCTTCTTCATGTTCTTCATCCTCGGCTCGGGCTTTGGCATCACCGTGATGGGCATGGTCGCCTCGGCCATGGGACGCGGTGACGAAACGCAGGTGCGGCGCGAAACGCGGATGGGGCTTTGGCTCTCGATCCTCTACGGCCTCGCCATCGTGCCGTTCATGTGGTTCTCCAAGCCACTCCTGATCCTTGCCGGGCAGAACCCTGACGTATCGGGACTGGCGCAGGACTTCCTGAGGATCGCCGGTTTGGGGATGATCCCGGCCCTGCTGATCATGGTGCTGAAAAGCTACCTCGCGGCGCTGGAGAAAACGCAAGTCGTGTTGTGGGTGACGCTGGCGGCAGTGCTGGTGAACCTTGCCATCGCCTGGGCGCTGATCTTCGGCCATTGGGGCGCGCCGGAACTGGGCGTGCGCGGCGCGGCAATCGCCTCGCTCTCGACCCAGACGCTGACCGCGGTTCTCCTGTCGCTCTATGCTGCGCTGTCCGACGGCAGCCGCCGGTTCCACCTGTTCCAGCGCTTCTGGCGGCCGGATTGGCCCGCCTTCCGGCAGGTACTGAAGCTTGGCGCTCCGGTCGGGATCACCGGCCTGGCCGAAAGCGGACTCTTCATCGCCGCGGCGATGATGATGGGCTGGATCGGCACGGTGCAGTTGGCCGCGCACGGCATCGCCATGGAGATCGCGGCGCTGGCCTTCATGTTCCACCTTGGCCTGTCAAATGCCGCCACGGTCCGCATCGGCCGGGCCGAGGGCGAGGGCGATACCACCGCCATGCGGCAGGCGGGGATTACCGCCGTGGTGCTGTCGTTCGGGTTCGGTTGCCTTGTGGTGGCGCTGTTCCTGTCGTTCCCGCATCCGCTGATCGGTCTGTTCCTCGACCGCGCCAAACCCGAGGCGGCCGAGATCCTGAGTTTCGGCACCACGCTTCTGTCGATGGCGGCGCTGTTTCAGCTGTTCGATGCGATGCAGGTGGTGGCGCTGGGGCTTCTGCGCGGCGTGCAGGACACGCGGGCGCCAATGCTGATTGCCGCGCTGAGCTATTGGGGCATCGGCATCCCCACAAGCTATGTGCTGGCCTTTGTTCTCAACATCGGCGGTCCCGGCCTGTGGCTTGGCCTTGTCGTCGGGCTGGCATTTGCGGCGGGGCTGTTGATGCTGCGCTTCTGGCGCGGCCCATGGTTCCGGCAACTGCAAGGGACCGAAAGCCCGGCCTAATCCTCGTCGCCGCCCAGCCGTTCGGACTGCTTGCGCACCAACACCGAACGCAGGTCATGCATGGCCAGCAAGAGCGCATCCGTTACCGCGTCCAGTTGCTCGTCGCTGGCGCGGGTCTGCGCCCATTGCGCCGTCAGGTTCAGCGTTTCGATCGAGCGGAAGATATCGTCCATGTCGCGCCGCGCCAGTAGTTCGGTGCGCTCGGCCACCCAGTCGCGGATCGCCGCCAAGTCATCGGGCGACAGCACCCTGTCGCCCTGTGCCCTCACATCGCCCGACCGCAAGTTGACCGTGGCAATATGCTCAAGGTCGATCCGCCGGGCGCGATGCTCCGGGTCAATCCGGAACACCGCAGCACCATTCTCGCGGACGCGGAAGTAAAGATCGGGCAGATCGTCGGGCATAGGTCTCCTTAGCGCAATCCGGCGCAGAACGTCTGGATGCGGCGGCAGGCCTCTTCCAGCGCGGTCTCGGACGTAGCGTAACTGACCCGGAAGTTCGGCGACAGGCCGAAGGCGGCACCAAACACCACGGCGACACCGGTTTCTTCCAGAAGCGCCGTCGCGAACACCTCGTCATCGGTGATCTTGGTGCCGGCGGCGCTGGTCTTGCCGATGCAGCCCGAAATGTCGGGATAGACATAGAAGGCGCCTTCGGGGCGCGGGCATTTCAGGCCCTTGGCCTGATTGAGCATCGACACCACCAGATCGCGGCGGCGTTGGAACAGCTTGCGGTTTTCGGGCAGGAAATCCTGCGTGCCGTTCAGGGCTTCGAGTGCGGCATATTGTGCGACCGAGCAGGGGTTCGAGGTGGACTGCGACTGGATCGTGCCCATCGCCTTGATCAGAGCCACCGGACCCGCCGCATAGCCGATCCGCCAGCCGGTCATCGCATAGGATTTCGACACGCCGTTGCAAGTCAGCGTGCGGTCATAAAGGCCCGGTTCGACCTCGGCGGGGGTGGCGAACTTGAAGTCGTCAAAGACCAGATGTTCGTACATGTCGTCCGACATGACCCACACATGCGGATGGCGCATCAGGACGTCGGTCAGGCCCTTCAGCTCGGCAGCGGTATAGCCCGCACCGGTCGGGTTCGACGGCGAGTTGAAGATGAACCACTTGGTCTTGGGGGTGATGGCCGCCTCGAGCTGCGCAGGGGTCAGCTTGAAGTTGGTCTCGATCCCGGCCACGACCGGCACCGGTGTACCGCCAGCCAAAAGCACCATGTCGGGATAGCTGACCCAATAGGGCGCCGGGATGATCACTTCGTCACCGGGGTTCAGCGTGGCCATGAAGGCGTTGTAAAGCGTCTGCTTGCCGCCAGTGCCGACAGTGATCTGGGCGGGCGTGTAGGTCAGGTCGTTCTCGCGCTTGAATTTGGCGCAGATCGCCTGCTTCAGCTCCGGGATGCCATCGACCGCAGTGTATTTTGTCTTGCCCTGATCAATGGCACGCTTGGCGGCGTCCTTGATGTTTTGCGGCGTGTCGAAATCGGGTTCACCTGCACCAAGGCCGATCACGTCCTTGCCCTCGGCTTTCAGGGCCTGCGCCTTGGTGGTGACCGCGATGGTGGGCGAAGGTTTGACGCGGGCAAGCGTGTCGGACAGGAAGGCCATTACTCTGAACTCCGGTTTGTGTTTTCCGGACCCATCTCATATGACCGGGCCCACATGCGATCAAGCAAGAAAGCCCGAAGCCCATGTCAGGTTCTGCCTATCCCGGCCCGGCCAGCCTTGTGACCAGCGATGAGCGACTGAAACGCATGGTCATGCGCAGTTGGCGGCGCGGCACCAAAGAGATGGACCTGATCCTTGGACCCTATGCGAACGCCCGGCTGGAAGGGCTGGACCCGGCGCGGCTTGAGCTTTTCGACGCCCTGCTGCTGGAGAACGATCAGGACTTGTACCTGTGGGTGACCGGGGCGAAGGCTCCGCCCGAGCGGTTTGTTAACCTCTTGGCAGAAATTGGCGAATTTTCCCTCAACAAGACCCGTAGCTTTTAACTGAAATTTCGGTATTTGGCGTGAGACTCCGGCCAGAGCAGACTGGACGGAGCAAGATCATGACACTTCATACTGTCGTTCCCGCGGCCCCCCGCTCCGGCTATATGACCTGCTATCTTGAGACGCTGAATCTTGTGGAACGGCTGCACAGGCTGCTTCTTGACGTGATCAAGGATGAGTTTGAGCGCTTGGGGCAGCTTGAAATCAACGCCGTGCAGGCGCTGTTGCTGTTCAATATCGGCGAAAATGAAGTAACTGCGGGCGAGTTGAAGTCGCGCGGCTACTATCAAGGCTCGAACGTCAGCTACAATCTCAAGAAACTGGTCGAAATGGGCTACATGCACCATCAGCGCAGCGAGATTGACCGGAGGTCGGTCCGGGTCAGCCTGACAGACCGGGGCCGGGATGTGAGCAGGCAGGTGGCTGACCTCTTCGTGCGCCATTCCGAAGGCATGGAAAAGCGCAACATCGTCAGTTTCACCGACATGACCGAGATCAACGCACTGCTCAAACGGGTCGAACGTTACTGGACCGACCAGATTCGCTATATCTACTAACGGTTTGCGGCGGCGCGATCTGGCGTTCGTCAGCCGCTGGTTGGTCTACCAGCCGGGCCTTTGCCAGCCGGACTGTTGACAGCAAACAGTCCGCTAATTTCGCGCAAGATCTTGCGACGCATCGCCTTGGCAAATCCGTCAAAGCCATGCGCTTCTTCCACAAAGGCGCCGGGGCCGCGAATGACCTGAGCCGCGTACCACCCCGACAGATCAGCCAAACTTGGGTCCAAGGCTCCACCACCGGAGGCTCCCGGTGCCCCGATGACCAGCGCGTTGATGGTGATGGCCTTGCCTGCCACGCCAAGCGCCACCTTGCGCGGCAGCTGGCCTGCATTGTTCATCCCGTCGCCTGCCAGATCCAACGTCAACCTCTCGCACTCGCTCTGTTCGGCCAGAAGCCTGTCACCAAAGACCATCGCAGCGCCCACCGCCGTCATCCGGCTGCCGCGTGGCCCCGGCATGGCGCGCAGGCGCAAGGCTATGTCGTCCAGCACGCCCGGCCCGGTGATGGCGGTCCAGGGGATCACCAGCCTTTGATCCTGCGACCCGCTCCAGTCGTAGACCGCCAGCATCAAAGGCTGGTCAGGGTTGCCGATCATCGCTTCGCGGATCTCCGGGTCTTCCAGCGCCAGTGCCAGCCCGCCCGCCTGCAAAGCAAACTCGCGCCGATCGACCGAGGCCGATACGTCAAGCCCGATGGCCAGCGCCTGTCTGCACTGGGCACCGGCTGGTCCGGCCAGCAATCCACACAAAGCAAGGGCGGCAGCGCGCTTCATCCGGCCCCGGCCCCTTGCCCCGCGTCACCGATCAACTGGACCGACAATTCCTTCAATAACTTGCGCCGGATTGCGCGGGGATAATCAGCCTCGCTCGGGGCCGGCTCGACGAAAGCGCCCGGTCCGCGGATCACTTCGGCGCGGTAATAATCGGCAATGAAGGATTCATGCTCGCCAATCGGCAGGCCATTCACCGCGATGCTGCCAAAATCTTCCGCCGCATAGACCTGCGCCGGAGTGCGACCCTCGTTGTTCTGTCCGTCGCCCGACATATCGATGGTCTGGGCCGCGCACTCCGGCGCTTCGGCCAGATGCGCGCGCCCGAACGACAGCGCCTCGCCCATGCCGGTCGCCTGTTGCAGGTTGTGCCGCTCGTGCACCCTGATCGCTGCCACCACCCCGTCCAGATCGGCCTCGCCCAGCATCTCCGCCCACGGCACCATCACCTGCTGGTCGGTCTTGCCGCTCCATTCATAGACCGACAGCGCCACATAGCCGCCCGGCGCGAACATCGCCTTCTTCACCTCGGGCGCGGTCAGGGCCGCAATCAGGCCCTGACGCTGGATCTCATAATCGCTCTCACTGACCGAGCGCGACACATCAACAGCCAGCACCAGCGCCAGCCTGCATCCGGCTGTCGCGGGACCCGCGGCAACCAGCGCCGCGAAAGCCCCTACCAGTGCCCGGTATTGCCCATGCTTGACCAAGGCTCCGCCGGCGCCTGCGCCGCCCCCCGCTGCAACAGCTCGACCGACACATTGTCGGGCGAGCGCACGAATGCCATCCGCCCGTCCCGTGGCGGCCGGTTGATCGTCACCCCGTTGGCCATCAGATGCGCGCAGGTGGCATAGATATCGTCGACCTCATAGGCCAGATGGCCGAAATGCCGCCCGTCCGACGGCAGGCCGCTATCGCCGTCCCAGTTATGGGTCAGCTCGACCGGGCAGTCCTCCTGCCCCGGCGGTGCCATGAACACCAGCGTGAAGCGCCCGCCCTCATTGTCCCAGCGCCGCGTCTCCTCAAGCCCCAGAAGCCGGTAGAAGTGCATCGACTTTTCCAGATCCAGCACCCGGACCATCGTGTGCAGATAGCGTATCGTCATCGTGCGTCCTCATCTTTTCTCGACTAAATCTTAGACCTAGCTAGCGGATCACCCAAAAAATCATCCACAGCACCGATCCACAAGATAATTGGAACTTACTATGTTGGTACGGACCTAATAGTAAAGCTGCCGCAAAATCGCTCAAGATATGGTGCTTCGTACATTCGTGTGTCTGATTTCATCCACAACTTCTTTGCTGACGGAGGTTGTTGTCCACATCATTTTTCCAAGCTGTCCCTAGAAGTGTCCACAGCAATAGTCGCAGGTAGCTTGAAAATGTGTGTAGGAGGCTCTGAAGCTTGGAGACTCTTATGAACGTTTATAGCGCAAGACCACAGACACCTGATGAGGAAATAGCGTCAATGCGTGAACGTTGGAGTTCTACTCGTCGAGCGACTGTACCCGCTATGGAGAGCCGACTCTACGAAAAAAGCGCAGTTCTTGACCACGGGTTTGTCCGCGTCATCGACTATATGGGCGACGACGACGCCATCACCCAAGCCGCCCGCGTCTCCTACGGGCGCGGCACCAAGGCCGTGCAGAACGACGAGGGGCTGATCCGCTATCTCATGCGCCACTGGCACTCGACCCCGTTCGAGATGTGCGAGGTCAAGTTCCACGTCAAACTCCCGGTCTTCGTCGCCCGCCAGTGGATCCGCCACCGCACCGCCAACGTGAACGAATATTCCGCCCGCTACTCGATCCTCGACCGCGAGTTCTACATCCCCGCGCCGGAAAACCTTGCCGCGCAATCGACGGTCAACAATCAGGGCCGCGGCGCGCTGTTGCAGGGCGACGAGGCGCAGCGCGTGCTCGACATCCTGCGCGACGACGCGATGCGCAGCTATGACAACTATGAGGCGATGCTTTCCCAGGACGGCCAGCAGGGCCTTGCCCGCGAACTCGCCCGCATGAACCTGCCCGCCAACGTCTATACGCAATGGTACTGGAAGGTCGACCTGCACAACCTCTTCCACTTCCTGCGCCTGCGCGCCGACGCCCACGCCCAATACGAAATCCGCGTCTATGCCGAAACCATGTGCCAGATCGTCAAGGACTGGGTCCCGCTCGCCTACGGCGCCTTCGAGGACTACCGCCTTGGCGGCGCCACTCTGAGCGGCAAGGCCATCGAGGTGCTGAAACGCCGATTGAAGGGCGAGGTGGTGACGCAAGAGACGAGCGGAATGAGCAAAGGGGAATGGCGGGAGTTTGAGGGGGTGTGGAACGACCCAGCGTAGCCGGGGCAAAACGCTCCAGTGGAGCGTTTTGAGTGACACACGCCCGCGAAAGCTTTCGCGGGCAGGGGGAGGTAGGCGCCGAAGGCTAAGCTGCCCTCAAATTTGGTTTTACAAGGCTTCGTCTGACAATGCCCAATGGGGAGGGGCGAAGGCTCAGGCGAAGCCTTTTCTTCCGAACGGGCGTAGGCAAAACATACTTAAGACTGCAGTTGCAAGTATTAGGACCGCGGGCACCAGAGGAACCGGCGTTGGGGCGGGAAGCGACCAAGTGGAGTACATGTCAATCCCGGTGTCGCTGGAGAAGGAATTCTCACCCGTCCCACTGGGGTCAAAGATTCCCTGAGAGCAATACCAACATCCGTTGTACAAGTTGTAGAACGTGAAAGAGACTAAGTTTGCCAAGGCGTCGCTGGTGTATGTGAAACATACTTCACTGCAACTACCGTCGTCAGGAGAGATAAATCCCGCATCCGTCCCTACATTGGCCTGCCCAATAACTTGGCCATTGCCATAATAGGTAAGCGCAGCGTCAAAGAGATAAGCGCTGTCGGTATTCGCCGCAGTATCAAAAACCAACTGCGCGTAGCAATCAGTGTAGTCGGTTGAGGTCATATTTGCGTCTTGCGAGACGCAACTGGTTGCCACTGTTTTCATTGTGATCGTTTTGCCATTGGCTTGGCTCAAAACAGAACAAAGTAAGACTATAGCTAAGGATATTGTTTTCATTCCGTTGTCCCTCAAAACGCAAAGGTTAGCCGCAATTCTATCTTGAGTGGGGGCCGAAACGAGTCAAGACTGCTCTATCAATGTTATCGTGCGAATTCATCGCGCGCCGGCGTGTTGCGGTAGGGTGCGCATTCATTGCGCACCGATGCGTGCCCCAAACTCCCGCCTCCCCTCAACCATCCGGATTGGTGCGCAATGAATGCGCACCCTACGGGTCCATGCCGTGGTCTCTGTGCCATGACGAATATGGCCATGCCTCGGGGGTGGTGACGTATCCGTGTTTGACCGGGTTCATCCAACAATATCGCACATGATTGACCATGTCGGTTTCGTCGCGGATGTGGTGTTCCCAAAATCGGCGTTGCCATATGCCATGTTCGCGGCGGGTTGCATGGCTTTCCCGGCGCGCGACAAATGGCATGGCGCGTGAAAACCGCGCTTTGATAATGCTCCACCGCCGCGAATATCCGCTGTCCCCCTCCGGCAAGGTCCAAACACAATGCATGTGGTCGGGCAACACCACCCATGCGTCGATGTGAAACGGGCGCTCGGCGCGGGTTTGGCGGACGGCCTCGCGCAAGGCGGCGATGTCGCGCACCAAAAGGTCCGACCGGCGGTCGGCCAGGGCCAAGGTAAAGAAGATCGACGCGCCGGTAAGGCGCGGGCGGACATAGCGCGACATGCCCCCTTGTCGCAGCCCTTGGTTAACCGCGCGTCAGCGCCGCTCGCCCAGCCAGTAGCGCCCGACCGATACGACGCAGGCGTCGGGGGCCGACCTCGGCTCGGGTCTTGCGGACGCCCCATCCCTGTCACCCCCGCGCAAGCGGGGGTCCATTCTCATTGGTCGGAAATGCTTTCAAGCGATCCCCGCTTTCGCGGGGATGACAGCAACCCGTGTAGCTCGTATTCATTGCGCACTGGCGAGTTTCGGTAGCGCGGGCGGCCTTGTGGCTCCGTCAACGGGAGAAGAAGTTGAAGGTGATCAAATGGTTCCGGTCTCGTCGTTCCTACTTCAAGGCACTTCTCGCATTTCCAGTCGTCTGGGTCTTCGGCGTTCTGATGAGGCTGATGATTCAGGATCGCTACGAGGGAACGTACTTTCTAGGAACTCTAAACTTGTTTGTTTACTGCTCTCCTCCAGCCATGCTGGCTGCGGTTCTCATAGATCTTTGGCGCGATCAATTTCCGAAAGACGATGATGAGCCGTAGGTCGGGGTTCACCCCGACTCTGTCGCGCCCCGCCTTCACGCCATATCGGTTGTGAGCGGGAGTCGGGGTGAACCCCGACCTACGAACCCACATGGTAAACCTCGCCTTGATCGCGCCGATGCGGGTGGCGTATCCGCTGTCCCCCTCCGGCAAGGTCCAAACGCAATGCATGTGGTCGGGCAACACCACCCATGCGTTTATGTGAAACGGGCGCTCGGCGCGGGTTTGGCGGACGGCCCATGCCTGTCACCCCCGCGCAAGTGGGGGTCCATTCTCATTGGTCGGGAATGCTTTGAGCGTTCCCCGCTTTCGCGGGGATGACAGCTTTTGTGGGCATGACGGTTTGCGTCGGGATGACAACGTCGCGGGGATGACAGACCTGCGTCGCCGTTCCTGCGCGACATGCCCCCTTGTCGCAGCCTCTGGTTAACCGCGCGTCAGCGCCGCTCGCCCAGCCAGTAGCGGCCGACCGACACGACGCAGGCGTCCGGGCCGACCTCGGCGATCAGTTGGTTGAGCGTGGGCGGCGTGTCATAAACCAGTTGGTAAGACTTCTGCCCGTCGGTGGTGATCTGATAGCTGATCTTCGAGGCGGTTTGCAGCGCGGCCTTGCGGCGTTCGCGCATGGCGTCGACCGCCAGCCGCGACTTGTGCCGCTGCATGTAATTGTTGCTGTCGTTCCAGTAGTCGGCCATGCGCATTCCCCAATATCGCTTGAACCCGGCATTGGGGTAAGGCTGGCGGATTTTGGGAAATGTGGCAAATTTCTGGCGAAACCAGGGGCGAAATTGCGGCGGCGTATCAGGTGACGTGGGGGAATGTTGGTGATCTGGCGGGATTGTTGCGCCATTGCGGCCAGTGGCGAAAAAGGCTTGGGCAGGTTGCGGAGCAGACTCACCTTTCGCCTGTTATCCGCCGTTTGTCATGGTAAAACGGTTAAAATACCCCTAACGGTTTTTGAAATACATAAGTATTTCAATGGCTTGAAATTTGTAACACAGTGTTACCCCCCTTCCGGAGACCAGAATGATCCTCTACGGCATCCCCACCTGCGACACTTGCAAGAAAGCTCTGAAAGCGCTCGAGGCGGCGGGGCAGGCGGTGACCTTCCGCGATGTCCGGGCGCAGCCGCTGACCCCGGCCGAGATCGCCGCCATCGTCACCGAATTCGGCGACCGGGTGATCAACAAGCAATCGACCACCTACCGTGGTTTTTCGGACTTCCTCAAGATGAACGAGCCCGAGGCGCAGATCGCCGCTCAACCGACGGTGATGAAACGCCCGGTCATCCAGACCGACAACGGCTGGCATCTTGGCTGGGACGATGCGGTCCAGCAGGCGCTCCTGACATGAGAACGGCCCCCGAGGGGGCCGCTGAAGTCACGCAGGTCGCGTCAATCACAGCAGTTGGAGGTCGCTTGCGGAGGACCGACCGTCACGGCCCGACTGGAGTTCATAAGCGATCTTCTGGTTGTCGTTGAGGCTCTTCAGCCCCGCCCGTTCCACAGCCGAGATATGGACAAAGATGTCCTTCCCGCCGTCGTCAGGGGCGATGAAGCCATAACCCTTCGTCGTGTTGAACCATTTCACGGTGCCGGTGGCCATCCGTCTTACTCCCTTGTTGGTCTCCCCCCGACGTTCTGTCAGGGGCCGTGCAGCCAGGTCTTTCAAGTCTTCCGGCTGCCCCGTGGTCAGGGAGCGGTAGGAAAGTCTGCGTCCGCAGCCGAAATGATGAGTGATTCCGGGAAAAATGCAAGAAATTTGCGAAACAATGGCAGTCAGAACAGGCTTCGGCGGGCCCTGAGAAGGAGCCTGTCAAGCGAAATTGGACCGGCGCCCGTGAAGAAAAGTGCGATCAGCAGGAAGGCCCAAAGGCCGCGCTGGTCGAGGATGAGCGAGCCGGACGCCGCATCGAACCAGCGACCGAGATCGTCTCCCATGACGCCGTGGCCCCAGATGTCGGTCAGGCTTTGCACAAGGATGAAGCCAAGCATCCCTGCTGCGGCGAGGCGGGTGAAAAGCCCCGCGACGATGAGGAGGGGGAGAGTTATCTCGGCCAGAATTCCCGCCACCGCGACGGCCCAGTGAAACGCGGAAAGCCGGCTTGCGTCATAGCCGACGGCCTCCATCGCCTTGGGGAAGATCTGGACATAGGCACCATCGGACGGATGCAGAAAACCCAGAAGGCCGGGACCGAGCTTGGTCTGCGCGGAGGCCCAGAAGTAGCAGAAAAGGACGGCAGCAAAGCACAGCCGCGCGAGCGTCGGCAAGACGTACGGGAGGGCTCCGGCGAGCCGCTTGGCCAGCCGGTCATATTGGGCGATCAGGTGGAGCATCAGATGTCCTCGGTCGATATGTCCGTGATGGCGTTCCCGGTGATCAGGAGGCCTAGGAGCGCGGGAAGGTGCGTGGGCTCGATCTTGTCTGCGGCGGTGCCGATAGTTCGGCCATCAATAAGAGCCGTGATAGTGTCGCCGCCTTGCGGCGGCAGCAGATGCGGCTCCGGGTCGAAGGCCGCGCGGGTGATCAGCACGTCCTGATGCTCGACCGTCACCGGCGGGGGCGTGCCGCGCATGTTCGCCATCCAGATCGTGTGAATGGGCCATTGCGAGCGGACAAGCTTGAGTGATGGCGCAAGGATGAAGCGTGTCCGCGCAAGTCGCTCGGGGGTGAGTTGCGCAAGCTTGCTGGCTGCGGCGGGGGCGACGTCGGCGGCGTGGTATGAGGCGCGCAGGGCCAGTTCCATACGGGCAACGTCTGGCAGGTACGGAAGGTGCGCGACGGGCGGAAAACTGGCGAGAAAGTCCGGCATCGCCTCGCCATAAAACATCATAAGGGGCGAGGCGGGCGGATGGGCACGCAGGTGTTCTTGTGCCATCGCGGTAAAAAACTCATCGCCCACAAGTTTGCGCACCACGGGGAACGCCTGACGGAGCGCCTCCGTCAGACTGACGGCGACGTTGTTGCGATAGACATTGAAGCGGCGCCCGGCGGGGCGGCCCTGCGGGTCGATCAGACCGGCGGGGACGGGTCGCTCGGGATCGAGAAGCGCAGCCTGGAAGTCTTGCTGGCTCATCGCCCCGCCTCGGTCAGGATCGCGGCGGCGCAGGCAGCTTCGGCGGCCAGCGTTGACCACTCGGGCACGTCATTGTCCCATTCGATCAGGGTCGGCTTCGGGCCGCCCTTGGCGATAGTGCGTGCGTAAAGAGCCCAGACGGGATCAATGATCGGCTTGCCATGGCTGTCGATCAGCAGGGGCGCGCCCTGATCGTCGTGGTCTTCGTCATGTCCGCCGAGGTGGATTTCGCCGACCAGATGGTGCGGGAACCGATCGACGTAGGCGTCAGGATCGGTCTGGCGATTTGTGGAACTGACATAGACGTTGTTCACGTCCAACAGGAGGCCGCATCCCGTGCGTCGCCCGATTTCCGCAAGGAAATCAATCTCGTCCAACTCCGTTTCGGCGAAGTCGAGATAGACGGAGGGGTTCTCCAGTAACATGCGGCGGCCGACGGATGCTTGCACTTCGTCGATATGGTCACAGACTCGCGTCAGCGTTTTTGCCGTATAGGGTAGCGGCAGGAGATCATTCAGGAAGGCGCTGTCGTGCGTCGACCAGGCGAGATGTTCAGAGAAGCTTGCGGGTTTCAGCCAGCCACAGAGGTACTTCAGTCTGGCAAGGTGGTCAGGGTCGAGCCTTCCCTCGCCGCCGATCGACAGGCCAACGCCATGAACTGAAACCGGAAAACGCTCGGCAAGATGGCGCAGTTGTGCGAGCGGGCGTCCACCATCACCCATGTAGTTTTCGGCGTGGATTTCCAGCCATTCCACCGGGCGCGCATCTTCGAGGATATTGGAGAAATGTTGCGGTTTGTAGCCAACGCCGGGGCGTGGCGGCAGGGCGGGGCGGCTGGCGTCAAGCATGGTGTACTCCCGGCGGGATGGCGAAGTGGTTTCCCCAACCAAGGGTCGGGGAAACCAGCGTGGGATCAGCTTTTCGGCAGGTCGCGGTCGAGAGCTTCGAGCGCGCCCATGCGGCCGTCTGGCAGTTCCATCGTGGCGCAGGTGCCAGCAGGGACCAGTTTCCAGCTGTTGCCCTGATAGTCGACTTTCGATGTGCCAGCGCAGGTGGTACCGGGTCCGGCGGCGCAGTCGTTCTGACCAGCCAGCGCCACACCAAAGCACTTTTCCTTGGCGTCCTCAGCGGCGGCGGGGCTGGCGAGTTGTGCGGCCAGTGCTGCGGCGAGGCTGGAGGCAATTGCGAGGGTCTTAACGGTGTTTGACATGAATTCTTCCCTTTGTTTGCGGTCTGTCTGATTATCGTCTCAGCACGAAAACCCTAGAATGCGGTGGCGGTCGCGTCCCAGTCACGAAGCCGTGGCCCACATTCCTGTGATCGGCTGAATATAGCCGAGCTTTGTGGGCCGGATCGGCGGAAAAACGAAACGGCGCCCCGATGGTGACGCCGTTTCCTTTGAGTTTCAAGCTTTTGCGGCTCAGGCTAGATCAGGCGGCAGCGCCTCGCTTGCCAACATTGTGACAGCATCGTCAAAGCCAACTGTTTCAGTGCGAGTCTCGCCCAGACGGCGGACTGAAACAGTGCGCTCCTCGACTTCCTTCATCCCGATGGCAAGGATCACGGGTACTTTACCGACGGAATGCTCGCGGACCTTGTAGTTGATCTTTTCGTTGCGGGTATCTGCCTCGGCACGCAGACCCTGCGCCTTCAGTTTTTCGACGACTTCATTCACGTAGTCGTCGGCATCTGAGACGATCGAGGCCACAACGACCTGACGTGGGGCAAGCCAGAACGGCAGTTTGCCCGCGTAGTTCTCGATCAAGATGCCGATGAAACGCTCGAATGAACCAAGGATGGCGCGGTGCAGCATGTAAGGCCGATGTTTGGCGCCGTCTTCGCCAACAAATTCGGCACCAAGACGGGTCGGCAAGTTCGGATCGACCTGGAAGGTGCCACATTGCCATTTGCGCCCGATGGCGTCGGTCAACTTGAAGTCAAGTTTCGGTCCATAGAATGCACCCTCGCCGGGGTCGATCTCGTAGGGTACGCCAGCACCCTTGATAGCGGCTTCGAGCATGCCCTCGACCTTGTCCCACGTCTCGTCCGAGCCGATGCGTACGTCAGGACGGGTCGAGAACTTGATCTCGAACCCGTCAAAGCCAAGATCCTTGTAGACCGAAGAAAGCAGCTTGATGAAGCCCTCGCACTCGCTGCCGATCTGGTCTTCGGTACAGAAGATATGCGCGTCATCTTGTGTGAAACCGCGCACGCGCATCAGGCCGTGCATCGAGCCTGATGACTCGTAGCGGTGACAGGAGCCGAATTCGGCAAGCCGCAAGGGCAGGTCTCGGTAGGATTTGAGGCCCTGATTGTAGACCTGAACGTGGCAAGGACAGTTCATCGGCTTCAGCGCGTTGATGCGCTTTTCCTTTGCACCGTCTTCGTCGACTTCGACGATGAACATGTTCTCGCGGTAGGCTTCCCAGTGCCCCGAACGTTCCCACAGCACACGGTCGACGACTTGTGGGGTACGGATTTCCTTGTATCCGGCGCGGCGCAGTCGGCGGCGCATGTAATCTTCCAGCGCGCGGTATATCGTCCAGCCGTTCGGGTGCCAGAAGACCATGCCGGGCGCTTCTTCCTGAAGGTGGAAAAGCTCCATCTCGCGGCCAAGCTTGCGGTGGTCGCGCTTGGCGGCTTCCTCAAGCATCGTCAGATGGGCCTTGAGATCATCGCGGTTCTTGAAGGCGAGGCCATAGATGCGCTGCAACTGCTTTTTGGTGTGGTCGCCGCGCCAGTAGGCGCCGGCAACCGACATCAGCTTGAAAGCATCAGCCGGAAGCTGGCCGGTATGCTGAAGGTGCGGGCCACGGCAGAGGTCCTGCCAATGACCATGCCAATACATGCGCAAGGGTTCGTCGCCGGGGATCGCCGCGATCAGTTCGACCTTGAAGGGTTCGTTCTTGGCGACGTAGTGGGCGATGGCGCGCGAACGGTCCCAGACTTCGGTGCGCACGGGATCGCGTTCGTTGATGATGGCCTTCATCTCTTTTTCGATGAGG
>Ga0209023_10003317_pt1 | contig 19325 bp, 17 predicted proteins | sample LakOneMetagenome_FD_187468 | JGI IMG/M metagenome (GOLD analysis project Ga0209023, IMG submission 187468) | Freshwater and sediment microbial communities from Lake Erie, Canada (SPAdes) (version 2) | ecosystem: Environmental > Aquatic > Freshwater > Lentic | place: Lake Erie, Canada...
GATCAACTCGATCTCGTCGCGCTGACGCCCCAACTCGTCAACGATCGACCCCCATACCTCAGGGTCGCTTGATGATAGCGGCGCGGTGAAAAAGCCTTGGTCAACGGTCATGGAACACTCCCTCGAGTCCGATTTGGCGGACTTGTAGCGAACGCCGACTTGTTTCGAAAGGTCGGATTCCGACATTCCCATGCACGGACCCGAAACAAATTCCACTATAGGAAACTTTTTCGGACTCAGACCACCGTAAACTGGCCCATCATGCCCGCATCTTCATGCTCGAGGATATGGCAATGGAACATGTAGGGCGCTTGTTTGTCGCTGTAGTCCGGGAACGTCATGCGAACCTCCACCACCTCGCCCGGATGAGTAAGAACAACATCCTTGAGGCCCGATTCTTGGGGTGAAGGGGGCTTGCCGTTTCGGCTGACGATGTGGAACTGACCGGCATGGACATGCATGGGGTGCAGCATTTCCGTCCGGTTCTCGAATACCCAGGTTTCAGTGCTTCCCGCAGTGACAGAGAAGTCGATACGCTGATGGTCGTACCCAGCGCCGTTGATCAAGAGGTTGCCCATCATGCCCTGCCCGCTCATCGACAGCACGAAAGTCCGGTGCTCGCCTGTCTGCACCGGGATGGATTGAGGCCCGCCCAGACCACGCAATGATGCGGATTGCGTTTTCCTGGTTCGACCGGGTGATATACGAAGCAGGTCTCGTGTGCCGTTTGATCCGGCAAACGGAGCTTCTGCCCCAAAGACTTCGGCACGAAGCAGCGCGGGGGTGCCATCAGATGTATCCAGCAGAAACTCGGCACGTTCACCGGGTGCGAGCAAAGAATCTGACAACCTGACTGGCGCCGCGAGAAGCCCGCCATCCGACGCGATTTGGGTGAGCCCGCGACCATCGGCAAAATGGAGGCGGTAAATTGAGCCATTTGAGCCATTGAGGACGCGCAGCCGGATGAGAGGAGCCTTGATGCTTAACTCTGCGCCGATCTGGCCGTTGATCAACATCTGGTCGCCTTGCAGGCCGGCCATCTTGTCATGCATGTTGGGCGCATAGGGGATCTGGCCAGTCTCATCAAATCGGCGATCTTGCAGGACCAGAATGAAATCATCCTCGCCGTAGCTGCGCGGCAGACGCAAGGACGCCTCTTCATCGTCTTCAACTCGGATAATGCCTGCCATCCCGGCCCAGACATGCTCACCGGTCTTGCCGTGCTGATGAGCATGAAACCAGTAGGTGCCCGCGCGCTGGCGTATCGGAAATTCGGGTTGCCAGATCGCGGCAGGTTCTATTGGTTGATGGGGGCCGCCATCCATGCTGGCGGGGAGGTGGAGGCCGTGCCAATGAAGCGCAATCTGTTCCGACAACTTGTTTGCGACGTTGAATCGGGCGTTTTCGCCGGAGCGCAATACCAGCACAGGTCCGAGGAAGGGAGCGTTGATGCCGACCGTGTCGGTAAGAATGCCCGGTGAGAATTCGGTTTGGCCCTTCGCTACAGCGAGAGAAAACTCTCTCACGCCGTTCACAAGCGTTCCTTCGTCAAGTTTTGGCATCAGCAGATTTTTCGGAGTAGCGGCCAACGCTGAGTGCTTGGTAAGCATGGGCGATGCCAACAAGCCCCCCGCCATACCCAGGAGTGTCGACCGGCGCGTCAGCTTCATATCTGGCTTCTCCGTGTTGCCGATTGGCGGCAGTGGGGCTTGTGTTCGCTCAGGCTTGAGGTGATCAATGGTCGAGTTAGCCTACAAGGACGATACGTGAAAAGGTCGCAGCAGATCACATTCCTGGCAAGTGACGCCGCTCCTGCGCAACAGGCGCTGATGCGGCTTTGCAGCCGATATGGCTCGGTCCCCGTTGAAGATGCAGACGTGTTGGTCGCGTTGGGTGGCGACGGCTTCATGTTGCAGACACTTCACACGCATGAAAAGCGCGAGATCGCAGTTTATGGGATGAATTGCGGGACCATCGGCTTCCTTATGAACGAGTATGATGAAGAGGCCCTGCTGGAGCGGCTGATCGCCGCTGAGGAAACCGTGATCAATCCCTTGGCGATGCGGGCGCTCAGCGCAGACGGAATGTGGCACGAGGCTTTGGCGATTAATGAGGTGTCGCTGTTGCGGGCCGGTCCGCAGGCAGCAAAGCTGAAGATCAGCATCGATGGTCGTGTGCGGATGGAAGAATTGGTGTGCGACGGTGCGTTGGTCAGCACTCCAGCGGGCTCAACAGCCTACAACTACTCCGCGCATGGGCCAATCCTGCCGATTGGTTCCGATGTTCTTGCTTTGACAGCGATGGCTGCTTTTCGGCCGCGCCGTTGGCGTGGAGCGTTACTGTCCAAGAGCGCGCGCGTTCGCCTCGATGTCCTGGATCATGAAAAACGACCGGTGATGGCGGACGCAGACAGTCGATCATCTGTGCGGGATGTCTTGTCGGTCGAGATCACTTCGGATCCTAACATTCGGCATCGTATCCTCTTTGATCCAGGCCACGGGCTCGAAGAGCGGCTGACCAGAGAGCAGTTCACTTGACAGCGCGTTCGCGTCCAGCAAGTGCTGTCCAAGATTCCATCTTTCGGTAGATTGTAGATGGCGCAACATCGAGTATTTGCGCTGCCTTGGCGATGGAGCCGTCGGTCTCAATGATCGTGCGCTCGATGATGCGCCGCTCGATTTCCGAGAGCCGCAATCCTACAAGACTGTCAAATGCGTTATTGCGATAACTTGTCGATGCATCGGCGTCCCGACCGCCGTCGATCGACGAAGCGAGCCAGCTTGGTAACATAGACCGTGTGACAGTTGGCCCCTCGTGCGAGACGACGACGCCGCGAATAAGATTCAGCAGCTCGCGCACATTACCTGGCCATGCCAAGCCTCTGAGTATCATCGTGACATCGGCATCGAGATCTGTGAATCGGCGACCCTCTTCCCGCGATGATTGTCGCAAGGCCCGCTCTGCAATCAGTACGACATCATCTCCTCGTGTTCTTAAAGGCGGCATGTGAATTGGAATCACTTGGAGCAGGTAAAGCAAATCCTTGCTTAATTTGCCCTCTGCTACGGCCTGCCGGGGATCATGCCTTGTCGAGCATAAGACGCGAGTGACGGCATCAAGTGGCTGCACCGACTGGATGGACTGTGGCATATGGGCTTGAATAACTTGGACAAGCCAAGCCTGTAGGGCAGGCGGCGTATCGCAGATTTCATCGAGGTAAAGCGTTGCTCCTCTGATTTGTGCGCCGGATCCAGTGTGGCGCTGCGTAGATTGCAACTGTGACGGATTCAGGCGTTGGCCCGGTTCGAAATCGGAAGAAGAAATAGCGCAACAATTCACCTTCACGAAAGGTGAGGAAGATCGTGGAGAAAGGTCGTGGATCGTTCTCGCGCAAAGCTCCTTGCCTGTACCAAGTTCGCCGGTGATGAACACTGGTGCATTCGATGCGGCGGCTGATCTGATCTGTTTGTAGACGGCTTCGATACTCGCCGACGCACCTACAAAGGAGCCTGGGGGAACTTGATGTCTGTCGTGATGCTTGACCTTCGAGCTTTGGCGGGTCCGCAGAGCTTTGTCGATAGCCTGAAGAAAACGCGCTTGGTCAAACGGGTTTACCAACAGTTCGCACGCTCCGGAGCGCATTGCTCGGATTGCCAGACTGACCGAACGATCTGAAGCGGTTGCAATGATCGGAGTTCCGGGCCAGATCGCAAGCAGATCGCGGACAAGGTCTAGCCCGTCACGGTCGGGCAACGCGACGTTGACGACAACAACCAAATTGCGTTGCCGTCTAAAGACTTCCAGCCCATCTGCCGCCGTCGCCGCGAGTGCTACTGAACGCCCGGATGCCTTCAGCAGCGAGAGGTAGATCTTCTGGCGGGCCGGGGCTTCTTCAATCAACAGGATTTCTGCGGGTGACATCATGGCATGCCCCGAGAAATGCTTGAGAGGGTGGTGGTGGTAAATGGGGCAGAAATAGCATTTGGCTGCGCGGTCACCACGGCAGGAGCGGATTCCATGCCCTGTGGTCCGGTGCTCGGAGGTCTACCATCATTCATTTGGGCAGAGTTGCAGGGTAGGTTGCCCAAAGCCTTTGGCTCAGGCCATTGCGCGATAGTCCAATATGCATCCGGCCCGAACGTTCTGTTCGAAGAAATCATTTTGCCCGCCAGCGTGCGGAAATCCGGCAGCTATGCCGAGTCCGATTAACAAGAAATTAGCTTCAATAGTGATTGTTTACGCCACTATTGGGTGTCAGCCAACTTGTCGGAATCGGCATATCCAACGGTTAGCAACCAATGGACATGCGACCTTGAATCAGTCGTCAGTTGGGCGGGAGACCCATCACCCGGAGGGCCGCGGCGATTTCATCCAGAATGACCGGGTCGTCAATCGTAGCGGGCAGCTTGTAGGGCTCTCCATCCGCGATCTTCGCCATAGTGCCGCGCAATATCTTTCCGGACCTGGTTTTCGGCAGGCGATCCACAACGCAGGCCAGTTTGAACGCTGCAACGGGGCCGATCCTCTGGCGGACCAACTTCACGCATTCATCCACGACGGCTACATGGGATTTGGTCGCACCTTTATTGAGGCACAAAAAGCCCAAGGGCGCTTGGCCCTTCAACTCGTCAGCAATTCCGATCACTGCGCACTCCGCAACGTCCGGGTGGCCTGCAAGCACCTCTTCCATTGCTCCGGTCGACAACCGGTGACCCGCGACGTTAATTACGTCGTCAGTTCTTGCCATGATGTAGAGATAGCCATCTTCATCGATGTAACCGGCGTCACCGGTCTCATAGTACCCAGGGAAATGGCTCAGATAGCTTTTGCGGAAGCGCTCCTCGGCCTTCCAAAGTGTGGGTAACGTTCCAGGGGGCAGGGGCAACTTGACCGTGATTGCGCCCAGAGTTCCGGCAGATACGGGGTGCCCGCCCTCGTCGAGAACCTGAACATCGTACCCAGGCATTGGTACGGACGGAGAGCCGATTTTGACCGGCAGATGTTCGATTCCCATAGGGTTTGCTGCAATTGCCCACCCTGTCTCTGTTTGCCACCAATGATCGATCACAGGGACCTTCAGGTGTCTTTGGGCCCAAATGACAGTGTCGGGGTCGGCACGTTCACCAGCCAGATAAAGAGTGCTCAGGTTCGCAATGTCATAGTCGCCAATCAGCTTTCCTTCCGGGTCTTCCCGTTTTATTGCGCGTAAAGCGGTCGGTGCGGTGAAGAAGCTTTTGACTTTATGATCCTGAATGACGCGCCAGAAAGTTCCAGCGTCTGGGGTGCCCACCGGCTTTCCTTCAAAGACAATCGTCGTGCACCCTGCGACAAGCGGACCGTAGCAGATGTAACTGTGTCCGACGACCCAGCCCACATCCGACGCAGCCCAGAACACCTCCCCGGTGCCGACATTGTAGATGTTGCGCATGGACCAATTGAGGGCCACCAGATGCCCCGCAGTTGGCCGGACTACGCCCTTGGGCGCGCCGGTCGTGCCGGAGGTATAAAGAATGTAGGCTGGATGATCGCCTTCAACGGGCACACAGTCGACAGGATCCACACCGAACTGAAAGGAATGCCAAGCGAAGTCGCGGCCTTCGATAAGTTCTGCAACTTCTTGTTCGCGCTGGAAGATGACGCAAAACTCAGGCTTGTGTGTAGCCTGCTCGATAGCTGCATCGACGAGTGGTTTGTAGTGGACCACGCGCCCCGGCTCGAGACCGCACGAAGCCGCAATGATGGCCTTCGGCGTTGCATCGTTGATCCTCACTGCTAGCTCATTCGCGGCGAAGCCGCCAAACACGACGGAATGGATAGCGCCCAGGCGCGCACAGGCCAGCATTGCTTCAAGGGCCTCGGGGACCATCGGCATGTAGATGATGACGCGGTCACCTTTCTGAACGCCTTGCTTGCGCAGAGCGCCAGCAAATGTGGCGACGCGATCCCGGAGTTCGCGGTAGGTAATCTTGCGAATGGTGTGCGTGATCGGGCTATCGTGAATTATTGCGATTTGGTCGCCGCGGCCAGCTTCGACATGTCGGTCCACCGCGTTCCAACAAGTGTTTACCCGGGCGTCCGTGAACCATTCGTACAGCGGTGCATTGCTGTCGTTGAGTGCGCGACTTGGTGGAGTTTCCCAATCGATGTCCTTGGCGGCCTCCATCCAGAAACCCTCTGGGTCCTGTTTCCAGCCAGCGTAAAGATTCGAATAGGTACCCTGAGCTGCCATCGCAAAGCCTCCTCCAAAGCTGGCGGGACGTTAGGAAGGAGCAAGGATTGGTGCAATGATGTTAACGGTCGCAGGTGTACAGTGGTTACAAAAATTTGCAAAAATCGCTCATTCTGAGCGGCAAATTTTTGCAAACTTCGCAATGAATAAGGGCCATGCAGCCTGCAAACTGAACTTTGCAAATGACGGCATGCCGTTGCATGCCGCCGATTCGCTTAGCTGTAATGTGTCACCGGCGTCCCCGCGATAGCCGACATGTTGAGCAGTCCGCGAGCGGTGATTGACGGAGTCACGATATGGGCTTTGTTGCCCATGCCCATCAGGATTGGACCAACTTCCAATCCGCCGGCCCGCATTTTCAAAATGTTCCGGGCAGTGTTTGCGGCATCAGTGAATGCGAAGACGAGAATATTGGCCGCGTCAGCGAACCGTGCATTGGGAAAGATCCGCGTGCGCAGTTCGGGGTCCAGTGCTGCATCGACAGACATTTCTCCATCGTACTCAAAGTCGACTCCCTTGCTGTCAAGGATTTCGAGGGCGGCCCGCATACGCCTCCCCGAGTCCGTATCGAGGTTTCCAAAATTTGAATGCGAGCAGAGGGCCACTTTGGGTACCACGCCAAATCTTCTGGCATGTCGCGCTGCGCCGACGATGGTGAGGGCAACCTGCTCTGGTGTTGGCACAGCATTTACGTGGGTGTCAGCGACAAAAAGCGGACCGTCTTCCTGAATCATCAGGCTGAGTGCCCCTTGAGGGGCCAGCCCTTCCCGCCCGAGAACCTGGCGTACGTAGTTCAGGTGCCAAAGGTACTGCCCAAAAGTGCCGCAGATCATGCTTTCGGCTTCGCCGCGATGCACAGCGACAGCTGCAATGGCTGTTGAATTCGTTCGCATGATGGCTCTTGCTATGTCAGGTGTCACCCCGCGCCGCTCCATCAGTTCGTGGTAGGTCTGCCAATAGTCACGATAGCGTGGATCGTTTTCGGGGTTAACGATTTCAAAGTCGCGCCCTGGTCGGATAGGTAGTCCCGCCCGTTCACAGCGCCGCTCAATCACTTCGGGCCGACCGATGAGGATTGGTTTGTCGGTCATTTCTTCAAGCATGGCGTTAGCGCAGCGCAAGACCCGCTCATCTTCGCCTTCAGCAAAGACAATTCTGCGGCTGGCTGATCGTGCAGCTTCAAAAACTGGCCGCATGATGAGTGCTGACTTATAGACTGAGCCGTCGAGCTTGTGCTTGTAGGCATCAAGATCTGAAATGGGCCGGATTGCCACACCGGTCTCCATGGCGGCGCGGGCAACGGCGCTGGCAACGACGCCGATAAGCCGCGGGTCGAACGGCTTTGGAATCAGATAGTCCGCCCCGAAGGTCAGTTTTTCACCGCGGTAGGCTGCTGCGGCCTCGGCACTGGTTGTGGCGCGGGCAAGCGCTGCAATCCCGTCGATACATGCCAGTTTCATTTCATCATTGATGGTCGTCGCGCCGACGTCCAAAGCGCCCCGAAAAATGAAGGGGAAGCACAGCACGTTGTTGACCTGATTGGGAAAATCACTTCGTCCGGTGGCAATAATCGCGTCAGGAGCGACCGACCGCACTTGATCTGGCAAAATTTCGGGGGTGGGGTTCGCAAGGGCGAATACGATTGGGCGGGGAGCCATATCGGCAACCATTTCCGGCGTCAGCACACCAGGCCCGGAGAGGCCCAGAAAAAGATCTGCGCCCTTGATAACCTCTTGAAGAGATGCTGGCTTGTTGCCTTGAGCATACTCGGATTTCTGCGGCGTCATCTGGGCTGTTCGCCCGTGATAGACCAAACCTTCAAGATCGCAGAGCCAGACATTCTCGCGCTTGATGCCGAGCTTGAGTAGCATGTTGAGACAGGCAATCCCAGCCGCGCCGCCTCCAGTTGACACCACCTTGATGTCGGCAAAGTTTTTGCCTGCGACATGGAGGGCGTTTGTGGCGGCCGCGCCGACCACAATTGCGGTTCCATGCTGGTCGTCATGAAAAACCGGGATCTTCATTCGCTCGCGGCAATATTGTTCAACGATAAAGCAATCTGGCGCCTTGATGTCTTCGAGATTGATTGCGCCAAAAGTCGGCTCGAGCGCGCAGACGATTTCTGCGAGTTTGACAGGGTCAGGTTCGTTCAGCTCGATGTCAAAGCAGTCAATATTTGCGAACTTCTTGAACAGGACAGCCTTGCCCTCCATCACCGGTTTGGAGGCGAGCGCGCCAATGTTGCCAAGACCCAGAACGGCGGTGCCGTTGGTTACCACCGCAACCAGGTTGCCGCGGGCGGTGTAGCGGCTTGCAGTCGCCGGGTCGGCCTTTATCTCAAGGCACGCTTCGGCAACGCCAGGTGAATAGGCGCGGCTAAGGTCTCGCCCATTTGCCAGAGGCTTGGTCGCGCGGATTTCGAGTTTTCCCGGCTTCGGAAACTCATGATAATCCAATGCTGCCTGTCTCGCGTTGTCCTGACGTGTCTCTTCCAAATGCGCCTCCCTATATTTAGTTTAATATTAAACCAAATACGTCCCACTTGTAGTAAATGATTATCATGCGCGATACAAAAGACATACAATAAAATCCTTGATATAGTATTTTAAGCTCGAAATGATTGGGGCCTATCATGCCAGATGTGCCAGAGGAGGCGAGATGACCGAGACACGCGCTGAAGTACTTTTGCCGACGACCGATTTGCGAAGCGATCTGGCCTGTTTTACCAAAACACTGGGCCTGAGGCTGGATATGATCTATCCGGCAGACAACCCGTCCGTGGCGGTGTTTTCCGGGCATGGATTGCGTGTTCGCCTCGACCAAACTCTGAAAGCAGCAACAGGTCATTTGCGCATACTTACAGACTCGCCGGACGCTGTTGCAGAGGGGCGACGTCATCTGACGACCCCAGGTGGGACGGAAGTCACGATCGACGAACTCAACCCTCCGCTGGTCCTGCCGGCTACGCAACATGCGTTCGTGGTTCGGCGGCTTGCGGATCAGGCGCCGTGGGTCATCGGTCGAGCTGGCATGGCTTACAGAGACCTCGTGCCGTCGAGATTGGGTGGTGCGATCATCGCCAGCCACATTCGTGTGCCAGATGGAAAAGTGCCTGACATGGTGCATTTTCACAAAGTGGGTTTTCAGCTGATCTTCTGCATCCGGGGGTGGGTGGATGTGCTCTATGAAGATCAGGGAGGGATGCGCCGACTAAATGCTGGCGACTGTTTCATCCAACCACCGCGAATTCGTCACCGCGTCATGGAAGCGGGTGAGGACATAGAGGTGATCGAGATCGGCGTACCTGCCGAGCACGTAACGGAAATCGACCATGAAATGACATTGCCGACGCCGAACAGCAGGCCTGACCGTGAATGGGACGGGCAGAGGTTCGTTCACAACTTGGCAAAAGGCGCCGCATGGAAGGATTTCCGCATCTCAGGGTATGTCTGCCGGGATACGACCATCAGTGAGAACACCAAGGCTGTTGCGGGCGTACAGGTGGTGAGAAAGGGGCAAGGAAAGCCAAGCGCAACACGTCACGACTGCGATATTCTGTTTGGCTTTGTCATGGCGGGCGAGATGACACTGCGCGGCGAAGGGAAAGACCCCTACCGATTGGCTCGCGGCGATGCATTTGTTACCCCGCCAGGGATGGTAACCGAGTGGGCCGAACCGTCTGACGATTTCGAACTGCTCGAGGTTTCACTGCCGGGAAGATTCAAGACTGTTGCAGTCTGATCTCCGCGATTTTGCAAGGTCCGGGCATGAGCTTCGTTCGGTCTTTGCTATTGTCGTGATCGGGCATCAGAGAGATAAATGACCAAACGGTCAAAAGGGATCAATATGTCCGCATCTGAAACCGACTTGGTCACGGCAGCTGCATTGGTGAGAGAAAATGCTCATGCGCCGTATTCGAGGTTCAAAGTCGGAGCCGCGGTGATCAGTCATTCCGGTAAAGTGTACGTTGGCTGCAATGTCGAAAATGTCGCTTATCCGGAGGGGACGTGTGCAGAGGCCGGAGCAATCGCATCAATGGTGGCCGCCGGTGAGCGGGAGATTGTCGCCGTCGCCGTCATAGCGGATAGCCCCAAGCCCGTCCCGCCGTGTGGAGGTTGCCGTCAGAAGCTTGCAGAATTTGGCAAGGCTGATGTGCGGGTTACACTTGCGACGACAGACGGCAAAAGGCTCGTAACCACAATTGGCGATTTGCTGCCGGGGAGTTTTACCGCTGCCCACATGGATCGTGCTTGATGGACGCCCGGACAATCATTGCAGATATCCGTGACGGTCAAGGGCTTAGTGCTGAGGCCGCGATCTGGTTTGCCAAGGGGCTGGCGTCGGGCGAAGTGACTGACGCACAGGCAGGCGCATTTGCAATGGCCGTGTTTCTGAAGGGTTTGGACGACCAGCAAAGAGTGGGGCTGACCTGTGCAATGCGTGACTCTGGTCAGGTATTGAGTTGGAACATGCCGGGACCGATCGTCGACAAGCATTCAACTGGCGGCATCGGTGATAGTACCTCTTTGCTCCTGGCTCCGGCGCTTGCGGCCTGCGGCGCTTATGTTCCGATGATATCGGGCCGGGGTCTTGGCCATACCGGCGGGACGCTCGACAAACTGGAAGCAATCCCGGGCTACAGGGCAGACCACTCCATAGAGGATTTGCGCCGGGTTGTCAGTGCCGTGGGTTGTGCAATAGTCGGGGCAAATTCCGATATCGCTCCGGCCGACCGCCGTCTTTATGCGATCCGCGATGTAACAGGCACTGTGGAATCCATTGACCTGATTACAGCCTCAATTTTGTCGAAGAAACTGGCGGCTGGTCTGGAAGTGCTTGTTCTTGATGTGAAAGTTGGCTCCGGAGCTTTCATGAAAACTCTCCCTGCGGCGCAGGCGCTTGCACAATCGCTTGTCAGCACTGCAAAAGGGGCGGGGACTGCCACGGCGGCTCTCATCACCGACATGTCCGAGCCGCTTGCGGCGGCAGCAGGCAATTCGCTTGAGGTTGTCGAGGTCATGGAAACCTTGACAGGGCAGGCGATAAGCGCGCCGCTGTGGGATTTGACGGTTGCTCTTGGTGGCGAAGCGCTCGTGCTAGCCGGCTTGGCAGAGGATGCGCTTGACGGCGAAGATCAGATCACCGAGGCGTTGGACTCTGGGCGGGCGGCGGAAACGTTCGGTAGAATGATTGCTGCGCTGGGAGGACCAGTGGATTTTGTTGAGCGGTTTCCTGACAGATTGCCTGCCGCTCCGGTCGTCCGGGAAGTAACTTCAGACCGCGGAGGGTTCATTTCGGCGATAGATGGCGAAGCACTTGGCCATGCTGTTGTGCATCTTGGCGGCGGGCGGTTACGAGGGGGCGATCGCATCAATCCGGCTGTGGGGCTTTCTGACCTTGCTCCAATCGGTGAGGCCGTTGACAAAGGCGAGGCCTTTGCATTGGTTCACGCGGCAAATGAAAGCGATGCGGAAAGGGCAGTTGCGGCTGTCAAAGCAGCTTATCTGATAGGCGATGCCCCGCCTGCAGAGCCGGATTTGATAATAGGTAGGGTGGGGTGATGCCGCGCGGGTTCCTGATCGTCATGGACTCTGTAGGTGCGGGCGGCGCGCCAGATGCTGGTTCTTTCTACAATGGTTCAAAGCCCGACACTGGGGCCAACACGATCGGCCACATCGCGCAGGCTTGCGCTGAAGGGCGGGCAGAGGAAGGCCGGACGGGGCTTTTGCGTATGCCTACTCTGGACGGATTGGGTCTTGGCGCTGCTGTACGGCTCGCTTCTGGTGCCGATATGCCCGGATTCGACGCGCGACCAGCAGGACTATGGGGAGCGGCCACAGAAGTTTCTAATGGGAAGGACACTCCTTCAGGCCACTGGGAGCTTGCAGGAGTTCCAGTTCCTTGGGACTGGCACTATTTTCCGGACAAAGTGCCTGCCTTTCCACAAGAGCTCGTGGATGAGGTCGCTCGCTTGTGTGGCGCGGGTGGCACGCTGGGGAACTGTCACGCATCGGGTGTGCCGATTATTGAAGAGCATTGCGCCGAGCACATGCGGACGGGCTGGCCGATTTGTTACACGTCGGCCGACAGTGTCTTCCAGATAGCCTGTCACGAGGAGACTTTCGGTCTGGACCGGCTTTTGAAGCTCTGCGCCGATATCGCACCACGTCTGCACGCCATGAAGGTTGGACGGGTGATCGCTAGGCCTTTTGTCGGCTCGCCCGGAAACTTCAAACGGACAGCAAATCGCCATGACTATGCAATCGACCCACCAGCCCCAACGCTTTGCGACTGGGTCAGAGACTCGGGTCGGATGGTTCATGCTATCGGCAAGATTGGCGATATCTTTTCGATGCGCGGTATCAGCGATGTCAAGAAAGGCGTTGATGCCGTACTTTTCGAACATCTATTGACTGCCGCTGACCAATCTGAGGACGAATCGCTGACCTTTGCCAACTTTGTCGAGTTTGACAGCCTGTTTGGCCACCGCAGGGACGTTTCCGGCTATGCGCGGGCGCTTGAGTGGTTTGATGCAGCCGTTGAGCAGTTTTTGACACGGCTGCAGCCCGGCGATCTGGCGCTGTTTACGGCAGATCACGGCAATGACCCAACCTGGAGCGGGACGGATCATACGCGCGAAAGAGTGCCAGTTGTTGCTTTCGGGGTGGGGGAGAAGGCGGTGGGCAACATTGCCTATGTGGATGTCGCGGCTTCAATCGCGGCACATTTGGGAGTTTCGTCACAAGGGCTAGGCAGGAGTTTTCTTTGACCCCCAAAGTCGAACTTCACCTCCACCTAGAAGGTGCTGCGCCACCGGCCTTTATTCGTGGCCTCGCCCGCGAGAAGCATATGGATATCAACGGCATATTCGATGAGGCCGGAAACTATTCCTACCGCGATTTCTGGCACTTCCTTAAGGTCTATGAAGCCGCGACCGCGACTTTGCAGTCGCCCGAAGACTACTATCGGTTGACGCTCGCGGTACTTGAAGAAAGTGCGGCATCCGGAGTGATCTATTCGGAAACCTTTCTTTCGCCGGACTTTTGCGGCGGCCGTGAAGTATCTGCGTGGAAAGAACATCTGCAAGCAATACAGGAAGCTGCTGCACTGGCGGAACGCCGCGATGGAATCGTGTTGCGTGGGATCGTGACGCCGATCAGGCATTTCGGACCGGAGAAAGCTCGGCAGACCGCGATATGCGCAGCGGAAACAGCCGGCGGCTGGATCATTGGATTCGGACTGGCGGGTGATGAAAAGGCGGGCGCTCCCAAGGACTTCCAATGGTCATTTGATGCTGCACGCGAAGCTGGTTTGAGACTTACCTGCCATGCTGGGGAATGGGGTGGCCCGGAATCGGTTCGAGATGCAATCCAGGATTTGCGGGTAGAACGCATTGGCCACGGAGTGCGCGCCATAGAAGATCTGTCGCTGGTCGACGAAATAGCAGAGCAAGGAATTGTGCTGGAATGTTGCCCGGGTTCAAATATCGCTTTGGGAATATACAAAAGCTGGCGCCAGCATCCGATTGGCCAGCTTTACGACCGGGGGGTCAAGGTTACCGTCTCGACCGATGATCCACCGTTCTTTTCCACGACGATGCGCAACGAGTATGACCGGTTGGCCGAAGCGTTCGATTGGGATGAAGGCGTTTTTACGAAGATTGCACGGACATCAATTGACGCGGCCTTCTGCGATGCTGATACAAAGGCCAACATAGTCAGAAGGTTGGAGAAAGCAGATGCTTGAGCATCTTACCGTCGTCACTCATCCGTTGGTCCAGCACAAGCTGACGATCATGCGAGACAAGGAAACCTCTACCAATTCGTTCCGCAGGCTCCTCAGAGAGATAAGTCAGCTTCTTGCCTATGAAATCACGCGCGAAATGGAAATGACTACAACGAGGATCGAGACGCCGATCTGCCCAATGGATGCCCCAACAATCGATGGAAAAAAGCTTGCCCTGATTTCCATCCTTCGCGCTGGAAATGGACTGCTGGACGGAGTGTTGGAGCTCATTCCAGCGGCGCGCGTCGGATTTGTCGGACTTTACCGCGACCCCGAAACCTTGCAGCCGGTGCAGTACTATTACAAAGTGCCAGATCTTCGAGAACGTCTTACAATCGCACTCGATCCGATGCTTGCGACTGGCAACTCGTCGGTTGCTGCAATCGATTTATTGAAGAAGTCCGGGGCGACAAACATTCGGTTCATGTGCCTATTGGCAGCGCCGGAAGGTATTGCCCGGATGAAAGAAGCTCATCCGGACGTTCCCATCGTCACCGCTGCTGTCGATAGCCATTTGAACGATCATGGCTATATTGTCCCTGGCTTGGGCGATGCCGGTGACAGGATGTTCGGCACCAAATAGTCCTAAAAGCGTTACGATTGCCCTTGTTTTGTTCAACTTGTTTTGGCTCAAGAACTTGGGAAAATTGATGCGAAAAGGTCTTTTACAGGGGGCCGTGCTGCTGATTTTGGGCGGCAAAGCTGCATTTGCGCAAACTGTCGGGAGTCCGGCGGAGGCACCGCCAGCAGGTTACAGTGCACGCGAGTATGTCGACAGCAAGGGTTGCGCGTTTCAGCGGGCGACCGTCAGTGGTTCCATCCTGTGGGTGCCACGGTTAACAGCGGAAAACCAACCCGTTTGCAACAAAGTACCCACGCTCGGTGCAAGTGTCACCGCAGACGGTCAGACGACCAAGATTGAAACTCCTACCAAACCTGTTTCTGCAAATACGAAGCACCTCACGTTGGGCCAGCCAACAGGGAATGCATCTGGATCCAGGGCGCGCGCCTATGGTGAGGCAATGCTGGTGGAGCGCGAAGAGGTGCGGCCTTCCGAGACGCTTTGCCTTTCTGCCGACATAACCGCCACTCGTCTTTGGCTTAGCGACGGGCGTCGTATTACGCATTGTGGTCTGCCTATTGTCGATCCAGTGTTATTTTTGAATAGCCTTGGTCTGCCCGATCTCAAGCTGTTGGGCACAGACTACAGCACTTTCGCAAGGGATCGTGCCCGGCAGATTGGCAAGCGCGGATACAGGGTGACTTGGTCATCCGGAGCCATTCGCGATCAGCGCCCTGACGCACCCGTCGAAAGCGAACTGTTATGGGTGCAGGTCGGCGCCTTTGCTGACCCGCAAAATGCAGACCGCGCGATTGGCAATATCCGACGGCTCGACCTGCCGATCGCCCGTCAGAAAGTAAAAGGTGGCCGCTTGACTGCCGTATTGGCTGGCCCATTTGCCACCCGGAGTGCAGCGCTGCAAGCCCTTGCCACTTTGCAGCGTTCAGGCTTTCCAGAGGCATTCTTTCGGTGATCAGCCAGTGCAAATTCCCTGTAACGCGACCCAGTCGGTATCGTTGAGAAGAGGCAGAGGGGGTGGCTCTGTCGCAAACGGGTCGGCCTCGATCAAGCCCAAGGTGCTTTCGCCGGTTTTGTCCAAAGCATAGGCATAAGCTGAGGAGCCCACCCCTGCGTCTTCGAAACGTTTGAGAAGCAAAGAATCTTCAATTGGCTGAGCTTTCGCCTTGAGCAATTTCTCTCCGTAACCGCGGAAGGCATCTTGTGGCACTCTTCCTGTCGTCAGAAGGTTGAAAGCGGCGCGGAATCCTGCGTAACGCAGAGCATCTGGAACCGGATCATCCATTTCGGCTCGCAACCGCTCCGCCAGGACAAACCCAGCAGCGACCTCCGGCGTGTCATAGTTTTCAATCAGCGCGCCGCCGATTGCTATGATCTTGCCAGGCAGATGCAGTGCGTTTGTCAAACCTTCTGGCAGGATTACCAGTTGCCCATCGTTCGTTCCAATAACCCTGTCGGCCATCAGTTGCAGTGCCGCCTGTCCATCAGGTTCGGCGCAAGGCCGACCGGTAAGCCTTTCTAGATCGACAAGAATTGCCTGTCCGATTTCTTGGCGGGTCGAACTGGGGAGCACTTTCGCTGTGTGCGCGATGAGTGCCCCAGGCAGCCAGATGAGCACTCCGGCGGCGAGGGTTGCGGCGATACCCAGCAAGAGAAAGCCACGGAGACGGCCGGGGTGGGGTTGCCGCGCGGCAATGATCGCATGGACCTTCCCGATCGCGGCGATCATGGTTTCGTCATCGATTTCGAGTTCTTCACCAGAGTCTTGGCCCGGAGAGAACAGGGCGGGCATTCGACTTGGGTTCAGTCGACGCACAGCGGGTAACGACCAATGGCTGACTGCTCGTTCGCTGGGCAATTCCTTTATGACAAGCGTCGCGTCGCCAAACGTGACAATGACATCCCTTCTTTGACTCTCCGGCGTCTCCCGCCAAAGGCCTGAACACTCCAGTCGCTGGTATTCGGTTAAGGCCGTCATCTAGGGCTGTGCTGCTCGTTTCTGGTTGGATTGAACCCTATCGGAACAGACTTGGCAGGACAATTGCAACAACGCTTGTCGGCCTTCCTTCCGAGCCAGGATGCGATGCAGTTTGACCTCCGCTGGCTCTGGAATGTCGGTCAGAGACATGATTGTTGGTACCAAACATCAGACGATACCGGAAATGTCGAAGGAGCGGGCATGACCCTTGTCGAACAGGCTGCCCCGGAGCGCAGGGCAAACAGAACTCTGGTCGCGGCCGGACTTATTCTGATTTACGCATTCATTATCGGGTTTACTGACAATTTTGTGCAAACCATCGCTTCGGATGCGGGGTTGTGGCAGTTTCATGCTTCGAGAAGCTTGATGGCATTTGCAATAATGGCGGCGGCGGCTCCTTTGTTTGGGCTGTCAGTTCGACCAAGGAACTGGAAAGCCGTCATTGCCCGCAGCTCGATCCACGGCTGCGGAATGATGATCTATTTTGGCTGCTTGGCGTTTCTGAGCGTGGCGGAAGTCGCTGCGGGTCTGTTTACGGCCCCGATTTTTGTGCTGCTGATTTCGCGGTTTGTCTACGGCCAGCGTATTGGGCCGTTCCGCATATTTGCTGTGGCGTTGGGCTTTTCAGGTGCATTGATGGTACTCGGAATTGGTCCGGGCGCTGACATCGGGCCAGCGATGCTACTGCCGATTGTAGCTGGCGCGCTCTATGCGATGGGAAACATCGCAACCCGAGAGTGGTGCGAAGGCGAAACGGCGGAAACGTTGCTGATGGGGTTCTTCGCCAGTTTGGGCCTTTTCGGCCTGCTTGGGATGTTTGTTCTTTCTGTCTGGCAACCGGTGGTTCCCGATGGCCCCGACGGCTTCATTCTGCGTGGAATTGTCTGGCCATCCGCAACATTCTTGTTCTGGACGTTTGTTCAGGCTGCTGGCTCCTTGTTGGGCGTGGGCCTGATGGTCAAGGCATATCAGATTGCCGAGGCAAGCAGAGTTGCCGTCTTCGAGTATGTCATTTTGCCAACGAGTGCGTTCTGGACTTGGGTCATCTGGGGACAGGTGCTTGACCCGATGGCAGGCGTCGGCATCGTCTTGATCATCGCAGCTGGAATGATCATTGCACTGCGAGGCAAGTAGACGGTGTTCCTTTCGAGAGGGCGGGGGTTTCTGTTCGTTCACATCCCTAAGACGGCAGGCACTGCCCTGACCGTCGCCTTGGAGAGTGATGCCCTCAAGGATGACATCATCGTCGGAGATACTCCAAAAGCGCGGGCAAGAGCCAAGCGGCAGCAAGGGCTTTATTGTCGTGGGCGGCTTTGGAAGCATTCGGCCTTGGCCGACCTTGAAGGCCTTTTGCCCGCTGACGAACTGGAGCGACTTTTCACATTTACTATGGTGCGCAATCCGTGGGATCGGGTCGCCAGCCTTTATCACTGGCTCCGCGAGCAGGCGTTTGCACATCCCCTCGTGGAGGTCGCAAAGCAAGGCAGCTTTTCAGATTTTCTGCGCTCGCCCATAACTCAACTCAGCTTGAGAATTGGCAACTATGAAAGCTATCTTCGACGGCCGGATGGGAGTTTGAAACCATCACTTTTCGTCCGGATTGAGCATTTTCAGGATGATATTGTCGGGTTTCAAGAACAGCTTGGCTACACCGTGCCCCAACTTGAGCGGATCAACGAAAGCAAACGGCCCCGCGACTGGCGGGGCCTTTATTCTGATCAAGATGCCATCTTGGTCAGAGAGATATGCGCGACGGACATTGAGCGGTTTGGCTATTCATTCGATCCGCTGTGATTGATGCATACCAGAGGGTCCCCTCAGGTATGCATCCTGTCAGTGTCTCAGGCAGCTTTGGTCGCTTGATCGAAGCGGGCATAGAAAGTCTCGCCGTTGCGAGCCATGTCGCGAAGAAGCTTCGGCGCGCGGAACCGCTCTCCATGCGCCTTTTCGAGGTTGTCGCAGAGTTCAACCGCCCTACCGGCACCAATGATATCAAGCCAGCTGAAAGGCCCTCCGGACCAGGGGCAAAAGCCCCAGCCGAGAATGGCACCGACATCGCCTTCGCGGATGTCGGTCAGAACGCCTTCCTCCAGTGCACGAACCGCCTCAAGCACCTGCACGAAAAGTAACCTGTGCTGCACTTCTGTCAGTTCGGGCTGGTTCTCAACAACGGGCCAGAGTTCTTCGAGCCCCTCCCACAGACCCGAGCGCTGACCTTTGTCATCGTAGGCGTAAAACCCAGCGCTCGCCTTTCGGCCAAGTCGACCTTTATCCGCCATTGCAAAAAGCACAGTATCGACGGCGGAGTCAGGATAGGAATCGCCCATCGCCGCCTTGGTGGCTTTGGCGATCTTGACACCCAAGTCGATGGAAGTCTCGTCAACGAGTTGAAGGGGGCCGAGCGGCAATCCCAGCAGTCTTGCGGCATTCTCGACGAGCACCGGTTCGACCCCTTCAGCCACCATCCGCATTCCTTCGTTAAGGTAGGGGATAATGCAGCGGTTGGCGTAGAAGAACCGGGCATCATTCACCACAATCGGGGTCTTGCGGATCTGACGCACGAAGTCGAGAGCCTTGGCGACGGCCACATCGCCGGTTTTCTTGCCGCGGATGATCTCCACCAACATCATTTTGTCGACAGGAGAGAAGAAGTGGATACCGATATACTGTTCCGGACGGTTCGACGCCTTGGCAAGGTCCGAGATCGGAAGCGTTGAGGTATTGGTGGCAAAGATCGCAGCAGCAGGCAGAAC
>Ga0209023_10003318_pt1 | contig 19323 bp, 21 predicted proteins | sample LakOneMetagenome_FD_187468 | JGI IMG/M metagenome (GOLD analysis project Ga0209023, IMG submission 187468) | Freshwater and sediment microbial communities from Lake Erie, Canada (SPAdes) (version 2) | ecosystem: Environmental > Aquatic > Freshwater > Lentic | place: Lake Erie, Canada...
CCCGCCATTGCCCGTCTGCTCCTCGTAGAGCAGCATCATGTCGACAGCCGCGTTGCGCAGTCGCGAGCGCGCGTGCCGCGCATCTGCGCCGGTGACGGCGCCCGCCGCCAGCATCGGCAGCAGGTCGCGCGCAGCCGCGAGCGTCGCGTCCATGGCGCCGCGCAATTCGCGATCGCTGCGTCGCGCCGACGCGTAGAGTACCGCAAGCCCGACGCCACAGCCGATCAGCGTATCCACGCCGCGGTCTATGAGCAGCGTGCGAATGTCGAGTGACGGATTTGCCGCTTCCGCCAAAACCAGCGCGATCGGCGTGATGAAGACCGTCGCCAGCGCGTAATTGCGCGCGACCACGAGTTCGATGACGAATTGCAGCGCCATCACGAGCGCCGTCAGCGCAAGCCCGCCGGGATGCGCAGACAGAAGTCCCGCCGCAACGACAAGGCCCACCAATGTGCCGAGCGTGCGCTCGACGCCGCGTTGCAACGCGCGCGTGACATCGAGGCCCTGGTAGAGCATCAGCACCGAAGCCGCGATCGCCCAGTAGGCGCGGTCGAGACCGAAGGACGCGCCGATGCCGCCCGAGATCAGCGCCGCCGCGCCGACGCGCAGCGCGATGCGCATCGGCGTCGAGCCCGGCCGCAGCGAGAGCGACAGCATTTCGCGCGACGTGATGTAGGTAAGCGGCTTGTAGAGCGCGTCATCCGCCGGAACCGGCGGCGGAGCCTCCGCCGCGCCCGCAATCGCGCGCGCCTTGGCTGTGGCGTCCGGATCGCGGTCCGCGCTTCCCGCCGTCGCGATGGCTGCGCCAAAAATGCGATGCAATTCGCGGCTGAGTGCGCGCAGGCGATGCAGCCTGTCGTTCGGCTGCGCGCGGCCGGGCTGGCGCGCGACGAGATTGAGCCAGGCCTCATGCAGCGCGAGCGCAGTGGCATGGCGCTGCAGATCGGCCTCGCTGTCCTTCGACGCATCGACATAGGCGGCGACCGAATTGGCCGCGGCCTGCAGCGATTTTTCTTCCGGCCAGCGCGGCCGCCACAGCGCGCCCGCCATCTGAAGGACCCAGGCGACGACAGCGCCCGCGCCTACGCACACCGCGACGATGCCGGCGTGAGAGGCCAGCGCATGCATGTTCGTGCCCGCAGCGCAGGCGAGCGTGAACAGATAGGCGCCAGGCGGCCCGACATTCAGCGCGCTGCAGAAAAAGGCCGCGACACAGGCGATGGCGGCGGCCAGCAACACGCCCGGCCAGACGCTCGCAGCGCCGGCGGCCCACACGCCGCCCGCCACGCAGACGACGAAGCCCGCGCCGATGACAGCCAGCAGCGCCGCACGATGCCGGTAAGGCCGCCCGCTGCCATAGAGCGCGGCGAAAGCGCCGAGCGTGGCGAGCAGGCCCATGGGCTCGGCATTCAGTAACCAGCCCGTAAACGCGCACAACCCCATCGCCAGGGCGGCGCGCACGGCGAAATAGAATCGCGTCGGCCCCGGCCGCATGCGGAACATGGCCGCGAGACTGAGCGCTGGCGGCGGCGGGGATGGCGGGAGGGGGTGGGTCACGTTTCGAGCATCGTTGAGACGAACGTATCGGGATCGCCAAAAAACTCGCGCAGAAGGCGGAAATGGTCGAGGTCCTGAAGGCGAACCGGGGCCAATCCGTATTTCGTCAGATGCATGAGATCGGCGCCGGGATAGGCCATCAATAACGGGGCATGAGTTGCGATGATGACCTGCGCATTGCCGGACAGCTCCATTCGCCGGAGCAATTTCAGAAATTTGATCTGCCGCGTGGGCGAGAGGGCAGCTTCCGGCTCGTCGAAAATAAACAAACCCTGCCTCTGACATCGCTCCTCGAAGAAGCGCAGAAATCCTTCTCCATGCGAATGCGAGAGAAAATCGGCGCCCGGCCCCGCCTCGTCGAGGTAGCGCGCGACCGAGAAGAATGTCTCGGCGCGGAAAAACCAGCCGTTCGTGATCTTGGGAAGCCAACTCGCGCGCAGGGCGGCCCCCAGAGGTTCTGCCGTCGCCTCGATGCTGCGCGAATGGTCGAGCGGCCGGTACCCCTTGCCGCCGCCGGCCTGGTCGTAGCCAGCGAGGGCCGCAATGCCTTCGAGCAGTGTCGACTTCCCGGCGCCGTTCTCCCCTACAATGATGGTGATCGATCGGCTGAAGTCGAGTTCGAAGACGCCGTCGCGAAACAGCGGGATGCAGAAGGGATAAGCGTCTTTGTTAGATATGCGGCTCGAATCGAGCCAGATGCGCTTGAGGTAGGGCGGCGGAAGCCGAAGATCGCGCTTCTGCTTCGCCATCCCTCACCCGAACCTGTTGTTCTTCGGAAACCCTCTTGGCGGCAAACGCCCCGCATCCGCGCGATTGCCGATCCATTCCTTCAAATCGGCCTTCGCCACGACGAACACGCGCCCCGCCGAATCCGTCCAGCTCAATCCATCGGCAATTGCAAACACGCGCGCGTCGGCAATGCCGCCGTCCTTGTAGCGCTGCAGGCGCACGCCCTTGCCCCTGGCCATTTCCGGCACCTGATCCAGCGGGAAGACGACGAGCTTGCGGTTCTCGCCGACGACGGCGACATGATCGCCGTCGGCCGGAACCAGCAGCGCGGCCTTCGCGCCCTCGTCCGGGTTCATCAGCACCTTGCCCTTGCGCGTGCCGCCGATCATCTCGTCCTGATTGACCACGAAGCCGCGTCCATCCGACGTCGCCGCCAGCATCTTCTTGCCCGGCGTATAGGTCATCACGCTGACGATATCGGCGCCTTCGTCCATGTCGGCCATCAGGCGGATCGGCTCGCCATGTCCGCGTCCGCCGGGAAGCTTGGAAGCGTCGAGCGTAAAAATCTTGCCGTTCGACGCCAACACCAGAACCTTCGACGTCGTCTCCGCGAAGAACGACGTCTGCAACGCGTCGTCGCCCTTGAACTGCAGGTTCGAGAGGTCCTGCACATGGCCCTTCAAGCCGCGGATCCAGCCCTTTTCGGAGACGACAACGGTGATCGGCTCGCGTTCGAGCAGCGCTTCGGCGAGATTGAAATCGGCGACGGCGGCGGGCGCCTCGGCAAAGGTCGTACGCCGCTTGCCGATCTTCGATTCCGGCGGATATTTTTTCTTCAGCTCGCGGATCTGCGCGGTGATCGTCTTCCATTGCAGCTTCTCGTCGGAGAGGAGCTTCTCGACCTCGCCCTTCTCCGTCGTCAGCTCGGCGTGCTCCTTGCGCAGCTCCATTTCCTCGAGCTTGCGCAAAGACCGCAAGCGCGTGTCGAGCACATAGTTCGTCTGTTTTTCGGTGAGCTTGAAGGCCTTCATCAGGTCGGCCTTCGGATCGTCTTCCTCGCGGATGATGCGGATCACCTCGTCGAGATTGAGGAAGACGATAATCATGCCTGCCAGCAATTCGAGCCGATGCTCGATCTGGGCGAGACGGTTGCGCGAGCGGCGCAGCAGCACTTCGCGGCGATGGTCAAGCCATTGGCCGAGCGCCTCGCCGAGCGAGACGACGCGCGGCACCGTGCCGTCGACCAGCACGTTCATGTTCACGCCGACGCGGGCTTCCAGCTCCGTCTGCCGGAACAGCGTTTCCATCATCACGTCTGCATCGACCGTCTTCGCGCGCGGTTCGATCACGACGCGAATGTCTTCGGCCGATTCGTCGCGGATATCGGCGACCAGCGGCAGTTTCTTCTCGTTGAACAGTTCCGCGATCTTCTCGATCAGGCGGCTCTTCTGCACGCCATAGGGAATCTCGGTGACGACGACATTCCACAGACCGCGCGCGGACTCCTCCTTCGACCAGCGCGCGCGCAGCCGCAGCGAGCCACGGCCGGTGCGATAGATTTCGGTGATCGCGGCCGGCGGATCGACGATCACGCCGCCCGTCGGGAAGTCAGGCCCCGGCACGAAGCGCAGCAGCGCCTCCGCCGTCGCGGCGCGATTGGAGATCAGATAGAGCGCGGCGTCGCAGAGTTCGGCGAGATTGTGCGGCGGCACCGACGTCGCCATGCCCACCGCAATGCCCTGCGAGCCATTGGCGAGCAGGTTCGGTAGCGCGGCCGGCAGCACGATCGGCTCCTGCTGGTCGCCCGAATAATTGTCGCGGAAATCGACCGAATCTTCGTCGATTCCCTCGAGCAGCAGGCGCGCGACCTCGGTCATGCGCGCTTCGGTGTAGCGGTAGGCTGCAGCGGAATCGCCGTCGATATTGCCGAAATTGCCCTGACCGTCGACCAGCGGATAGCGCGACGAGAAATCCTGCGCCAGGCGCACCAGCGCGTCGTAGATCGCCTGGTCGCCGTGCGGATGGAACGAGCCCATCACGTCGCCGACGATCTTCGCGCATTTCTTGAAAGCCGTGCCGGGGTCGAGCCGCAGAACCTGCATGCCGTAGAGGATGCGGCGGTGGACGGGCTTCAGCCCGTCGCGCGCGTCCGGCAGGGCGCGGCCCATAATGGTCGACAGCGCATAGGCGAGATATCGCTCTTCCAGCGCCTCGCGCAGATTGACGGGCTGCGCCTCGGGCAGCTTCGGCGGATCGATCGTTCTTGCCATGTTCTCTGCCTAGCCGGACCGGTGAGTCGCGGCAAGCGCATGACTTTGGTCACTGAATTTACGATGACTTCTGTTTCCGGCCGCTTTCTCCGGACTGTTGCATTCCTGCACTTGTTTCGCGCCGCAACATTTCGGTAAGGATAGCCCACGCTGGGGGGCGATGATCGAAAGTGCGTGAACGCACTGCGATCAAAATTGTAATTTGAGAATTATGGGACGGGCCACGGCGCCCGAACCGAATGGTGTTGAGATGACGAAGATTGTTTCCGCTCTGGGCCTCATGATCGCCCTTTCGCTCGGCGCGATAGCGCTGTTTCAGCCTGGCCTGAACGATGTGATGGCGCAGGGCGCCGTTCGCGACGCCTGCGCCACCAGCGCGATCGACGACGGCTATGGCGTGGTGAGCCCCGCTTCGCGCGCCGATTGCGTCGCCGCCCGCTGATCTGACTTTTGCGGGCGCGAACCACGCGCCCTGCCCGAGATCAGGCCGCCGTACGCCTTGCGAAGCGGCCCTGCTCCCGACCCTTCTGAATTTCCGATTCTCAGCAAACGCCACCGGCCCTTTGTCAGGCCTGTCGTGTCGAGGCTGACGCGCGCAGCGCTTCGCGCACGAAAGAATCGCGCGACGCCATCGCGTCCGTCAGCCCGCGCGGCTCGAACAGGTCGCGCCGCAGGAAATAGCCCGCAAGCCTCAGCCCGTCGGCAAGCGAATCTACCGCAATGCCGCCCGCAGCCGCCTCCCGCGCAATGAAATCGGGCAGCGCCAGCAGGCGGTCTGCATAGGGCGCGCCCGCGGCGCGGCTGACCGCGCGCCCGCTCTTGGGCGAGACATAAATGAGATTTTCGCGCACGCCGGTGGCCGCGCAAGACTCCAGATCGAGGCCGAATCCGAGTTCGGCCAGCAATGCGAGTTCGAATCGCACGACGAGTTCAGGCGCGAGCGCGACCTCGTCGAAATGATCCGTAATCGCCTCGGCCATCGCGAACAGGCCCGCATGAGGATCGCGCTCGGGCAACAAGCGCAGGAGAGCGGCCAGCCAGTGCAGGCCCTGCAGCGCCATCGGGCTTGCCATCAGCCGCCCCGCGCGCAGCCGGTCGCCTTCCACCGCAAACGCGCCCATGTGTTCCTCGAGCCGCGCGCGCCAGACGAGATTGACCGAATTACCGGGCTGCAGCGTCGGCTGCATGGCGCGCGAGCGACCGGAGCGCACGACGCCGAGATGGCGCCCGTGATTCTCCGTCATCGCTTCGAGAATGACACTCGTCTCGCCATGCCTGCGCAGGCCGATGACGATGCCGCGATCCGACCAGTCCATGCCGGCTTATATACCATGCCGGCTGGAAGCCGGCGGTCCCGGCGCGCACTTGGTTTCGCCAGGACCGCCGGCCTCCGGCCGGCCCTCAGCGTCGAACGTAACGGCGCTTGGCCTTGCGCCTGTCCTTCAGGCCCCAGCTGGACGCGATTGCCGGGCCTGCCGTCGCGCCGACGACCGCGCCGGCAACGAGGCCCACCGGTCCGAACACGATACCGCCCGCCGCGCCGCCGAGCGCGCCGTCGAGCAGGCGTTCCGACGCCTGCGCGGCGCCGAAGGAGACGGGAAGAATCAGCAGAGTGGCCAAGAGGGTCTTACGCATCGGGGAACTCCATGCACGCAAACATGTCCGCCGGGCGCGCGCCCTTTCCGCGGATCGCATGTATGATTGAGACCGCGTAACGTTAACGAGCCGTTGAGGGCCCATGGGCAGCGCCAACGAGACCTTCATGCAGGCGGCAGGCATTGTCGCAATTGTGCTCTACCTGCTCTCGAGCTTCCGCGTCTTCCCCGGCCGCGCGACGATCTGGTTGCAGCGCGCCGCGCTGTTGACGCTCGGCGTAGCGATCTTGCTGGCGGTCGTGGAGACAATCCGCTGGTTCGCAAGCGGGCGCTGAAAACTAGCTGCCGCGCGGAAACTCCAGCCCCATCTCGCGATAGCGCTCGGGGTCGTCGGCCCAGTTCGAGCGCACCTTCACGAACAGGAAGAGATGCACCTTCTGTTCGGCGGCCTCCATGATCTCTTTTCGCGCGGCTTGGCCGATCGACTTGATCATCTGGCCCCCCTCGCCGATCACGATCTTCTTCTGCCCCTCGCGTGCGACGAAAATAGTCTGCTCGATGCGGGCAGAGCCGTCGGGCATGGTCTTCCACTGATCGGTCTCGACGGTCGCCTCATACGGCAATTCGTCGTGCAGCCGCTCGAACAGTTTTTCGCGTGTGATTTCGGCGGCGAGCGAGCGCAGCGGCGCGTCGGACACCTGGTCTTCCGGATAGAGCCACGGCCCCGGCTTCATCATGGTCGCGAGCTTCTCGCGCAGGTGCGGCACGCCATGGCCCTTGGAGGCCGACACCATGAACGTCTCGGCAAAAACGCAGCGCTCGTTCAACGTCTGCGCCAGCGCCAGGAGATTTTCACGCGGAACAAGGTCGATCTTGTTGAGCACCAGCACCTTTTTGCGCGGTGCGTCTTTGAGCCGTTCGAGAATGGTCTCGACTTCTTCGTCGACGCCCTTCTTGCAGTCGACTAGCAGCGCGACGACATCGGCGTCGCTCGCGCCGCCCCATGCATTCGTCACCATCGCGCGGTCGAGCCGGCGCTTCGGCGCAAAAATGCCGGGCGTGTCGACGAAGATGATCTGCGACTGCCCTTGGATTGCAATGCCGCGCACGATGGCGCGCGTCGTCTGCACCTTGCGCGAGACGATCGACACTTTCGCGCCAACGAGCGAATTGAGCAGCGTAGATTTGCCCGCGTTCGGCGCGCCGATCAGCGCAACGAAGCCGCAGGACGTCTGTTCCGTCGCCTCGCTCATGCCGCGCCTCCGATCTTTTCACGCGCCAGAAACGCTTCCGCCGCCGCTTGTTCTGCGTGACGCTTCGACGAGCCCTCGCCTTGCGCGGCTTCGAAACCGTCGACGACAGCCGAGATCACGAAGCGCGGCGCATGGTCCGGCCCGGTCTGCCCGTCGAGCCGATAGATCGGCGTGGCAAGCCCTCGGCCCTGCGCCCATTCCTGCAACGCGCTCTTGGGATCGCGCCGCGAAGCGCCCGCCTGGTCGAGCCGCCCAGCAAAACTGTTGCGCACCAGCGTCTGCGCCGCCGCAAAGCCCGCATCGACGAACACCGCGCCGATGATGGATTCGCAGATGTCGCCCAGGATCGCCGCCTTGGTGGCGCCGCCCGATTGCGCCTCGCCGCCGCCCAGGATGATGAAGGGCGCAACGCCCCATTCCGCCGCGACTTCGGCGCAGGTCTCGCGCCGCACGAGCTCCGCGAGACGGCGCGAAAGCTCGCCTTCCGCAGCGCCGGGAAAAGTCTCGAACAGGAGATCGGCGACGGCCAGCCCCAGCACGCGGTCGCCGAGAAATTCGAGCCGCTGGTAGCTGTCGCCGCGCCGCGCGCAGGCGCTGACATGCATCAGCGCCTGACGCAGCAGAGCGACATTGCAAAACGTGACGCCGATCCGCTGCTCCAGAGGCGACAGATCGGCGTCCTTGGGGCCGGGCATCAGCGCACCGGCTGGAACAGCCGCGAGAAGCGCACCGACCACGGCCAGCGCCAGAATTCCCAGGCCTGATTGCCGTCCCGCACCGAGAAGAAGATCATTTCGGCGCGGCCGACGAGATTCTGCGACGGCACGAAGCCGACGCCGCCCTGCTCCGGCGGCACGCGCGAATCCGTGGAATTGTCGCGATTGTCGCCCATCATGAAGTAATTGTCGGGCGGCACTTCGAACACGCCGGTATTGTCGTTGAAGCCGGTGTCGCCTTCGATCTCGATGATCGTATGGCTGACGCCGCCGGGCAGCGTTTCCTTGTAGGTCGGCACTTCCGTCAGGCGGCCGAAGCGATCCTCGGTGCGCACCTTGGCGATCGCCTCGCGCGCCACGAGCTGGCCGTTGATGTGCAGGCGGCCGTCGATCATCTGGATCTTGTCGCCGGGCAGGCCGATCACGCGCTTGATGTAGTCGCTGGACGTATCGCGGGGCAGCTTGAACACCACGACGTCGCCGCGCTTGGGCTTGGAGGCCAGGATGCGGCCGGAGAACAGGTCCGGGCTGAACGGGATCGAATAGCGCGAATAGCCGTAGGAATATTTCGAGACGAACAGGAAGTCGCCGATCAGCAAGGTCGGGATCATCGAGCCCGAGGGAATGTTGAAGGGCTGGAAGAACAGCGTCCGCACAACCAGCGCGATCAGCAGCGCCTGCACGACGACCTTGACCGTTTCGCCAAACCCGCCTTCGGCATGCTTCTTCGTCTTGTCGGCGTCGATGCCGAGCGGTTCGCTCATCTAGTCATTCCTCAGGATTCGCCGGTCCTTGGCCGGCGCGGGCCGCCCCTCCTAGCACGGGCGGGGCCGCCCCGTCATGCGCCGCCAGGGGACCCTATCGGCAGCGCCTCGATGATGACCTGTGCATAGGCCAGCGGAAATTCGTCGGAGATCGTCAGATGCACGCGGGCCTCGCAGCCCGGCGGGGTTATCTCGGCCAGGCGCGCGGCCGCGCCCCGGCTCAGCGCCATGGTGGGACGGCCAGATGGCAAATTCACGACGCCCATGTCGATCCAGTGGACCCCGCGGCGGATGCCGGTGCCCAGCGCCTTGGAGCAGGCCTCCTTGGCCGCGAACCGCTTGGCGTAGGAGGCGGCCCGCCCTGCCCGCGCGTCGGATTTCCGGCGCTCCAGCTCCGTGAAGCAGCGCTTCTCGAAGCGGCCGGAATAGCGCGTCAGCGCCTCCTCGATCCGCCTGATGTCACAGAGATCGCTGCCAAAACCGATAATCATGCGTTCCCTGCCGCAGCCCGACCTTCGTCCATGGCTTTGCGCATCAATCGCACCGATTCGGCAAGCCCGACGAATATGGCCTCGCCGATCAGGAAATGGCCGATGTTCAGTTCAACAATCTCCGTCAGCCCCGCGATCTGGCGCGCCGTTTCGAAATCGAGACCGTGGCCGGCATGGCATTCGAGGCCGAGGCCGGCGGCGGTCTTGGCCGCAGCTTGCAGACGCATGAATTCGCCTGCCGCCTTGGCGGGGTCGCCATTTTCGGCCGCATGACACCAGGCCCCGGTGTGTAGTTCCACGACCGGCGCGCCGAGCGCAACGGCGGCTTCGAGCGCCACGCGCTCCGGCTCGATGAACAGCGACACGCGCACGCCTGCCCGCGAAAGCTCGGCCACGAAGGGCTTGAGATGTCCGAAGCCGCCGACGACGTCGAGCCCGCCTTCGGTCGTGCGCTCCGTGCGCTTCTCCGGCACGAGGCAGCAGGCATGCGGCGCGACCGACAGCGCGATGTCGAGCATCTGTTCGGTCGCCGCCATTTCGAAATTCAGCGGCTTCGAAATCGACGCCTTCAGCCGCTTCATGTCGTCGTCGCGGATGTGGCGGCGGTCCTCACGCAGATGCGCGGTGATGCCGTCGGCGCCCGCCTCGATTGCAAGCAGTGCTGCGCGAACCGGATCGGGCCGCGCGCCGCCGCGCGCATTGCGAACGGTGGCGACGTGATCGATGTTCACGCCAAGTCTGAGCTTCTTCATCCGTTGATCCGTTCGACCTTGCTCACGACGGACTTCGCCTTGAGCTGCGAAATGATGCTGGTGAGATGCTTGAGGTCGTTGACCTCGAGATCGATCAGCACCTCGCGGAAATCGGGCGAGTGCTCCTCGAAGGCAATATTGGCGATATTGGCGCCGGCGTCGCCGATCACGGTCGCGATCGCGCCAAGCGCGCCCGGCTCGTTGATCGCCGTCACCTTGATCTGCGCGGGGAACTTGTCGCGCCCGTATTCCTCGAGATCCCAGCGCACGTCGATCCAGCGCTCGGGTTCATTGTCGAAGGCCGAGAGCGCCGGCGACTGGATCGGGTAGATGGTGATGCCCTCTCCGGGCGTCACGATGCCGACGATCCGGTCGCCCGGGACGGCGCCGCCGTTGGGCGCGTAGCGCACCGGCAAATCGCCGCGCACGCCGCGGATCGGCAGGGCTTTCTCGGGATCGCCGCCGGGCGCGCGGAACATCAGGCGCGAGACGTTCTTGAAGTTGAACCAGCCCGATTCCTTCTTGTCGACCGCGGTCGTGACCTTCCGCTCGTCCTTGAACTCGGGGAAGACCGCCTTCACGACATCGCCGGAAAACATCTCGCCGCGCCCGACCGCCACGAACACTTCATCGACGCTGGGCCGTGCAAGACGCGGGAGCACGCGCTTCAGCGCCTCGTCGAGGAACGGCTTGCCGGCGCGCTCAAAGGCGCGCGTCACGATCTGCCGGCCAAGCCCCGCATATTGCGAGCGCGCGGCTTCCTTGGTGGCGCGGCGGATGGCCGAACGCGCCTTGCCGGTGCGCGCCAGCGCCTCCCAGGCGGCGGGCGGCGTCTGCGCTTCCGCGCGCACGATCTCGACCTCGTCGCCGTTCTGCAATTCCGACAGCAGCGGCGCGATACGACCGTTGATCTTCGCGCCAACGGCGGTGTTGCCGACTTTAGTATGCACGGCATAGGCGAAGTCGACGGGCGTCGCGCCGCGCGGCAGCGCGATCAGGCGGCCCTTCGGCGTGAAGCAGAACACCTGATCGTGGAAGAGTTCGAGCTTGGTGTGCTCGAGAAACTCTTCCGGACTGTCGCCTTCGGCCAGCAATTCCAGCGTGCGCTGCAGCCAGCGATAGGCGCCGCTTTCCTGGCTCAGCGTCTCGATGTCGGCCGCGTGCGAATCCTTGTAGAGCGCATGCGCGGCGATGCCGAGCCGCGCGATCTCGTTCATTTCGCGCGAGCGGATCTGCAGTTCGACGCGCTGATGGCCGGGGCCGACGACGGTGGTGTGGATCGAGCGGTAATCGTTCTGCTTCGGCGTCGAAATGTAATCCTTGAAACGGCCGGGCACCGTCGGCCATTTCGTGTGCGTGACGCCGAGCACGCGGTAGCAGTCCTCGACGCTGGCGACGATGATGCGGAAGCCGTAGATGTCGGAGAGCTGCTCGAAGCCGATCGACTTGCGCTCCATCTTGCGCCACACGGAATAAGGCGCCTTGCGGCGGCCTTTCACGTCCGCGTCGATGCCGCGCAGCTTCAGCTCCTGCTGCAACTCCTGCTCGATGCGCCGGATAATCGGACCGTTCTTGGCGTGCAACTCATTGAGGCGATGGCTGATCGTCTCGAAGGCTTCCGGCATCAGATGGCTGAATGCCAGCGCCTCCAGCTCGTCGCGCACCGTCTGCATGCCCATGCGGCCGGCCAGCGGCGCGTAGATGTCGAGCGTCTCTTCCGCGATTCGCTTGCGCTTGTCCGGCGGCACGAAATGCAGCGTGCGCATGTTGTGCAGGCGGTCGGCGAGCTTGACCAGCAGCACGCGCACATCATCGGCGATGGCGAGCAGAAGCTTGCGGAAGTTCTCGGCCTGTTCGGCGCGCTTGGAGACGAGATCGAGCTTCTTGATCTTGGTCAGGCCATCGACCAGGCGCGCAATTTCCGCGCCGAACAGCCGCTCGATTTCTTCGCGCGTCGCGGCCGTGTCCTCGATCGTGTCGTGCAGGACGGCGGCGACGATGGTCGCGTCGTCGAGACCGAGTTCCGTCAGGATGGCGGCGACTTCGAGGGGATGGGAAAAATAGGGGTCGCCCGACGCGCGCGTCTGAAGGCCATGCGCCTTCATCGCATAGACATAGGCGCGGTTCAGCAGGTCCTCGTCCGCGTTCGGATTATATTTCCGGACGCGTTCGACGAGTTCGTACTGCCGCATCATATCCTAGAAACCTCGCTGGCCGCCGCTGGCGCCGCAATATCGGCCCCGGGCGGACTCATGACAAGCGAGTATTCTCGAAACGGCGATCAGTCGCCGTCGTCGTCGCTGGCGGCCGGCGGCACGAGGCCTTCGAGGCCGCGCAGCAGGTCTTCTTCCGTCATGCGGTCGAACTGCACGTCGCCGCTGGCGCTGGCGGCTGCTTCGGGCGTCACGAGAGCGGGCACGACTTCGGCCTCGGGCTCGTCCACTTCCACGTGCTTCTGCAGCGAGTGAATGAAATCCTCTTCGAGATCGGCGGGCGTCAACGTTCCGTCGGCGATCTCGCGCAGCGAGACAACCGGATTCTTGTCATTGTCGCGATCGACGGTGATCGGCTGACCCGACGAAATCATGCGCGCGCGATGCGCGGCCAGGAGAACCAGATCGAATCTGTTCTCGACCTTTTCGATGCAATCTTCGACCGTGACGCGCGCCATGCGGGGACGTCTCCTGAAATTCGGAATTCGGAGGGAGCGGTTCCATACACCGGGCGGACGTGAGCCGCAAGCGTCGCCACGAATCCGGCAGCGGACAGCGACCATCGCAAAAACATCATAAGAATCATATATTAAGAGATACAAACGCCAAATCTGACAATCGCGATACAAAAAATTGTCTTTTACTTCAACAAGAAACATGACAATTGAGCGCATCGTCACTTGACGAAAACGCAGACAGGCACGATTTTCGTACTGTCAAACGTTGCAAACGAAACATTTCCACTGCTTCGAGGCAGCCCGTCGTTCGGTCCCCCAGCTGCATGACGGATTTTGAGGAGGTCAGCGGCGCCTGCGCCATGCGCTGCCGACGAACGCGACAGGATTGAAATGGCCGAACAAGAACGCATTGCCCTGTTCATTGATGGGGCAAACCTCTACGCCACCGCCAAAGCCCTGAATTTCGATATCGACTACAAGAGGCTTCTGCGGGAGTTTCAGTCAAAGGGCCGGCTTGTGCGCGCGTTTTACTACACGGCGCTGGTCGAGGATCAGGAATATTCCGCCATTCGTCCGCTGATCGACTGGCTGGACTACAATGGCTATTCGGTGGTCACCAAGCCAACGAAGGAGTTCGTCGACTCCACGGGCCGCCGCAAGGTCAAGGGCAACATGGACATCGAGCTCGCGGTGGACGCGATGGAAATGTCCGAACATCTCGACCACATCGTGCTGTTCTCCGGCGACGGTGACTTCCGTTCGCTCGTGGAAGCGATCCAGCGCAAGGGCGTTCGGGTCTCGGTCGTCTCGACCATCACGACTCAGCCGCCGATGGTCGCCGATGAATTGCGCCGCCAGGCCGACGAATTCGTCGACATCGTCCAGCTCGTCTCCAAGATCGGCCGCGACCCCGGCGAACGCATGGAGCGCATGCAGCGCTACCAGGAGCGGCGTCCGGCGACGGCTGCTGGCGGCGGTTTCGACGATCAGCAAGCCTGATTTGTTTCCAGCCGACGCTTGCCCGGCGCGGGATTGCCCGCGCTGCGAGCGCCTTGTCGCCTACCGGCGCGAGGCGCAGGCGCGCGCGCCGGACTGGTTCAACGGCCCGGTCCCTCCCTTCGGCAAGCCTGACGCACGCCTTCTGATCGTTGGTCTCGCGCCCGGCTTGCAAGGCGCCAATCGCACGGGCCGCCCCTTCACCGGCGATTATGCCGGCGACCTCCTCTACGCGACGCTGGGCGAATACGGCTTTGCCAGCGGGACCTACGCCGCGCGGCCCGACGACGGGCTGCAACTGGTCGACGCCGCCATAATCAACGCCGTGCGCTGCGTGCCGCCGCAGAACAAGCCCCTGCCCGCCGAAATGGCGCAATGCCGGCCTTTTCTCGCCGCCGCGCTCGCGGATATGACGCGCCTCCGCGCCATCGTCGCGCTCGGCCGCGTGGCGCACGAAACCGTGGTGCGAGCGACCGGCGGCAAATTGTCCGCCTACCCTTTCGCGCATGGCGCCGAATTCGATCTGCCCGGCGCCGGACCGGTCACGCTGATCGATAGCTATCATTGCTCCCGCTACAATACGAACACCCGCGTCCTGACGCCGGACATGTTCCGCGCGATCTTCGCCCGCGCCCGCGCGCTGCTGGACCAGGACCGGTAAAGCGCCGTTAAGCCCGCTCTGGTTTGCTTCGCGCACCGATGCAGCATCTTCTGTCGATCCAGGCGCTTCGCGCGCTCGCCGCCGTCATGGTCGTGTTTCACCACGCCCAGAACGACGCCGGCCGCACCGCCGCCGAACTGGGCGCGCCCTTCGCGCGGCTGTTCGCCCTGCCGTGGGCCGCCGGCGTCGACCTGTTCTTCGTCGTCTCGGGCTTCGTCATGGTCTTCTCGTCGGAGAAGATGTTTGCCGCGCCGGGCGGCGCCGGCCAGTTCATCAGCCGCCGCATCGCCCGCATCGTGCCGCTCTATTGGCTGGCGACCGGGATTTTCGCCGCGGCCGCGTTGCGCGGGGCGGCAGCTGGCAAGCAGCTTGCGCCCTCGCTCGGCGAAATCCTGTCATCCTTCGCTTTCCTGCCTTTTCCGCGCGGGATCGACGGCGCCCCGCGCCCGGTCCATTCGCTCGGCTGGACGCTCGAATACGAGATGTTCTTCTACCTCGTCTTCGCCTGCTTCCTCTGGCTGCCGCGCACGCGCGCCGTCGCCGGCGTTGCGGCCTTCCTCGGCGCTCTCGTGCTCGCCCATGTCCTCTTCCAGCCCCAAAATATCGCGCTCGCCTACTGGAGCGACCCGATCGTTCTGGAGTTCGCGCTCGGCATGGGCATCGCGCTCGCCCATCGCGCCGGCGTCAGGCTGTCGAACATCGCCGCACTCGGCGTCGCGCTGCCGGCGCTCGCGCTGCTCGCCTCCGATCCCATGCATTCGGCGAGCGAGGGCTTCGACGCGCTCGACCCCTCAGGCTTCCTGCGCCTGTTCTCGTGGGGGGCGCCCATGGCCGTGATCTTCGCCGCCATCGTGCTGCGTGCGAAGACGCCCGCGCCCTCGCCGCTCCTGCGCGCGGCGGCCGTCGTCGGCGACGCCTCCTACGCGCTCTACCTGTTCCATCCGCTCGCGCTGATCGCGCTGCGCAAGGTCTGGTTGGCCGGCCATCTCGAGCGATTCGGCTTCTGGCCGCTCGTCATCGCCTCCACGCTCGCATCCATCGCCCTGTCGCTCGTGATCTACCGCTGGATCGAGAAGCCGTTGACGGCGCGCGCGCAATCCTGGCTGGTGAAACGCCCGACGCCCGCCGCCGAGGCTGGCCTTGGCAGCGCCGCGCCTTAAATTGTCGGCGTGATCAGAAGGACGAAACGATGATCGTCACCGTATTCCGCTCGCGCCTGAAGCCCGACGTCCGGGATGACTACGACCCGATGGCCGCGCGCATGAGCGAACTTGCCCGCGCCATGCCGGGCTATATCTCGCACAAGGTCTTCACCGCCGACGACGGCGAGCGCGTTACCATCGTCGAATTCGAGGACATGGAAAGCCATCGCGGCTGGGGCCAGCATCCCGAACATCGCGCCGCGCAGATCCACGGCCGCCGCGCCTTCTATTCGGAATACAAGCTGCAGGTCTGCGAAGTCGTGCGCGAGTCGAAGAAGGCGCCGGAGTGAGTCACAGGAACGGATTGACGACCGTCGTTGAACCGATGGTCATGCCGTGCGCCATGTCTTCGGAATAGAGCGTCTCGCAGCCGAGCGCCTGCGCCGCTGCTACGATGGCGGCGTCCCAATAGGAGAGGCGGTATCGAGCCTTTATGCCCAGTGCGGCATGGAACAGCTCGAGTGACATCGATTGGACCGGAAAGCGCGACCACACTTCGATGAAATCAAGCGCGCGCTCATGCGACATCGCATCGGGCCGCGCCGGCCGAAGCGCCTGGACATAAAATTCCTGAAGCACCTGCACGGAGAGCGCGCAATCGAGCCGTTCCAGAAGCCCCTGCGCGATGGACGTTTTGGTCGGCGCAGACTGTCCGTTGCCGACCGCGTACAGCAGAATATTCGTATCCAGAAACCGCAGCGTCATCGTCTGCGTTCGTAGAGTTCGTCCCGGGTCAATCGATCGGTCGGGTCAAACGAGGGAGATTGCTTGCGCAACTCCAGTTCTCTGCGCGCCAACCGATCGAACTCGCTTTCTGCTGAAGCAAGATCGGCGAGAAACTTCCTGACCAGAGCCGAAACCGACGTCTCCCGCTCAGCCGCCTTAATACGCGCCTTCCGGTAGGTCTCGTCATCCACAGAAACTGTGATATTTTTCATATCCTCACAGTATCACAGCCTGCAGAGCGCATCAATTCGGCTTCGGCCCGCGCTTCACTTCCACCTTGATCGTGCCGTCGCCGCCGGGCCCGATGTTGATCCGGTCTTGCGGCCCGAGTTCGCCGAGCTGGGCGTCGCCATCCGGCAGCACCAGCGTCGCGGCCCTGTTGACGAACACAATGACGCCGCGAGCGCGCGACAGGCCCACGGCCGCCCACACTTTCAGCTGCTGGTAGTACGGTTCGCGTTTCCACGCGTCCGGCGTGCCGGGATCGACCTGGAATTGCAGGAAACCCGAAGTCGGATCGATCGTGAAGACGAATTTGGAAACCTCGGGTTTCCAGTCGTCGCCGAGCCAGTCCATCATGATCCAGTTGCAATTGAAGGCCCGGCACTGGTCCGGGCGCGTCTCCCAGACCTTGCAGCCCTTGCCCGTCTCGCAATGCCCGCACCACACGCCCATGGGCTTTGAAAGCGCGGGAATGTCATAGACCTTGCAGCACAGGGTGCAGGTCCCGCACTGGCGCTTGAAGGTCTGCGTCGCCTGCGGCGCCCCCTGCCCCGACATCTGCCCCGTCATTGCAAACTCCCTAGCCCCGGTCGCGCAGCAGGCGGCCCTTTTCGCGCGCCCAGTCGCGCTTCTTCTCGGTTTCGCGCTTGTCGTGCAACTGCTTGCCGCGCGCAATCGCAATCTCGATCTTGGCGCGACCGCGATCGTTGAAATAGACGCGCAGCGGCACCAGCGTCATGCCTTCGCGCTGAACGGCCTGCGACAGTTTCGCGATCTCGCGCTGCTTCAGGAGCAGTTTGCGCGGCCGTTTCGGCTCGTGATTGAAACGGTTACCGCCGCCATATTCCGGGATGGTGGCGTTGATCAGCCACATCTCGCCTTGGCGGTCGACGCTGGCGTAGCTCTCGGCGATCGTCGCCTTGCCCGTGCGCAGCGCCTTGACCTCGGTGCCCGTCAGCACGAGACCCGCCTCGATCTTGTCGCCGATCTCGTAATGGTAGCGCGCCTTGCGATTGTCCGAGGCGACCTTGAAATTGGACTTGGGTTTTTCGGCCATCAGGCTCCGCGCGGACAGCGGGCGGCGCTAGGCGCCATCCGCAATCCGCTCCTTCACGCGTTCAGCACGCCAGCATGCACCATCGCAGCGCGAATGGCCTTTTTCGTGGCCTCTGTCGAAGGCACGAGCGGCAGCCGCACTTCCTCGCCGACGCGGCCCAGGAACGACAGACCCGTCTTCGCGCCGGTCACGCCCGCTTCCAGGAAGGTCGCCGCATGCAGGGGCACGAGCCGGTCCTGGATCTTCAGCGCTTCGTCATACTTGCCGGCGAAACAGGCTTCCATCAGTTCCGCAGTGGGCTTCGGCGCGACATTCGCCACCACCGAAATGCACCCGTGCGCACCGGCCGCCATGCAGGACAGCGCCGTGATGTCGTCGCCCGACATCTGGATGAACTCCGGCCCCATCGCCTGCCGCTGCATGGAGATGCGGCCGATATTGCCGGTGGCGTCCTTCACGCCCACGACATTCTTGAGCTCATAGCAGCGCTTCATCGTATCGACGCTCATGTCGATCACCGAGCGCGGTGGAATATTATAGATCACGATCGGAATGCCGATCGCCGCGTCGATCGCCTTGAAGTGCTGGTACAGCCCTTCCTGGTTCGGCTTGTTGTAATAGGGCGTGACGACCAGAACGCCGTCAGCGCCGGCCCTTTCCGCGTGTCTGGCGAGTTCGACCGCCTCGCGGGTGTTGTTGGAGCCCGCGCCCGCGATCACGGGCACGCGACCGCGCGCCTCGGCGATGCAGATTTCGACGACCTTGCGATGCTCGTCATGCGACAAAGTGGGGCTTTCGCCGGTCGTACCGACGGGCACCAGCCCGTGCTGGCCGCTCTCGATCTGCCAGTCGATCAGCTTGCGATAGGCGTCCTCGTCGACCGCGCCGTCCTTGAACGGCGTCACCAGCGCCGGCATCGATCCCCTGAAATTAGCTCTGGCGCCCATTGTCGCGTCCTAAATCCTCGGCGGCGCTGCCCAATCCACGCCGCAATCGCCCGGTCTTGTGCGGGCCACAGACATAGCCTCTGGCGCGCGCGCCGAAAAGGGGCGCCGCCCAAGGCGTCAAAGGCGGCAAAGGCCGGCAAGTCGCGCAACCAGCCGGGCCGGAACGGCGGCATATGGTTATCGCTTCGTTAATCAACGCGCGGCAGGGTGAAACGGAAGTGTCAGGAGCGCCCGTCGGGTGACCACGGAAACCGGGACAAAGACTGGGGCGTCGCGCGCCTGGAAGCGCCGGACGGTCGCAGCGACAGTCGTCGCGGCGGGCTGCCTCGCGCCGGTCACGCTCGGCCACATCCAGCTCGTCCAGCATGGCGCCGTCCTCAAGCCGCCACTCGACGCGCCAGCACCGACGCCAGCCGAAAACGCCTTCATCTTCGATCCGCAGGACGAGAAGCACGCCCGCTTCGGCAGGGACGAGCGCCCGCAGCCGCTCGACGCGACAGCCGCGATCGAGACGGCGGCGCCCAAGGGCGACCCGAGAGGCGACCGCCGCACCCCGCTCGATCCGCCGCTCGTCAGCGCCTATGCCCGCGCCTCGGACCCCGCCTATCCCAATGGCGTGGTCGATCCCGCCGACGGCCTCGGCGTCAATCTGACCGGCCTGCGCGAAGGTCTCGAAGCCTATCGCCGCGGCGATCTCGCCAAGGGCGATGCAGC
>Ga0209023_10003320_pt1 | contig 19317 bp, 18 predicted proteins | sample LakOneMetagenome_FD_187468 | JGI IMG/M metagenome (GOLD analysis project Ga0209023, IMG submission 187468) | Freshwater and sediment microbial communities from Lake Erie, Canada (SPAdes) (version 2) | ecosystem: Environmental > Aquatic > Freshwater > Lentic | place: Lake Erie, Canada...
ACAAACGATCACATTTCGTATGTTATCGACCTTATTGAATTGTGCATAGAATGAGTGCTCATCTCCATCCCTGGTCGCCAGGTCTTTGTCAAGCAATGCAACCAGGCCCCTAAAATCTGGATTGTCTGAATCCGTACGTTTAAAAGTCGTCATAAATATTCTTCTTATAAAAAACTGCTACTGAATACAATTTTATTATTAAAAAATTGTCCCTTTAAAGTAACGATTTTTATAATCCATTAAAAAAAATAATTTACAGGCAATTAAAAATACAGCCGGTTTTTAAGTTAATGAAACATGCTTTTCTTTATTCATCCTGTTATGTGATTTTCTATAAAATATTTCCACGATCAGGGGAAAAACAAGTAATGTTAGTATAGTTGAACTTATTAATCCTCCAATAACAACAATGGCTAAAGGCTTTTGTGTTTCACTTCCGATGCCGGTAGACAGGGCCGCCGGCATTAACCCGATGGCAGCCATTAATGCTGTCATGATTACGGGCCTTATCCTTGACTGCACTCCATTTTGTACAGCCTGTATCAGCGGTACTTTTTTATGAAGGTTCTGCTTAAATTCTGATATAAGAATTACTCCGTTCTGTATGCAAATACCAAATAACGCAATGAACCCGATGCCCGCCGATATGCTGAAAACAGTTCCTGTAATATGTAGTGCCAGTATCCCACCCATTATGGCAAACGGAACATTTAAGAGAACCAGCCCTGCATCAACAGCATTGCCAAAACTGATGAAAAGCAGGATAAATATCATTACCAATACCACCGGTACAACCTGTGATAATTTCGCCTGCGCCCTTACCTGGTTCTCGAATTCTCCTGCCCATTCTATATTATATCCCTTGCCTAATTTTACCAGGCTGTTCACTTTTTGCCGGGCTTCTGCTATTGTACTGCCCATATCCCTTTCCCTGATAGAGAATTTGATGGCTATGAACCTTGTGTTCTTATCGCGGTAAATAAATGCAGGGCCAGTGATCGTCTTTATTTCAGCAATTTCTTTTAGGGGAATTTTAGAACCATGCATTGTAGGTACAAGTAATTCGCTGATGGAATGTTCATCATTGCGGTATTGTTCGGGATAACGAATGCGTATAGCAAACTTCCGTTCCTGCTGATAAAATACAGAAGCCGATTTGCCGCCGATAGCCATTTCTATTACTGAATTTGCATCGGCAGTTGTAACGCCATACATCGCCATTTTGGGCTCATCAAACACAATACTTAGTTCCGGCTGCCCGATATTCCTCATGATGCCTAAGTCTTTTATTCCTCTAACGGTGCCGAGTATATTATAAACACTATCTGCCAGGTTATCCAGTTTGCCCAGGTCATTGCCAAATATTTTCACGGCAAGGTCTGCATTAATACCTGCCACTGCTTCTGCAACATTATCAATGATCGGCTGGGAATAATTATACACAACGCCAGGATATTGTTTCAGTTTAGCATCCATTTCATCAATCAGTTCATCTTTGGTAATATGCCGTTTCCACTCTTTTTGAGGTTTTAAATTTACCTGGCATTGAATATAATAGAATCCCGACGGGTCTGTGCCGTCATTGCTTCTTCCTGTTTGAGAAAGTACACCGTTCACTTCCGGGAATGAAGTAAGTATCTTTCTGAACTGGCCTACAAAATTTACAGTTTGTGTAAGCGAACTGCTCATGGGTAATTTGGCTTCTACCCACAACGCACCTTCATTTAATTCCGGCAAAAATTCGCTTCCAAGAAATTTAAAAGAAAAAAAACTCAAACCTAAAATAGAAAATGCAATAATGAGGGTTGACTTTTTATGCGCCATGGTAAAATTGAACCCTCCTGTAATTATCCTGTTAAAGAAATTCACAACCGGGTTATTTCTTTCCCTGGTATCTTTTTTTAACAGGATACTTGTTAATACCGGAACAAGGGTTAATGTAAATATCAATGCACCTAACAATGCAAAACTCAATGTCCACGCAAGAGGGGAGAACATTTTTCCTTCAACTTTCTCAAAAGCAAAAATCGGGATAAGGCTGGTTATGATAATGATCTTGGCAAAGAAGATCGCTTTGGCAAGGCCGCTTCCGGTTTTACGGATAATGCTGAGCTTCGCCATCTTATTGTATTTCTCCATACCAACTTCGTGTGCTTTGTGGGCCAATACAACAAATAAGCCTTCTACCATTACAACGGCCCCGTCTATGATGATCCCAAAATCAATAGCGCCCATTGATAACAGGTTTGCTGTCATGCCCTTCAGCTTAAGGCAGATAAAAGCAAATAAAAGTGCTAACGGGATGATGATGGAAACAATAACGGTTGTTCTCCAGTCGAACATGAAAATAAAAACGATCAGGGTTACCAGCAGGATTCCTTCTATAAGATTATGGCTGATGGTTTCTGTACAAAAATCCATCAGGTTGTCACGATCATAGAAAGTGACCATCTTTACATCTGCCGGAAGTATCTTTTCATTTAATTCTTTTATTTTATCTTTTACTTTGGCAAGTACTTCCCGTGGATTTTCTCCTTTGCGCATCACCACAATGCCTTCCACAACATCATCATCATTGTTTAATCCTGCTTGTCCAACTCGTGGAAAATGGCTGGGTGAAACTGTAGCCAGGTTTTTTACGAGTATGGGTGTACCATTGATATTATCAACAATGATATTTTCAATATCGTGGATATTATCAAGCAACCCGATTCCACGTACCACATATGCCTGGCCGTTCTTTTCAATCACATCCCCGCCTACATTGATATTGCTTTTTGATACTGCTGTATAAACTTCCAATGGTGTGATATCATATTTGGCAAGCATTACCGGGTCAACTGTTATTTCATAAGTTCTTTCTGCACCACCAAAAACTGTAAGGTCTGCCACACCCGGGATGCTGCGCAATTGCCGGTCAATTACCCAGTTTTGTATAGTGTTCAATTCGATAGAATTGCGGTTCTTCGATTGTAAAGTGTAACGGAATATTTCGCCCGTGGGCCCATATGGAGGCTGTACTTCCGGTTCAACACCTTCGGGAAGGCTTACGCCCTGCAAAAGGTTATTTACCTGTTGGCGTGCAAAAAAGTCTTCCACATCATCGTCAAAAATTATTTTTGTTACTGAAAGGCCAAACATGGAAATTGAACGAAGGGTGGATTTTTTTTGTACCGAATTCATGGCGATCTCGATCGGTGTTGTTACAAAGCGCTCCACTTCTTCCGCACTTCGGCCATTCCATTGCGTTACTATGATGATCTGGGTATTCGTAACATCCGGAAAAGCTTCCAATGGCGTTTTTATATAACTCCATATGCCGCCAACTATGATAAGTATGGTCATGAAAAAGATAAAGAACCTGTTCTTGAGTGAAAAAGTTACAATACCTGATATAAATTTGTTCATAAAGATTTGTTTTAAAGGAACTGGAAATTTTAATCATTCAAAGCATCGTACACAAGCAACTGGTATTTGCTTATTATTCTTTCCCCGGGCTGGAGACCGCTTTTGATGTAAGCAGCATTGCCGATCGTTTCCTGCACATCAATTTCCCGTGTTTCTATATCACACTTGTCTTTATAAACCATTACAAAATTTTTATTCTTATCAAAAATGATCGCCTGGGCTGGTATCACGGGCATTTGCGTGTCTCCATCTGAATATTTTATATTGATCCTGGCAAACATTTCAGGTTTTAATAAATTGTCTTTGTTGGGAATTTTGATCCGCACTTTCATTACCCTGCTTTGGGGATCGAGTATGGAAAATATCCTGTCAACTTTTCCTGTAAACACCTTATCATCGTATGCGATCACTTTGATATCAGCATCATATCCTGTTTTTATTTTTGCAATATCAGTTTCAAAAACATTGGCCATTACCCATACTTCTTCCAGGTTCGCAATAATGAAGAATGGCTGTGAACCGTCAACTTTGAATTGCATATTGTCTGTCACATTTTTTTCAATAATGTATCCCGACATTGGGGCAATGATATTTTGAACGGCATCTGCTTTTGACCCATAAATACTATTCGTCTGCTGCATTCTTTTGAGGTCTGCCTTTGCTTTTTCAAGATCGGTTTCAGCAGCTGTTACATCTTTTTCCGTTGCAAGGCCTGAAGCAAACATCGCTTTTGTTGAGGAAAGGTTCTTTTCAGCTATTTTAACTGAAGAACCCGCTGTTGAGAGCTGGCCCTGGTAATCCGCAATCTCACTGCTATGTATAACTGCCAATACCTGGCCCTTTGTTACATAGTCGCCAAGCTGAACCTTCATTTCAGTGACAACACCTCCAACTACCGGGAATACTTTTACCCATTTGTCTTCATCAGCTTCAATTTTGCCTGATAAAGGAATTATATTTTTTACCGATTCATTCTTTACCGTATCAATGGTTGCTATTTTCTGTAGTGTATCGGTGAGACAAAATTTAGTAGCAGTATTTGTTTCTGTTGTTTTTTTGTTACAACTAACTGCCAGTATTACTGATGCGATTGTCAATGCACAAATATTTATTTTTTTCATAGTGTGATAATTAGTTTTTAAATAGATCTTTTCCAACGGCAAATTGCAGCGATTCTATCGCCTGCATTCTGTCATTCTTCAGTTGATTGAGTTGAAGAATATTATTCTTATATGATTCATAGAAATCAGTGAACTCGATGAGGCTGATGTTTTTCTTTTGAAAATTATCTGTAACCCCTTCAAGCAGTTTTTCAAACTGTGCTTCAAATGTTGGATCAATTGACCGGAGCATCTTATCAGTGTTCAATAGTTTCGCCCAGGCTGCCTGCACATCATTTTCAACTGATTGTTTTTGCTGATCTGCCAGAACCTTGCTTTGTTCAATTTCAAATCTTGCGGCTTTGATATTGCCCTGATTGCGTTTAAAGAATGGCAGGTCCATAGCTACAGTAATAAAACTGGCATTGTTCACAAAACTTCCACGCTTGTCAAACTCTGCTCCAAGAGTAAGGTCGGGCTTTGCCAATGCTTTCTGCAGGGTATAATTCTGCTGGCTGTATATTATATTGTTGTTTGCCATTACCAGGTCGGAGCGGTTTGCATATGCTGTGTCAATGAGGTTTTGCAGGCTGAATTTCTCTATGGGAAAGGACGGGTTAGTGAGATTGCTTTCTGCTATAAAATATGTTTTGTTGGCCTGTAGCAGGATTTCAAAAGATGCCTGCTGATCATTTAATTGATTTTGCAGTGATACCTGTTCCGCTTTAAGGGAATATAAAAGTGATTTGATCCGCAACGCATCTTTTAGTGTTACGATTCCTTTTGTAAGCAATGATTCATATGCGCTATTTAGCTTTTCCAAAGAACTGATCTGTTTATCATACGCACTGACTGAATTTTGCAAATAGAGTAATGAATAGAAACTGCTTCTTAATGCATATCGTAAAGTTCTTAGCAGCTCAGAAAATTTATTGTCACTGAGTATTGCAGCTGTTTCAGCCAGTTTAACTTCTTTGTTTCGTTTGCCTGCAAGGCGGATAACCTGTTGCAGCGCAATATCGTATTGCCCGTTTTTGTTGCTTACATTGAATATTTTCTTTTGATCAGGGTCATACAAACTGCCAGAAACAGATATTGCAGGATTGTCAAATAGTTTAGCCTGGATAATGGCCGCTTTTGCGATATCTATATTATACCTTTCGGCAAGTAATGAAAGGTTCTTTTGCAGGAATTGTTTTTCTGCTTCGGGCAGGGTAATATGCAAAGTGTCCTGTGCTAATACTGGAATGATGTTGTACAGCACTATTACCCCGGTAAAGCATAGATGCTTTAGGGATTTATATTTCATTAAATAAATAATTTACTTATAAAAAACCGTTTACCATAGCATAATTGTGCTATGATCCTCTTAGAATAGCAGTAGAAAAAATACTTATGAAATTGAATTTGGGGGAGGGGTTGGTATATCGAGACTTGGAGAACCGAATAACGGTATCTTATATTCGGAAAAGGTTTGTTTTTTTATTTCTGATGGGTTGTCTGTTCTGAGTATCACTATGTGTTGCTGATAGCAATACTCTGTATTCTTTACCAGGTGAAGGTTTTGGCCGCTATTGTCATCTTCATCGTCAGCAGTTTTATCAAAGCCAAGTGCCACACGTATGTATTCAACAACGCTGTTCACATCGTCTTCTTTTTGCCCGTTCTTATCATATACATCATCTTCTGCCACCTGTGGCAGGAACATAGATGTGTTCATGTGGGAGAGTAATAATATGAAGGCCAGGAACTTCTTCATCGCATGCAAAGATAAACACAAACTAAAGCATATTAGTATAGGGTGCCATGTAAAACAATTGTTAATGCAGCTTCATACGTTTACAATGCTATCAACAGAATATTTATTTATCATTGATTGCCCGGAAAAAGGAGGGACAAGGTTTGATTATTTACCGGGATATTTGTTCTTATAATATTTAATAGAATTTTTTACCATCTTTATCAATATGCCGGTATCTATGTCCTCAAGTTTCTGAATGTAAATGCAGGCTTTAGCTGTCTTATGTTTTCCAAATTTGGACAGCAATTCTTCTCTCTTCTCAAAATTTGATGAAAGGTACAATGTAATAGCATTTGACCTTGATGCCATTCCTGCGAGGGGGGCTGTTCCTTCACGACCGCTTTCATATTTATAGCTATATGATCCAAATCCTACAATGGCTGTTCCCCACATTTTTGGTTCAAACCCGGTATTTTCGCTTACCAGGTTAATCAATGCTGAAAAATCTTCACGCCTTTTTTTATCTTTTATTGCTGATAAAAATTTCGCCACACTATTTTCCGTTTCAACTGTTTTATTTTTTGCCATAAGATTTTTTTTGATCCTTTAATCATACAATTAGTAAATACATACGATGTCTTTGATACTATTAAAGGAACGAATATTTTTTAAAATTTCAAAGCTTTACTCGTGCTGCATCCAGGTATTTGGATAGAAGCATGATCGCTGAAATTAATTTCAGATGTGATTTACTACAATATTTTATTGCAGGATATTTTTTGTATAAATTTTATTAACTTAGAAACCATAATCTAATTGGGTCTTTAATCTAAAAATGGTTGCAATGTCTCAAACTCTTTCCATCAATGCTACTGTTATTCAGCAGTGGCTGGATCAAAAACTAGATGCACAGGCCATTCAGAATAATTTATCAACCCTTGGATGGGATGATGAAACGATCGTTTCACATTTAAGGGAGTTTAAAAGAATGAAATATGCAAAAAGACGTACTACTGGTTTTGTATATTTAGCTTTGGGGGCTTTCCTGGGTTTTATAAGTTGTGTGCTAACACTGATAAATCCAATCCCTGCCTTATACAATTTGATATTATTTGGCCTGACTTCTCTGGCAATACTTATAATTTGTCTTGGTCTTTACTATGTGCTGGAATAAATACTTTTATTTTCTGTAATAAAGATGTGAATAGCCATCAGCAATCTGGTAATCATATAACCTGCAGCTATCATTATTGAAATATACCACACTCTGACTTTTTTGAATCCTTAAACGGCTCACTTCAATGTTCTGATCAAATTGAAGAACAAGTAAACTGTCGGGGGAAAGTAAACTGGAATAGTTGCCGGAATATTTTACTACGTTATTTAACGATACAAGATAACTGGAGTCATTATTCAGTTTTAATGTTATCGTGGAATCGGCACCTGGCATCTCTATTCCTCCCCATCCGCTCTCTGATTTGATCCATCTCCATTCACCGGATATTGTTTTAGGAGTATCAGAAACTGTAACGTTATTTTTAGAACAGGAATATGATAATATAGTGGAAAATAAAAGATTTGTTATTGCAAGCTTCCTGATTGTTTTAATTTTCATAACAAACAATTATTTATTGTATAAAGTTACTATTAAAACCTGAATTTTATGGCGCTTTAAAGTGTGACTGGATGACAAGAAAGACAACTTGCCTTATGAATCGACACCGCATCACTATTACTTATGGTGGTTCAATGACCGCATAAACCTGTTATTCATTTATTCCTCAAAATATTTTAATAAACCTTCTTAATTCTTCATCCCTTTCTTTCAACCAAAAAACTGTCATCACTGCTTTTTGCGGAAGTTTTTTTAATTCAATCAATTTAATATTCATGTTTGTGCCACGAACAGAAGAGATCGGTTCAATTGAAATGCCCAGGCCTGCTTCCACTAGCCTTAGCACGCCTGTTGAATGTGCCGACTCATGAGCCACTGTTGGTTTAAAACCATATCCCTGGCATATCTGCAAGATCGCTTCAACATAACCGGTGCCTGTGGAAAGCTGCGGTAAAATGAATGTCTCATTTTTTAATACTGAGAGATCCGTCAATCTCTTTTTTGATAACGGGTGCTTAGCGGGCAATATCAACACAAAGTTTTCTTTATATAAAATTTTTGAATTCATTTCAGGTGGTAACATGATATTGGGAGCAATGCCAATATCCGTTTTTCTTGCCAGCATCATTTCAATTTGTTGAAAATTGGATGCTTCCTGCACAATGGTTTTAAGTTGTGGCCATTTTATTTTTAGCTTAACGAGGAAAGATGGCAGTACTGAGTTCATGGCTGAACTTGCATGCGTTACTTTTATTTCCCCCGCTTCACCATTATGCAATTGGGCTGTCCGTAAAATGGTTTTATCCAGGTCATGTAAAATCCTGCTCACTTCTTTTTGAAAAAATTTGCCGGATTCAGTCAGCGTAACAGTCCGGTTGCTCCTGTTAAACAGCAAAGCACCCAATTCATTTTCCAGTAACTGTACCTGTCTGCTCAATGCCGGCTGAACAATATTGATCTGCTCTGCTGCTTTTCTGTAATTAAGTGTATCACATAATACCAGGAAGTTTTTTATTTGCTGAATATCCATTGCGATCAAAATATGTTATCAATCAATCAAAATTAAGTATTTTATTGTATCACAAAAACCACCTTGCTTTGCTGCAGGAGAAACTAAATTATCTTTGGCGATGAGTTTAACCAGATCAAACCGGCCAGCGCTGATACTTGTCGACATTCAAAAGGGATTTGACGATATTCAGTACTGGGGAGGGCAGCGCAATAATCCTGATGCGGAATTAAGGGCCAGTGAACTGCTGAATATGTGGAGGGAATATGGCCTTCCTGTTTTTCATATACAGCATTGTTCAAGCAATCCGGCATCTTTACTTAACGAATCAAATCCCGGAAATGCATTCAAGGAATTAACAGCCCCTATACAAGGAGAAGTGATCATCAGGAAGAATGTAAACAGTGCCTTTATTGGAACTGAGCTGCAAGCCCGGCTTGATCGTGAAAAAATCACCACACTTGTGATCGTTGGCCTGACAACTGATCATTGTATTTCCACCACTGTAAGAATGGCTGGTAATTTAGGGTATGAAACATTTCTTGTAGCCGATGCCACAGCCACATTCAATAAAAGGGGAATGGATGGGAAAAATTATCCTGCCGAACTTATTCACGAAACAGCACTGGCAAGTTTAAACGAAGAATTTGCAACAATTGTATATACAGATTTTGTAAAGCAACAAATGTGACCTCCTTAATAAATACTTATGAATGAAGTGAAACAAAAAATGGCATTAGCCGAACAAAAAGCAAAAGAATTATTTGCGGTTGTTGATGACCGTGGTTTGATCATTGCCGGTAAATATGAATCGCAACTGGTTGCAGAAATAGCGCAAATTGCCCAAGGGGATTTCGAAATAGAAAAGTACTGGCATAAAAAAATTGTAAGGGCCGGTATTAATACACTTCAGCCTTTTAATGGGAACCCACCTGACCAGGTAATTCAACATGATGATATAGTAGTATTGGATTTTGGTCCTGTTTTCAAGGGCTTTGAGGCAGACCTGGGAAGAACATATATTATTGGAAACGATCCTTTAAAACTGAAATTAAAAGAAGATGTGGAAGCTGCATGGTACGAGGCGAGGGACTGGTATTTTAAACAAAGCAGCCTTACAGGTGCGACATTCTTTAATTATATAACCGGCCTTGCAAAACAATACGGCTATGAATTTGGAAATGAAATAGCAGGCCACATTGTAGGGCCGTTCCCGCATGAACAACCCGATGATCCCAATGACCTGTGTTTAGATATTCATCCCGACAATCATGCGAGTATATTGCTTCCGGATAAACAGGGCAATAGCAGGAACTGGATATTGGAGATCCAATTTGTTGACAGGAAAAATAATATGGGTGGTTTCTTTGAGCAACTATTGAATTAAGAATACCCATTATGATAAATCAGAAAAATACTTTCTAAATTTTTTTAGTTGAGAATTATTAATGGATGCTGATCGCCTGCTATGCATTTTCTAAAGCAGCAATGTCTAACTTTTTCATTTTGAACATTGCCTGCATCGCTCTTTGTCCATTTCCAGGATTGCCCAATAGTTTACCAATATTTGAAGGAACAACTTGCCATGAAACTCCATATTTATCTTTGCACCATCCACACATACTTTCCTTTCCGCCATCTGTTACGAATTTATTCCAGTAGTAATCTATTTCTGACTGGGATCCGCAATTGACCACAAAAGATACGCCTTCTGAAAAAGTGAAATTATGTTCACTGGGGCCATCCATTGCAACTAATGGATATTGACCCAGGTTGAATTCAGCATAGGAAATTTTTCCGGCAAACGGTGTTTCATCCGGGTAATAATTTTTTACTCCAACAGCAGAATGCTGAAAAATATCCGTGTAAAAATTCATGGCTTCTTCCGCCTTGCCTAACTGGTCACCTGTGAATAATAACGAAGGCATCATATTATCTTTATCGCCTTTCATTACCTGCCAGGTGAAACCAAATTTATCCTGGAGCCAGCCGTATTGCTCACTCCATGGGTATTTGTTCAATTCCATCAGTATAGTAGCTCCTTCGGATAATTCATTCCATATCCGGGAGCATTCGTCAATTGAGGTACAATGAACGAACATTGAAATAGAAGGATTGATCTTATACATCGGCCCTCCGTTTAAGCCCATTATTTTTTTGCCGTTTATTTCAAATAATACCACCATTGCGGTATCAGATATGATTGAGGAGTTTTTGAAAATCTTACAATAAAATTCTGCGGCTGCTTTTGCTTTCCCGTCAAACCATAAGCATGGATAGATTTCGTTTGTCATAATTTGCGTTTTAAAATATATTGAATAGCTGAAACTACTTCTTTTTTATTTCATCACAGGTAATTTCGTTTTATCTTTTTGCTGAATATATGCAATTCAGAAGTGATAAAGATCAATACACACTTTATCGTGTTCAGGGAGTATCGCCTGCATTTTTTATTTCTTTCAACCGGATGAAACCACCACTTAAATGATCAATTCTCATTTCAAATACAGCATCTGAACTTGATGCAAGAAGGCCGCCGATCAGGCCAAAGAAAATACTGGCAACCACTACATCACCCGAATTTGCTGTGGTTTTTGCCCTTCCGGTAAAATGAAAATCCCCATCGATTTTGTTGAGCCGGTAGTATCCAAATTCTGTTGATATGTAAGGCACGCCTTTGTAAACAATTGCATAAATATCTTTTTTATTGACCGGTTCGGACCTTGCACTATCAATTACCATTTTTACATTGGATATCTTTTCTTTTTTTATTGTAGCGGTAATTTGGTTGTCGGGTAGTTGGTTTGAAAATGACGTAAATGTTTTGTACAAACCCTCAGTATATGATGATGCGTTATAAACAGGAATTTTTATTTTTTCAAGGCTATCCATTTTAATGATATCATTGAAGCTGTAAAAGCCCGGATCAACCGATGCCTTCTGAAGATTATTGCCGATGAAACCTGATAATGCCTGGCTGCTTCTTCTTAATAACGGGATTGTTACGTCTCCAGCTTTTACGAGCACAACTGAATCTATTCTGTCTAATAACTGGTATTTATCATTATTTTTTGAAAAAAGTTCAGCCCTGATATAGCAATAACCTTTTTCACTGAAACTGGAAGTTACTTCTGCAAAATTAAATTGGCGTAAATGAAGCAGCAGTTCACCATCACTGGCTGAACTATCTGTCAAAGCATTTAATATATTACTTAGCTGAATACTGAAAGATGGTTTAGGGATCTGTTTGGTTTTTTCATTAAAGATCCCTCGTTGGATTATTCCTACTGAAAGCGTGTCTTGTCTTGAGTCAATAAGTTTAATTGTCTTATAAAGGCTACCGGTGATCTTTTGATCGGGCAAAGTAAAATCAAAGTTCTGTGTACGTATTTGCGAAAATGCATTTTGGGAAAACAGAAAAAGGATTGGGATCGATGGTATAAATTTTTTCATTGTATTTCAATTTACATCAAATTTTAACTTTTCATGATTCAGAACAGGTATATACTTCAGGCCGGAATTTGATGCTGATTAAAGAAACGGAAATTTCTTATAAGAGCAAAGCGATTCATAAAGTTATTAAACGAAAAAAAATAATCGAGTAGCGGCTAATGTTGATATATTATTTTTCACATATACCGGAAAAACCGGCTGTTGGCGCCAGTTGTTATTTATTACTTTCTAAATCTTTTAACCTGTTTTTAGCTTCTTCATACCCGGGGTTGATAACAAGCACTTTTTTATACCATGTGACCGCATCTTCTTTCCTGCCAAGTTTTTCATAAGTTTTTGCAAGATCGAATAAGGCAAGGTCCCTTTGAGGAAATTCAATGGCATTGTTTTCAAAAATAATTCTTGCGTCCTCATATCTTTTCAGATCGTATAACTGGTTGCCAAGCTGGTCCATAGCAAGCCAGTCAATATAATAATGCGCTGAATCTTTTTTCATTTTGTTGTATTCTGCTATCGCTTTTCCTCCATCCGCAGTTGCCAGCATAGTTTCCAATACTTTGTGCACAGGCTGTTTCAACGTAACGGGTTTATCATACAAAATTTTCATGATGTTGCTGGCTATTCCAAAAAAATGAGTAGGGGCGCTGTTGCACAAAAAAACGATCAAGCTGTTTGTAGATGGTATCCGAACTAAAAATGATAAAAAGCCTTCGGTAGTGCCTAAATGATAATTTGTAAAAACACTGTCAGTTGCAGTGTATTTAAAATTCTGATTAAACCAGCCAAAACCATATCGCCATGGCCTGATCCCGGGAGTGAACATTTCATCTGTCAGGTTTTTGTTGATAAGCGTATTATTGGTGATTGCCAGGTGCAATTTAAAAATGTCTTCCACAGTGGTGTATAAATCACCTGTACCCATTGTATTTGATTGGTCACGAAAATCGCCACTCGTGTAGCCACCAAGGCTGTAATCATAACCCGATGCCCTGTGATTTACAATTTGGGTATGATAATATGAGCCTGAATTATTCATGCCCAGTTTATCAAAAATATCTTCTTTCATTAATTGCGAATATGATTTACCGGTAACTTTTTCCATGATATACCCAAGTGTAAAATAGCCCCAGCTACTATAATAATAGTTTGTGCCTGGTTCAAATACCAGTGCAGAATCCATATACAGCCTGATATACTCATCCCTGGTAAAATTTTGCCTGCTCAGTTTTGGAAAAAAATCTTTTATGATATCATAGTTGGGCATTCCTGAAGTATGACTTAGCAATTGGCGTATGGTAATCCTGCTGCCGTTCTTCTTTGAAAATTCCGGGATATAATCAGAGATAGTTTTGTCAAGATCGATCAAGCCTTTTTGAACCTGTATCAGCATCAAGATAGCAGTAATTGGTTTTGATACAGAACCAAGCATGAATTTGGTATCGGTAGTATTTGGAATATTCCACTCGTGGTTTGCCATTCCAAATGCAGCTTTGTAAATAACTTCACCTTTTTCTGCTACGAGGATACTGCCATCAAACATGTTGAACTGGTGATAGGATCTCATTAATTCCTCCAGCTTTTCTTTTTTACTTTGTGCTTCACATATTTGACCAAGTAATAAGAGAAAAAAGATAAATAATGAATGTGCTTTCATAATGAATGTATCAAAAATTATTATAAATCTGTTTTGCAATTAGCAGCAATGAAAACTGTTTTGCAGTATGGGGTCGTAGTCAATGTATGTTTGCTGCTGATCATTAAAGGAACGAAATTTTCCTTTTACAGCAAAAGCCAGTTCTTCACCGATATGTTTGGAACTAATGTAGGAGTATTACTTATAATATAGCTTGCTTTCATATTTATATTATAGAGTGCCTTCAACAGATCAATTGTCGGCAAAAAAAATCAAATAATAAAGAAAAATGTACAAGTCCGGCCTGAGAAGTAAACTCATTGAAAAGAACCGGGTATAATGACAAGGTTGTTGAGTTATCGGCTTCTACTCACAAAGTACATATCAATATCACCCTTGCCCTTAGCGCTTATTTTTCCCCGGTGTTCACAATTAAATTTATCTTTTACCAATGCATAAGTAGTGGAACTGATATTTACTTTGCCTGGTTCTCCGCTGCTTTCCATCCGGGACGCAGTATTCACAGTATCACCCCAGATATCGTAAGCAAACTTTTTTATTCCTACAATTCCGGCAACTACAGGGCCGGTATGTACACCGATCCTGATGTCTAGATATAATTTCCCTTCGGTTGTTTTCTTTAATGCGTGATCCTGCATGAATTGCTGTATATCCAATGCTGCTTTAACAACATCAGTTGCATGGGTCTTATTTGGTGTTGGTAATCCCCCGGCAGCCATATAGGAATCACCAATGGTCTTTATTTTTTCAACGCCATACTTTTGCATGATGTGGTCAAATGCCGAGAAACATTCATTGATCTCTGCAACCAGCTCCTTTGGAGTTAATTTTTCTGAAAGCTGGGTAAACCCTTTAAAATCGGTGAACAATACGGTAACCTCATCTATTGATCTTGCATCAGAACTTCCTTTTGTTTTCAATTCTTCCGCTACTTCTGACGGGAGGATGTTCAGCAGTAATTCATCGCTGCGTTTCTTTTCCCGTTTTACTTTATTACGCTGGCGAAAGATCACTGTAGAAAAAATTAATAGTCCTGCCAGGCCTAACAATGATGAATAAAGGATATTACGCTGCCTTCTTAATTCTTCCCGTCCCAAAGCATCTTTTTTCTCCTGTTCTACTTTTGCAAGTGCTTCACGCTGCTTCCGTTCCTGTTCTTTCAGGCGCTGCTCTTCTTCAGCTTTTGCAATTTTTTGGGTGTACTCATTTTCTATCTTTTGTTCTTTCAATTGCTGTTCAAAAATTAATTGCTGTTTCTCTTTTTCAGTTTTTGCGGCAGCCTGTTTTTTCTCATATTCATATTTGAGAGCCTTTAACTCTATTTCTTTTTGCAATGCCAGCTGCTTCTTTTCACTTTCCAGTTTAAGCGAATCTTCTTTTTTAGCGAATTCATAATTCATGGAAGTTTGTGTGAGTTTTTTTTCATTCTCACCATTGTAAACAGAATCATTTAGTTTTTTGAACATTACATAAGATGTATAGGCATTTTTATAATCTCCATTTAATTGTTGTATGTCGCTTAATTGTTTATAGGCATTAAATAAAGCTTCCACATCGCCTGTCTGGACAAGTATACGGATAGAACTGTCTGTATAATTTTTTGCAAGTACAAGTAAATCACTGTTATTTAATCCGGCAGTTTTTTTATAGTCATTTGTACTATCTGAAGCCAGGGTAAGATAAATTTCTCCGAGAATGGAATAATCGTATCCTAAAGCATCGGTATATTTTTTTGCCCTTGCAATATTCAATGCGGAAGATGTGTATTCAAGCGCATTTTTATAATCGGCCTGTTTCAATGCTATTGATCCCAGGTTACTCAGGTTTCTTTCAATTCCGGTATTGTCCCCCAGGTTCCTGTACATAGCCAGTGATTTTGTGACATAAGTTAGAGCATTGACATAATCCTTTTGTCGCGAATAACCATCTCCGATATTTCCTTCTATCAATGCCATTCCGGGTGCATAGTTGAAAGATTCATATATAGCAAAGGCTTTTTTATTGTATTCCACTTCTTTTGCATAATCCTTTTGGGTCATATATATATTGGCGATATTCACAAGGCTGTTTGCGATCCCGTTCTTTATGCCTACATTTTCTTTCTTTCCGGCTTCTTTACTTACATCTTCAAAGGCGTTCAATGCATTAAAAAGATATTCCAGCGCTTTGGGATAGTTAGACAAAGTCTGGTAAGTGGCACCTATGTTGGTCATGATACTGGCCATGGCTTCTTTATCACCTTTTGACCGTTCTATGTTCAATGCAGTTGCGTAATGGCCCAGGGCAGCCTGGGGATCGGATATCCGCCGGCTGATATTTCCCAGGAAAAAGCTGATACTTGAAACGGCGTCTTTGTTATGTAGCTTTTCGGAAAGTTGCAACCCTTGTTCTCCAAAAGAAATGGCCTGTTCGGGGTTAGTCTGAACATAGGCAGCAGCCAGGCTTTGCAGTAGTTTTATTTTATTCGTGTCTTCGGGCATCTTTGGCAATAGTGCCGTGAGTGAATCAATGCGTGCCTGCCTTTTACTTTTTTGTGCAAATGAGCTTGCAGGATTGAATATAATTGTCAGGATCAGAAATGGAATTAATATCTTCATTTCAATGCCGGTTTAGATTGAATAAGGGTTGTTTCCCAATCGGATATTACTCTGAAGGTCTGTTTAGCATAGGCTTTGGCAGAAGGCAGTTACATCAGCAGGAGAAACGTATTGATGATATGCAGATTAAAGATTATAATTTTTATTTGAAATTCAAAACCTTTATAAGTTGACTTCTGTAAATGCAGTATGTTTTCAGCTAATTATATAATGGAATTTGATATAACTATCTGCCCGTGACTTTAACCGGGATTTTGATAAGATATTCACAGATATTTCTGATCTTATCCGTTTGTGAGTAAGCGATGAATATCCAGCAAGGCAGGAATTGTATTAACAGAAATGATAAAGACAATTTTAAACATGTTTGTTTTAATAGCTTATTCTCTGTGTTACGCATTGTTTTAACTTAGTTTCTTTTGTTCATTACTGACTTGATTCAAAAGTTTTCTAACATACTTTTTTCCTCGTTATTTCATTTAACTGAAACGTTAGTACCTGGCTGCATACAACCTCACCGGGTTTAACCCGGTGATACAATTGTTGCTGTGTGAACCTCGGACTCATGTAAATTAATGAACGGAATTTATAATAAAAATAAAATTTAAATATGCATGCGGCCAGCCCGGAAACTGAAGAAAAACCGAAAGATTATTATGGAAGTATGACTGTACCCGGATTTGCAGTAATACTTTGCTGGCAGATTCTTTAGTGACAGAATTTTGTTTTTAACGAATCCACTTCATCGCCATACATTTTGCTAAATCCAAGTTCTGTTGCTTTAGTAATATCATCACAGGCTTTTTGGATTTCATTTTTTGCAATATATATCAATGCCCTGTTTCTATACGCATATGAATTTGCAGGATATAACTTTATTGACCGGTTAATATCAGATAATGCATTTTTGAAATCGCCGAGTTTGTATTCATTGAAAGCTTTATTGCTATAAGAGAGTGCTTCTTTGGGATCTAATAAAATAGCTTTATCAAAATAAGAAATAGCTGTTTTGTAATCTCCCATTTCCTGGTATTTAAACCCAATATTTACATAAGAGCCAATAAAAGTAGAATCAATCGTTAAGATTTTTTTTAAATATTCCAGTGTTTTATCGCCTTTGCCAACCTCGTCACAAACAGAGGCCAGGTTATTAAGTACACCAATGTTTAAAGAATCTATATGGTATGCAGAAATGAAATCGTCATAAGCACCCTGGAAATCCCGGATATTTATTTTCGATGCGCCCCTGTTAACATACAAAGTCAATTTTATTGAATCCTGTTTCTCAAAACTCAGCGCCGAAGTAAAATCCCTTATAGAAAATTCAGTTTCTTGAATTTTTTGAAGTAACAGACCTCGTTGATTGTAAGACTTGGAATCTTTCGGATATAATTTAATTGCCTGGGAATATATATCATAAGCTTCTTCATATTTTTCTGATTTTTCAAGTGTATTTCCTTTCAGAAATAAATATTCCAAATTATTAGGGTCAAGATCCAATGCATTGTTAATGTTTGAAAGTGCTTTATTATAATTTTTTTGATCATATGCATCAGAGGCTTTCTGGTAAAGATCTTCCTTAGTTTGACAGAACGATATTGAGTTACTTAGTATTATTATCGTCAAAAATAAAATTAGTTTTTTCATAATGCTGATTTAAAAATTCAATAACGGCTTGCACTAATACAGGCTGGGAATTTGTTCCAGTATTTGCCCTGTGATGAACGACTAAATATTTTGTATGGCGATCCTTCTCTTTTCTTTCAACGCTTTAAAATGCGAGGGGGTTAAACCTGTTACCTTTTTAAACTGCGATGACAAGTGAGCAACACTGCTATAATGTAGTTTATGCGCAATTTCGGAAAACGTATCTTCTCCAAAAATAATTAACTCCTTTACTCGCTCGGTTTTTAATGCAATAATGAATTGCTCTATAGATGTAGCCTCCACCTCCGAAAAGAAATTAGCTAAATAAGTATAGCTATGATTTAATTCTTTGCTTAACAATACAGAGAATTTAATATTGGGTTTTTCGTCTGACTTATAAACGTAGTTTATCATAGCTTTCCTGATCTTCTCAATCAGGATACCTTGCTTTTTTTCTAACAACTCTAAGCCCGCTTTTTTTATTTTACTATTCAGTTTCTTTTTTTCATCAGTAGAAATATCTTGCTTGATTTCTATTTCCCCTAATTCAACTTTTACCGGAGATATGTCAAGTTCTTCTAAAGCACCTTTAACAACGATTTTGCAGCTTTCACAAGCCATATTTTTTACATAGATTTTCATAAATTATTTTGTTTGCATGTTACTTGTTTAATACAGGTGTTTCCATTTAACGATAAGGTAATGACTTTTTGTCTTCCCATATTGCAAGGTATCGTTTTATAGTTTGTTTTTTGTACTATAGTTCAGACTGGCGCTCCCGCCAATTGGTTATGTATAGCGCAGTGCATTACAGCAGGTTGGAAATTCGTAGCTGTTTCGCCCGGTGCGATGGCACATGTTTCATAATCCCGAATGAAACTGTAATGTGTGATAATTACTTTATCCTTTCATTTTTTTGGAAGGGCTAGCACAGAAAATCGTTGGTATAATTCACAACCTGGTTTTATTTTTTTACGCTATCCGTTAATTATACAGAATTAATATGCCGTAAAATAGTTGTCATCCGCCGTACAATAGATTACTTGTTCTGACTACAAAAGGTTCTGTTATTTTTCCATAGCCAAAAATGCAG
>Ga0209023_10003321_pt1 | contig 19317 bp, 10 predicted proteins | sample LakOneMetagenome_FD_187468 | JGI IMG/M metagenome (GOLD analysis project Ga0209023, IMG submission 187468) | Freshwater and sediment microbial communities from Lake Erie, Canada (SPAdes) (version 2) | ecosystem: Environmental > Aquatic > Freshwater > Lentic | place: Lake Erie, Canada...
TTCACGCAGTTTTCCGATAATCTCCTCCGGCTTGTGCTTCTTGCTCGGCATTCAATCTCTCCTTCAATGTCCAAAATACAATAGTTTTTGGACCACTTTGAAGGGGGCAGATCAAGAGCGCTACCACCCGCTTGAGCAACCAACGATATGAACATGATGTCTCGCTCGTCACCCTGAAAAGCTGTGGGATCGCCCACGCGCAGGTGGTGCTGTTCGATCACCTCTGGTCCGAGTTTTTGCTCGATCAGGCCATAAATGTGAGCTGCCTGCTTTTGACCCAATAGGGTTGTTACGCCGATTGTCCGCGTTGCCATCTTTGGGTCGGATGCGATTCTCTCAATCTCTTCGACGATATATGCCGCTTCCGGAGGATTAATGTCTCCCTGTCGATATCCGTCTTCAATTCGAACGTCGATCAAGGGAGGATCAAGCCGTTCCGAAGCAGTCGGTAGCCGCAGAGGATTCAGCCTGTGATTGTAGAACTGCGCCTTGGAAAATTCGATGATGGGCGCGACACAACGGAAATGTTCGGTAAGCATGATCGCCCCACCGGCGAAGACCACCTTGCCAAGATCGTACAGCGATTGTTCCTCGCGTAGCGAAGCCCGATAATCGGGGACTTGCCCAGAAAGGTGTCGTACCGCGAGTTCATCTGCACGCGTCTGGTCGCGTCCGACAAGGTCCGGACTGACCTGCTTATCATCGCCAACGATGAGGATTGTCTTGGCCCGTAGTAGGGCGGGTAATGCCGCTACCGTCGATTGCGATGCTTCGTCAACGATCACGAGATCGAAGAGTCCCAAATCTGCTGGAAGGGACTCTGAGACCCGGTAATGCGGCATAATCCAGCATGGCAAAGCGCCCTTGGCGCGATCGGATGCCTCACGCGCCTGGCGCCTGTATCGGCCAGCACGTTTCCCAGTACCTCGTCCAATTCTTCGAACTGCATCTGCATAGGCGGCAAGTGCCGCCTTGACCCCATCACTAGCCTTCTTGCTGAGCTCCAACCAGGTTCGCAGTTCAATCGAGCGTTCGTATGCTCGTTTGAGGAGAACCTCCTTCTCGCTGCGATCAGTGCCGAGTTCCCTAAGGCGGTGATGCTTGTCGTTCGTATCCAGCCACCCCTCTAGGCGACGAAGACGCCAACGGTTTTCCCAATCACCGGGTAGAAGTTCGTCCTCAACACCATTGACCGGATTGGACCTCAAGCGCCGAGCCCATTTTGGCGCACCTGACATCTCAATGAGGTCTGTCACCTCCGCAATCTTCGCGAAAGCGTCGTGTTTCCCTTTTACTTCTCTCAGACGCGTAATGAACGAATTCCACGCTTCTGCCAGTGCATCAATTGATACTTCCGGGCTGCCCAAACGCGTAGCCGCCAGGGCACGAAGCTCCGCGCTGATTTCGTATTCACAGGGCTCTAGCTCGGAGAGGAGAGAGGTCCGCAAACCTTCAGCATCAGCCAATCGATATCGCAGAAGATGAGCATCGACGGCTTCAAGCAGACCGCGAATTGCCTGCTGATCACCATCCCGCAACGCAGGGGACGAAACAAAAGTAGCATCGACCGCAGCATGGATCTCTCGACGACTTGCGATCAATGTATTAGCAGCGTCAATATGATCGAACTGGCGTCTTGCGAGTTGCGCCACGCCCAACTCTTGTCCTTCCAGACGATCACCGATCCCGCCAGCCACCACGTTGTTCCACGCTGTCTGAAATCGCCGAATTGAAGCCCGTGCTGTAACAAATCGTTGAACGTCGCTCCATTCGTCGGCAGTTGAAGCTGGTTCGCCCAATACAGTGACCTCACCCAGCTGAGCCTTGAGTTTGGAAGCGAATAACCCGCCAACGAGCCCGACTGCCGGTTTACCTTCGGCCTCTTTCTCAATCGCAACAAGAAACTTCGGATCGCTAAGCGCTTCTTCCGGCACGAAAACCGGTCTGGTCAGGAAGTATTGATACTCGGCTCCAAGCCTTAAAGCCTCTTCGCGCAAGCTCTCCAACGCGGTTAGACGGTCGTCCGGTCCGGTTTGCCCAAGACAAAGAAGCAGCTCATCAGTCCATGCAAAGGGTGCCCCTGATACCCGTTGCTCCTCTGCAGATAGTGACTTCAGTTTTGCCGTCAGGTCTCGCAGGCGCGAAACAGTGTCATCCCGGTCCTCTCGCAAAGCCGGAAGTTCGCCCTTGCTTATCCTCTCCCTTATCTGCTCGGCTTTAGACAGATCCTTGTGGGCATTGAGGAGCGTTTCGACTGTGGGAAGGCGCTCAAGGTCCGGAAGGCACGCATTCAGATAGGCGAGGTCGTCACCAACTGCCTTCCGAGCCGTCCTGAGTTCGGCAATGTCAGCATCGGAAAATGCTGGATCGCAGGTTGATGAAACCTCCAGATCATCAGGCATCCAAGCTGTTAGTTCCGGCGAGGCTGCGACCATTCTAGCGGCGCGCATTGGCTCGTAAGTGTCGCCATCCAGCGTGATTGGCGAAATTGCCGCGCGTCCGATCTTGTCGACTTCTGTATCGATTAGCGCCAATTGCCGGTGCAGCCTGTCAATCTGCTCGTCCAGATCATCAATCTCGTCCTGCAACTCATGCCGCCGCAGCCGTTGCAGTTTTTCGCCGATGATATCGACGGATTCCTGAAACTGCTTAAGGCCGTCGCGATCGCTTTCAAGGAGGCTCACTGCAAGAGGACGCACCGCTTCTGGTAGCTTGTCGCGAAGAACCCTCAGTGCGGGCGCTTTCTGAGATGTCACGAGCACCCGCTTGCCAAGGGCGAGGTAGTGACTGATTATATTTGCGATCGTGTGCGTCTTGCCGGTACCCGGCGGCCCCTGAACAACTACTCCCGGGCGCACTTCCAGTCGCTGCACCACTTCGACCTGCTCACGGTTGAACGGCAATGGAAAGAACAGATCCTTCCCCTCCCCGCTAGAAGTGGTGACGCCCGGAATGCTGGAGATGCCGCGGAACTCGGGATACTCTTCTTCGCTCACCGCATTAGCAGGCTCAACAAGCAAGGAGGCCACTGCCTTCGGCAGTTCTGTTGTCTCTTCTCCATCTTCGAGAAGCGCGCGGAACTGACGCAAATCTTCCATCAATTGAGTGGCACGACGCTCTCGCTGAAAGAATGCAAACGCATCGCCGATCCTGAACTGCGTTTCAATCGAAGGGATAATCCCGGGCTGCGCTGGATCTTGGTCGGGTAAGTACACAGCATCAGGATCAAGCAAAGCGGCGGCCTGGCGTAGCGGTGGCGCGAACGTCTCCGGGGCAAATGGAGACAGGCTTTCTTCCTCAAGTTCACCAAGGAATTTCTCAGTCGCGGAGCGCCATTGGTCCAGCACGCCCAGCCCCATCTTATCCAGCGCGTCCAATTCGAGACCGGGGTCCGCTTCCATACGCGGTCGCACCTCAATCGCGTGGGTCAACTCGTTCAGACTGATTTCCTGCGAGACCGTAAGCAGCGGATACCGCAACCGCTTCCCGTCTCGAAACAGCGTGGCAAAACCGATGCCGCAGGTCAGCTCAAGCGGGATATCGCTGACACCTTCGAGCTGTTGGCGCAGCATGAACAACGCATTGTAGAGCGCAATTGTCTCACGGCGCGGGGTTTCGGTCTCGACCCAATTCGACCAGGCATTCTTAAGCCAGTACTCGAACAAAAGCTCGACCATCTCACGCTCGGCAAAATGTTCCAAGGAAACATGCTCGGGTGCATCTTCGGCGGGGATCAGGCCAGCCTCTACAAGGACAGCCCCTGAGATTTCGGACTTAAGTCGCGGCTCGCTTTTGGGATCGTCGCGATAGGTCAGCCAGACGGATAGCTCTACGTCCTCTGGTGCTGGCGGTGCCTTCCTCGGCAGCCGGTCGACACGCAACCATATCGGATCGTCATCGCGCCCGACATCGAGTGCGACACCAGGAAATCCTTGAAGCTCCGCCCCGGTTTTGCGGAAGGCCTTGTGATCCTGATAATCCAGAACCGTTTTCAACTTATCGCGCTCGGTGGCCTCGACGTAGTCGATCAGGTTAAGAAGGCGTTCTTGCTCTGCTGTCAATCGAGGCGACTCTTCAGTACTTGGCAGCAAGGGGTCCATGTCGAAATTCGGATCATCCTCCTCATCTATCGGAAAATCACGAATATTGTTTAAATGCCCGTCGATTCTTTCGACTATCGATCGCGCCCATGGATGATGAAACTTTTCAAACTCACTTCGAACCGAATTAAGTCTCTCTGCGTCGTCGTAGTGAAACTCAACAAGGTCTTCGATCGCTTGAAGATTGTCCTCAAGGGCCATCGCGCCCGATAGGCCCAAAGCTTTCATTGCTGTCAGCAGGTCTATCCGGCTCACGCCGATACCCTTTCCTGATTAAGGCGGAAAAGGCGCGCGAGGATTTCGTCGTCAGTTAGGGTTCCAGCGCGATAGTCGTCGCCCCAGCCGTAGGCTTCGGCAACGGCTTCATCGAGCGCGCGATGGGCATGGTCGAGCCAAGCGGGGCGGGTGTTGTAGAGATTGGTGAGAGTGCGTTTTTTCAGTTCCTTCGCGGCAGCCTCGTCCTTGGGCAGGATGCGGTCGGGATAGCCTTCGACCACTTCGGGCACTCGCTCGATAAGCTCAGGCGGGTTGAGCCAGTTCTCGCGCAACTCGTTGAGCCGCGCCGCCGCTGCCGCAATAGCCTGCGCGCGTGGATCATCGGCGTAGTCGGCAGTGGGGATGTCGGGGGTCAGACCTTCGGGAAAGGGGAAGGTCAGGTACACATAAGATGCGTTGTAGCGCCTCTGATTGCCTGCCCCAATTCGATTGCCAAAGTACGTACACCAATTCTCGTGAAACCGACTTTGCAACACTCCAAAACCTTCCAATCCAACGCCAGGAAAAGCGTAGAGGCTTTTGTCAGGCACCGTCCCTGCTGGAAGAAATCTAAAGACACGATGCTCGGTTGTTTCGGCTGTGGCAAGATAATCACCAGCATTCACAAGTCGATTGCGGAGTGCAGGCCTAGCCCGATGCGGCTCCCACCACGAAGAGTTTTGGCTGTCAGTATCTGTCCGATAGTCAACATAGTTAACAAGCTCACCGTCGCGATGTGGATCATATTTCGCAGCGCGAAGGTGTTCGAACGGAAGCTCGAAAGCGCTCGCTTCGGCTTCACCAAGTCCGCTGGGAAAATCGATAAGAAAGTTCTCAGACGGGCGGCCAACAATATCATCTGTTGCGACATAAGCCGAAAGAATGGCCGAGTTGGGCACTCCATTCGGATTGGTCGGTGCACGTAGCCATTCTACCGCCCTGTCTCTGTCAACTGTTAGCGGCCCGCTCTGCTGAACACCGATGAAGACAGAGCTCGCATTCTCATTCAATCGCGCGACCTTTGTCGTATCGAGACCGCTGGTAAGGTTTGGGTTTATGTTCTTGGCAGTCGCGCCATTGAGACGAAGCGTTGGTATCTCGCTGTCTTTGCTCGCAAAGCAGACGAGGGACACTCGGACAGCCGCACCATCAACTACCCAAGGTTCATTCTGCCAAGCGTCATAAATAGCAGCTACTTCGCTCAACCTCACTAGGACAGGAAGGTTCGCATTCTTAGCGATTGCCTTTGTCGCGACAAAACCGCAACGCTCCACCTCTCCATCCTCTATGAGAAGGCGTGGCTCTTTGCCGTCTGCGATGGCTGCCTCTCTTACCTCTTTAGTATGGAGCAATGAGATCGCCTGGAGAAATTCAACGGGCTCAATTTTGTCTAGCACCGGTTGGGTCGAAACCAATCGCTTGCGGCGTTCTTTCCAGTCGTCGCGGAGATGGAATTCTTCTGCTGCATACATAGCGGTCACGAGCTCGAATGCATCAAGCGGCTTGCCTCCCGTATTCACCTTCTCGAAGACGAGACAGACCGCTGCCCTACTTGTGTCCTTGCCCAACTTGATCACCGGCACCTGATACTGGTCGAAGTTTCTAACCACGCCTTGCATGAAGGCATTGATCAGCTTCAGGTGGTCGCTCCGCTGGTCTAGCTCTTTGTAAATCCAGTCGATCGCATTTGTCTGCCAATCCTGAGCGCTAAACATCCGGTCGATTGGAAAATGCAGATGTTCGAACTCGTTCTCCTCGGTGGAGAGGTCGAGCTTGACATCCCGGCCAAAGTTTTTCCGAATGATCCGATCTTCGGGAACGGGCACGATGGCTTCACTACGCGGGACATCCGGGTCCAGCGCCGCGCGAATATCGAAGTAGAAGTGCAATTTGATTGGTCGTTTTTTGACCGTCTGTGTGGAGACGGGAACAGTTGTATAGGTCGACTGGTAAAGTGAGGTCATACGCTGCTGACCGTCGAGTAAGTAGGCCTCGATCTCTTTGGCCGGTGACGGCGCTCCTTCTACCGGACGTACCGCAAACGAAACCTCTCCCGATGCATCCAAAGTCATGAGCGCCCCCACAGGGAAGCCCTCAGAAATTGACGCCAAGAGATCTGTGATGCGATCCTGATCCCAGACCCAGCCCCTCTGAAAATCTGGCAGCTGGAGTTTGCCCTCATCGCATTCACGCATGAGATCGCTGAGCTTGTAAGGATTAGTCTGAAATGAGGTTGTCATGATTGCCCCTGCGATCTGATTTTGCGCTCGTTTGACTTGATAAAGAAGTATCTAGCAAGAATGCAATTGACCAAATCTGCCATCGATCTTGCCCATTGTGATGATCAACGGTTGGTTTGGTGCAATCAATTCTAACACTCAGGCTTCCAAAAGCTTTAGCGCAGCAATGCTGGCGCGGGCCGATAATGCTTCGGCAATTGGCGCGACAGCATCCTCAGGCGGATTGCCGGGCACCTCGATGCCCTTCTCAATCTCTTCCGTCACCGCTTCAGCAAGGTCACTTACTCGGCGTCGAATGTATGGGGCACCTAGCCCTGCCTCGTCCGCGAACCTCGCCACGCTTTCCCTGTCAAATTCTTCGAGGGTCGCCGCGCGGCCAAATCGCATTGCGAGCTTGGGGGAGAGCTCCTTCCACATGTGCGTGGCGACAAGGTCGTAAAGCGGGGCAAGCACCACCTCGCCGTTTTCCCGGCGCAGCAGACTGTAGTTCTTTGCGTGGGCATCGGCGTTGCCGATGATGAGATTGAAGATCGCGGCGTCGGCGAGCTTCAACACCTCGCGCGCTGGCCGCGTCGCGGCATTGCGCAACAGAGCGAAGCTATCGCGAAAAGTCGGCCCGCCCTCCGCCGCGTATTTGCGGTTTGAGGGGACGCTAAGTGCCTGAGCAAAGTCTTCCTGATGCAGGCGTTTCGTTTTTCCCTCGACTGACATCCTGTCATAGCGTTCGACCAGCAGCAACGGCTTGCCCGCCACCTCGCGCCACTCTGCAGTGGCAGCATCAATGCCCACGGCGCGCGCCAGTGCGAGGCAGAAGGCCTCATTCGCAGCCAATCCAGCAAAGCGATCCGGTTCAGGCTTGATCAGATGCGTGGATGGTTCTCCAGGGCGAGGGATCGCAATGCCACCGTCCGCAGTGAGCAGCACCGGCAGTTTGCTTTGTGCGCCTGCAAGGCTGAGCCTCGCTCCGCCCTCGCCTGCCAGCATGGGAACAGCTGGCAACCGATCGAGCAGTTTCGCTAGCTCGCCCTCTTGGAGTGGTTCTGGAGCGGTCTTGGAGTAATCTCGAAGCGGCTCTTCGTCTTTGGGCAGGAAGGCTAGAGCACCGGCAACATCTCCGCCCAAGGTCTCAAGCAGCCGAAACGGATTGTCGGGCGAAACTCCAAGTGCCCGACCGATAGCGGTACGCTGGGTTTCCTCGGGTAGGAGTCCGCCAAAGACTGCTTTGCAAGCATGGTCTTTAAATGGCTCTTGCTGCTTGGGCATCGCATGGGAAAGTGCCGGGGTTGTTTCGTCAGCCAGCCAATCAGGCGCATATGCGAAATGCATCGCGCCACCCTTGTCGATCGAGAGTTCGCCTGCCTGGCGTTCGTCCCACCACACCACCAGCGTATCCAGAATTGGCAGCGTCACTTCGACTCATCCTTTTCGGACGCGTCTGCTCGACCTGCAATCACGATCCCGTCAGGCAGCTTGATCTGCAGTTCACAACCGAGAGCGGCGAGAACATCGAGCACTTTGCCCATCTGGACGGTTACCTTCCCTCGCTCCAGTTCAACGAGGAAGCGCAAGCCGACGCCGCTTGCAGCAGCCAACTCGTCCTGTCGCAGACCCAGCTCCTTGCGTTCTTCGCGAATGATTTGGCCGATAGCGGCAACATCGAGCATGAGCACCTCCTTTCCCGTTCGGGAAATCTATGCAGATAGTCGATCAAATTCAAGATATTTTTCCCGAAAGGGACATTCGCCATTCAAAAGGCGACTTTGAAAGACGCGCTTTCCCGCACGGGACATATTATACGTTTCCAAAATTCGTGACACTGAGCCTAGAGTACTCAAAGTCAGTGGCTCAAATCGCGGTTTAGCGAGGTCGGGGAACAATTGTGGTAAATAGTCCTCGAAACGCCTCGTATTTCCGTTAAACCACAACTGGTTGCATCCGCCTACTTGCCACCTCCTGCTCCGCCACCTAGTCTCGACTATTCCTGACATTTGAGAAGCTAGACCGCAAAACCGCGCTGTTCTGCGGGGCTTCGGCTGTCATCCCGTACCACAGAGAGCGCCAAAGAGAGGGAATCTACGCCTCTTTGCCCGGTTTTCTCTGTCGGGGTTTTTCGAGGTACGGGATTGGCAAAATTCCGTGTTATGGGCCGAAATACACGGAATTCTGCGAAATTAACACGGATTTCGCCAAGTCGCGTGGCAGTTAGCCGAGAGAGAACAATCGGTTGGGTTGGATTTGCGCTCGACAATAACACGCAAAAGCCCGGCCTGCGCTGGGCAGACCGGGCTTTCAGATTAGCTTGGCTGATTCCTATTTCAGGTGCTTCAACTTGTTCTTGAACGTGGTGTAGTTGGTGGCCGCAAGGAACTGGACAGTTGAGTCTACCTGGTCGCTGAATTTCGACTGCGGGAAGCTGAAGAACTCGGCCTCATAGGCGGAAAGCCAGGGCGCTTCTTTTGGCAACCAGAACTTGCCTTGCTCGACCTTAAGAGCCTGCTGCTGCGCGCGTTCGACCTTTGGCTTGTCGGGGCCGGCCCAGACTAGCCACTTCTGCTTGTCGATATAGTTGATCTCTTCCTTGAGGGAGATTCCGCTGGCCTTGTTTTCGACGATGACGAGATCAGCTTTCCACTTTTTCTTAAGTTCATAAACCGCTTTGACGAGGTCAGGGAACTTCGGCCGCTCGCGCCAGACATCGATAAGGTAGAAGCCATCAGCGCACATTGCCCAGGTAGTACACACGCTCCAGGCATTGTCCTCATCGCCCTCATAGGCGGTATCCCAGCTTTGCACGGTGGCAATGACCTTGGATGGCCCGGGACGCTTATCATAGCGCTTGACCCATTCTTCCTTGAAGACCTCTCCACCTTCGCGCAGCGGTTTCTGATTGAACTGCGCTTCGAAGTCGAACTCGCCCATGTCTTTCTTGAGCTGCCCGAGATCCTCCAAATTATGCCGCGAGGGCTGGAGGATACGACCGGGATCAAACCTTGCCTGAACACCGCCTTCGATCACGTCGTAAAACCTCGTCGTGGGATTGATCGCCGGAAGGATGAGTTCCTCCCAGCCGCCGGTCTCGATGATGTGGCCAGGTAGGTCTTCGACGTGGAGGCGCTGCGCCACGACAATGAGCACGCCCTTCTTGGGATCGTTGAAGCGGGTGTGGATCGTCGACTGGAACCAGTCGATGCAGCTTAGCCGAGCGGTGGGCGAGCGACCCTCGCCGGCCTTGAGCGGGTCATCGATGATGATGACGTCAGCGCCGCGACCGGTGAGCGTCGCGCCGGTGGACGTTGCGAAACGGTAACCACCAACCGTAGTGGCGATCTCGATTTCGTTCTGCTTCTTGGGATCGAGGTGGGTGTTAGGGAAGAGGCGCCTATACAGCGGCGACTTCATCAGCTTGAGCGTGTCGGCGCTGAACTTCTTAGCCAGGTCCGTACCGTAGGAGGCGCAGATGATGCGCGTCTTGGGATCCTTGCCCAGCAGCCAGGCGGGATAGGCGATCGAGATCAGGTAGGTCTTCAAATAACGCGGCGGGATACAGATGAGCGCGCGCCGTACGTCGCCATTGTAGACCTTCATCATCAGCCGACAGATGATGGCGATATGCCAGCCCCAGTCGAGCTTGCCCGGTTCGAGAACCGGGAAGGCGCGGATGGCGAAGCACAGGAAGTTCGTGCGGCACAGGTCGTCCGAGATCGCCCGCAGCTTGAAGGGGTCAGCCATTGCCGCCCTCTTCATCAACATTGTTGGTGCCGTCCTCGCCGTCCTCGGTCTTCTTGAAGACCTTGAAGGTCTCGACGAGGTTCGCCCAGATCTCGAGAGTGTCGTAGTCTCCCCCCTTAGGCCATGCGCTGATCGGCCAGCTCGTCGAGCGTGAGGTTGGTCTCGAGATGGATGGCGAGCTCGCCGGTGTGCTTTTCCCAGCGGCGGATCGCGCGCTCGACGTAGGTCGGATCGATCTCGATCCCTGCGCAGCGCCGCCCGGTGTTCTCGGCTGCCAAGATGGAAACACCCGATCCGACAAAGGGATCGAGCACGACATCGTCGCGCTCAGTGACATCGAGCAGCATGTCCTCGATCAACTCGCGGCTCTTCGGTGTGGGATGGTCTGCCAGCGCTTGGGCCGCCGAGGTGCCCGGACGGTTAGCGCCGGGATAGGAGAACACGTTCGAACGGTTGCGACCGTGACGTCCAAGCTCGATGTTGTTGGTCTTGGGCTTCTTGCCGTTGCAGAAGACCGCGATCAGCTCATGCGCAGAGCGGTACAGCGAGCCCATTGCGCCGCCCGATCCTTTGTACCACACCGCGAGGCGTTGTCAGGTTAAGCGACGCGGGGCGAGCTAAAGTGCGCTGCTGAAATTTCACCCATTTGGAGCGGACACGGCGTGCCACTCGGCGAAAGCACGATCTCGGTATTTTCGCATTGTGTTTCGGGAGACGAGGTGACGCTCGATATTGAATGTGTTGTAGATTGCTGAGTGGGTTGAGGTGAAACGCTGCGCTTGGCCCTGGGACTTGAACAGTTGCATCTTTCGCTCCCGTCTTCGCACGGGAAGGTGTGAGTTTTCCGCGCGGTTGTTATGCTTGAGTTGACCAGGTTGATGACGCTTCAAAGCGCCAAGGTCGCGGAGCGCTGCTCCGTAGGAAGCCAGGCCATCTGTGACGATAGCGTCGGGAACGAAGCCCTGATGCTTGAGTAATTTTCGTAGCAATTTCAGCGCTGCTGCCTTGTTGCGACGCTTCTGAACCAGGACATCGAGGACCTCGCCCTCCTTGTCCACAGCCCGCCACATGAACATTCTTTTGCCGCTAATCCGGACAACCATCTCATCCAAATGCCACACGCAATCAGCTCGATGGCGTCTCTTGCGAATGTTGGCAGCAATGGCTGGACCAAACTTATCCACCCAGCAGCGGATGGTCTCGTAAGTCACGTCGATACCGCGTTCAGCCATCAAGTCTTCAACATCACGCAGGCTCAGCGTGAATCTGAAATACAACCACACTGCCTGGCGGATGATGTCGGGGTGAAAGCGATGACGCTTGAATGAAAGAGGCTGCATAACTGCCAACTTAGCTCCAAATATCTCAAGTTTGGAGAACAGTTAGCGTTTGCCTGACAGCACCTGGCCCAGCACCGAACCGTCTCGTAACACAGATCGATACCGCGTTCCGCAAGCAGGTCCTCAACGTCTCGCAAGCTCAGCGTGAAGCGAAAATAGAGCCACACGGCTTGGCGGATTATGTCTGGATGAAAGCGATGACGCTTGAAACAAATGGGCTTCATGTGAGTCTCATTATGCGGCAGAGCGCCGCAGGTGGAGACCGTTTAGCGTTAGACTGACAGCACCCAGACATCTTACCGATAGACAGACTTACAAGGCCAACCGCTCAGCTGCCCTGGCTGAGTGGCAGAACCTTATGGCCTGAAGCACTAAGCGGGCAAGGATAGTTGCGTCGGTCGGAGACGAGTTCGCGTTAGACTGACAACACCGACGAATGAATCTGTCAATAATTGATCGATTCTATCATATCGCTTCCAAAGCACGACAGGATAAGTTCACGAATAGGGAAAAGTGGAGGGAAGGGAGATAGAATTGTGGCAGGTGTGAGGAGGAAGGTGAAATCTAGTGTAGAATTGCCGCAGCTAGTTCGGCAGACTTCGCGGATTGCCTTTGTGGTTGCTACGGTCGGGTGTTTTGGACTGCCAAGTCAGGCTTTGGCGCTTCAGCAAGAAGGGGGAGCTGAAGTCGAGAAGGTGGAGCAAGGTGAACGGCATATCGTTGTCACCGCGACCAAGCGCGACCAGACGTTGGAGGAAGTGCCAATCGTTGTCACCGCGACCAAGCGCGACCAGACGTTGGAGGAAGTGCCAATTGCTGTGACTGTTGTCGGTCAAGAAGAACTGATCTCAAAGGGTATTGAAGACATTACCAACCTTGAGCGCGCAGCGCCGAGTTACGCAGTCAGTACGTCTGATTCGGCGACAGGCGGTCTGGTCCTGCGTTTGCGTGGGGTAGGGACCACGGGCAACAACATCGGGCTAGAAAGCTCCGTAGGCGTATTCATCGATGGAATCTATCTACCGAGGCCGGGTGCAGCTCTCTCTGATCTTTACGATGTGCAGCAAATTGAGTTGTTAAAGGGGCCGCAAGGCACCCTGTTTGGCAGGAACACCTCAGCAGGCGCAATGGTGATCAAGACCAATCCGCCCAGAACAGACATAGTGGAGGGCTTCGTCAACGCCACCATTGGCAATTATGATCTTTATGGTGTGCAGGCTGGCTTCAATGTGCCTCTGGTTCAGGACAAGATTGGCTTGCGCATTGCTGGCGCATATAGAAACAGAGGCGGCTACATCACCAATGTCGTTGGTGATGAATCGCAAACAATAGACAGGATTTCGATCCGCGGACAGTTGCTGTTCGACCTTGAGGATGCGGGCGAACTCCGGTTAGGCGCGGGCTATAACAGAGGCAAAGATGATTGCTGTATGGCAATCTGGACGCAGCGCTCGCCATTCATCGAGGCGAACTCTGCGCCATTCTCTGCTTTCGCACCCACAGCCGGTGCTCCTAACGTAGGGGCAGATGCGGTCGATCCTTACCTCGCCAACGACAATACAAATTTTGTCAATCCGTTCCACGGTTGGAGTATTGCGGCTCACTATGATGTTTCATTGCCATTTGGTGAGCTGTCTTATCTTGGCTATTACGGGGACTCATTTGCCGACAGTTGTCGCGGTGACTATACCGCATTGAATGTCTATGCGGTCGGCGACTGCCCTGAAATCAGAGCCCTCAATCCTGGAATAGATTTGGATCCACTTAACGGGACCAGCATCAAGTCGACGTCACACGAATTGCGATTGCAAGGCGAGTCATTTGACGGCGCTTTGGATTGGATCATTGGCGCCTACTACTCGCATGAAAAAATCGACCAGAAATACACGTCGTTTTTCTTAGATCAGATGCAGGAAGCGGTTAGCGTTGGGGCTTTAGGTCAGCCTGTATTCAATGAACTGAATTTCGCTGCGGGCGGAGCGAATTCCGTGCTCGATTACGCTGCGCCGCGTGCGCAGCAGAAGGGCGAATCGTTTTCGATTTTTACCCACAATGTCATCGAATTGAGCGATAGGCTAAGCCTTATTGTTGGCGCTCGATACGTGGATGAATCCAAGAATGCTAAACTTTCAGAGCAAGTGCCCGGTCAACACAATGCATGTTTCGGGACCTTCAACAGTCTGGCAGGCTATCTGGCGCCAGGCGGGGCATATCACCCAACTGATGGTTTCTTTGGTGCTGGTGGCCCGGGTCGGCTGGCAGCGGCTGTGCAGACCAATTGCTGGATTTTCACTTCACCATTCTTTGATCCAAGTGATCCAAATAGTTTCTTCCAGCAATTCGTTGGCGATCCGGTCACTAGTCCGTTTCTTCAATTCATCCCGCAACCATTTGACCAGAAGTTCGGTGATGACCGTCTAACCTATACTCTAAATGTCAGGTATGAAGTTGCCGATCGGACGTTTCTTTATGGTGGCTACTCTCAAGGCTTCAAATCAGGCGGTTTCAATCTTGATGTATCTTCAGCATCTGGCGGAGCTGACCCGACGTTCCGGTCTGAGAAAGTTGACGCGTTTGAGCTTGGCTTGAAGTCAAGGTTCCTGGGTGGCAGGGCCTGGGCAAATATTGCGTTGTTCCATACCAATCTGAAAGATTTTCAGGTGTTAGAATTTGATGGGACTCGGTTCAATACATTCAACACCGACAAGGCGTTAAGCACGGGGGTGGAAATTGAATCTGGCTTTGACCTTTCAGACGCAGTGACCTTGAACCTCGCAGGTTCCTATACGGACGCGCGCTATCCAAGCGATTGCGCAAGTTTTGACCCCACGGATCCCAATTTCACACCGGCGGCGACTTCGCTGTGCGGGACCAGGTTGACCAATGCGCCTGAACTGGTGCTGATCGGAGGACTTGATTTCAACACCGAGATTGGCAATGCAGGTATGTCAGTGTTTGGCGGCGCAACGGTGCGGTACGAGTCCAAGCGTCGTACCAGCACCCGCCCGACCGAATTGCCGGCCACGGCAGGGGCGTTGACAGAGGATGATGTGCGCGCTGCGGTAGCAGCAGCACTGCCTTTGCCGCAGGACATTCAGCCCGGTAACACGAAAGTCGATCTCAGATTCGGTTTCGGCGCTGCCGACGGGCAGTTCACAATCGAAGCTTGGGCGAGGAACGTTTTTGACACGCGCACCCGGTTTGGCACGTTCAATATCCCGCTAAGAGGATTTGGCGGCTCGCGAGCTCGTGGTGCGTTTGTTCAAGAACCGCGCACCTATGGCGTAACGGCCCGCGCGAAATTCTAGCCGATCCATTAATGAAGAGGAACGAGAGCCAGTTGATATTGGGCAATATCTGTCTGGCTCTCGCTTTATTACAACTGCTGGCTCAATCGAGTTTGCTCAAGAACAACTGGAATATTACGTGAAAGAGTATCCAAACCTCTACATTGGTGGACAATGGGTGTCGCCGCATTCCGACAATATGTCGACTGTCATAAATCCGTCGACGGAAGAAGTTTGTGCGAAGATCGCCAGCGGTGATAAAGCCGATGTAGATGCTGCGGTTAGGGCTGCGCGGGAGGCATTCGATTCATTTTCGCAATCAAGCAGGGAATCGCGCGTCAAGCTGTTGCGAGATGTTGTAGCGGGCATTCAGAGCCGCGCTGACGAATTTGCTGAGGCAATCAATCAGGAGATGGGCGCACCCTTATGGTGGGCGCAGCAGGCTCAGGTTCCAGCTGGAATTGCCCATTTCGCCACAGCGGCTGATGTTCTGGAAAAATTCAAATTTGTGGAAGCGAAGGGCACCACTCACCTCAGACGTGAGGCCATCGGTGTTTGCGGCATGATTACACCTTGGAACTGGCCGCTCAACCAGGTCGCATGCAAGATTGCCGCGGCATTGGCAGTGGGATGCACGGTTGTACTTAAGCCTGCCGAGCAAACACCGCTCGATTCTATTTTGCTGGCTGAGGTCATTGATGCCGCTGGTGCCCCCCCCGGCGTTTTCAATCTTGTCACGGGTTCAGGATCAGTCGTTGGTTCGGCGCTTTCGGACCATCCCGAAGTCGACATGGTCAGCTTCACCGGATCGACGCGGGCTGGGGCAATGGTCGCCAAGGCAGCCGCAGATTCGATCAAGCGCGTTTCGCAAGAGCTCGGCGGAAAATCAGTCAATCTGGTCTTGCCCGACGCTGACTTGCAAGAATCAGTCGTGCGGGCAGTGCGCAGTTTGATGTCAAATGCTGGGCAGACCTGCAGTGCCGGATCAAGGTTGCTTGTGCCAGCAGACAGGCAAGAAGAAGCGATTGCGATCGCCAAGCAAACGGCAGAGTCAATACCGGTCGCATTATCTGCTGATGCAGACGCTCCGGCAATTGGGCCTATTTCCACTCAGCGGCAATATGAGCAAGTCAAGAAGCTTATTGGCGTTGGCATTGACGAAGGAGCGACGCTCGTAACTGGCGGCGTCGAGAGCCCTTCGGGCGCAACCAAGGGCTTTTTTGTTAAGCCTACAATCTTTGCCAATGTAAACAATGCTATGGCTATCGCTCAAGAGGAGATCTTTGGCCCGGTTCTAGTCATCATCGCCTATGAAGATGTCGATCAAGCTGTTCAGATAGCAAATGACTCACCATATGGTCTTTCCGGCTACGTCCAGGGGCCGCATGAGCAGGCGGTTGAGGTCGCATCCAGGATCAGAACGGGGCAGGTTTTCATCAACAACGCACACGCTGATTTCAATGCTCCATTTGGCGGCTTCAAGCAGTCGGGCAACGGGCGAGAATGGGGCGAAGTTGGTTTTGACGAATTCTTGGAGTACAAGGCAGTTCTGGGTGCAGAAGTTGGTGCCTGAAGCTGGGGCGCAGGAATTGCCATCGAGAAATGACAATCCCTCGCTTGGGGGCAGCGTTGTAGGCAAACCAAAATTACCGTTTGGCACCCGTATCTCTTACGGTATCGGGCACATGGCATTTGGGATCAAATCCAATGGCTTTGATTACTATTTGCTTGCGTATTACAGTCAAGTTCTAGGTCTGGATGCAAGGCTGGTCGGCATGGCCTTGCTAATCTCACTAGTGTTTGATGCCGTCAGCGATCCGATCGTGGGTTATTGGTCAGATAACACCGAATCTCGCTGGGGGCGGCGCCACCCATTTCTTTTTGCCTCTGCAATCCCTGTCTCATTGAGCTTTCTTTTGGTCTGGTCGCCCCCAGAAGGTTGGTCGGAATTGGCAATGGTCGGTTACTTGTTGGTCCTGTCAATCATTATCCGCACTGCAATATCCTTTTTTGAAACGCCGAACGTCGCCTTGGCTCCGGAACTGACAGAAGACTACACAGAAAGAAGCAAGCTCATTAGCCTAGGGCACTTCTTCGCCTGGTCGGGCGGCAATCTCATGAATGTCGCAATGTTCTTTGTCGTATTTCCGATGTTTGCATCAGCAGCCATGTCCGAGGCTGTTAGCCTGCGAAAACCTTATGAGATCTATGGGATGCTCGCTTCGGCACTGATTCTGGTTGCCATCTTGATAGCCGCGTTCGGCACTCAATCGCGAATTCCCTACCTCAATCAGGCGCCGCCGAAGCGCAACATCACGCTGCGATTGATATTCAAGGAGATTTTCGAAACCCTGTCCAACCGCGCCTTCCTTGCAGTGTTTCTGGCGGCGATTTTGGGAGCGGTTGCATTGGGGCTGAAGGCTTCCTTGCACCTCTATTTCGTTTCCTATTTCTGGGAATTCACAGCGTCCGAGACAGGCTATCTGTCCCTGGGAATATTTGTATCGGCAGCGATTGGTTCTGCGCTTGCCCCCGTAGCGACAAGACATCTTGGCAAGAAGAGGGCTGCCATCATCTTGGGTATGGTGGCGTTTCTGGCGCACCCGATACCCATCTGTCTCAGGCTGCTTGATCTATTGCCGCCAAATGGCGATCCGTTCATTTTCTGGCTCAACCTGATATTTGGAATTGTCGATCTCGGCCTCATCATCTGCTTCAACATCCTTGTCGCTTCAATGCTTGCCGATCTCGCTGAACAAAGCGAGCTGGAAACTGGGCGTCGGTCAGAAGGGGTTTTGGCTGCGTCCATCACCTTTGCAAAAAAGAGTGTTCAGGGGCTTGGGATCTTGATCGCGTCTTTTGTGCTCTATCTGGCGAGCTTTCCAAGACAGGTCGACGCGAGCGCAGTCCCCGACGAAGCCATCTGGAGTTTGGGTGCGTATTATGTGCCCATAGTGACGGGTATTTATCTCGTCATGCTTGCTGTGCTGATGAACTACAATATCAGTAGGGAATCCCACGAGGAAAATTTGCGAGAACTGAAAATGAGAGCCGCTGCAAGTAGCCCTGAATCGCCGAAGTACGACTGACCGGCCCCCACCGAGTGGTCCGTGTTGATTGTTAGTGCATTGTCACCTCCATCGCCAGTGGCGGCTGGAGGTGTAGCGAAGCGGAACCGGAGGGTGGCACTGGCGATATCGCCGTTTCCGGGGCCGGCGGCCGGTATCCAAGACTGCTGTGTGGACGGACGGTGTTGTAGTGACGCCGCCAGGCTTCGATCAGCACTTTGGCTTCAACAAGGCTGTAGAAGATCTCTCCATTGAGCAGTTCGTCGCGCAGCGACCCATTGAAGCTTTCGTTGTAGCCGTTCTCCCATGGTGATCCCGGCGCGATGTAAAGCGTCTTCACGCCGATCTGCGCCAGCCATTTCTGGACCGCGATTGCGATAAATTCGCTGCCATTATCTGACCGGATATGCGCCGGCGGTCCGCGCGTGACGAACAGTTCGGCCAATGCAGCCAGCACATCCTCATGTTTGAGTTGGCGCGCAACAACCAGTGCCATGCACTCCCGGCTGGCCTCGTCGATGATCGTCAGGATCCGGAACTTGCGTCCATCGTGGGTGCGGCCTTCAACGAAGTCATATGCCCAGACATGCCCCGGATATTCCGGACGCAACCGGATGCAAGATCCGTCATTGAGCCACAGCCGTCCGCGCTTTGGCTGCCGTTGCGGAACCTTCAGCCCCTCACGTCGCCAGATACGTTCGACCCGCTTGCGGTTCACTGTCCAGCCGGCATGACGCAGCAGCGCCGTCACCCGGCGATAGCCATAGCGGCCATATTGCTTCGCCAAGGCGATGATGTCCTCGGTCAGTGCCTGTTCGTCATCCGCCCCACGCGGAACCTTGCGCTGCGTCGATCGGTGCTGCCCCAAGACCCGGCATATCCGTCGTTCGGATACCGCCAGTTCGGTACGCACATGATCGATGCAGCGCCGTCGTCGCGCGGGGCTCAGAAGTTTCCCCGGGCAGCCTCCTGCAGGATCAGCTTGTCCAGCGTCAGATCCGAGATCGCACGCCGCAGCCGCTGATTCTCCTTCTCAAGATCCTTCATCCGGCGTGCCTGATCGGTCTTCAGACCACCATACTCCTTGCGCCACCGGTAATAAGTCTGCTCCGTAACCGCGATCCTGCGGCACGCCTCTGCGGTCGTGGATCCCTGCGCCAGCACAATCTCGGCTTCACGCAGTTTTCCGATAATCTCCTCCGGCTTGTGCTTCTTGCTCGGCATTCAATCTCTCCTTCAATGTCCAAAATACAATAGTTTTTGGACCACTTTGAAGGGGGCAGATCAATGGTCCCGGA
>Ga0209023_10003322_pt1 | contig 19316 bp, 18 predicted proteins | sample LakOneMetagenome_FD_187468 | JGI IMG/M metagenome (GOLD analysis project Ga0209023, IMG submission 187468) | Freshwater and sediment microbial communities from Lake Erie, Canada (SPAdes) (version 2) | ecosystem: Environmental > Aquatic > Freshwater > Lentic | place: Lake Erie, Canada...
TCGTCGGAGTAGTCCTCGCGGTGGTAGCGCTCGATCAGCTCGACCTCGTCCTTGGCGCCGAAGACGAACCCGATCCGCTGGTGGATGCTCGTCGGCTGCTCCTCCAGGCACGGGCCGCGCCCCGTGCTGGCCCGGCCGCCGGCCTGCTCGATCAGGAAGCCGATCGGGTTGACCTCATAGAGCAGCCGCAGCTTGCCCGGCTTGCTCGGGTCCTTGGAGTCCTTGGGATAGAGGAAGACCCCTCCCCGCGTGAGGATCCGGTGAGCCTCCGCGACCAGGGACGCCACCCAGCGCATGTTGAAGTCCTTGCCACGCGGGCCGGTCTGGCCGGAGAGGCACTCGTCGACGTAGCGACGCACCGCAGGCTCCCAGAAGCGCCGGTTGGAGTGGTTGATCGCGAACTCCTTGGCCGAGGGCGGGATCGTCATGTTCTCGGCGGTCAGGAAGAACTCCCCGACCGTCGTGTCCAAGGTGAACGCATGTACGCCGCGGCCGACAGTGAGCACCAGCGTCGTGGACGGGCCATACATCGCATAGCCCGCCGCGCACTGCTCCGTGCCGGGCTGGAGGAAGTCCTCCAGGGTCGGGTCGGCGCCCGGGTGAGGAGTGCGGACGATCGAGAAGACGCTGCCGACGGCCACGTTCACGTCGATGTTGGACGAGCCGTCCAACGGGTCGAACATCAGCAGATAGCGACCGCGCGGGAACTCGCGCGGCAAGAGGTAGGGCTCGTCGAGCTCCTCCGAGACCATCCCGGCCGTGTGACCGCCCCACTCGGTCGCGCGCAGGAACGCGTTGTTGGCGATCACGTCCAGCTTCTGCTGGTCCTCGCCCTGGACGTTGGTCTGCCCGGCGGCACCGTGGTTGCCGGCGAGCGGGCCGAGGGCGACCTGCTGGGCGATCACCTTGCAGGCCAGCGCGACGTCGAGGAGCAGCGCGTTGAAGTCGCCACTCGCCTCGGGATGGCGTCGGCGCTCCTCGATGAGGAACTGGGTCAGGGTCGTGCGCGTCGTCAGCATCAGCTCCTCCGCGCCGTACGGCGAGCGAGCGCGGCCGTGATGTCGGCGGCGACGGCCTCGGGGGTCAGCCCGAAGTGACGCATCACGTCGGGCGCCGGACCCGAGGCGCCGAACTCGTCGATGCCGAGCCGCACGCCCCCATCGGTGAGCCCGGCCCAGCCCGACGTCACCCCGGCCTCGACGGACACCGTCAGGGGGGCACCCGCTCCAGCACGCGTGGCGGCGTACCTCTCTCGCCAGGGGACCGAGACGACCCGGGCCGCCACACCCTCCGCCCCGAGCAGCTCGGCAGCGCCGAGCGCGACCCCCACCTCGGAACCGCTGGCGAGCAGCTCGACCTCGGCGTCGGCGGCGTCGCGGACGACCCGGGCGCCGGAGACCGCGATGAAATCGGCGGGGAGGTCGGCACTCGGCATGGACGGGACGGTCTGGCGGGTGAGCACGAGCACCGTCGGCCCGGTCGTGTTGGCGAGGGCGGTCCGCCAGGCCGCGACGGTCTCGACGTCGTCGGCGGGCCGGAGGACCGTCACGTTCGGGATCAGCCGCAAGGACTCGACGTGCTCCACGGGTTGGTGGGTCGGCCCGTCCTCCCCCACCGCGACCGAGTCGTGGGTGAGCAGGTAGATCACCGGCTGGCGCATCAGCGCCGACAGCCGCAGCGCCGGGCGCAGATAGTCGCTGAAGACCAGGAAGGTGCTCCCGTAGGGACGGAAGCCACCGTGCAGGCTCAGCCCGTTGAGGACCGTGGCCATGCCGAACTCGCGGATCCCGAAGTGGATCACCGAGCCCGCGTAGTCGTCCCGGGTCACCGCGGGCTGGCCCGTGGCGGTGCCGGTCGACCCGGCCAGGTCGGCCGAGCCGCCGACCAGCTCGGGAGCGACGGCGGTCAGCGCCTTGAGCACCGCCTGCGACGACTGGCGGGTGGCCTTGTCGTGGCCGCTGCCGACCGAGGCGAGCGCCTCCTCCAGGCCGACCGGCACTCCCCGCTCCTGACGGCGCTGCCACTCCGCGGCCCCGTCCGGGTCGGCGGCGGCGAACGCCTCGAAGTCCGCCCGCCACTCGTGCTGGGCGCGGGCACCCTGCACCCCGAGCTGGGCGCAGCGGGACGACACCTCGTCGGGGACGGTGAAGGGTGGGTGCCCCCAGCCGGCCGCGGCCTTGGCCGCGGCCAGTGCCTCCTGGCCCAGCGGTGAGCCGTGGGCCTTGGGCGTGCCCTCGATGCCGGGGGCTCCGTGTCCGATGACGGTGCGCACCCCGATCAGGCTCGGGCGGGGGTCTGCCTTGGCTGCGGTGATCGCGGCGTCGATGGCGGCCAGGTCGGTGCCGTCCTCGACGTGCAGCACGTGCCAGCCCTGGGCGGAGAAGCGCGCCAGCTGGTCGTCGCTCGACGACTGGTCGACGTTGCCGTCGATGGTGATGTTGTTGTCGTCCCAGAGCACGATCAGGCGACCCAGCCCGAGGTGCCCGGCGAGCGAGACCGCTTCGTGGCTGATCCCCTCCATCAGGCAGCCGTCGCCCACGAGGGCGAACGTGTGATGGCTCGTGATCTCCGGGAACCGCGCCGCCTGCATGCGCTCGCCGAGGGCGAGGCCGACCGCCATGGCGAGCCCCTGGCCGAGCGGCCCGGTGGTGGTCTCGACGCCGTCGGTGTGGCCGAACTCGGGGTGCCCCGGCGTCCGCGAGCCGAGCTGCCGGAAGCGCTCCAGCTCGCTCATCGGGAGGTCGTAGCCGAAGACGTGGAGGAGCCCGTAGAGCAGGGCGGACCCGTGGCCGGCACTGAGGACGAACCGGTCACGGTCGCTCCAGCGTGAGTCGGCCGGGTTGTGCTTGAGGTGCCGGCTCCACAGCACCCAGGCCATCGGGGCTGCCCCCATCGGCATGCCCGGGTGGCCGGACTCCGCGCGCTGGACCATGTCGGCGGCGAGGAAGCGCAGGGTGTCCACCGCGCGCCGGTCGGTGCCGTCCGGGGCCCAGGTCCCGCGCTGGCGGACGTCGGGGCTGATCGACATGTCAGGCCACCTCTCCGTGGTGCCGCAGGTGCGCGCCCGCGGCGAGGTCACGCAGGCGGGTGACCGCGGACGCCTTGCCCTCCGGGTAGCCGAACATCCAGCTCCCCGAGATGAACACGTCGGCGCCGGCCGCGGCAGCGCCGCCGATGGTCCGGTCGGTGATCCCCCCGTCGACCTCCAGCTCGATGGGGAGGCCGCTGGCGTCGATCATCGACCGGAGCTGCGCCACCTTGGCCTCGACCGCAGGGATGTAGGCCTGGCCCCCGAACCCCGGGTTGACCGTCATGGCGAGGATCAGGTCGGTCTCCTCGAGCACGTGTGCGACGGTGCTCGCCGGCGTGTGGGGGTTGAGCGCCACCCCCGATCGGGCCCCGAGCTCACGGATCCGCGCGAGCGTCCGGTGCAGGTGGGTGGTCGCCTCGGCGTGCACGATGACCAGCTCGCAGCCGGCGTCGACGTACCTGCCGAGGAGCTCGTCGGGGTCGACCACCATCAGGTGGGCCTCGAACCCGACGGTGCTGTGCGGCCGGACGGCCGCGATCACGTCGGGACCCATCGTCAGGTTGGGCACGAAGACGCCGTCCATGACGTCCCACTGGATGCGGTCGACGCCAGCCTCGCAGAGGTCGGCGACCTCCTCGCCCAGGCGTGAGAAGTCCGCGGGGAGCACGGACGGGACGATCAACGGGGGGTGGGGCATGACTGCACCTCTCGGTCGGGTGGCACCTGACCCCAGGACACCGCAGACCCCGCCGCCGAAGACTCCCCCACGGGGGTGGTCCTGGGGGTGACCTTGGTGTGACTCGGCGGGTGAGCCGGTTCGGCGGGGCTACATTGAGCCCCGTGCCTGGATCGAAGAAGCCGCTCCGCCTCGTCCTCCTCGACGACCACGAGATGGTGCTGCAGGGGCTGACCGCGATGCTGTCCCACTTCGAGGAGGTCGAGATCGTCGGGACCTCGACGACCCCGGCCGGCGCCCACCGCGTCGTGGCCGAGCAGAAGCCCGACATCGTGCTCAGTGACGTGCGGATCGGCCGCGACAGCGGCCTGGACTTCGTCACCGAGCTCGGCCGGACCCACCCGGAGGTCAAGGCCGTCATGCTCAGCGTCTACGACGACGAGCACTACCTCTTCCAGGCACTGCGCGCCGGCGCCAAGGGCTACATCCTCAAGCGGATCGACGCCCACGAGCTCGTCAACCACCTACGGCGCGTCGCGGAGGGCGACATCGTGATCGACCCGGCGCTGGCCGGCCGGGTGGCCATGTCGGCGGCCAAGATCTCGTCGGGTGAGTTCTGGCCCGGCGCCAACCTGGGACTCACCCAGCGGGAGTCCGAGGTCCTTGCCCTAGTCGTGTCGGGCCACTCCAACAAGGGCATCGCCGGCAAGCTCGTGATCAGCGACGACACCGTCAAGACCCACATCCGCAGCCTCTATCGCAAGCTCGACGTGCAGGACCGCGGTGGCGCGATCGCCGTCGCGCTTCGCGAGGGGATCTTCAAGTGACCACCTCCCTCTTCGGGATGCTGAGCGCCCCGACCCGGCTGGATCTGCCCGCCGTGGCGAAGGCCTTCGCCCGGGAGTCCGACTCGGTCGGCACCGTGCTCCTCACGTCCGACGGCAAGCAGCTCGTGGTGGGCGCCGCCTTCCCCGCTGCTCCGGACACGGAGGCGTTGCTGCAGATCCCGGTCGGGCAGGGAGTGAGCGGGCAGGTCGCCCGCAACGGACATGCGATCCGCCTCGCCGCCGACGCACCACGCACGGCCGCCTACCGCGAGCTGCTCGGCATCCACGACAACGGGGAGGTGGCCCGGCTGTGCATGCCGGCCCGAGGGATCGACGGGCAGATCCTCGGCGTCGTGTCCCTGCACCGCCCCACCGACCGTCCCTACCAGGACGAGGACATCACCCGGTTCCAGCCCTACGCCGATCTGCTCGGCATCCGGCTCCAGGCCCGGGGGTTGCTCAACGCCGTCGACGAGCACCGGCACGACCGCGACCGGTTGATCGCGGCCGCCATCTCGGCCCAGGAGACCGAGCGGCGGCTCATCGCCTTCGACCTGCACGACGGCGTGACGACCGCTCTCGCATCGATGTCCTTCCATCTCAACGCAGCCGAGCTGTCGCTTCGGGCGACCGAGGAACGGAGCGCTCGCGAGAGTCCGGGGTCGGCCGAGGCCCTGGGGCAGGCACGCTCCCAGATCGGGACCGCGCGCACGCTCGGTGACCTCGCCTACAACCAGACCCGCGCCGCCATCACCGGCCTGCACAGCCTGGTCCTCGACGACCTCGGTCTCGTGGCGGCGCTGGAGTCCCTGGCCGAGACCGCTCCCGGGGTCGAGGTCCGCGTCGTGTGCGACGCGGCCGACGAGTTCACCGAGATCCCCGACCACGAGGCCGCCGCGTTGTTCCGGATCGCCCAGGAGACCATGAGCAACGCCGCACGCCATGCCCGCGCGAGCCGGATCGAGCTGTCCCTGCGCCGCGACGACGACATCGTGGTGCTGCGCACCAGCGACGACGGCATCGGCTTCGACGCCCGCGCCGTCGTACGACGCGACGGCGACGGCAGCCACTACGGACTGTCCTCCCTCGCCGAGCGGTGTGCCCTCGTGGGCGCCTCGTTGCGGATCGACTCGGTCCCCGGCCACGGCACGACAGTCATCGTGGAGCTTCCCGTCGCGTCGCCTCCCGAGGGCGCGTCGTAGGCCGACGCCGCGCCCGCGGGGGTTTCGACGCGCAGTCGGCCGCTCAGCCGAGCAGGGCCTCGCGCCAGCCCGGGTAGAGCTTGTCGGCGTCCTGGGGGAACGACTCGAAGGCCCGCGCGAACTCGTGATGTGTCCGGGCCCACTCGACCGGCTCGGCTCCGGCCACCCAGCCCTCATAGGCCTGCCGCAGCGACCGGGCGCCGGCAGCCGCTCCGTCGAGGTGGCCGTAGGCACCCCCGCCTGCGGTGTTGATCAGGTTGCCGTGGCCGAGGTTGTCGAAGAACCCGGGCAGCCGGACCGCGTTCATGCCCCCGGAGATGATCGGCGTCGTGGCCTTCATGCCGTACCACTTCTGGAAGTAGACCGGGCCCTGCGCCTCGTCGCGCTCGATCATGTAGGCGATGGCCTTGTCATCGCCCTCCCCCTCCATCTTGCCGTAGCCCATGGTGCCGACGTGGATGCCCGAGGCCCCCTGGAGCCGCGACATCTTGGCCAGGACGAACGCCGTGTAGCCGCGCTTCGCGCTCGGGGAGGTCACCGCGCCGTGGCCGGCCCGGTGGTAGTGCAGGAACTGGTGGGGGTAGTTGCGGCGAGCGGTGGTGATCATGCCGGGGCCGCCGACGTAGCCGTCGACGAGGAAGGCGAGCTTGTTGGCGTCAGGTCCGAAGGTCTCCAGCGCGAAGTCCGCGCGAGCGAGCATCTCGTCGTGGTCGTCGGCGGTGATGTTCATCGAGAACATCTTGGCCTCCCCGGTCTCGTCCATCGCGCGCTTCATGGCGTCATAGACCAGCGGGATGGTCTTCTTGACCGGGGCGAAGACCTGGTTGCCCTGCGGCTCGTCGTTCTTGATGAAGTCGCCACCGAGCCAGAACTGGTACGCCGCCTCGGCGAACGGCTCGGGGCGGAGCCCCAGCTTGGGCTTGATGATCGTGCCGGAGACGTAGCCTCCGTCGTCGATCGGTCGGTCGAGGATCCGCCACATGTCCACGATGTTCATCGCCGGACCGTCGAACTGCCGCAGCGCCTCCGGCGGGACGAAGAAGTCGACCATCTTGGCGTACTCGATGTCGCCCATGCCCTGGTTGTTGCCGATGGTCAGGGTCAGGAACGACACCAGCATCATCCGGCCATCAGTCATGTTGCGGTCGAAGAGGTCGAGCGGGTAGGCGATCCGCATGTCCTCGGAGGCCTCGTCGACGTGATAGACGAGCGCATCGACGCCCTTGGTGAAGTCGTCGGTCGTGGACACCTCCACATTGGTGCCGGTCGAGGACTCCGCCGCGAAGTGGGCAGCGGAGGCGAGGTAGTCGTAGCCCGCCTTGGGCTTCATCGTGTAGGCGCACAGGATGTGCCTGCCGCCGGCGATCAGGTCCTCTTCGGTGAGGCTGAGGTCGGCGTACCGCGCTGACTGGTCCATGGCTGGGCTCCTTGGTGGGGCTAGGCGGGTGGTGCGAGGACGGGGTGGGTGACCGCGGCCGCGTGCCGCGCCCGCAGCTCGTCGACGGTGACGGCGGTCAGGTCGGGGTAACGGGCGATGGCTGCGGAGAAGTCGTCACGTGCGGTGTGGGCGCTCGGCGTGACGACGGTCGGTACGCCGGCCGCGACCGCGGCGGCGAGGCCGACTCCGGAGTCCTCGACCGCGAGGCACTGCCGCGGCTCGAGGCCGAGGCGCTCGACCACCCACTGGTAGATGTCGGGTGCCGGCTTCTTGGCCGCCACGGCGTCGCCGGCACCGACCACCTCGAACCACGACTCCACGCCCGGGCCGAGCGTGCTCGCGAGCAGGGCGGTCACGTTGTCCGGCGTCGTGGTGGTGGCGATGGCCAGCCGGAGGCCTCCCCCGCGGGCCTCCCGCAGCAGCGACTCGACACCGGGCAGCAGCCCGACCCCTCCGTTCCCGAGCAGGCGGACATAGTGGTCGGTCTTGCGACGATGCAGCCGGGCGATCGTCTCGGTCACGTCGGGTCGAGCCATGAACCAGGGATCGGCCTGCGCGACGAAGTGGCGGATCCGTTCCTTGCCCCCGGTGACCTGGAGCAGCTCGTCGTACAGCTCCTCGTCCCAGTGCCACGACAGGCCCGCATCGGCGAAGGCCGCGTTGAAGGCGACGCGGTGCCCGGCACGCTCGGTATCGGCGAGCGTGCCGTCGACATCGAAGATCAGCGCCTGCAGGGACATACCCGAAGGCTAGGTAGGGGTCAGAGGTGTCGCCTCACACCTAGGGGGGTGAGGGGGGGTGAGATCTGCTCCTCACCCCCCGATGGCGGCTCTCCGGGTCCTCGGGTGCCCAGCGCCCTGTCAGGGTGTGGACATGAAGGCCCTGACCTGGACGACAGCCGCCCCCGTCGTCGCGCTCGTCGTGCTGGTCGCGGCCTGGGGCCGTGACCTCCCGACCGCGCTCCTGCTGGCGCTCGCCGTCGTGCTGGCGGCCGCCGTGCTGTCGGCCGTTCACCATGCCGAGGTCGTGGCACACCGGGTCGGAGAGCCGTTCGGGTCGCTGGTGCTCGCGGTGGCGGTCACCGTCATCGAGGTCGCGCTCATCGTGACGCTGATGGTCTCGGGCGGGGACAAGACCAGCGCGCTGGCCAGGGACACCGTGTTCGCGGCCCTGATGATCACGTGCAACGGGATCGTGGGCCTGAGCATCGTGGTCGGCGCGTCGCGTCATCGCATCGTCGGCTTCAACGCCGAGGGCACCGGCGCCGCACTGGCCATGGTGACCACCCTGGCCGTCCTCACGCTGGTGGTGCCGACCTTCACGACCAGCGCCTCGGGGCCGGAGTTCTCCTCCTCCCAGCTGACCTTCGCCGCGATCGTGTCGCTGCTTCTCTACGGCATGTTCGTCTTGACGCAGTCAGGGCAGCATCGCGACTTCTTCCTGCCCGTGCACCAGGACGGCTCGCCGGTCGCACCGGAGGAGCACGCGTCGCCACCCACCACGCGCGACGCACTCACCAGCCTCGGGCTGCTGCTGGTCTCGCTCGTGGCCGTGGTCGGGCTCGCCAAGGTGGAGTCGCCCGGGATCGAGGCGACCGTGCGAGCAGCGGGTTTCCCCGACTCGTTCGTGGGCGTCGTCATCGCGCTCGTCGTACTCCTGCCCGAGACCATCGCGGCGGTCCGGTCAGCGCGGTGGAACCGCCTCCAGATCAGCCTCAACCTCGCCCTCGGCTCGGCGATGGCCAGCATCGGGCTCACCATCCCCACCATCGCGATCGCCTCGATCTGGCTGGGCGGACCGCTCACCCTCGGGCTGGGCGACGTCCAGATGGTGCTCCTCGGTCTGACCGTGGTCGTCAGCATCCTCACCGTCGTTCCCGGCCGCGCCATCCGTCTCCAGGGTGGCGTGCACCTGGCGCTGCTCGCCGCGTTCCTGTTCCTGGCCGTCCAGCCCTGAGCCTTCGGCAACGCGCGGCTGACGGGCTGGCCCGGACGGGCCATGCCTTCTCGACCTGAGCCATTTCGGCGTGATCCTCGGCTGGGCCAGACCACCGGCCAGCGGCTCACGAGAACGGCTGAAAGGGCCGGCCAGCGCGAGCATGATCGAGGGGTGAGGATGCTCGAGGGTTCACTCAGTGGACGTCATCTATGCCCGCACTGCGACGGCCAGGGCGACATCGTGTTCGTCGCCGCGCACCACCAGATCGAGGAGCGCCCAGCGAACGGCTCCAAGCAGTCCTGGCCGTGCCCGCAGTGCAACGGTCAGCGGAGCGTCTCCCAGGGCGGCTTCCTGCGCAGCGCATGAGCGCTGCGCCCCCTCGCATCGTCTCCGGCCGAGCGTGGTTTGAGCACGGGTCGGACGGACCCACCACCTTGTCCCTGTCTGCCGAGGGTCAGGCCCCGCCGAACGCGCGGTCGACCACGTCCGCGAACGCCCCCATCGAGGGCAGCTCCAGGTCATAGGACCACGCGGCCGATGGTTCCGGCGTGGCTCCCCAGCCCGGTCGGTCGTGTCGACGGTTGATCCAGACCGACGGCAGACCCTCTGTCCGCGCGGGTACGTGGTCGTGGAAGAGACTCTGCGCCACGTGGAGCAGTGCCGAGCGCTCGATGCCGAGCGTCACGAGCGCCCGGTCGAGCGCCCGGAAGTGGTTCTCTGCGGGCTTGTAGGCGCCGACGTCCTGGGCGGTGATGATCGCCGAGAAGTCGCCCCCGAGCCGACGGTTGCTGCCCGCGAATCCGTCCCGGTGCACGTTCGACACGATGACCAGCTGGTAGTGACGGCGCAGGCGCGCGAGCGCGTCGGCGGAGTCCGGGAAGGCCGGCCAGTCCGGCACGGAGTCGCCGAGCCGGCCGGCCCACGAGTCGCTGACCGACCTGCCCAGCGCTGCGCCCGTACGCCGGAACGCCTCCGCCAGCACGTCGGGGTAGAGCGCCGTCGGGAGCTCCCGCTCGACCTGCGAATCGTGGTCGGCGTAGGCCAGCAGCAGGTCTTCGTCGGTGGCGCCGAGCCCCTGCTCACGCGCCCAGGGCGCGAGGACGGCGGCGATCCCGGCCTCCCAGTCGATCAGGGTGCCGTAGCAGTCGAAGCTCAGCGCCTCGAAGCGCGTCAGGTCCAGGTCGGTCACGAGTTCTCCGGGTGCGGGGTCAGCGGGCGTGGGCGTCGAGCGAGGTGCGGATCGCCGCGGCGATCTGGGCGATCTCGTCCTCCGAGGTCACGAACGGCGGGCAGATCTGCAGCGTGTTGTCGTGGATCGTGCGCAGCAGGACACCCGACCCGGTGCACGCCTCGGCGACCGACTCCCCCGGGACGCCGGCCCGGAGCTGGACCCCGGCCATGAACGCGGACCCGGCGCGTACCTCCTGGACCAGGTCGTGGTCTCGGAGTGGCTCGAGCGCCTCGGCGAGGACCGGCTCCAGCTTGGCCGCCCGCTCGACGAGCGACTCCTCCTCGAGAATGTCGAGGTTGGCCTCGGCGACCGCGCACGCGGTGGCGTGCCCGGAGTAGGTCAGGCCATGGCGGAAGATCGGGGCGTCGCCACCGGGGGGACCCTGGAAGAAGCGGTCCGCGACCCGGGGAGCCACCAGGACGGCACCCAGGGGCGCATAGCCCGAGGTCAGTCCCTTGGCCATCGTCATCAGATCGGGGCTGATCCCCCACCGGTGGGCACCGAACGCATGACCCGTCCGGCCGAAGCCGGTGATGACCTCATCCACGATGAACAGGATGTCGTTGGCCCGAGCCAACGCCTCGAGGCCCTCGAGATAGCCCTCCGCAGGGCCCACGACTCCTCCGGTCCCGATGACCGGCTCCGCGATGATGGCGGCGATGTTGTCGGCGCCGATCTCCTGCACCTGGGCGCGTACGGCGGCCAGGTCGTTGGTCGCGATGCGCGCGGTCTCGGGCACCAGCGACTCGCTGCCGTAGCCCTCACGGTTGTAGGGCAGCCCGGTGATGCTCGTGCCGAAGGCGTGCAGGCCGTGGTAGGCACCGTGCCGGCTGAGGATCATCTTCTTGGACTCGCGCCCCTCGAGCTGCCAGTGCCGGCGCGCGAGCTTGCACGCGAGGTCCACCGAGTCCGATCCCCCACTGGTCAGCATGACCTTGGCCCCGGGGACGCCCGCCATCGCGACGATGCGGTCCGCCACGCGAAGTGCCGGCTCATTCGCCATCCGGCCGAAGGTGTGGAACGTCTCCAGCCGGCACATCTGGTCGTACGCCGCCCGCGCGATCCGCTCGCGGCCATGACCGACGTTGGCATACCAGAGGCTGGCCGTCGCGTCGAGCAGCCGCTCGCCGGTGTCCGTGGTGAGCCACGCGCCCTCCCCGCCCGTGATCACCAATCGCTTCGAGCGGGCGGTGGGCATGTGTGCTTGGCCGTTCCACAGGGCATCTCCGGCGGTGTTCACCTCAGGCATGTCGCGACTCTAGAGGAGGTCGACCACGCAGGGCCGCTACCGGCCCGCGCGCTACTGTGGAAGAAGTACCGGTCCAGGCGGCCTCCAGGAGGACTCTGCCCAGGACGGGTCGGAAGGCGGACGTCATGGCGACGTCGAACACTGTCAGGCCATCCACCACACTGCGGCTCCGGCTGGCAGCCGACCCGCTCGCGGGTTACCTCGATGGTGCCTGGTGGCCCCACTCACGCGATCCCGAGGTCGAGCTCGCCGACCTGGTCGATCACTTCCCCACCAAGGACGGTCACATCCGGCGCGTCGTCTACTCGCGCCCGGACTGGCTGACCCAGCCGCGCAAGATCCCGGTGTCCCGAGGGCGCCTGAAGACAGGCTCGTTCCCGCACGACGACACCCACGTGGTGCTGCTTTCACTGTCCACCGGCGTCGAGCTGAAACTCCTGGTCGTGCCGCCCGACACCGCAGCAGGATCCGCGCAGCGCGTGATGGCGCAGGCGGCCGCGCCAGGGAACAAGCGATCGGGACCTGAGCTGCTGAGCAAGGCCCGCAGCGACCCGAACACCGACGCCGTCGGTCACTGGTTCGACGACGGAGGCGCACCTGTCGGCGTCGCCGCAACGCACGCCGGCGCGGCATCCGTGGATGAGTCATGACCGGCCCGTGGGGCTGGAGCGCAGTCCTCGTCGCGCTCGTCGTCGTCATCGGTCTCGTGCTCGCGGTCAGGATCGTCAAGCAGTACGAGCGCGGGGTCCTGTTCCGCTTCGGCCGGCTGCACGGAACCCTCGAGCCGGGCTTCAGGCTGATCATCCCCGCGGTCGACGTGATGCACCGGGTCTCGATGCGCATCGTCACGATGCCCATCCAGTCGCAGGGGATCATCACCCGCGACAACGTGAGTGTCGACGTGTCCGCGGTCGCCTACTTCCGGGTCGTCGACGCGGTGAAGTCCGTGGTCGCCGTGGAGAACGTCCGGGCCGCGATCGACCAGATCGCGCAGACCACCCTGCGCAAGGTCGTGGGCCAGCACACGCTGGACCAGACCCTGTCGGAGACCGACCGGATCAACCTGGCGATCCGCGAGATCCTCGATGTCACGACGGTCGACTGGGGCGTCGAGGTCACCCTGGTCGAGCTCAAGGACATCCAGCTGCCCGACAGCATGAAGCGCGCGATGGCCCGGCAGGCCGAGGCCGAGCGCGAGAAGCGGGCCAAGATCATCAACGCGGAGGGCGAGTCCATGGCGGCAGCCGCCCTCGGAGACGCCTCCGACATCATGATGGCCCACCCCCTGGCCCTCCAGCTGCGCAACCTGCAGAGCCTTGTGGAGATCGGCGTCGACAAGAACACGACCGTCGTCTTCCCGGCACCCCTGATGAGCACCATCGGGGAGCTCGGCGCCTTCCTCGCCCGCGAGGCCGAGGCCGCCGCCGGATCGGGGAGTCCTGCCGCGACCGAGCCACCCCTGGTGGGGAAGACCCGGCCGGTGCCGGTGCGGGCGGGGAACAACTCGCGCTGAGCGACGACGCGAACGTCCCCCGCTTCACGGGTGGACGAGGATCTTGACCGCGGTGTCGTTGTGGTGGATCAGCGCCTCGAAGCCGTCCTCGACCAGCCGGTCCAGGGGGATCCTGGCGGTGATGAACGGCGCCAGGTCGACCTTGCCCTCCTGGACGAGCCTGATCGTCGCGGGATGGTCGCCTGCATAGGCGATGGTGCCGCGCAGGTCGTTCTCCTTGAGCACCAGGGTCTGCATGTCGAGGGAGGCCGGCTCGCTCCAGATCGAGACGTTGACCACGACACCGCCGGGCTTCACGGCGGCGAGGAGCTGGTCGAGCACGGCGTTGACGCTCGAGCACTCGAAGCAGACGTCCGCTCCGAGGCCGCCGGTGATCTCGAGCACTCTGGCCACGACGTCGTCGGTGCTCGGGTCGAGGACGTGGTCCGCGACGCCCGTCGAGAGAGCCTTGTCCTTCCGTGCCTGGCTCAGCTCGGAGATGATGACGGTCAGCCCTTCGGCCCTCAGCACCGCCGCCAGCAGCAGTCCGATGGGCCCGGCCCCGCCCACGAAGGCGACCTGCCCCCGCGTCGCGCCACTGCGTGTGAACGCGTGGTGGCCGACCGAGAGCGGCTCGATCAGGGCGGCCTCGTCCAAGGGGATGTCACCGACCGGGTGGACCCAGCGGCGATCGACCACGATCTTCTCGCTCAGCCCACCTCCGCCTCCCGCCAGCCCGATGAATCCCATCGATGTGCACAGGTTGTAGCGACCGCTCAAGCACGGCGCACAGGTGCCGCACACGAAGTAGGGCTCGACGACCACGGACTCCCCCACGGTGAGATCGGTGACCCCCTCGCCCAGGGCCGACACGGTCCCGGAGAACTCGTGCCCCATGGTGACCGGCTCTTCCTCGTGGCTCAGTGGGTGCGGGTGCCCCTTGGCGGGGATGAAGATGGGGCCCTCGAGATACTCGTGCAGGTCGGTGCCGCAGATCCCGCACCAGGCGATGTCGATGGCCACCGCTCCCGGACGGATGACCGGTGTCGCAATCTCGGTGATCTCGATGTCGTGGGGGCCCTGGAAGCGTGCTGCTCTCATGATGGTGTCTCCTCGGAGTCGGGGTAGGTGATGACGACACGGCCCCCGATCGCGGCGTGCCGCATCTCGTCGAAGACGGTGTTGATCTCGTCCAGTGAACGAGTCGTCACGGTGGGGTGGATCTGGCCACGGGCGAAGAACTCCAGGGCCTCGGCGAGATCCTGGCGGGTCCCGACGATGGACCCGCGGACGGTGAGCCCCTTGACCACGATGTCGAAGATCGGCGCTGGGAAGTCGCCGGGCGGAAGGCCGTTGAACACGATGGTGCCGCCACGGCGGGCCATCACGATCGCCTGGGCGAAGGCCTGGGGGTGTACGGCGGTCACGAGGACTCCGTGAGCTCCCCCCACCTCACGCTGCACCACCTCGGCGGGATCCTCGTCGGCCGCGTTGACGGTGAGCTCGGCACCGTGCTCCAGGGCGAGCTTGAGCTTCTCGTCGGCGACGTCCACCGCGACCACGCGCAGGCCCATCGCCCGGGCGTACTGCACCGCGATGTGGCCCAGCCCGCCGATACCGGAGATGACCACCCATTGCCCGGGGCGGGCACCGGTCATCATCAGTCCCTTGTAGACCGTGACGCCTGCGCACAGGATGGGGGCGACCTCGCTCAGGTCGACCCCGGCGGGGATACGGGCGGCGAAACGCTCGTCCACCAGCATGTACTCACCGAACGAGCCGTCCACGCCGTACCCACCGTTGACCTGCTGCTCGCAGAGCGTCTCCCAGCCCGTGCGGCAGAACTCACAGGTACCGCAGGCCGACCAGAGCCAGGCGTTGCCCACGAGCTGGCCCAAGGCCAGGTCGGTGACCCCCTCACCGAGGGCCACCACCGTGCCGACGCCCTCGTGACCCGGGATGAACGGCAACGTGGGCCTGACCGGCCAGTCGCCCTGGATGGCGTGCAGGTCGGTGTGACAGACCCCGGTGCTGATGAGCCTGACCAGGGCCTGCCCCGGTCCCGGGGTAGGGACCGGAACGTCTTCGATGCGGAGCGGCGCCCCGAACTCATGGGCGACCGCGGCCTTCATCCTCGACATGGTGTGCCTCCTCGACAATGTGGGTGCGCGGGTCTCAGCGGTGCTCGCCTGAGGTGTCTCTGACCGGCCGACGGCTGGCATCAGACGAAGAAGCCGAGCGGCTTCGGGTCGTGGTTGACCAGCACGTTCTTGACCTCTTGGTAGTTGCGCAGGGTCTGCTGGTCGGTCTCCCGGCCGTAGCCGGACTGCTTGTAGCCGCCGAAGCCAGCACCGGCCGGGTACTGGTGGTAGGTGTTGACCCAGACGCGCCCGGCGAGGATGTCCTGGCCGGCGCGGTAGGTGAGGTCGGCGTCTCGGCTCCAGACCCCCGAGCCGAGCCCATAGATGGTGTCGTTGGCGATGGCGATCGCCTCGTCGTAGTCCGCGAACGTGGCGACCGTGACGACGGGGCCGAAGATCTCATCCTGGAAGACCTGCATGTCGTTGGTGCCCTGGAAGACCGTCGGCTGGATGAAGTAGCCACCGGCCAGGTCGCCCGGAAGCTCGGCGCGCGCGCCACCGGTCAGGACCTTGGCCCCCTCCTCCGGCCCGAGCTTCAGGTAGCCGCAGATCTTCTCGAGCTGGTCCGCGCTGTTCTGCGGACCCATCTCGGTGGTGGTGTCCAGCGGGTCCCCGACGGTGATCCTCTCGACACGCTGGACGGCGTTCTCCAGGAAGCCCTCGCCGATGAGCCCGTCCTGGATCAGCGCCCGGGAGGGGCACGAGCAGATCTCCCCCTTGTTGAGGGCAAACATGGTGAAGCCTTCGATCGCCTTGGCATAGAAGTCGTCACGGGCCCTGGCGACGTCGTCGAAGAAGATGTTGGGCGACTTCCCGCCGAGCTCCATGGTGGTCGGGATGATGTGCCGGATGGCGTACTGCATGATCTCCCGGCCGGTGGCGGTGGAGCCGGTGAAGGCGACCTTGCCGACGCCCTCGTGCTCCACCAGGCCCCGGCCGAGCTGGGCACCACTGCCGTTGACGACGTTGACCACGCCCGGCGGAAGGACCTCGGCGATGAGCTCCATCATGTAGAGGATCGAGATGGGGGTGGCGCTGGCCGGCTTGAGCACCACGGTGTTTCCCGCGGCGAGCGCCGGTGCGAGCTTCCAGGTGGCCATCAGGATCGGGAAGTTCCACGGGATGATCTGAGCCACCACGCCGATCGGCTCGAAGAAGTGGTAGGACACCAGGTCTCCGGTGAGCTTCTTGATGTTGCCTTCCTGGGTGCGGATCGCCGCAGCGAAGTAGCGGAAGTGATCGATCGCCAGCGGGATGTCCGCGGCCAGCGTCTCGCGAACCGGCTTGCCGTTCTCCCACGACTCCAGCACGGCGATCTGCTCGAGGTGCGCCGCGAGGTGGTCGGCCACCCTGGTCAGGACGGCGGCGCGGTCAGTCGTGGAGGTCGCCGCCCACGCAGGGAACGCCGCCTTGGCCGCCGTGACGGCCAGGTCGACGTCGTCGATGGTGGAGCGCGCATACTCGGCGATCGGCAGGCCGGTGGCCGGCGCCAGGTCCTCGGCGTAGTGACCCTTGACGGGCTTGACCCAGTCGCCCCCGATGAAGTTGTCGTAGGTGGTCTTGAGCGTGACGATGCTGCCAGTCGTTCCGGGGCGGGCATAGACGGTCATGAGCTGCTTCTTCCTGGTTGATGGCGCACGCAGGGTTGGCTGACGCAGCGCCGACGTCATAGGTGAGGGGCGACGGCAGGCTCGGCAGCGGTCGCCTCGAGGCGAGCAGGGGCCGGGCAAGGAAGGTCGTCCGTACGGCGCCCTCTGGAGAGTCACCTGACGTGCCCGGCGGCGAACCTGCGATTCTGCGGATGCCCTCGAGAGTCAGGGCTTCCGGATCCGGGCCAGCTGCTTTCCCAGCCACCTTCGACGCTACACCTGGCCGACGAGTCCTCGCCGTCGGGACCTCGACGTCGTCACCGACGCCACGGCCGGAGGTCGCGAGCTGGCATCGGGTCCGCCCCCAGGCGCGGCGGCACGGTCATTGGCACCATCACGGACTCCCTGAGACTCCTACGTCATTCCGCCCGGACGACGGTTGGCCACAAGACCGAGGCGGGCCGGCTACAGGGCCGACGCGACCGGCCCTCGCCGGCGCGATGCTGGTGGTGTGCATCAAGACGGTGCACCGCGACGCGATACACACGATCGAGGTCCACGTGCCACATCTGGATGCCATCACGATTCACAGCCACCAGCCGGGCGAGCTTGCCCGATTCTGGTCGGCGGTGCTCGACCTTCCGATCGACCCGGCCGACGCCGCCGCGATCGGTCAGGGCACCCTCGCCAAGGGCGAAGCCGTGCTCCTCGGCCGACGCGATGGCCTGCATGTGTGGTTGAGCCCTGCCGATGACCTGTCCCCGCCGGGCGGGCGGATCCACCTCGACGTGGGTCTGGACGGCCCGGCAGACCTCGATCGACTCGTTGATCTCGGAGCATCGCCACGATGGAACGACCCCCGAGAGCGCTGGCGCGTTTTCGCCGATCCGGAGGGAAACCTGTTCTGCGCCGTCACCAACTGGGGCGAACCGTCGTGGACGTGACATCCACCCACCAGGACCCCCACGACGGTCTGATCTTCGTTCTCGTCGTCGGGTATACCGCTTCACTGCCCGCCATCGACGCCGCGATGCCAGCGCACCAACGGTTCCTCGACGAGCACTTCGCTGCCGGCGAGTTCCTCGCCTCCGGCCCCCAGGTCCCACGCACCGGCGGCGTGATCATCGCCCGCGCGGCAGACCGCGAGGCGATCGAGCGACTGATCGCGGCAGACCCGTTCGTGCGCGACGGCCTGGCGGCGTACGACGTCCACGCCTTCCTCCCGACCCGCGGACCGTTCGCCCTGCCGCTCCGCGACGGCACCGCGTCGCCGCGGAACTCACCGTGATCGACCGCGTCCTCGCGGAGGCGGGGACCCCACAGCCACCCTCGCTGCTCCGGGTGCTCGTCGGCGACCACAGGACCACCGTGGCCCAGGCGGGCGTCGCGGGGCCACCCGTGGTACTCGTGCACGCCCTGGGCCTGGACTGGCGCATGTGGGAGCCGGTGATCACCCAGGTGGCGGTCGGACGGCGGGTATATGCCTACGACGTACGCGGCCACGGCTCAGCCACCGAGGCGCCGCGCCCGTCGACCATGACGGACCTCGCAGCCGACCTGCTCGCGGTGATGGATGCCCTCGGGCTCGACAGCGCCCACATCGTGGGCCTCTCCTACGGCGGCGGGATCGTGCAGACGGCAGCGACGCTCGCCCCCGAGCGGTTCGAGTCCATGACGCTGATCGCCACGACCAACGTGGCGTTCGAAGCCTTCGAGAGCCGGGCTCGATCGATCGAGCAGGATGGCATGGCCGCTCAGGTGGCGCCCTCTCTCACGCGATGGTTCACCCCCGATGGCCTGGCCTGCAACGCTCGAGGAGTGCGCTACGCCCGCGACTGCCTGCTGCGCGGCAACCCTGAGCACGCGGCCGCGGCCTGGCGGGCGTTCCGGACCCTCGATGTCCAAGGGAAGCTCGCCGGCTTCAGCGCCCCCACGCTCGTCCTGGCAGGTGAGCGGGACGTCTCCACCACACCGGAGGTCATGTCGGGGATCACGACCGGCATCGCGGGCGCTCAGTACAAGGAGATGCCGGGGACGCCCCACATGCCCACGTTGGAGCAACCGCAGCTGGTCGTGAACGCACTCGATGAGTTCCTACCGAGCGACGCCGTTCGAGCAACCTGAGCACGCCATCCCCGAGCTGGACCGGGCGAGCGCGGCCGACGACCGGTTCGTCATGTGCGGGATGCTGTTGCTGTCGTTCCCGAAACTGGTCCGACCGGGCGTTGCGACTAGCTCCCGAGGATGCGAGCCTTCTCGGCCGCGAACTCCTCTTCGGTCAACAGGCCCGCCGCCTTGAGCTCGCCGAGCTCACGAATCTTGGCGATGCGGTCCACCGGCTCGGCGGCCGGAGGCGGCATCGGTGCGGGAGCCTGCGGCGCCGGGGCGACAGGCTGCTGGCTGGCCGCCTGCTGCGCCTGGCGACGCTGCACGTTTCCGGAGACGGCGGTTGCCGTGCCCGCGATCACGGCGGTGCGCGCCATGGTCCCCATCAACCCGGGG
>Ga0209023_10003323_pt1 | contig 19315 bp, 14 predicted proteins | sample LakOneMetagenome_FD_187468 | JGI IMG/M metagenome (GOLD analysis project Ga0209023, IMG submission 187468) | Freshwater and sediment microbial communities from Lake Erie, Canada (SPAdes) (version 2) | ecosystem: Environmental > Aquatic > Freshwater > Lentic | place: Lake Erie, Canada...
TCCTTATGCTCACTTTTTGAGTCATTAGAATGGGTATGCCTTGACATGCTTCGATAAATCGCTAGAATGCCATCCAACGCGGGAATAGCTCAGTTGGTAGAGCACAACCTTGCCAAGGTTGGGGTCGCGAGTTCGAGTCTCGTTTCCCGCTCCAGAATTTTAAAAGCCTCAGTCGAAAGATTGGGGCTTTTTTTGTTGATTTTAAATAGTATTATTATCTATCAGAATTTCTGATACTTAAAAAAGCAAGTTAACAGAACATTACATTTAAAATTGGTGACCAAATGGTGACCAAAAAGTGACTCTATTTTTTTACGCGCTACTTTCTAAGTTGGCCGAATCTGTATGACCAAGCCCCTATCATGTAATTACACAAAAAATTATTGATTATCTATTTTATTATTCATCATCGGTATCTCTATTATTTGACTGCGCTAACAAATCATTAGTCCGCTCAAATATAAATAACTCCCCAACCTGTATATCTAAAAAATCACATACCCGATCAATAGTATCAAAATCTATTCGTGTCAAATCTCCATTATAAAGCTTATGCAATGTGGTTTTATTAATACCAGTACCACGGATAAGATCTGCTACCCTCATCCTTCTTTCAGCCAAAAGAGTTGGAAGTTTACAAATAATCACAATAAATTCCTCTAATCCGATTACTTTTTCATTGCATTTGAGCAATTTTAGAGTTAATTTATCTTCAAGGATGTAATTTATCTCCACATCCGATGAAGTTTTACAGGAATATCATTATGACATACACCTATATGACAGCCCAACAGTTGGCTGAAAAAATTCATTACGACCCACGTACCATCCGTAACCAACTTAAGGACAGTATTTTCCTTGAGGGCATTCATTACATCCGCCCATTCGGTGGACGCAAAATTTTGTTTGTATGGGAACGTATCGAAGAAGATATGTTGAAATTCACCAGCCTAGGGCTAACCACTTTGCAATAAGGAGTCCTGCATATGGCGAATATTCAAGAACGTTATGGAAAGCTCGTTGTCGACTTCCGCTATCAAGGTGTACGGTGCAGAGAAACAACCAATCTCGAAGATACGGCCCAAAACCGTAAACTTTTAAAGAAACGTTTAGAACAGCTTGAAGCAGAAATTACTTTAGGGACGTTCGAGTATGCAAAGTATTTTCCTAAAAGCAAACGAGTTGCACAGTTTAGTGAGATACAGCAACGTAAAGCTGTACTGAGCTCATCAACACCCCTATTTAAGGATTTTGCGCATATTTGGTTTGATGAGAAAAAAATTGAATGGCGCAGTTCCTACCAGGAAAAGGTACTGATTATTTTAAATAATTATTTGATCCCTGCATTAGGCCATCAGTGCTTAGATCAGATAAAGAAGCCAGACTTGCTTGAATTCCGTTCCTCTCTCGGCAAAGTGAATTACGGTTTAAAACAAGCAAGCCTGAAGGCATCCCGAATCAATCAGATCATGACACCTTTACGTATGATACTTAATGAAGCAGCGGAACGATACAACTTTGTTTCGCCTTATAAAAATATTAAGAATCTCAAGGAAAGTCGCATTGACGTTACACCTTTTACCCTACAAGAGGTGCAAAAGATCATAGAGACTGTGCGTGATGACTTTAAACCGTACTACACCGTTCGCTTCTTCACAGGTATGCGTACCAGTGAAATCGATGGTCTACGTTGGCAAAACGTGAATTTTCAACGGCGTGAGATCTATATCAAAGAAGCATTAGTCAACGGCAAACTTGGTGATACCAAAACCTTTGGATCAGACCGTGGCATTCAAATGAGTGAGCGTGTGTATCAAGCACTCTTAGAACAAAAGAAAATGGTCAAGAACCGCTCTGAATTCGTTTTTTCTATGCGAAATGGCAACCCATTGGACTATCGCTTAGTGAATCGACGCGTATGGCATCCATTATTAAGATTTTTAGGTCTTAAAAGTCGTCGTGCATATCAAACACGGCATACTGCAGCGACATTGTGGCTCTCAGCTGGTGAAAATCCGGAATGGATTGCCAAACAACTAGGACATTCTACGACTGAAATGCTGTTTCGTGTTTACAGTCGCTATGTTCCTAATATTACCCGTCGTGATGGCAGTGCTTTTGAGCTGATGCTAGAAAAGCTCAATGAGATGGAGAATGAATATGACTAAATCATTCTTTGGTGGGGTTGTGGTGTCACAGGAAGTTGATGCAATTGCACGTGAGCTGATTGAGGAGTTTCAAATTCCCAAACTGCACAACCTCGCTTTCATGCTCAACGTCAACAAATGTTTTAATGATCATCAGGCTTTAAGGCTTTGGTTACAACGACAATTGGATGATGGGCAAGCCAATTATGCAAATTTGGCAATGAAAGCCCGCCTTTACTTAACCAATCTTGCTTACACATAAATCAAAAAACTAAGGTCATCTAATTGATGACCTTAGCCCTTTTACACCAATTAAAAGGTAGAAAACAAATAAGAGTTTTTCGTTTGGAAACCTGTCGACATCGGTGATCTCCAATAAAAAGATGATGATCTTTTGGAGAGAAGAAAAGATTTATATTTTTAAAAATTCAAAATGGATTTAGGAGAATAAACATGAATCCTTTGTTTAAAACACTCCAAATTCCAACAGAAGCAACGAAAACAGTATGCCCTATACACCAAATACCTGTAATGGAAATTGCTGGTCATGATGTGGTTCCGTTAATTAGACCACTCAATTCAGTTTTATAAGTGATAAATCCGCTCTAAATATTTAAATTATGCTGCCATTACTTTTAGTAAATGTTGATCATAAAATTCATTTGGTGTTGCCTTATTCAAACTTGAATGAGGACGTATCATGTTATAAAAATCCAAATATTCAGCAATTGATTGTTTCGCTTGTTTAACCGTATCGTAAGCCTTCAAATAGACTTCCTCATGCTTCACGCTGCGCCATAAACGCTCAATCATCACATTATCCATCCATCGTCCTTTCCCATCCATACTGATACGGATATTTCGCAATTTTAACTCATTCAAAAATGCCTCGCTTGTGAATTGACTGCCTTGGTCTGTATTAAATACCTCTGGACAACCATATTTCACAATTGCTTCTTGCAACGCATCTATGCAAAAGTCTGTTTCCATACTGATCGATACTCGATGAGCCAGTACTTTACGACTATGCCAATCTATAACTGCACACAGATAGACAAAGCCTTTAGCCATAGGAATGTACGTGATATCTGTACACCAGACTTGATTAGAGTGATCGATGACCATGTTTTTCAACAGATATGGGAAAATACGGTGTGCAAGATTAGGCTTACTGGTATTGGGTTTTGGATACAAGGCATGTATTCCCATCAAGCGCATTAAACGTCGGACTTTACGCCGACCTATTTGATGCCCTTGACGCTGTAACATATCTCGTATCATTCGACTGCCCATAAATGGGTAGTCGAGATGAATTTCATCGATCAGGCGCATCAAACTCAAATCAGTTGATGAAATCTCTTTGGGCTTGTAATACAACGTACTGCGATTGATTTGAATCAATTGCGATTGTTGTCGTACCGAAAGTTGATGGGTCTTATCGATCATTTTTTGCCGCTCAGCTGCCCTATTTTTCTGAGCGCACCTTCTAAAAAATCAATTTGCAATGCCTGATGTCCTATCTTGGCATGTAGAGCTTTGAGGTCAATCTCAGGTTCTTGTTGTGCTGTTGGTCGTGAAAAAATATTGATTGATTGCTCAAGCAGTTGATTTTTCCAATCGATGATTTGGTTTTGATGTAAATCGAATTGAGTAGAAAGTTCAGCGAGTGTGTGGTCGCCTTTAATTGCTGCGAGAGCAACTTTAACTTTAAACTCTGCTGAATGATTACGACGTTTTCTTCGTGTCATGGTTGACTCCAAAAACAAGCATTTCCCATGCTTATTGGGGAGTAGATTATCACTTATAGGCGTGGTCTAAAATCCTAGAACCACATCAGTATTAGTTTCGCAACCAACCGATCAATATCTAGAAGGGCTGAATCTCGATCTATTAGATTTTGATCTACAAACCAATTCTGTTGTTGCTAGACCCGCTGCCTTGGTCTCCTCTCGAAAACATACTGTTAGTGCAACACCCGTTACTTGGTATGTGAACTCAATTGCACAATTAGCAAAGTCAGAAGAAAATGCCTTAACCTGGAATATTCTAGTCTTAAAAGCAGCAATTTATTTAATTGCTCTTCCTGAGCTCAAGCCAGATCTTTTTAAACAAGCGCACGCCGAACACTTCAATACAGTAAAGCGCTTATTCCAACGTTTTAGAACTGCAAATAAAAATTTAGATACTGAAAAAAAATATCAAAATACAGAAGAGTATCAACGTCTCTGGAGTACCTATCTTCAAGATCCAACACAGAGCTTAGAACAATTTATTCAACATCTGATCACATTAGATACGGATGAATTGCCTGAGTTTGATCGCAATCTACTCAATGATATTCGGATTACTTTTAACTACATTTTAAAAAACAAAGCGAAGATTGCACGTGCAAGTATCGATACGCAGCTTCAGCATCAGTTTCTTGATGAAGAACAATTCATTGAAGAAAGTATCGAAATCAAAAAAGGGGCTAAATCTAAAGCACTGAATATAGAAACCTTAATCGATGAGCCGATTAATCGGCAAATTGTTGTCAATCCAACTGACGTCACACCACTCGCAGCACATTCAGAAACGAGTCAAAGCTATGTTCTACCGCTTGTTGCAAAACATATTCAACGCAAAGAACATTTACTCACGTCGAGTAGTTTTTTTCCGAATCCATCTAGCGTGAACCATCTACTGAAAAGACTTCATGTGGACTACTCTGAACATCAAAATAAAAGTGCTTTAATCCTGATGCTCGCATTTTTGACAGGCAACAGTGTGAATGAGTGGCTATATATACAAAGCAAGCGAGCTATAAACTTAAATAACCGCCAAAAATTGATCCATAAAAATGATCAGTTCTTCTTAAGCAGTAAATTTAATGTATTTGAGAACCGCGATTTTGAGTATTCAGACAACTTGCTCAATCAGACGATCTATTTAGACATTCCAATCCCTAATCTATTCATTGAGGATCTCCGCAAAATGAATTCGGTTAGTTTCGATGATATACAGCAATATTTACGCAAATTAAGACAAGAATTATTGATTCCAAAACTGTCTGTCGTAAAGGTGAGTTCTCTACTGCATCACACGGTTCTTGAAAAAACAGGTAATAAACAACTTGCAGACCTAGTTACAGGGATTGATGCAAATCAGTCATCGTCTATTTCTTATTGTCATCAGCATATCCCGCGTTTACACGCACAATATCTCGATATTTTAAAATCACTCTGTGCGGATATAGTGCGTAAATATGAAAGTGGTGTTACCACTTCACCATCTGATTCAACACTTTATTTTGGTAGTCGTAAAGCTCCCAAGCCACAGGTAATTACAGAGATTTTTGCTGTATTGAAATTTAATATTTTTTCACAAGCCGAAGATGACCTAATTTCAATCTTTAATCATTACAACATCTGGCTATGGCATATCCTCCTTCTTTTTACAGCAGCACGCCCCGTTGCTGAATTCCCTGGATTTCTTAAAAACTTTAATTTAAAACGCCAAATTTTGATGGTTTCTGACAAAGAAGTAGGCGGCCGCAATGGATTCGGACGCCTCATTCCACTTTGCCCATTTTTAGTTGAAGAGATAAAAAAATTCCTTAATTTTTTAGAATATTTTTCGATTCAAATCATAATGAGCCACTCACACTTAGCTGATCTCTTACAACAAATCAAAACAAGTCAATTGCCCTTACTTGGCATTATCAAAAATAACGAGTGGATATCACTAAGCCCTTCTATAGTCAAAAATTTTCATCCTGAATTATGCCTTGATCATGCAAACTGGCACCGCCACACAGCACGTGCTTTTTTAACTCATAAAATTACCGAACCTGAGATTTTAGCTCTCTTTGGACATGAACTCATGCAACAAGAAGCAGCACATCCATTTTCCAGTTTATCGCTCTCTCAATTTTCTAAAATTGCAGATGTTTTAGAGCAAATGAAAGATCAATTTAAAATTAGCGGGATTGAAGTACATGTCATCATTCAATAAAAAAATCCAAAAAAAACGCTATGCTGAAGATAGACGTCAACTTCAACGTAATGAATTAGAAAAGACCCTACGAGCTGATGCAGAACAAGAGCTCCGACAATACTTTGATGAACAAAAATTTTCAACTGAAGACTTAATTCAAGCTTATCCCGCGATTTATGAGTTTATTAAACGTAAAGCACCAAATTTGGCTTGGAAAAAATATGCACATGAATTCTTCCGAACATATATCAAATATCTCAATAAGAACAATAACCTAGACTTCCCATTACCGTACCTCACCTTTGAGATGAAACGCGATGAACCAATTTTCACCCCAGATTGGATCCAGGCCGGTCATGAAATTGACATCATTATAGAAAAACTTTGGGATTATTGGATTCTTGCTCAAGATAGTTCCGCTTTTTCTGATGATGAAATTATTGGGAATATTCTGCTTTGCTCAATGTTATACGGTGGATTAAATCAAACATCTTCATTAAATGCTTTGCTCGAACATTTAAAAAACCTGGCAAAAATCCAAAAAATTTGCGATTTTAATATCATCTTTTTAGAGCCACTTTCTCAAAGCTATGGTGATTTATTTATTGATGAAAAAACGATACGCAAATCGCGTAATTTTGTTCCAGATCAACTAACACGCCTTTGGCTCATTCATTTCAATACAAGACAAATTCGTGACATCAGTCTTGACGTGGGTGCTTACCTTCGTCTCATTTTTCAAAAAATTAAACATCCATACACAAGCAAGACTTTTAAATTTCTACGTGACTACGCCAATTTTAATTGGCTACAACTGCAGAATGCAGATGTTGACCCAGCATTATCACAATGCTTGTTAGAAAAAACACTCACTTGTGGTTTATCTGAACATGAGTTTGAAAACTTTGCTCTCCCAAAATTTAAAACTCAGTTAGTTGATGAAATAGAGAGAAATGCCTCTTCTGCAACCAAGCCCTTACCTGATCTAAATACCTCTGAAGCGGTAGAAAATGTGATATTTATTCATAAAAACTTACTGAAAATTATTCGCACATCATCAACAGAGCAACCCATTGCTGAACTCATTATTGATTTTTGCCTGTGTCACCAAGAGCAGTTTAATGAGTTTTCTAAGCGCATTATCTTATGGCTCATCAGTCTCTATCGACCAGGTTCAGAGCAAATAAAAAAATTATCAGCCACCTTTGATTTTGATACAACTCGGTACACTAAGTCATTTCAAGACAATCAAAAACTCGCAGATAGTTCAATCTATACATACTATACCCGGATCGCAGAACCGTTTTTAACTCATGCCTTACAATACTTCGATACCGACGATGACATTAATGATCTGCTGAACAAAATCTATCAACAAATCATTAGCAATACACGACTTGCTGATGAAGCAGATCAACCTGAGTTTAAAAAATCTAAAGACCAAACTATTCGTATGTTGAAACGCTTTCACACCTTTCAACAAATTGTTTTTCAAGCAGAAGATTTCGAACTCGAATTTATTGCATCACAAAGTAGACCTCGTGCACGCATTATTGGTCACACAGCCTTCCAAGTAATATTAAAGAAGTTAAAGCAGCTCTTACATGACCAATCCATCTCAGACCATCACTATAAATTATTAAAAATCACTTATATTTTAGGATACCGCACCGGTATGCGTATCAATGAAATACTCGGTTTACGTGTAAAAGATATCGAGGGTTTCGATCAACTTTCTATCTGGATTCGACCTTATGGTTCAAAAAAACAAGGGAATCAACATCTGCTCAAAACAGATAGTGCTGAACGGATTGTGCCTGCCTACGCTTTGCTTAAAGATGATGAGTACCAATTTTTTAGCGATTTTGTTGTTGAAAAACGTTTAGAGAATAAGAAAAGTTTATATTTATTCAGCAACTTGAATGAAAATAAAAAACTGAATAAACACACTGTTACTGTGCCCCTAAAACTGATATTGAATCAGGTCTTTAAAGGGCATCATTACTCCTTTCACTCTTTTCGTCACACGGCAGCGAATCATTTATCGCTTTTACTGAACTGTGAATATGCACCACTTGTGCAAGAGCTGACTGACTATAGTGAAAACGAATATGAAAAAATTCGAGCTGAACTTCTTCAAAATCAACATGGACAGAACCATTGGTTTGTTATCGCCCATCTTTTAGGGCATATAGAACCCGTTGAAACTTTCAAAAGTTATATTCACTTAAGTTATCTCATTGCTGGTCAAAAACTACTGAAACATCATCCAGATATGCCAAATGAACTGGCTAAAAAAATCATGGGCTACAATGCAACGTTTAAAAATTTGAAAATAACAAAGGATGAAAAAGACTTTAATTTTGAAAAAAACCAAGCAGTTCTAGCGACTATATTATTGAACGATCAAACAAACTGGCTCCAGAGTAATGCTACTGACATTCTTAACGAACTGTCAGTACAAACAAATCAACCCCATGACTTTTTTGCTTTCTTTGTTGGTACAGAAGATTCTAAAATTTCACTTCAACGCTTCTATGAAACGCTCAATATATTGGAGACTACTAACGATCCTAAAAGTGCAGCTCAACGTATGTGCTTACCAGAAGAGCTCGTCAATTATTGGTATGAAAATGCCCTAAATTTAGCAAACATTAAATCAAAAAAAGGGAATCCCCGTTTATTTAGTATTGATAGCTCAACCCACTTAAAACCAGCAATGCTTGATAGCGCTGAAGAGCTTCATGCAGTGACTTATTTTTTTGAACATCTACAGAAAATAGCTCGTAAAAAACCAACACAAATTGCATGCGTCCTGAATGTATTTTTGAATCGAGTGACCGCATCACACACAGGTATCCATTATCGCTGGAAGGATATCGATCAACTCGAACATTTTTACTCCCAGGTTAAGGCTTTATTTCCTGCCAAATTTTGGCACTTATTTGGACAAGATTTGCAAACAAAGTTAGATGCTAAACAACAGCCTCAACTTTTCAAACTAACAAAAGCATCAACAGATAAAAATCCATCAACACAAGAGGATTTTCCTCGTCTACAACTCTATTCAGTCAAAGATGGTCATGCTCTTGCTGCATTTAAATTTTGCTTACATCTAGCATGTATTGGTCGCCCACGATCTGTTCAGCTTAATGAGTTAGATGACATAGCGCCTGTTACCCTGCATAGACCTATCGCTGCATTACACCAAGAGGAACTTTTTAAAACTGATTAATTTACTGATCAATTTATGATTTCCATGGTGTGTTGTATACCCCTCTATAATTCTATTTTAATAGTAAAATATAGTCAGTTTTCGCTATTATATAACTATTAAAATAGTAAAATACCTCTTATTTTCAATGGTCAGACCATTATCTATTGTACTTTGACAAGAATACAAAGTGTTTCAGGCGTACAACCAATCTTAGCTGTAATTGCGGCCCAATTCGATGGATAATCTTTTTCGGATTCTATTAGGGTGTGTTGACACTTTTAGCTTAAAAAAATAGCGAAGTAGTAAAATCAAATCACCAAACCCAATTTTACTATTCGCTATGCCTCGTACCATGCTGACAGATCAACACTGGCAAAAGTTGAAAGTTATTCTGCGTAATTTATCCATTCACCACAACTCAAATTTACGCAATTTTATTGAAGCTATTCTCTATAGAATTAGAACAGGCTGTCCGTGGCGAGATATTCCTTCTTGTTTTGGTCATTCAAACTCTATTTTCAAACGTTTTAATCGTTGGTCAAGCAGCGGTAAGTTACGTAGATTATTCAAATTACTAGCCTCATGCCTCGATATGGGATGGATTTTTATTGATGGCTCTCATGTACGTGCTCATCAACATTCTGCCGGCATAGCGAATCAATCTATTTCTAAAAGTGTAGGAGGAAACTCCTCAAAAATACATTTGATTGTTGATGCACATGGCAATCCTATTGATTTCATGATTACCGATGGAACCACACATGATGTTAAAGTTGCGCCTGATTTAATATCAACATTAGATTTAAAAGAGACAAAAGTGGTATGCGCAGATAAAGGCTATGATTCAGAACCACTGCGTGAACAGATCAGGAAAACAGGGACTAAAGCGAATATACCAAAGAAAACGAATAGCCAATCGAACAATGACCATATGGACTGGTATTTATATAAAATCAGGCATTTAGTTGAAAATATGTTTTGTAGATTAAAGCAATTTAGAGGAATAGCTACTCGATATGACAAGCTCAAAAGAAATTATCAAAGTGCTGTTGCCTTAGCCTGTATATTTTTATGGCTACCTTTATAGGGTTAATTATAAACAGTAAGTGTCAACAGACCCTAATTATTGAACTGCGCTTTCTCTGATTTCGGGGGGTATATTTTACTTTTTTCATCGGGACACTACGCTTTGCTACGTCTTGCGAAGCAATCCTTCTTATCTCAAGAAAATGGGGCTCCAACAAACTCGGTACGGTTCACTTCTTCGAGCTCTCTTTTGCACTATAATCAACGCTGTCTCAGACTGCTCCCCATCATCAACAGCAAACTTAGAATGGCAATCGTAATTATCAGCTCAATCAAGGTCAGTCCAGTCTGAGAAAATATATTCTTCATATGATTTCATCCAATCTGTGATCGAATTACACCCCGTGATCCCTCGGTTTCCTTGTTGATTCTGCGTCAAGGTACAGCCAGATACTCTTGACTCAAGTCCAGTCGCCGTTATGGTGGTATGCATTTATATCAAGATCAGGCATTTAACATCAGTGCAATTTTAAGCGCCAATCTGGATGTTTTAGAGGTAAATGATTTGAATCTTGCCAAACTAGCCAAGCACAATTTAAGCAGAGAACAACTTGAAGATCGGCAGATGAGTGCAGATGCTGGCTTAGAATGAATGTGGAAAGGTCAATACGGTGTCCTCTCGACTCAAGTGCTCACCGATATCGGTAATGCCAGTGATACGGCGGCCGCAAAACTGAATTATCAATATTTTTGGCGCTTAACCTCGCAACTCAGCATCATTCCGAATATTGGCGCAACGTGGTTATCGGATGATCGAGCGAATTATTATTATGGTACCTTAGATACTGAAGTGGCCAAAGGTGTCACTCAATATCATCCAGAGAGCGTGGTGATTCCTCACGTTTCGCTTGGCGCGAGTTATAACATCAATGCCAACTGGCGTAGCAGTGCGGTGGTGACCCATAAGATTTTGCCATCCAAAGTTTCAAACAGCCCTTTAATTGATCAAGCGCATCAGACCCCATTGTTCTTCGGTCTCTCCCGCAGCTTTTAACTGCAAAAACAGCCATAAAAATGAGCGCCTGTGGCGCTCATTGTTCATTTCTATTACAGACTGTGCTTGCAGTTCAATGCAATTTCGAACACTCGGGTAAAAACTAAGCAACCCTCAAAGCTTAAACAAATAGCCAATAAGTATTACTAAAAACCTGATTTAAACCAAAATCTTAACGCTCTCTTAACGCCTCTTGCGCTTTATTAAACGGTTTAATCAGATAATCTAACACGCTTTTCTGACCCGTTTTAATATCCACTGTGGCTACCATACCTGGGGTAATACTAAACTGCTGCCCTGCTTTATTGTTCAGTTTATCGCTGTTGGTTTGAATATAGACCCGATAATAAAACTGGTCTTGCTTGACCTCATCCCGAATGGTGTCGGGTGAAATCACCGTGACTTTACCTTTGAGTCCGCCATAAATGGAATAGTCATAGGCGGTGACTTTAACCAATGCTTCCTGACCTGGGTGAATAAAGGCAATATCTCGTGGTGAAATCCGCGCTTCAATCAGCAGTTTTTCATCCAGCGGTACCAAAGTCATCAGCTTGCCATTTTGTGCCACCACCCCACCTAAGGTCATGACATTAATTTCTTTGACAATCCCGCGTACAGGTGACTTAAAGACGGTACGGCTCAGGCTGTCCGACTTACCCTTCACAATTTGTCCTTGCGTTTCAATGTCGGTATTGGCTTTGGCCAATTCTTCACGGGCTTTGACCAAATATTGGTTACGGGCATCGTTCATTTGATTCCGCAGTTCATTGGCTTGGCGTTTTAAGCGTAACACTTCCACTTCACTGGCTGCACCTTTGGCCACCAATGGTTCGGTCATGCCCAGCTCTTGCTGTACCAACAGCAAAGCCTGCTGCAAACCCGCCAAAGACTCCTCTAAATTAAAACGACGAGATTGATACAATGCGGTTTCTTCACGTACCAATGCGGGATCTTTTAAGACTTCGGCAGGAAAATGCAGTGCTGTACCATTCACTTCGGCACGCAACCGTGCAGCCGTGGCTTGCGAGGCCAATAATAATGATGCCGACTCACCCACATTGGAGGCCAAACGGGTCGGATCAAGCTGTGCCAACACCTGCCCCTGTTGTACAATTTGTCCTTCTTGCACATTGAGCTTGGTTAAAATCCCGCCTTCAAGTGACTGAATAGTTTGTTCTTTAGAGGAAGGCACCACTTTTCCCGTGCCTGTGGACACTTCTTCAAGCTGGAATAACCACGCCCATGCCAACAACACAAACAAGCCTATGCCAATAATCCAAATAAATAAGCTGGCACTTGGCAAAGGCGGTTCAATGTGTGTCACTTTGTTCGGTTGCGAGGATTGCTGGCTCATGCTGTTGCCTCCGCCTGATTGGAAACTGACTGCTGCAAGATCTGTTGTTTACTGCCATCCATCACAATTTTTCCGTCTTGTAACACAATAATACGATCCACCAATTCCAGCACTGCACGACGGTGGGTGGCAATCACCAAGGTTTTTTGCCCCAGCCACGTGTGTAAATGATCAATCAATTGTTTTTCAGTGACATCATCCAAGGCTGCGGTCGGTTCATCGAGCAGCACAATATTCGGCTGACGTAATAACAGCCGTGACAAGAGTAAAGCCTGACGTTGTCCGCCCGAAAAACCTGCTCCACCTTCCAAGACCTGATGATCTAAACCTTCTTTTTTCGCCAACACAAAATCCAAAGCCCCTGTCATTTTCAAGACCGTTAAAATGTCTTGATCTGTGGCCAAAGGTGCGCCCAATTTAAGATTTTCCCGCACCGTTCCAAAAAATAAATGGGCATTTTGATTGAGCAAGCCCATATCACGACGCACATCGGCAGGGTCAATTAAACCCAAATCCACCCCATCCAGTTTAATTTTGCCTTGTACAGGTTCTTGCATGCCTGCCAACAGTTGTAACAGGGTCGATTTCCCTGCGCCATTGCGACCTAAAATTGCAATTTTTTCCCCTGCACGAATCTCGAGTTTTTGAATTGCCAAAGTCGCTTGCGCATCATCTTCGGCATATTTAAATAGGGTTTGGCTGAGCTCATACTGACCGTGCAAAGCTGCACGATGAATCAGATGGGCATGTTCCGCCTGATCGACAGGTTTTTTCATCAATTCATCCAAACTGGTTTTGGCCACTTTGGCTTGTTGCAAACGTCCCAGCACCCCCGAAATTTGGGCAATCGGCCCCAGCATCCGAGAGGATAAAATCGAACAGGCCACCAAGGCTCCCGTGGTCATATCGCCTTTCATGACTGCAAAACAGCCCACCAAAACCACAATGGCAAAGGTTAGGCCTTGGACTTTTTGCGTCCATGCGCCAACCACGCCCACCAATTTGCGCTGACGCATCGAAATCTCTGCCGAGACTTCATTCATATGGTTCCATTGGTTTTGAAAGCGTGCTTCGGCACGTAATAATTTAATATCTTCAATGCCCTGTACCGCCTCGACCAAGGTGGCATTACGAATTGCCCCTTCGCGCATACCTTCAGCAGCCAATTTCGCCAACGGTTTTTGAATCAAAATCCCTGGTAAAATCATCAACGGCACCACAGCCAACATCACCCAAAATAAATCGCCGCCAATTAACCAAAAAATGCCCAAGAACAATAAGAAAAACGGTAAATCGGCCACCGCTGAAATGGTGGTCGAAGTCACCAATTCCCGTACGCCTTCCAGTTCTCGAATTTGGGAAATAAAGGTGCCTGTGGACTTGGAACGGTCTTTATTTTTAATGCGTAGCGCATGACCAAAGACCCGATCTGAAATTTTCAAATCGGCCCGTTTGCCAATAATATCCGACAAATAAATACGGGCGACACGGATGCTAAATTCAAAGATCGCCGCCAACAATACCCCACCTGCCAACACCCACAAGGTCGGAATCGATTGGGCTGGAATCACCCGATCATAGACGTTCATGGAAAATAAAACCGTCGCCAAAGCCAAAATATTGGCCATTAAAGAGGCAAACATGACATCGATATAGCGTTTCCAATCCCGCAGGACAATTGACCAAAACCAGCTAGACTCATAGGGTTTGACATATTCATCAATCCGCACATCGGGGATCGATTTTTCAGGGCGTAAAATATAGACCTGTTGTATGCTGTGTTGCAGTTGTTGCAGCGTGAGCACTTGTGCCAAGCCTTGGTCACCGCTAAATTGTACGCTGGCATTGCCTGCGGCATCGAGTTTATCTAACACCCCGACCTGCCCATCGTGCATGGCAATGAGCACAGGTAAACGCCAAGGGTTTAAGATTTCGGGACTAAAGGCACTGGCTCTGACCTGTAGGCCAATTTGCCGCCCCATCAGAGTCACCAACTCATCGCTAGATGGGTTAGGGTTCCAGTCCAGTTGTAAACGTAAACGCTCTTCCGAAGCTTCAATGCGATAATGTTTGGCAATTGTTAAAACGGCTTGTAGCCAAGGCTGGTAGTGCATAGCGGTACTCATGGCTGAATCTCCACCCCTTGAATTTTAGTGTTATTGAGTTGGTAAAGATCACGGGAGCGCCCTGTGACATGAATATATTGAATTAAGCCTGCATAAATATCGTAACGGGCGGTTTCAATTTCTTGCGCTGCACTGTGAATTGCCTGCTCGGAATTTAACAAGTCCACCACGGTACGGGTGCCCAGTTTATATTGTTCTTGATACAGTTCTTTGGTACGGGCAGTGGTGTTTTTTCGCAATGCTAAAACCTCCATTTGCTTTTGTTTATTATCAATTTGCTCTCGAATCAAGCGAATTTGATCTAAAACATCTAAGTACACGCTTTGCACCTCGGCTTTGGCTGCCTGCTCGGCATACGCCGCTGAGCGTTGTTTGGCACGTAAAGCACCGCCTTGGAAAAAATTGCTGTTGGCTTCTAGCATGACTGAACTATACATGCCATCATCTTCATTATTATTGGGATTTTTTCCATTAAGTGCCTGATTTAAACTGCCTTTGACATAAATACTAGGGTAAACACTGCGTTTGGTTTCTTGGCTTTGGTATTGTGCCACTTGTACCGCAGCCTGTGCCGCCATCATTTTCGGAATTTGGCTAAAGCTGGGTTCTTCATATAACCCTGCATGACGAATCACAGTATCAGGCAGGCTCAGTTGTATATTGGATACGTCATAGCCCAACAGTGTTCTGAGCGTTTGTTGATATTGCTTGAGTTGACTTTCTTGGACGAGTAAATTGGACTGAGCTGCCTCTACATTGGACTGAGCTTGTACGGGGTCGGCCTGACTACTGATCCCTGCTTGCGCACGTAAATTGGCAATTTCGGCAATTCGAGCGATGCCTTGAATTTGCTGATGCGCAATTTTAACAATTTCCCGATAACGGTTGATATTGACGATGGCATTGGCGGTTTGATAGGCAATATCATCAATACTCACGAGCACATTGGCCTGTTCTTCTAATAATTTGGCTTGTTCAATATTGACCGCACTTTTAATTTTGCCAAAGTCATACAGGACTTGGGTTGCCGATAGGCTGTAAAGTTGTCTGCCCCGTTCACCTGTGGTTAAGTCAGCGGTGCTGATACCACCTGAAATTTGTGGATAATACTGTGCCTTGGCTGCATCGATATTGGCGGCTTGCCCTGCCAAAGTGGCAATACTGCGGGTAATTTCAGGGCGGCGTTGTAGCGCTTGTTGAATGGCATCTTGTAAGCCTAGTTCGGCTACATATCCGACCGTTGCGGCATTTGTTGTGGAATGTCCAGTATTTTGAGCCGTGCTAGTCACTACAGGCAACAGTTCTTGTAGCGACTGAATATCTAATGGAAATTGCTTAAACTGCTGCAAGTTGACTTGGTTTGCAGTTGCAGATTGCGGTGCGAATAGCTGCTGAATTCTATTTTTACTGGCATCAAAATAAGATGAGGAGGGCGCTGCATAAGCAGTGCTAAACGTGCTAGATATGGGTAAAAACAAGCATAACCATATCTTGGATTGGGTTAATTTCATGGTCTAAGTATCGAATTTTATATTATGGTTACAAATCAAAAAAGCGTTGTACTGCTGTTGTTTATAGCAGCATTCCTGCCTATTTTAAAGCCATGTGCGCCACATCTTTCATAACAAATTTACAATAAAAATCAACTATACAATTGATTCGCTGATGCCGCATTTCAAGCTGCATTTAAAAACAAAGAAAAGCAGCATGCATCGCACACTGCTTTTTTAAGTGCTGGGCAGATCAAGCCGTAGCTCAATCTACCCCATAAATTAACCAATGATAATTTGATGATTATCAAGTAGTTGTTGCAAGGTTAAACCTTCTTGGTTTTCAAGTACCAGCAAATCAGTTTTGCCATAAGTCGCTAAGTCACCATCACGGTCAATTTTAAGTACGGCATTGCCATTCGCATCATTGCTAACGCTAATAAACTTCTCAACCTTTGCAGTATCACTTAAATCAGATGCCAGCAGTCCAGTAAAGAAGCCTGCACCAAACTGAATTTTGTCTTGTGTTTCAAAATCCGTCCAGTTGTCTTTACCATTACCTGCGGTGGCATCGCCAGCAGTCAAGACATTGTAAATGAGGGTATCTACACCCAAACCACCTGTTAAAATGTCATTACCTGCACCACCATTCAGGATATCGTTACCTGCACCACCATTCAGGATGTCATTACCATCACCGCCATTGAGGGTGTCATTGCCTGCACCACCATAGAGCGTGTCGTTGCCTGCACCGCCATGAAGTATGTCGTTGCCCTCACCACCAAGAAGATAATCGTTACCTGCACCGCCATGAAGTATGTCGTTGCCCTCACCACCAACAAGGTAGTCATCGCCTGATGTACCATAAATCGTGTCATCACCTGCTTGACCATCAATATAGTGGTTTTGCTTGGTTCCCGCTGTTGCAGAAATCACATTGTTACTACCTGCAAAAGTAGCAGTATGCGTAGTACCATCACTCAGGGTATAAGTGATTGTGGTACCCACCAACTGGTTAGCACTGATATTTGCGACAGCACTCAGAATATCCACATCAGTACCAAAATACAGTTTATCTCCCACGCCAAAGTCATTGGCGGCAAAGGTAATGGTCATTTTCTTCGTACCATCACCTGCCCACGTAATTGCATTGGTATTAATGCCTGTGGTCAATGCCCCGATATGATCTTTAGGATGTTTACCTGTCCCGTTAAAACCACCATCAGTAAAGTCAAAGTATCGATTGCCTGCACCAGCCATATCAATCTCGATTTGAGTGATATACAGCCCATCTTTCCCATCTAGGAATGTCAATTGGAAATGGTCTGAGGCATTTTGAATATCCGAACCTTGAATCACAGCCGAGAGTGTCACAGAGTTTAAAGTATCATTGCCTGCTGTACCTTTTAGGAATAAATCATCACTCGTTTTTAAGTTCAGATCTAAACCATTTGTACCCAAGTTAAAATCAACGACCGTGACAGGCATAGTTTTGTCTGTCACTGTTGTAACACTATTACTACCTTCGAACGTAGTGGCAGAAACTTTAAGATTAAAAGTACCTGTATAACCCAAAGGCGGCTGAATACTGAGTTTGTCCAATGCCCAATCTTGAATACTGACCGAAGTATTGCCATGACTTGCCGTAAAGGTGTGTGTGCCATCGGTTAAGATTGCACCGACTGGAATGTCACCCATTACCAAGGCAGTCATTATTTCCGAACCATCAGTATCAATCAGATCAATCTGAATACCTGCCAGTTTAATTAAGGTATCTTTCAGTCCGTTATCCACCGCTTCGGCAGAGAAATAACCACCGTCATTTTTATCTGTCGTATTTGGCACAAATGTACCGACATTAGCACCTAAACTCATCAATTCTTCAGCGCTGCCATAAATCGAGTAGTTGGCTGAAGTTAATGGATTACCTGTCGTAGGCCATGTCGTTGCACCATTTTGACGCTCCAAAATATCAATTGAGTAGCTGCCCACATCATTCATATTGGTGAAATAGGCTTCTAAGGTGTAATAACCTGATTGCGCTGGAGTAAAGACACCCACATTCGGGATACCATTTGCATTATTCGCAGTTGGACCATAGTTTCCATAAGCATCACCAGTTGTAGTGACCAGTACTTGACCACCCAGTTCAATATGCATACCGTCATCTGAGTAACCTTTGAAGCTGTATTGTTTACCTGCTTCTAAGTAGATGAGTCCAGTGAAAGATACGCCATTCCTTTCGGTAATGTCACCACTTACAGTCAGTTCACGCCCTTGCTCTGTCGGTGTTGTAGCCTCCATTTTGCCTTCCAATATATTGGCTTTAAACGCCGCTCTTAAATTGACAGCAGTACTACCACTCCCAACGTATGCAGACTCTAAAATATTGGTATATTTTTTGAAGATCAGTCCAGTCGATGGTGGTGGGGTTTGTAATGGCACTGTTCCTATTGCACCGCCTGAAGCACTGTTATCCCAAATATCTTGTTTTAGGGTAATGTTGACTGCATCGGCAACGGCAGTAATTGCAACTTTTGCAGAAGCATTTACACCATCCGCTTTATAGCTAATGACAACATCTCCAGCATAGTTCGCATCTGGGGTAAATGTCCAAGTGTCATTGCCATTATCCGCGAATGTCCCATGATTCGCACTTAAATCAGTAATCGTAGCATTCGGGTTCAAGGCTTTAGCCAACAACTCTGCTTTACTCACGATAAACGATTGGTCTTCGTTAATCGTCGCTAAAGTCACAGGGTCGATTTCATTGTTGCTATCTGCATCGTTCACCGCAGGTACTGTAATCACTGGGTCAGTCAATGCATCTAAGCGTGCATCTAGCGCATCTTTGGCAGTTTGTTCTGTCGATGGTAAGGCATCAACTTTTGCTTGAGCTGCTGCTTTCGCCGCTTCGGCATCCGCC
>Ga0209023_10003324_pt1 | contig 19313 bp, 12 predicted proteins | sample LakOneMetagenome_FD_187468 | JGI IMG/M metagenome (GOLD analysis project Ga0209023, IMG submission 187468) | Freshwater and sediment microbial communities from Lake Erie, Canada (SPAdes) (version 2) | ecosystem: Environmental > Aquatic > Freshwater > Lentic | place: Lake Erie, Canada...
GTCAACCGGACCCTGACCGACCGGATCGCGCACTGGCTGTTCACGCCGAATGCGGGCGCCGGCGCCCACCTGGCGCGCGAGGGTGTGGCCCCCGACCGCATCGCCCAGGTCGGCGACGTCATGTACGACGTCGCCCTGCACCATGGCGCCCGGGTCGATCCCGACAGCGGCATCCTGGGCGAACTGCGGCGCAGCCATGGCATCCAGCCCGGCGCATACTGCCTGGCGACCATCCACCGCGCCGAGAACACCGACCATCCACGCAGGCTGGACGTGCTGGTGGACGCCCTGAGCCGTTTCGCGCGCACGCTCAAGGTCGTGCTGCCCCTGCATCCCCGCACCCGCCAGTCCCTCGCGCGCGCCGGCAAGCTGGAAGCGCTCGAACGCGCCCTCGTGCTGGTCGAGCCCCAGTCCTACCTCGACATGGTGCGGCTGGAGAAGTACGCCGCGCTCATCGCCACCGATTCGGGCGGCGTGCAGAAGGAAGCCTTTTTCTACCGCGTTCCCTGCGTAACCTTCCGCGACGAAACCGAGTGGGTTGAACTGCTGGATACCGGCTGGAACCGGCTAGCGCCGCCGCGCGATACCGGATCGGTGCTGGAGCAGCTGCATGCCGCACTCGGCAGCATCGGGGCGGAAGTGGCGCCCTACGGCGACGGCAATGCCGCCCAGGCGATCGTCCAGCGCCTGAGCGCGGACCTGGCTTGACGCCGGCCGGCACGCGCCCTTGCAGCTTCGGGTCGCCGGCTTGCTCGCTGCAGGGCGAGCAAGCGTTCTTTTCGGTGCCGCGGCGGGTGGGAATGCGTGCGGGCGTCCGGTTCACGGTAGCGCAACGGGCGTCTCGTAAGCCTGCGATGCACAGCGGCGCGGCAGACGTCCTGTCTTCCGGCGATACACCGCGGCGTAACAGGCTTGGTGGTGGGCATCCGACACACGACAGTGCGGGAGGCATGGGTGACTGAGGACAAGCGAGAGGCTTGCTGGCATGTACACGCTGCATGCACAGCCTTGGGGTGGCCGCGGCGTCTCCCCTTGCCAGCCGTCGCATACGGCGCTCTCTCCCGGCTTGCCCCCGTGCGTGCGTCGGAACAAGGGGATGCGTGCGCGCAAACGCCGGCGCACGAATGCGATGCAGACTCTTCTTGCCGATGCATGTCAGCGCACATCTGCAGACCTCGAACGGCGCCTGTGCGCTTTGCCATGCACAACGCCGGCGCCCAATCCTGGAAACAGCAGCCATCGACACAGTGGAAGTACTGATGAGAATGACACCCGAACCAGACCCCATGACTCCCATCCGGGCACACGCCCTGTGCCCCACCCCGTACACGCGCGGCGCTGCCGACAAGCGATTGCGCCGGCAACACGGCCCCCAGACCAGACAGGACGGCAATACCGGGACCCTCCGCTGGCTCGCCCGCTTCGCCTGCGCAGCCGGACTGGCGGCCCTGCTGTCCGCCTGCGCACCCAGCAAGCACCTGTATGTCGCACCTGACGGCGACGACAGCAATTCCGGCAGCAAGTCCGCGCCATTCTCCACGATCGCGCGCGCGGACGCTGCCGCAGCCCCTGGCTTCACCATCCACGTCGCGCCGGGAACCTACGACGTGTCCGCGCCGGGCCTGCTGAGCGCCGGCATCACGACGCAGCGCAGCGGCACGGCCGCCGAGCGCATCCGCTTCGTCTCCGACGTGAAATGGGGCGCCAAAATCGTCGTCTCCGGCATCGGCATGGCGTGGCGCTCGAAAGGCAGCTATGTCGACATCGAAGGCTTCGACATCAGCGGCAGCGGCCGCCTCGGCATCCTGGCCGATGGCGCCAACCTGACGATCACGAACAATCTCGTCCACGACCTCACTGTGAGCGGCGGCTGCAACGGCAATGGCGGCGCCGCGATCGACACCAACGGCGGGCCGGGCAACGTGCTCATCAAGGGCAATGTGGTGCGCAATATCGGGCTTGCCATGCGCGGCGCCTGCAGGACGGTACAAGGCATCTATATCGCCAATCCGCACAATGTGGTGGTGAGCAACGTCGTATCCGGCGTGGCGGCCGTCGGCATTCAGCAGTGGCATGGGGCCACCGATTCGACGATCGTCAACAACACCGTCTTCCACTGCAAGATCGGCATCATGATCGGCAGCGGGGATTCGGGCGCGCTGCCGAACGGATCGCAAAACAACTACATCGCCAACAACATCGTCTACGACAATCTCACTTTCGGCATCGTCGAAAGCGGCAAGGTCGGCGCCAACAACCGCTATGTCGACAACCTGGTGCACACGAGCGGCGTGGCGATCCGCGCCAAGGGCGACATCAGCGGCACCATCGCGGCCGACCCGCAATTCGTCGACTACCGGCCCGATGGCAGCGGCGACTACCGGCTCAAGCGCACCTCCCCAGCGCTGAAGGCGCCCGCCATCCTGCCCGCAGCCGCAACTGCGGCCACGTCCCCGGCGGCCCCGGCCCAGGCCGCGCAAGCGCTGCGCGACGCGCCGCCCCAGCTCGGCGCTTACCTGCACGGTCCGGTGGCGGACTGACTCAGCCGGGCAGCCTCGATGCAGCAGGGGAGCATTCCGGCGCGACATGCGCCGAACGATGCGGCAGCGGAGACTGCGGGCGTCGCCTGCGCCGCTGCCGGCGCAAGGCAAGCGGCGCTCGCAGGCCGGCGCCGTGGTTCTGCTTCAGGCGCCTTCGGTGCCGCGGCTGCGTGAGGCGCCTTCGGTGCCGTGGTTCTGCGATGGCCGGCTTTCGGTGCCGTCCAAGGGTGTTCATCCAGCGCCAGGGGTTAGCACACTCCAGGCCGGCGGCCCGTCCATGTTCCTGATGCAAGGGCGAGGAGCGTGGCCAAACGCGGGGCGCACGTCGCCTGGTGGCTGCTGCTACCCGAAAGATGCCACCTTGGCGGGGCCTGCCCTAGCATTCCCGCCGATGCTTGCGTGGCAGGGGCAGCTCCTGGCCATCCGTCCAGCGGAAGGGCTGATCGCGGCCGGAGAAGTACAGCGCCACATCGACCAGCCGGTGGTTGATCGACGACGGCTTCAAGCCGCAGATCACCACGAAGCTCATCAGGCAGAGCGGAACCGCCCAGGGCCGGACCGAGGGCGGCGGCGCACTGGCCGCGGCGCGCAGGAAGGCCAGGCCGGCGGCGATCCCGAGGACGAAGCTGGCCACGACCTCGGACACGGTATGGAAGTCGAAGATCACCAGCAGGCAGCCGAGCCCGATGCTGAGCGCCACCTCGCACAGCGCGCCCCGCATGCGCCATCGCACCGGCGCGTGCTGCAGTAGTACGAAGAAGAAGACCGGCAGCACCGCCGTGCTACGCCAGGTATGGCCGCTCAGGGCCTTGAAGCCGATGGCGGGGATCTCCAGCCCCCAGCCGAGGTAGGCGATCTTGGAGGAAGCGACGAGCCCCAGGCCGGCCAGGAAGATGAGGCACCACCAGGCGGCGAGCTTCCATGCCCGGCCCAGCACGAGCCACGCGGCAATCGTCCCGGCCACCGGGACCATGACGGCCGTATGGCCCGCATCGATGACGTGCATCCACGTGAGCATGGCGCCGCACTCCTTTCCGCCGGGCGAGCCGCCTCAGTCCGGCAAGGCGGAGCAGGCCTCGTCCGCCTTCACCGCGCGCCCCAGGACGTCTTCGATGGCCCGGCAGGTGCGGTCGAGCTCGTCCTCGCCCAGGGTCGGATGCACGAGGAACATCAGGCTGGTCGCGCCCAGCTCCTGCGCCACCGGCAGGCGCCGCGCGGGACGCATGCCGGTGCCGTCGAAGGCCTTCTCGAGGTAGAGCTCCGAGCAGGAGCCCTGGGTGCAGGAAACGCCTTGCACCGCGATGTCCTCCATGATCCGGTCGCGGCTCCAGCCGGCCGCCAGCCTATCCGGCTCGACGAAGGCGTAGAACTTGTAGTACGCGTGCTCGACGTGCGCGGGTACGAGGGGAACGCGCAGCGCGCCGGTACGGCGGCAGGCCATGGCGATGCGCTCCGCATGCGCCCTGCGCTGCGCACTCCAGGCCGGCATGCGGCGCAGCTGGATGCGTCCGATGACGGCCTGGACTTCGAGCATGCGCCAGTTGGTCCCCATCGACTCGTGCACCCAGCGATAGCCGGGCGGATGCCGGCGCTCGTATATCGCTTCCCAGGACTTGCCATGGTCCTTCCAGGACCACATCGCCTGCCACCAGTCGCGCCGGTTGGTCGTCACCATGCCGCCCTCGCCGCCCGTGCTCATGATCTTGTCCTGGCAGAAGGACCAGGCCCCGATATGCCCGATGCTGCCGACCATGCGGCCCTTGTAGCGGGCCCCGTGCGCCTGCGCGCAGTCCTCGATGACGAACAGCCCGTGTGCCTGCGCGAGGTCCATGATCGGATCCATGTCGCAGGGCCAGCCCGCCAGGTGGACGCAGACGATGGCCCGGGTGCGCGGCGTCAGCACGGCCTGGATGCTGGCGGCGGTGATGTTCTGGCTGTCGCGGTCGACGTCCGCGAAGACGGGCCTGGCACCGGCATTCACGATGCAGCTCGCCGAGGCCAGGAAGGAACGGGGCGTCACGACGACCTCGTCCCCCTCCCCGATGCCGAGCGCCCTGAGTGCGCAATCGAGCGCCAGCGTGCCGTTGGACAGGGAGACCGCGTACTGCGTCCCGACCCAGGCCGCGAATTCCGTTTCGAATTCGCGGCATTCGCTGCCGGTCCAGTAATTGACCTTGTTCGACAGGATCACGTTCTTGACGGCCGCCGCTTCCTCGTCGGAATAGCTGGGCCAGCCGGGGCTAGCGATGTTCATGGTGTCCTCACCCGAGTATGGTTTGCAGGATGTATCGAATGTCACGCAGGAAGGAGTAATTGCTGATGTACTCCCTGTTCAGCCTGACCTTGTCGGGCCAGATGATCCTGTCGTTGTAGGCGACCGGGTCCGCGACCGCCGCCAGGATCTCTTCCTCGTTCTTGTACTTGATGGACGCTGGGCCCGTGATGCCGGGGCGCAGCTCCAGGATGATGCGGTCGCTGCCTTCGAGCTTGTCGGCATAGCCGGGCACGTCGGGGCGCGGACCGACGATGCTCATGCTGCCCAGCAGCACGTTGAAGAGCTGGGGCAATTCGTCGAGCTTGTATTTCCTGAAAATCCTGCCGGAAGGGGTGATCGACGCCGTGTTGCGCGACGCGATCGGGCTGCGCCTGCTGTCGCCCGGATGCATCGTCTTGATCTTGCAGACGTGGATGATGCTGCCATGCCGCCCGACACGCTTCTGGATGAAAAACCCGTTGCTGCGGGTATCGATCGCGGCGATCGCCCAGCACAGGCCGATCACCGGCAAGGACAGGACGAGCCCGATGAACGCGCTCACGATATCGAACATCCGCTTCAGGAATTTATCCGTTCTCGACATTACGCACCCTCCGCTCCTGATGACACGTCTTGAAAAGCGCCGGTGAAGCCTCAGCGACACGCAGCCAGGAAGCGCTCGCTCAGCACCGGATAGCTAAAGTTCTGCAACACGAACTGCCTGCCGCGCTCGCCCATGGCCCTGCGTTCGTCCGCACCGGCGCCGAGCAAGGCCCGGACGCCATGCGCGCTCGCCGCCGGATCTTCAGGCGCAACCGTCAGGCCGCAGCCGGCTTCCCCGACCGGATCGTTGCCCGCCTCGACGGCATGCAGCACGGGACGGCCGGCCATCATGTAGTCCATCAGCTTGTTCGGCGCGATTCCGAAGCGGTACAGCGAATGCCGCCGCCAGGCGATATAGGCGATGTCGAACCACTGCAGCAAGGCGGGGATGTCGTCCTTGGCCACCGGATCGATGAAGTGCACATGGCGCAGCCCTTCGGCCCGGGCCCAGCGCTGCAATCCTTCTTTTTCCGGACCGCCGCCCACCAGCACGAAGGACACCATGTCCTCGCGCAGGATCTTCGCCGCCTCCAGGAGCGTGGGCAGCGCGTTCGAGATGCCATGGTTGCCCGCATAGCCGACGATGGCGCGCCCGCCCCTCGCGATGTCCGCCAGCATGCGTCCGACCGGTCCATCCAGGCGCTGGGGCCGGGACGGCCATGCCTGCGGCTGCACGCCGTTCGGGACGATGTGCAGGCGCTCCAGCGCCATGCCGCGCGCGCCGACGTGCTCGTGCACCTTGGGCAGCATCGAGACCACTGCGTCGGCGTTGCGGTACACGAAGTGTTCGGCAGCCTGGGCCACCATGATGAAGGGATGCCATTTCGACATGCCGCCGAGTTCCATGGGCGTCAGCGGCCACAGGTCGTGCAATTCGAACACGAGCCGCGCCGCGGCCAGGCGCGCGATACGGTGCGCCGGCCAGATATCCATCGGGTAGGTGCTCGAGGCGATCACGACGTCCGGCGTCTCCTCCATCGCCAGCCGCCGTCCCTCGGCATAGAGGCGCTGCACGAATGCACCGATATTGCGCACCCGTCCGAGACCATTGCCGTGATAGGCCGGCGTCCCGAGCCAGGTGTAGCGGATGCCGTCGATGGTTTCCTCGAGCTGGCGGCGGCCGCCCAGCCGGGGCTGCGTGGCGCGCAGATGCGAGTGGCTCGAGGCCACGATCCGCACAGCATGCCCGGCCTGGACCCACTCGCGCGCGAGGTAATACGGCCGGTACTCCATGCCGTGGCGAGGCGATCCGGCGTAGTGATTGATGTAGAGGATGCGCATGGTCCGGGTCCTGTCAACTCCACGCCTTGTCGACAGGATGCGACGCCTGCAGGGCGAAGCGCTTCTTGTAGCGGTAGCGGGCGAAGGCGCCCAGGGCCGCGCCGACGCACATGTCCGGCATGGACTTCGCTGTCGCGGCCCACAGGATGGTCACGCAGACGAAGGACCAGGCCAGCACGAAGTCCTTGTCTTTCTTCGCGGAGAAAAAGCCGTTCAGCAGAAGCCAGGCGCCGTGCCATAGCAGGATGGCGGAAAAGAAGGCAAAGCCGAACAATCCGAAATCGACCCAGGTGGTGATGACGTTGTGCGCGTAGTGACCGTCCGGATAGCTCGCAAAATCGCCGAAGATCGGGTTCTCGGAAATCGTGCGCAAGGCATCGTGCGCAAAGCGGTCGCGCATGTTCGCCGAGCTGGAATGGGACAGGTCGAGCAGCTGGAGGATGCGGTTCTCGGGCAGGTTCGCGACGATGTAATCGACCCCGCCGATCAGGATCACCGAGGCCAGCACGAGGGTGAACACGGCGTACAGCCGGTGCCTGGCGTAATACAGCTCATTGACCGGGATCAGGAACAGGACCGCGGAGAATTCGCTGCGCGCCCCATTCAGGAACAGCGCGCTGGTGACGACCACGTACAGCACGTAGCGCACCACCACGGACCGGATCGTCGAGGCCACGATCAGGTAAGTGTAGATGTAGGAGCGCGCGAATCCCTGGTAGGTCGCGAGGCTGTTGGGGTCCTTGGCCTCGCCCAGGGCTTGCAGGAAGAAGAATCCGCCGACGGAGAAATAATAGGTGATGGCGGACATGACCAGCAGCGAGACGAAGACGATGCGCAGGAAGGTCTTGTCGCCGAGGTCGACCAGCCGGAAGATGATGTAGGTCTCGAGACAGAAGACCAGGGCCTGGGCATAGCGCTCGACGATGATCAGGTCCTTCCCGGCGAAATAGTTCACGACCAGGATGAAGGCGTAATAGGCGCCGAGGAAGACCAGGCAGATGTCCACCTGCGAGATGTAGTTCCGCTTCGATTTCGCCGACAGCACGAAGGCATACCCCAGGGGCGGCAGCAACAGTAGCGCTACCAGCGTGAAATAGCCGCCCAGGTAGGCGCCGATCGCGCCGATGCCCAGCAGGGTCTGGTAGAAGAAGAAGCCCGGGAACAGCAGCAGGAAGGCGGCGTGCGCGATGAAACTCGGGCTGAATGTCCCGGCCTTCCTGAGTGTCGCGATTTCGCTTGCTTGCATGGCGTGTCCGCAATCGTCGGAGGAATCGTGTCAGCCGCCCTCGGCCGATTCCGAATCGCTGAACTGCGCGGCGGAGGGAGCGGCATTCCTGGCGTAGCGGTAAGACAGGTAGAGGTAGATCAGATAAAGGAGCGAATAGCCGATCGTGTAATGCAGGAGCAATTCTTTGAGCGGTAGCGGCATGATGAAAATGCTGATGGTCGTAATGAACAGGGCGACCTGCCAGACGAGCTCGATTTTCTGCTTGCCCGCGACAAAAAACACATAGCTCAAAGGGCTGGCGACAAAAGCGAGGAAATACAGGGGCGCAAGGATCCGGGCGAATTCGCCGGCTTCGCGCCAGGGTTCGCCGAACACCCAGGCGCACAGGTCGGGGGCGAAAGCGAAAATGAGGAGCGCCGGACCGCTTCCGAGCAGGACCAGGCCCTTGAACGTGCTTCGGAAGGCGGCGGTGCAATTTCCCAGAGTTTGGAATTCGTGAACGGACTGCCGCTTGAAGACTTCGAGCACCGAGGCCGCCAGCAGGGAAATGGGCGCGGTCAGGATTCTCTCGGTAAGCGCAAACAGGCCGGCTTCGAACAATCCATATTTCGCGCCAATCAAAAACAATGGAAACTTCCCTGCCGCCGTGTTGAGCAAGCCGGCCGGCAGGGAATAGCGCCAGAAGGACTGGTGTTTTTTCAGGTAATCGCGCTGGGCCCGGCTCGGGGTCAGCGAAATGCGCGGGGACGGCGGGGACAGGAGGACGATGGCGGCGATGATCCCGGCAGTAATCCCGAGAAGCTGCCCAGCAACCAGAGCGGTCCCACCTATTCCTCCCAATAATAAAAACAATTGCCCCAGAGCGATGGTGCCGGCGCCGCACACCTTGGCCATTGCTGCCTTCCCGAAGGCGCGATACGAGGTCGCATAGGCAAGGAGTGCGTTGTTGTAGGCCGCCAGCCAGGCGCCGATTCCGATGGTGGCCAGGCCGGACCAGGGCATTTTCTGTACTTGCGGGACGTCGCTCACCCGGGCGATGACGACGGCGCAGGTGATGATAATCGCCAGCAGGGTCGAGCAATAAGCCACGACACTGAAACAGGTTTGCTGCTCCGCCGAATCGTGGTCGAGGATCATGGCGGCCTCGAGGCGCAGCGTACCGATCGCCGATGCGATGGCGACGATGCCCATCCAGACGCTGAATTCTCCGAGATCTTCCGGGGTGCACAAACGCGTGATGATCGGCGCAACGAGGAGCGGCAATGCCTGTGCCAGAACGGTGCCCGTCAAGACTGTGGTGGCATGTTTCCAGAAAACAGACATAGATGCATTCATATTGGACGGCCGGGCTGGTGGATGACGGACTTTGACAAATGGCGCATTGAATACGGAAATGAAATGGCAGGCGAATCGGGCCCGCGCCCTGGAAAAGCGATTTGGCGGCCGCTGGAGAAGTAGTCTCCCCTGCTGCTCGATAAGGCCGTTGGCCGAGTCCATTCCCAGCCACGGACGCCACGTCCGTTTTAGCTGATTATCAACTTTTGCTGCATGACGGGATTGATGAGTATCAATCCAGAATAGCCATTCCCCATAAGAAATTGATGTCGCACTTTTCTCGAAAGAGTGAGTACGAATACCCAAGTGATATGGCGATCGCAATTGCAATTCGGCGCAGCTTACGCAGAAGAATATCTTGCGACTAAATTTCTTTACTAAAAGCCTGAAGGTGTTCGCACGCGAATTACCATCGGCCAAAATCGGGCCGGTTGGAAACTCGATTACCTGCATTAACCTTGCGGCGCATCGAATCCTTTGCGTCGCTTCAAAACCCGCGTTCGTATTTTCTTTAATGTCTTTATTACAAATACGTGGAACGCGCGTTTCCGTTTCAGCCTCCATTCTTTCGCACCGATAGCCGGCCCGGTTGCCGTTCGAGCAGACCCGCACAATCGGCCGGTATCGCACCGCTCATCTCAGCAAGGGAGCCACGATGTCCATCCTCACCCTGCCGCGCGTGACCTTCCAGCGCCAAGGCCAGTTCGACGAGGCGAACTGGCACTCGATCCTGATTTCGCTGCTGCGCGGACTGGCGGCCTTCATCGTCGCCACCGCCCACCTGCGCGCGGCGATGTATCCTGCGGTCCGCGAGGTAGCCGGTCCGCCCCTGTGGTTCCAGGGCCTGGCCTTTGCCAGCGGCTTCGCCCACCAGGCGGTGCTGGTGTTCTTCGTCATCAGCGGCTGGCTGGTCGGGGGCAGCCTGCTGAACCGGATCGGCGAGCCGCGTGCGATCGCCAACTACGCGGTCGACCGGGTCACGCGTCTGTGGACAGTCCTGATCCCCACCTTCTTCCTGACCATGGTGTTCGCGATCGGGACCGGCGCCGCCAGCCCGGCCGATTTCAATCTCTCGCCCGAGAATCCTCATTCGGCGCTGACCTTCGCGGGCAACCTGGTCGGCCTGCAGGGAATCGTGCTTCCCGACTTCGGATTGAATTTCCCGCTCTGGAGCCTGGCCAACGAGACCTGGTACTACGTGCTCTTTCCCCTGCTGGCGCTCGCGTGCACGGCGCGTGACAACACCTTGCGGCTCGCCTGCGGCGCCGCCCTGCTCGCGCTGGGCTTCCTGCTGCCCACGGCGATCGTCGGCTACTTCCTGGTCTGGTTGCTCGGCGTGGCGTTTTCCCGCATCCGGATCGAATGCGGCAAGGGCGTGCGCTGGGGCTGGGCGCTCCTGCTGCTCGCCGGCGCAGGCTACTTCCGGCTGACAGGAGAACTGGACGCCTTCGAATTGTCGACGCTGGGCCAGGACGTGGTCTGCAGCCTGCTCTACCTGGCGCTGTTGTCGAGCCTGCAGTTCAGGGCGCCCTCGACACCGCTGGTGCAGCGGATCGGCAGCACCGGCAAATTCTTCGCGGAGTTCTCGTTCAGCCTCTACGTCCTGCACGTTCCCGTAATCGGCGTACTGCACTACTGGGTCCGGACCCATCTGGGCGTCGAGCGGCTGTCCCCCTTCGAGCCGCTGCACACCGCGCTGTTCTTCGCGATGCTCGCTTTCATCCTGCTCGCGGCCTACCTGTCCTACCTCCTGTTCGAGTCCAGGACCTACCGCATCCGGACGGCGATCAAGAAGGACATGCTGCGCCGGCAGGTGCCGCAGTCCAAGGGCAGGCCGCTGTCGACCGAACGCTGACCATGCCCTTGCCCGGGTCGGCCGAAAGGCCCCAGCCGGGCGCGCCGCCAGGAACATGCCTTTGCGGCGCGGGGCAAAAACCGCACCGGTATTGGCTGCGGCTTACTTTTGCCACGCACACATGGGGCATAGGTCTGTTGCGCTCCGGCGCATCGGACCAGACCGCATCCGGGACAGGGGGACAGGAACCGCTCCCTTGGCGATCGCGCGAAGCGGACGGCAATGCGCAGGCTGCGATGTCGACGCCGCGAAGATGCCAGACCTGCGAAATGGACCTCCGAGGTCTTCCCGTCTCGCTGCGGTCGATCAAGGTCACCTGCTACGGCTACCGGGCACGGATACAACGACGAGGACTGAACCCAGGTTCTCGATGCGGGCAATCGCTGTTCGACAGCCTGGGTGGGCCGGACTTAGCCGACCCCGCAAGATCCGTGCTTCCGGCTGAACGCGCCGCACATTGGTGGTCGAAGCGATACCGCAGATCTATTTGCCGATATTGGCGGGCTGCTCCGCTGTGGCACTTGCCTTCCCTGTCCCCACGGTCCGTGCCCGATGCTTTCCGTAGATGGCCGCGAAGACGGTGCCCTTCCTTGACAGGAAGCGGTTGAACAGGTGCGTATCGAGCCAGTCGCAAAGACGTTGGAGGCCCCTGGATGGCATGGTGCCGGCGCTGGCTAACCCCTTCCAGATCACCTGTGGCGGCTCGCCTTGGCCGGACAGGGACGCGAGTTCCTGGTGCGAAAAGTAATGCCAGTTGTTGCCACCCGCATCGCCAAAACGCTGGAGCAGCAGATTGTGCGCGGGGGAACACCAGCCTTTGTCGAGAATGACAAGGGAGCCATTTTCCGACAGCTTGCCCAAGCAAGATTCCACCGCCTTGGAAAACACCTCCAGCCGGTGACTGCGATCCAGGCCGCCAAGGACGCCTTTCATGATGATGACATCAAAGGTCTGCGTCGCTGGAGCAAATACGTCGTGCACCCGGACTGCCGGCATTGGCAAGCCGTACTCTTGGCAGATGCTTTCGCAGAACGCTGCCAAGGCCGGCGCTTCGGTCTCTGCATAACACGTTACCTCGACCGATGCGCCTTTTCGCAGGAAGAACAGCGACGGCGCGGAAAGCCGCGATGCGCCTATTTCCAGGACTGTGCGAGGCTGGATGTCGAGACGGCCGACTGCTTCACAAAAGGCATCCGTCCAGGGGACGACGTGCCACCCGAATATCCGGTGCAGCATGGCCCTGTCCTGCAGGTTCGCTTGAATGTTCGGCATCACACACCCTTCAAGATGAATGGAATAGTGCGGAACGGTTTGCCGCGGGACGCGGCGTTTCCGTGCCGATCGGCCGAAGCTCGGAGGTTCCGAGCTTGTATGCACTGGACGATCGACGTGCGTGGCGAAGCACTACCTGCTACGGCGACCCGGAAACCGTCGAAGATAGCGTAGCAGTCAAGCGAGGACCACTGTTTGCGCTAGCTTTGTATCTGGATGGGTGAACCAGGCTTTGCAGCTGTCGGGAAGGAAGCTGCCGCGCCTTGGGCTTCGCGCCGGAGACGGGCAAGACCAAGCCGCCTACCCAGGTCGGTCAGGAGTGAGGGTCGGGAAGTGGCACTGCGAGCGCGGGAGCGGGTTGCTGAACGCTTGGGGACGGGCTGTGTGGAAGTGGTTTCAACTCGGGATGTGGCCTTGCCTGCCGAGAGACAAGCTCGACATTCCGCTGCAGCGCTCGCTTCCAAATGGAAAACGGGCGTCCCATCCCGGCACCTGGTGCTCTGGTGCCGGCGTGGGACGCCCGGGGAGACGCCCCGGCGGAAGCCGGGGCTTGCGGGGGAGTGGATTAGTACTCGTACGCGCCGATGTCGACTGCCGCGCCGCGCGGACGGGCCACGCCTGCGAAGTCGATCTTCGGTGCCTGGCTCGAGGTGCCGCGGTCGATTGCCGGCGAGCTCTTCGAGAGCTTGTAGTTGCCGGTGCCGGCCGACGAGTAGCTCACGAACAGCGGATCCGAGGTGATGGTACCGGTCACGGTGCCCTTCACTTTCACAGCGGTGCCGCTCTTGGCCACCAGGTTGTTGACGTACTTGTTGCCGCCGGCCATCTTGCCGCCTTCGACAATACCGTAGGTGGTGTTGTCGTAAGCGATGTTGTTAGCAACATAGTTGTTAGCCGAACCGGTGGTGGTGCCTGCATCGCCCTGGCCCAGCAGGATGCCCATCTTGCTCTTGAAGACCGTGTTGTTCACGATGACCGACGCGGTAGCGCCGTGCCATTGCGTGATGGCGACTGCAGCGACGCCCGACACGATGTTGTTGGTCACGACGTTGTTGGCGTTGGCAACATAGATGCCCTGCACGGTGTTGCACTTGCCGATCATGGCGTAGCCGATGTTACGGACGACGTTGCGATCGATGACGACGTTGCCGACCGGGCCGTAGGTGTCGATTGCCGCGCCGCCGCCGCCGGTGCAGCCACCGCTGATGGTCAGGTCGTGGATGAAGTTGTTGTTGATGGTCAGGTTACGACCAGCGGCCAGGATGCCGTGGCGGCCGGTGCCGGAGATGTCGAAGCCGTCGATGTCGACATAGCTGCCCTTCGAGTCCCAGGTGATGCCGGTGCCCGACACGATGATCTTCGCGCCCCACTTCACGTCCGAGACGAACTTGATGCGTGCAGTTGCGGTACCGCTCTTGCTGGTCTTGATACCGGCGCTACCTGCCGACGGTGCGGAGACACGGTAGGTGCCGGCGGCGACGTGGACGGTCGAGCCAGGGCCGGTAAGGGCGTCTGCCCGGCCGATCGTTTTCACCGGCTTCGCCTGGGTACCGGGGTTCGAATCCGAACCGGTCGGCGAAACATAGATGTGGGCGGTAGCGGCCATGGCACTGCCGGCTGCTGCAAACAGGACTGCCACGCTAGCGCACGACATCAGGGTAGAACGAACGTTCGGAACAAACTTAGCTGCTTTTTGCATTTCAAATTGCCTTAAAAGTGGAGTGGAGTAGCTTTGAGCACTGTAAACTTCCTAAGTTCAATAGATTTGCGGAAAAAATTTCCGGAAGTATCGAACTGCAAAGATATGTTTCCGTTGGTTACTTACTTTCGCTTTCAGCCGATCCTTTTAAATAAAAGGAATAGCTTTGAGCTGTGGAAACTGCCTAAGTTCAATGGATTTGAAGAAAAATTTTTTCGTAGTATTGAACAGTAAAGCGATGTTTCCCTAGGTTAAGTCATTTGCGTTCTAGGACGGCCCCATCGTTGTAAAGGAATAGCTTTGAGCGCAGGAAACTTCTTAAGTTCAATGGATCGCAGGAAAAATATTTACGCGATACAAGAGTGCTAAGTGCTAGCTTGCCGAGAAGAACTGCATTTCGTCGACGGCCTTTGAACTCAAGGAACTACTTTGAGCGCAATGTGGATTCCAAAGTTCAATGGATTATCGGAAAAATTTTTTATAGGTAATGGAATGCAAACGTAAATTTCGATGAAGCAATAAATATGGGCGGTATGGAAGAACGTGGATTGCAGAGCGACGCCAGCCCTGCTAACGGCGCATGGTGCGTTCTGTCGCTCCATGCATTGCGCTTACCCAGCTGGTGGCGGATAACGCTGACTTTCCGCGTAGAAGCACGCACTGCGGTCCTGGAGCAAACACTGCTGCGTGAAGCAGAAGTACGGGCGAACGAACACTCCGCTGCGGATGGCGCAACAAGTGCGGACGGCATGCGCCGCCGCGTCAACAGGCTGTAGAAGTGAGCAAAGCGGGTGGTCCAGGCTCCGTGCGAATGCACGGGGACGAACGCGAGCCGGAGGAGAAATCGGGCTGGAGGAAGGCAGCGGGCCCGACGAAGAAGCGCAAGCCGCAAGGACGCCCTGAGCTAGCTCAGGGCGTACTCAGCGGCTTCGAAAGCATTGAATATAGCCGGGGATGAAACAGGAATCCCGCATTGTGGCGAAGGCCAGGGCCTCAGCCCTTCCCCGCGCCATGCAGGGCCCTTGAAGCGCCATTCATCGGGCCGGAATCATGGTCCGACCGGCGACCGGACGCACGATGCGTACCACGTCCGTCCTGCAAGCAGGGGCCCCGTCCCACGGGGGGACGGACAAAGATGGAACACCAGGCCTAGTCCGAGTATTTCAGTTGCCCGATCGCGTTCGACTGGAATTGAGAACGGGAATGGCCAATCGCGTAGGTGATGTTGTTGAACAGTACCCCTTGTGGGGACAGGCCGGCATGGTTGAGGCGCTTGACCGATTCCGTGATCTCGGCGTCGGTCGTCACATGGGCCCGTGCGAGCAGGAACACGGCGCCGGCGCGGGCGCCGATCACGAGGGCGTCCGCTGCCAGCAGGAGCGGCGGCGTATCGATCAGCACCAGGTCGTAGTTCGGGCTGACAGTCTCGAGCAGGGTGCTGAAGTTCAGGTGCAGCAGGAAGTCGGAGCGGTTCGGCGGCAGCACGCCGGTCGGGATGAAGTCGAGGTTGTCGATGACGTTGCGGTGTATGAAGCCCTCGACCGGCGCGGAACCGCCCACCGCCATCGACAGGCCATGGTCGCGGCTGATGCCGAAGTAGCGGTGCAGGCGGCCACCGCGCAGGTCGGCGTCGATCAGCAGTACCCGCTTGCCGCTCGCGGCCATCACGGCGGCAAAGTTCACGGTCACGAAGGACCTGCCGACGCCTCGGGTCGGGCCGGCGAACACGACGATGTTGTTCCTGAAATGCGGCATGGAGAACTGCAACGCAGCGCGGAAGCTGCGCAGACTTTCCACCGCCGGATCTTCCGGAAGGATCTGGGCCAGCAGGGGCAGCACGCCCTCCCCCTTCACCTTGCGCATCAGCTTGTCTTCGTTGACGCTGTGCGGGATCGAGGCGTAGACCACCTTCGCGCGCAGCAGGCGCTCGACCTTGGCCGGATCGTCGATACCGCCGCGCATGGCCTTGCGGGTCACGGCGATCAGGGTGCCCAGGAACAGCCCGGTGACCACGGCCAGCGCCACGATCAGCGGGCGATTCGGCTTGATCGGCCGCTCCGGCGCGATCGGCGCGTCCACCAGCCGGACATTGCTGACGCGGCCGACGGAGATGAGGCGCAGCTGCTGGGCGGTGTTCGACAGGGCCGTATACAGGTCGGTCTTGACCTTGATGTCGCGCGTCAGGCGGGCTTCGTCCTGCTCCATCACGGGGAGCTTGCGGATACGCGTGTCGATGGCGTCGATCTCTTCTTCGACTTCCCTGCGCTGGCGGTTGATGGCGGCCACCACCGGGTGGTCTTCGGTGAAGCGCGACAGCAGCTCGGTCTTTTTCTGGATGAGTTCCATGCGCCGAGTGCGCGCCGCGGCCGCCTGCGTCAGGCTCATGCGGGCCTCCTCGCGCAGGTCGACGGTGCCGTGGGCATTGCGGAACTGGTTGTAGCGGTCTTCGGATTGTTCCAGCTGGCGCTTCAGGATGGGCAGTTGCTGGTTGAGGAAGGCCAGCGACTTTTCCGCTTCCTCGGTCTTGCGCGCCAGGTTCTGGCGCATGTATTCGCGTCCGATCTCGCTCAGCAGGGCATGGATGCGTTCGGCATTTTCTCCCTGCAGCTTGACCTGGATGACGCCGGACTGCTTGCCCTGCTCGGTGATCACCATCGCGCTCTGGATGTTCTGGATGGTGCCGAGGCGCGAATTGCGCTTGATGCGGAATTGCGCCCCCGGGTTGGCGTGCAGGCGATCGACCTTGATCTCCACCAGGCCGCTCGGGGTCGGCACCCGGTAGCGCTGGCCGACGGTGGCGTCGAAGGCGATGCTCTGGCCGCCGCCGGAAAAGCGGTAGCGGTTGCCCGGGCGTGCGGTGATGGTGAATTCGCGCTTGAGCCAGCTGTCGGGCACTTCGAACACCGAGACCTCGGCCTTCTCGCCGCCCCAGACATAGCCGCCTTGCCCGAACAGGCCCGGCTGCGACAGGGCGCCGCCGTTCTGGTTGGCGAACCAGGAGCCCACCACCGGAAAGTACTCCGGCCGCACTTCGATATAGAGCTGCAGGTTGTCGACCGCGCGCGAGACCACCATGCGCGAGCGCAGCAGCTCCATCTCCGCGATCGCGGCCTTCTTGGTCTCGAACAGCGACGAGGCTTCGCTCAGGATGTTCTTGGAGGCGGTCGGGCTTTCCTCCTCGACGTGGATCATGAGGTTGGCTTCGTAGACGGGCTTGGCCAGCAGCGCATACAGCACCGCCACGACGGTGATGATGCCGGTGATGGTGCCGATCAGCCAGCGGCTTTCGTACAGGGTGTTCAGGTAGCCCTTGAAGTCGACGCTCGGCTCCTCGGCCGGTGCTTCGCTCGGTCTCGGGTCGAAGGGCACCGAGAGCACCGGCGGCGTGCTCAGCACGTGGCTCAGCGAACGGGGATGGGGGTCGTGGGGCGTGGTCATGGGCGATCCTCTTGCGCTCTTGCTTGCTCAGGGCCTGGTGGTGACGCCGACGGCCTGGGTCAGCGCGCCCGGGAACAGCAGGCTCAGGTGGCGGTTCCAGTTCGCCAGCGGCGAGGCGGCGACATACACGACATCCTTCGGCCGCAGCTCGAAGGTTTCGGCCATGGCCAGCGCCCCGCTGGCGCGCGCATCGAGCCGGAACACGCGCGTGCGCTCCGGCGTCTTGCGCACCACATAGACCTGGCGCGCGTCGCCGCTCAGGGGGCTGATGCCGCCGGTCTCGCCCAGCGCTTCATTGAGCGTGAGGCGGCCGTTGTGCATGGTCAGGGCCTTGGGCGTGATCACTTCGCCGGAGACGAAGACCTTGCTTTCCTCGCGCGAGTGGACACGCACGACGTCGCCATGCGCCAGCAGGATGGTGCCGGGATTGACGCCCTTCTGGATGAGCTCGCGCAGGTTCACGGTATAGCGCGTGTCTCCCCGCTCGACGACGATGCGGCTCTGGTCGGCGCCCTGGTTCATGCCGCCGGCGCGGTTGAGCGCTTCGACGAGGGTCATGGGGATGTCGTCGATGGCCTGCAGGCCCGGCGTGCGCACCTCGCCGTCGACATAGACGCGCCGGCTGCGGTAGGACTGCACCCGCAGCGTGATGTTGGGATGGGCGATGTAGCGGGCGAGCTTTTTGGTGAGCAGTTCGCGCGCCTGCTCCGCCGTCTGGCTCTCCATGGTGAGCAGGCCGATCAGGGGGAACTGGATGCGTCCCAGGTGGTCGACGGCAAAACCGGGCGCGGCCGAATTCGACGGCGCGCCGCTGTCGGCCAGGGCGGTGGCGGAATTCATGCCTCCAGCGGCGAGTTCGGGGTGGTCCCAGACCACGATGGAGAGGATGTCGCCGCGGCCGATGGTGTAGGGAGGCGGCGCGGACACGAACAGGGGCCCGAGGTCTTGTTGGGCGGTGCTGTCTTGCGCCAGGCGCTCGGCGGCGATCAGCTTGTCCGTGATGAGTTCCGTCGGCGGGGCTGCGCTGCCGTCCCCCGTCGTGGCGGAGGTGTCGAAGCCAAGGCCGGTGGCGCACCCCGCGAGTGCGAGTGCCAGCGCGGCCGCACAGCAAAGCCTTATTGCACCTGAACAAAACAGAGCCATGATTGTTGCCTATCAAAAAGTACACGCCTTCGGTGAGCCGTTCAGCTCAGCGTACGGTGTCCTTCAGGCCAGGCTTTGCACCGGATCAAAGGTCGAGCCGGGGCATGGGAGGATGCGGGGAATGGCGGGGTCAGCGCAGCTCTTCGAGGAGCTTGAGGCCTTCGGCGAAGGCCCAGACGCGGCGAATCTCGATGACGTCGAAGCGCGCCGCCACGTTCGGCGGAAAGGCCGCGTAGCGCGCGTTCAGGTGCACGAAGCGGCGCACCGCCTCGTCCATGTCGGGCCGGCCGCTCGAGCGCACGATGGTCACGTCGTCGATGCTGCCGTCGCTGCGCAGCGAGACGCTGACCAGCGGATCGGCGCGGACTTCGCCGCGCCCGAAACGCGCCCCGCCGAGGACGGCGTTGCGCTCGAGTTTCTGGCGCACGCTGTCCACGTAGAGGCGCAGCGGCGCATCGCGTTCCGAGCCGTCGGCCAGCGCCCGGCGCGACGACGGCTGCATGAAGGCCGGACGGGCGGGCGGCGGGGCCACGTCCGGGATGCTCAGGCCGCGCAGCATCTCGCGCGCACGCGAGGCCATCGGGCTGCCGGGCGCGCCGCCGCGCGACCCAGCGCCCTCCCCCGTTGCGGCGCGGGCGCCTGTGCCGCTGCCGCCGCCCGTGCCC
>Ga0209023_10003325_pt1 | contig 19312 bp, 25 predicted proteins | sample LakOneMetagenome_FD_187468 | JGI IMG/M metagenome (GOLD analysis project Ga0209023, IMG submission 187468) | Freshwater and sediment microbial communities from Lake Erie, Canada (SPAdes) (version 2) | ecosystem: Environmental > Aquatic > Freshwater > Lentic | place: Lake Erie, Canada...
CCAGCCATGCCAGTCGAACCGTCGCTGGCCGCGCAGCCATCGCCGCGCCCGCACGCGGCGCAGGTACAACCGGCTGGCTGACCAGCCGGCGACGAACAGCATGGGGAATTCGCCCAGCATGTGCAGCGACATGTGGCTCTCCACGCCATGGCGCAGCGCGGGCCACAGCAGCACCAGCGGCAGCAGCGCCAACACCGACGGCCAGGCACCGTGCAAAGGCACGAGACAGCGATTCACCGCAGGGCCTCCGGCCGTTTGGCCATCAGCTGGCGTGCCGCTTCCAGCGCCTGCGGCCACTGGTCGAATTCGAACAGGCCCTGCAACTGCCCGCGCTCGTCGAGCAGGTGAATCGCCCCGTTGTGCACGAACCCGCCCTGCCCGTCCGGGACGACGACGACGCCCAGTGAAGCCAACAACTCCCGCGCGTCGTCGTGCGTCGCGGGAACGGCCAGCGTCCAGTGCCGCGGATCCGCGTGCAGGTCGGAGGCATACCGTGCAAGCCGTGCAGGATCGTCGTGGTCGAGATCGAACGAGATCGAGACCAGGTGCACGCCGCGCGACCGCTCTTCGTTCTGAGGCGCAACCAGTTCCCGCTGCATCTGCTGGTACTCGCCGCCCAGCGCGCGACAGACGCTCGGACAGCTTGTATAGACAAAATCGACCAGATAGGCGGCCGGTGAGGCGCCGGCATCACCCCACAGGCGCGGCATACTGCCGTCGCTGCCGCGCAGATCCACCGGACGCGCGCGCAGTTCGCCAGCCAGCAACTGCATCTGTCGCCGCCCCTCGAAGGTCCAGACCTCGAAGCCATGGGTCCAGCGATACAAGCCCAGGAAGAGCACGAGCATCAAGCCCAGGCACAGCATGGCACTCGAGCGGCGCGCCACCGACTCCTCTCTTGCCAGCCGGGATGCACGCACGGTGGCGAGACGCGCGGTCACTTCAGCGGCGTCAGCTCGGCGTCGCCTTTGAACGGCTCGGTGCGCGCTGCCGTTTCCTTGCGAACCGCGGCCACGGTGTCGGCAGTCACTGGCGCGGCGCCGTTGCCCCACTGGCTGCGCACGTGCGTGAGCACGGCGGCAAGCTCCGCATCCGGCAGCTGCGCGCCGAAGGCGGGCATGGCGCCGTTGTAGGTGCTGCCCTTGACGGTCAAGGGGCCGCCGGCGCCGTGCAGGACCAGCGCGATCAGCGTCGTCTCCTTGCCCGTCACCCACTCGGATCCCGCCAGCGGCGGAAACACGCCGGGCAGCCCGGCGCCGCTGGCCTGATGGCAGGCCACGCAACGCGACGCGAACACCGCCGCACCGTCCACCGCAGCGCCGGCCACCGCGGGGGCTGCCCCTTGCAGTTCGGCGGTCGAGCGGCCGTCGCCCAGCGAGGGAGCGTTGCCGATCGCCGATCGGGCGATGTAGAACACCCCGAAGCTCATCAACAGCGCCGTCAGCACCATCACGAACCAGGGCATCGGGTTCGAACCCTCCTGCGGCTCCGGGTTCTCGCGTTCCTGTTGCGGGTGGATCTCGGTGGGCTTCAACGCGGCACCCCTTGAGAGGTGATGGCCGGGTAGCTGCGGTTCAGCGACTGGAGGTACTTCACGAGGTCCACGGCCTGCGGGCTCGCAACGACCACCTGACCGGCAGGCGCAGTACCTTGCGGCAGGTTCACGAGCACGTCGTCCTTGTCTGCCTTCGCCTTGGCCTCGAACAGGAACGGGTAGCTCGGCATGATGCTGCCCGGCATGTAGGCACGCGGCTGGTACAGATGCCCGAGGTGCCATTGTTCGCTGGGTTGGCGCACGCCGATGTTCATCAGGTCCGGTCCGGTGCGCATGGTGCCCAGCAGGTGCGGCTGGTCGTAGGCGTAGTCGCCGGCGACGGTGGCCCGCCCCCAGCCGCGCGAGTAGTCCGGCGCGAAGGCCTTGGCGCGCGGCTGCTGCGAGTGACAGTAGACGCAGCCATTGGCGATGTAGACCTCGCGGCCGCGCAACTCGGCGCTGCTGTAAGGCTTGAGGCCGGGCAAGGGCGGTGCGTCATGCACCTGCAGGTAGGGCAGGACCACCAGCGCGCTGGTGGACAGCGCGAGCATCACCATCGCGCCAGAGATGAGCTTGACCTCGCTGTTCATGCTGCGGCCGCCTTGCGGAAAAGTTGCCTGAATAGGGCTGGCTGATCACGATTCGGTCCGAAGCCTAGGGCCAGTGCCATGAAGTGCGTGGCGAACACCAGGTGGCCCAGCACCATGAAGGCGCCGCCGATGCTGCGACCTTGCAGGTACGGCAAGGTCACGGCCACCGAATCCATGAACGGTCGGGCTGCGTCCAGCATCGCCATGCCCTGCAGCCAGCCGGCGGTGGTCAGGCTCACGAAGTACAGCGCGAACCCGCCGCTGACGAGCCAGAAATGCGCCGCGATCATCCACGGGTACGGCCACTCGCGCGCCGTGATGCGCGGCATCACGAAGTACATGGCGCCGAAGAACACGAAGCTGACGAAGCCGTACAGGCCCAGGTGGGCATGCGCCACCGTGTAGTGCGTGAAATGCGTGACCGCGTTCATGCTGCGCAGCGCCTCGAACGAGCCCTGCACCGAACTCGCCGTGTACATCAGGCCGCCCACGCCGATGAAGCGCAGCGTCGGCGACCAGCGCAGCGCCGACAGGCGGCCCTGCAGCGTCTGGTATTGGTTCACCGTGAACGCTGCGACCGGGATGATCATCATCATGCTCTGCACGATGGACAGCGTGACCATCCATTCCGGCACCGGCCCGCCAATCAGGTGGTGCCCACCGACCTGGCCGTAGAAGAAGGCCAGGCCCCAGAAGCCCAGCAGCGACAGGTTGTACGACTGGATCGGCCGGCCGATCACCTTGGGCAGGAAGTAGTACACCGAGGCCAGCGCCAGCGGCGTGTAGAACAGGCCCAGCACGTTGTGGCCGAACCACCAGTTCATCGCCGCCTGCTGCACGCCCTGGTGCAGGCCTGGAAACTTGGCCACCACGAACAGCACCGGCAGCCAGAACAGCGCGCAGGCCATGTACCAGACCGACACGTACAGGTGCTCGACGCGCCGGTTGACCAGCGTGAACACCAGCGGCAGGCCGATCAGCGCGCCGCCGACGGCGAACAGGATGCCGATCTGCCACGGGATCTCGAGCCATTCCAGGCCGTCGTTGATGCCCGCGGCGATGCTGCCCAGCCCGGCGATCAGCGCCGCGTTCCAGAACACCGCGCCGACGAACGCGAAACGCGCGCCGAGCAGCGGCGTCTTCAGCAGCCGCGGGATCACGAACAGCGCGATGCCCAGCCCCGCCATCGGTGCCCAGCCGTACGCCACCGCATTGAGGTGGATGGTGCGGATGCGGCCGAACGTCAGCCAGGCCTGCTGCACCAGCCAGTCGGGCTCGTGCAGCTTGATCGATGCGGTCAGGCCGGCGGCCGAAGCCACCAGCAGCCAGGCGATCGCGCAGCAGAAGAAGAAGAACACCAGCGGCGCCGTGGAAGCGTCCGCACGCGCCCGCTCGGCCAGTTCGTCCGCGTCGGCGCGGGTCGCGAGGGCTGCATCGGCACTGTCGATGACGCCTTGCAGGCTGCCACGCGCCGACGGCGCGGCGGCAGGTTCCTCGACGCGCCCGATTTCACCCGGCGCGAAAATGACCTCGGCGCCCCTGCTGCTGCGGTCGAACAGGCCCTTGCGTTGCGACCAGATGAAGACCAGCAGCGCGACGAATGACAGCACAAAGGCCGACAGCAGGATGGCAACGGTGTTCATGGCAGTCAGCGTTCGAGCTCGGCGCGTTTGTCGGTGACCTTGCACCACGCATCGGCGTCCGGCAGGTGAGGCGTTCGGGTACCGCGCTCGAGGCCTCATAAGAAACAAACTTGATGCATCTTAAATCGGAACCCGCTTCAAAGATATATACTTGATGCCTCTTTAGGGGCATGCATGCGTCTCGCCGAGTACACCGACTACACCTTGCGCGTGCTGATGTACTGCGCGGCCCGTCCGCAGCAGTTGGTGACGATCAGCGAGTTGGCCGAACACCATGGGGTGTCCAGGAATCACCTGATGAAGATCGTCACCGATCTTGGCCGCCAGGGCGTGCTGGAGACGACACGGGGCCGTGGCGGCGGGCTGCGCCTCTTGAAGGATCCAGCCAAGATCCGCGTCGGCGACGTGGTGCGCGCCTCCGAGACCGACTTCCGTTTGGTCGAGTGTTTCAACCCTGCAACCAACCAGTGCACGCTGACACCGTCGTGTCGCTTGAAGGGCCTGTTCAACGCCGCGTTGCGCGCCTACTTCAAGGAACTCGACGGCATGACCCTGGCCGACATCGCCCACGCCTTGCCCGTCCCGGTTTCGGGGCGCACCGTCTCGTCGCGTCGTCACGCCGGCGTTGCCCCGGTGGCGGCGCCCAAGAGTCTCCGCGGGGTTTGCCAGGACCGGGAAGTCCCATGCGTGAGCCCAGCACGCTTGTGAAGCCCATCGACCTGCATGGGCGCCCAGCGCCTGCGGCCAGCTTCGAGGTGCCGCTGGAAATGCTGGCCGCGTGCCACAGCCGCGTAGAAGGCCAATGCGACACCTTCCGCCGACTTCTTGCACACGTTTGCGAGCAAGGTCCCGCCCTCCAGGCCCGGGAGGCGGCGGTTGCCGTGATGCGCTACTTCGACACCTCCGCCCGCCATCATCATGCCGACGAGGACGTCGACCTCTTTCCGGCGCTGATCGAGTCGATGGCCGGGTCCGACGCGGTGTGCCTGCAGGAACTGACGGCCTCGCTGACCGCCGAACATCGAGAACTCGAGCAGTGCTGCCACAGCCTGCGTCCTTCTTTGCAGCAGGTGGCAGGCGGCCACGCGGCAGCCTTGCCGGGCGACGAGGTGCTGGAGTTCATCGGCCTGTATGAGCGGCACATCGCACGCGAAGAGTCGGAACTGTTGCCGATGGCCCGGCGACTGCTGAGCGATGCCGAACTGGACCGCATCGGTCTCGCGATGCGTGCACGACGGGACGCATCCGATACCGTCGATCTCCCCAGGCCCTCCCCTGCCTGACCTTGCGTCGGGTCCCATCACACTTGCCCTTCAAGGAGCCGTCATGTCTGAGCCTCACCTGCACCTGTCCCCGGACGCCACCTACCCGTTCGACGCCCGCGGCGTGGCCAAGCGTTTCCGTCACGCCGCCATCTTCGGCGCGCTGGACAGCCTTCAACCGGGCGAAACCATGCGCTTCGCCAACGACCACGACCCGCTGCCGCTGCTGTCGCAGATCGCTCAGCGCTACGGCGATCGCGTCAGCGTCGAGTACCGGCGGCGCGAGCCTGGTGCCATCGTGATCGACTTCAGCGTGCACTGAGCGGACTCATCCAGGTGGCGCTGCCCTGGGCGGCCGGACTCACGTCGCGCGCCGCAGCATCATTTCCTTGATCTTGCCGATGGCCAAGGCGGGGTTCAGTCCCTTCGGGCAGACGTCGGTGCAGTTGAGGATGGTGCGGCAGCGAAACAGGCGGTACGGATCCTGCAGATCGTCGAGCCGTGCGCCGCTTGCCTGATCGCGGCTGTCGACCAGGAAGCGGTAGGCCTGCAACAGGCCGGCCGGCCCGACGTACTTGTCCGGGTTCCACCAGTAGCTCGGGCAGGCGCTCGAACAGCAGGCGCACAGGATGCACTCGTACAAGCCGTTGAGCTCATCGCGAGCGTCCGCCGACTGCAGGCGCTCCTTCTCGGGTGGGGGATCCTCGTTGACGAGCCAGGGGCGGATCGAGTGGTACTGCTTGAAGAACCCGGTCATGTCGACGAACAGGTCGCGGATCACCGGCAGACCGGGCAGCGGTTTCAGGATCACGGTGTTCGGCAGCGAGCGCATGTTGGCCACGCAGGCCAGCCCGTTCCTGCCGTTGATGTTCATCGCGTCGGAGCCGCAAACACCTTCACGGCAGGAGCGTCGGAAGCTGAGGCTCGGATCGATGGACTTCAGCTTGATCAACACATCGAGCAGCATGCGGTCGCCTCGATCGATCTCGAGATCGTAGGTCTGCATGCGCGGCGACACGTCCCGGTCGGGGTCGTAGCGGTAGATCTGGAAACGATGCATCGCCCATCCTCCGCATCAACGGTCTACTGCCGTCGCGTGTGTCCACTGTAGCCCTGCGAGCACTGGCAACCAGCGTCCACTTCTTGATGATTCCTAAGGAATTGGAAGGTGAATCGAACCCCTGTCGGCACTTGCCGATCCGATACAGCAGGTGGGTAGACCACCCACCGCCCCGTCAACGTCATGGAGAGCAAGATGGCACTGTCCTTTCGGAGTTCGTTCATCGTGGCCGCTGCTGCCGCGGTACTGGCCACGTCGTCGGTCGGCCCGGCATTGGCGCAAACCACCGCTCACGGCCACGACGCGACCGCGCCTCACAAGCTCACCCTGAACCAGGGCCGCAAGTGGGCCACCGACGAGCCCCTGCGTGCCGGCATGGAGCACATCCGCGGCCTGGTCGAATCGCAGTTCGTCGCGGCTCACGCCGGCAAGCTCACGCCCACGCAGTACAGCGCGTTGGCCACACGGATCGAGGCCGAGGTGGGCGGCATCGTCGCCAACTGCAAGCTCGAGCCCAAGGCCGACGCGATGCTGCATCTGGTGATCGCCGATCTCGGTGACGGTACCGCCAGCATGACCGGCAAGAACCCCGCGCAGCGCCCGGCGGACGGCCTCGCGAAAGTGGTGCAGGCCCTCAACCAATATGGCAGGCATTTCGACCATCCCGGCTTCAAGCCGATCCGCACGGCGGGTACGGCGTGAGAACGGCCGCGATGCGCGCACCTGCCTTCTTCGACACCGTGGCGCCGATCGAAGTTGCCGATCCGCTGGCCGCGCTGCTGGGTGCCGCCGAGGATGGCCTCATCGAATACCGCTACCTGGACGCGGTCAAGCTCGCCGGGCACTCTTGCCCGACCGTGGCCGGCGCCTGGCTGATGACGCGCAAGGCACTGGCCCGCTTGTACCCGGACGGCACACCGCAGCGAGGCAGCGTGCAGGTCGAACTGCGACAGGCGGCTGACGAGGGCGTGGCCGGCGTGATCGCCAGCATTGCATGCCTGCTCACCGGGGCAGCCAACGAAGGCGGTTTCAAGGGCCTGGGTGGCCGATTCGGGCGGCAGGGCCTGTTGCGCTTCGGCGTGCCCATGGCGGGCGAGATCCGTTTCACGCGGCTGGACACCGGCCAGTCGGTCGAACTCGCACACCGGCCTCAGGCCGTACCCCGGCCGGCGAGGCTGACGGACCTGATGCGCGACGCGCTGGCGCCGCACGCAGATGTCGCGACGCGTCAGGCCTTTGCCGAAACCTGGCAAGACTGGGTGCGAACGATCCTGCTCGATCACGGCGACGATCCGGCACTGATCGCCGTGATCGCCTGAATGCGATGGGCCCCAGGGACGTCCCGACGAGGCTACTGCTCGCGCAGCTGCCGTTGTTCAAGGATCTTGACGGTGCAGCCCTGATCCGCCTCGCGGCTGAAGCAAAGCGCCACCGCCTCAAGCGCGGCGAGTTGCTGTTCCGCAAGGGCGAACCCGCGGTCGGCATCTACGTGGTCGTCTATGGCGACATCAAGCTGATCTCGACCACGCCGGCGCGCGGAAGCCGCTTGACCGGCACGGTCGGGCCCGGTCAAAGCTTCGGCGAGCCGGTCATGTTCCTCGAGAGGCCGACCCTGGTCGAGGCCCAAGCCACATCCGATGCCCTGGTACTGCTCGTCCCAAAGACATCCGTGTTCAACGAACTGGATCGCAATCCGAGATTCGCGCGACAGATGATCGCCGGGCTGAGCCGGCGTGTCGAGGCCCTGGTGCGCGAACTGGACCGCCAGGCCATCGGCAATGGCGTCGCGCGCTTCGTCGCCTACTTGCTGCGCCAGGCCCATGGCGAGCCCAGCCTGGCGTGGACCCTGCCCGCCGCCAAGGCCGAGGTGGCCTCCCAGCTGAACCTGAGTCCCGAACACTTCTCCCGCATCCTGCATGAGCTGGCGGCGGCGGGGCTGCTGCAGGTCCAGGGCCGACGGATCGTCGTTCCGGACACTCAGCGGCTCCGGCAGGCGACGAACTCACGATGACCTGGTGCACAGACTGATGATATAAGACGCATATACGATGCCTCTTTGACCGTCCAACCTCCTCCGTTCACCGACCTGACTGGAGGATCCGCCCATGCGCCCCCCTCGAGACCCCGGTTTTCAGAAGAAGTCCGTCGGCGAAGAGACGGCCTCCGGACCGAACGGTGCAAATCCAACCCTGAGCGCAGAGGGCACCCCGGCCACTCGCGATGAAGTGTTGGTCGCGCTGAACGAACTGCTGGAGGCCGAGCGTGCGGGTGCGCGCGTGGCCATGGAGACGGTGCGCGCCATGTCTCCCTCCGCACTCGCCACGCTCGTGCAGGAGATTCACAAGGATGAAGTTCGCTGGTGCAGCATGCTCATGCGCACGATCAGGGCGATGGAAGGCACTCCATCCAGCGCCACGGGGGCGTTCTGGGGCAAGGCCATGGCAATCCCGGATCTGGAGTAACGCCTGAGCTTTCTCAATCGGGGCCAGGCATGGGTGGTGCGCCGACTGCAGGCGCTGATTCCGCGAGTCCACGATGCGTTGGCCCGGGCCGACCTGGTGGCCATGCTGGAGGCGCACCACGAGAACATCCAGCGCGTCGAAGCACGAACGGCAGGCCGGGGCGCCTGAATCCCCGCCGTGGTCAAGAAGGTCCGAACCATCCACGCGCTGCACTGGGGCGCTTAGGGCCGCATACAGGCGGCCGCCCTGCTAGTCCTCGTTGTGGCCGTGCTCGAAGCCTGGGATCAAGAATCCATCACGGACCGAGGTCAGCTCCTCCAGGTGCAAGCGCGCCAATCGCTCCAGACAGACCCGGCCCTGCGGCGTGAGGTGAACTTCAACAAATCGCTTGTCGTACCGGCTTGCCACGCGCCGCACCCAGCCAGCCAGCTCGCTTCGGGATACCAGCGAGACGATCCCATGGTGTTTGGTCTGGAGGCGCTCGGCCAGTTCGGCCACGGTGGCCCACGGCCGACCCGGATAGCCCTGGATCTGAAGCATCAGCTGGTACTGCAGCGGCGTGACGCCCTGCTGGCGCGTCACTTCTTCACTGAACCGGAGGAACTTGCGCAGCTGGTAGCGAAAGTGGGCCAGCCTCTCGAAATCGGACCTCGATAGCCTTCGATCAGACATGGCGGGCATCCCCTTGCGCTCCATATATATATCACACTGTGATACATATAGTCTTCGCGCCCTGCACGACAGGGACCCCATGCCACGAGAGCCCGGCACGCCCGCTGTTCGTCGACGCCCACCCATGAAACTGAACATCCTCTCGGACCTGCATCTTGGGTTTGGCGCGATGGATTGGCCCGTCAACGATGCAGACGTGGTCGTGCTGGCTGGGGACATCTCGCGCCCACGTGAAGCAGTCGCTTGGGCACTGAAGTTCGACAAGCCCGTGCTCTACGTTCCCGGCAACCACGAGTTCTACGGCGGCAGCATCGACGGCACGCTCGCAGAACTCCGGCGCTTGTGCCAAGGCACCCAGATTCAGGTGCTGGACAACCGCGAGCTCGTCATGGGCGGGGTGCGTTTCCTGGGCACCACCTTGTGGACCGACTTCGAACTGTTCGACGATCCGCAGCAGCGCGCGGCGGCGAAAGCGCAGGCCCAGCGGCTGCTGCGCGACTTCAGCCGCATCCGCGTCCGCGAGTCCTCGGCCGAGGTATTCACGCCGGACGACTCGATGAATCTGTTCAGGCGCCATGCCGACTGGCTGGAAGCCCGACTGGCCACCGTGCATGCCGGCCCCACCGTGGTGATCACGCATCACGCGCCGACGCGCCACAGCATTCATCCCCGCTTCGCCGATTCGCTGTTGAATGCCTGCTTCGTGTCCGACGCCGCGCATCTGTTGCGGGCAGACCATGTATCGCTGTGGATTCACGGGCACACCCATGACAGCTTCGACCACCGTGTCAACGGCACCCGCGTCGTCTGCAACCCGCGCGGCTACGCCCGAGGCGGCGTCAACGAGAACCCTGCGTTCAACCCGGACTTGGTCGTCGAGGTGAATGAAGCCCATCGCCAGGAGGCGCCCACATGAGCGCTACCGCGCACATTCGGAGGCTCGGCGCGGGAATGAAATCGCCCCAGACAGCATCCAATGGCCTGACGCACGCACTCATGGAGGTCAGCATGCACGGCACTGCCTTGGAAATTCCCGCCCTGGCGGCCGACAGCACGTCCGACACAGAGCTGGCCGCGCGCGCCGCCGCCGGGGACGATGTCGCCTTCGAATGCATCATGAGGCGACACAATCGTCTGCTCTTCCGCACAGCCCGCAGCATCCTGAAGAATGACTCCGAAGCCGAAGATGCGCTGCAGGAGGCCTATCTCCGTGCCTGGTGTGCCCTCGGCAGCTTCAGGTCGGACGCCAGGCTCTCGACCTGGCTGGTTCGCATCGTCATGAACGAGGCGCTGGGGCGTCTGCGTCGCCGCGGCGCCCAGGTCGTGGCGCTCGATGCGACGATCGAATTGGTCGATGCCTCGATGGAGGACGTGATGGAAGGCAACCCAGACCATCGGCCGGACCGGGCCGCGATGCGGTCCGAAGTGCGGGCGCTGATGGAGGCCCGCATCGATGCACTCCCTGAAGCGTTCCGGACGGTGTTCATGCTGCGGGCCGTCGAGGAGATGAGCGTCGAGGACGTCTCGGGCATGCTGGATCTGCCGGAGGCAACCGTGCGTACGCGCTTCTTCCGCGCCCGTGGCCTGCTTCGCGAGGGACTGGCACGCGACATTGATCTCGCGCTGGCCGACGCCTTCTCGTTCGACGGCGCGCGCTGCGACCGCATCGTGGCTGGCGTCTTGGCCCGGCTGCACGACGGCGCAGAACAAGGCGGGCCCTGATGCGCCCGCGGATCCTCGGTGCCCGCACGCGACGGGCACGGCGCGGGACCGATCGCTATGAACAGGCTGCTGCGGGCTATCGGGGACCGCCTGGCGGCCTATCTGCTCGCGCCCAGAGCGCACGGTGCGATGGTCGCGCTCGTGGCGCCGGAACTGCTCGAGGACACGTTGCGACCGGGCGATGTGCTGCTGGTCGAGGGCGACTCGCGGATCAGCATGGCCATCAAGTACCTGACGCAGTCGACTTGGTCGCATGCGGCACTGTTCGTCGGCACCGAATGGCCCGGCGCCACGTCCGGGCCTGAGCCTCTGACCCTGATCGAGGCCGATCTCCGTGCGGGCGTGCGCGCCGTTCCGCTCAGTGCCTACACGCGAATGCACACACGCATCTGCAGGCCGGTCGGGCTCAGCTCGCAGGACGTGCGACAGCTCATCGGCTACACGGTCGGGCGGCTCGGCCAGCGCTATGACCTGAAGAACCTGTTCGATCTGGGCCGCTACTTGTTCCCGGCGCCTCCAGTTCCCGTGCATTGGCGGAGACGGATGATCGCCTTCGGCAGTGGCGATCCGTCGCGGGCGATCTGCTCGACCTTGATCGCCCAGGCCTTCCAGTCCGTGCACTACCCCATCCTGCCGGACGTGACGCCGCAGGACACCATCGACACCTCGGGCCGGCATTGCCAGCGCGAGTTGCTCCACATCCGCCATCACAGCCTGTACGTGCCCCGGGACTTCGACATATCGCCCTACTTCGACGTGGTCAAGCCGACCCTGCGACCTACTTTCGACCCGCACGAGATCGCCTGGGCCGACGAAGCACCGACCGTCCCCATCGAGCCGGAACGGCGCTGAGGCCGCTCTCATCCAATGGGCACATCCACACACCAAGGAGCCTGTGATGAGTTTCCTCCTGATGCCTTCCCCCATCGCCGCCCGCCGGTTGTTCCTCGGCCGGTCCGGTCTCGCGCTGTCCGGCGCAGCGGTGGCACTGCTCGCCGGCAACGAGGCGCTGGCCGCGAAGTCCGGCGGCGCGGCCGCGAAGGACGTGCAGATCCTCAACACGGCGCTCGGTGCCGAGCTCGAGGCGATCGCGGCCTACCAGCTTGGCGCCGAAAGCAAGTTGCTTCAGGCCGGCGTGCTGGACCTCGCGCTGAGCTTCCAGGGACACCACAAGGCGCATGCCGACGTGCTTGCCAAGACGGTGGAGAAGCTGGGTGGGAAGCCCGTGCTCGCCAAGACGAAGTACAACTTCCCGGTCGATCAACTCAAGTTGCAGGCCGATGTACTGAAGTTCGCCGCCGGCCTGGAGCAGGGTGCCGTCAGCGCCTACCTGGGTGCCGTGCCCCTGTTCGGCAATCGCGACCTGGCCAAGGCGGCCGCCAGCATCCTGGGCGACGAGGCCATGCATTGGGCCATCCTGCGCCAGGCGCTGGGTGAAATGCCGGTGCCCGCGGCCTTCATGTCATGACACCGCGTGCTCTGGCCATCGTCGGCGCGGTCGGCCTTGGCACGCTCGCCGTCTCGTGCCCTGCGACTGCGGCGGGTGACGCCGTACGCGGCGAGCAGATCTATGCACGTTGCCTCGCCTGCCATGCACTCGCGTTCGACCGCGTCGGGCCGCGCCATTGCGGTCTGCTCGGTCGCCGTGCCGGCAGCGTGCCGGGCTTCGAATACTCGCGCGCGATGAAGCAGTCCAGGATCACGTGGGACGCGAAGACCCTCGACCGTTTCCTGGCCGCGCCGACGAAGACCGTACCAGGTACGTCAATGACCTACGATGGCGTGCCCGACCGGCTGGAGCGCGTCGACCTGATCGCCTACCTCGGACACATCGAGCAGACGCCGGCCTGCCGTGCATCGGACTCGTTGCGACGATGACGCGGGAACTCGCACCTTGCACATCTTCGGATGCAGCACTGCGGCGGCTGATTCACGAGGTGCGCGCGTGCACGATCTGCGCAGTTCACCTGCCGATGCCGCCGCGCCCGGTGCTGCAGGCGGGATCGGCCGCACGCATCCTGATCGCTGCGCAGGCGCCCGGGCGCAAGGTCGCGAACAGCGGCATTCCATTCGATGATGCGAGCGGCGACCGGCTGCGCACCTGGTTGGGCATCGACAAGCCGACCTTCTACGCCCCGAACTTCATCGCCATCCTGTCGATGGGCTTCTTCTATCCGGGCTCAGGGCCCTCGGGTGACCTGCCGCCGCGTCCCGAATGCACCGCTGCGTGGAGAGCGCGACTGCTGGACCAATTGCCGTCGATCCAGCTGACGCTCGCCATCGGCAGCCACGCGCAGGCGTGGCACCTGAGACCGAGGAGCGGCTCGACCCTGACCGAAGTCGTGCGCGTCTGGCGCGAGTACGGACCTGAACTGCTGCCCCTGCCGCACCCGAGCCCGCGCAACAACGGATGGCTCCAGCGAAATCCCTGGTTCGAAGCGGACGTGCTGCCCGAGCTGAAGGTGCGGGTGCGCGCACTGCAGGGCGGGTAGCCGCTCGATCGGCTTGTCACGTGCGGCCGCCTGGCGGCATCCAAGGACCAGGCACACCGACACATGCCGTCATGTCGATGGCGGGAGTGCCCTCCTCCACAGGCCAAGGACCGCGCCATGAACACCTCACACACCCTCACGCCCTACGGGGCCCACGCCCGCCGAACGGCGCCATCTCTGCGTTGCTCGGCGCTGCGTGCCCTGCCCATGCTGGGCACGTGCACCGCCACCGTCATCCTGGCGACCGCGTGCGGCGGATCCTCCGACGACGGGGCGACCGACGCGGCCGCGCTGGTCGAGCAGGGCCGCCAGATCTTCCGCTACGAGACCTTCGGCGACGAATCCAAATGGACCGATGCGCTGCGCATGCACGAGGTGATCAGCGCCGCCGTGGACCCGGTGACCGCGCTGTCGGTCGGACTCAAGGTGGATGCCCAGTCGCTGCCCGCCGCCGTGGTGGACGGCATCCGCAACGGCTCGATCGACCTGACGCAGCCGGCCACCACGATCGCGCTGCTCAAGCTCGATGCGGTGGTCGGCCTCAAGGCCAGCGTCGAGACGGTGAACGGTCAGGACGTGCTCAAGCGCGTCGGCATCACCTGCGCGCTGTGCCACTCGACCGTGGACGACTCCTTCGCGCCCGGCATCGGCAAGCGCCTAGACGGCTGGCCCAACCGTGACCTGAACCCGGGCGCCATCATCGCGTTGTCGCCGGCGCTCGACGCGACGGCCCGGCAGATGTTCAATGCGTGGGGCAAGGGCAAGTTCGATCCGCGGCAGAACATTGACGGGCTGAGCAAGCCGGTCGTGATTCCGCCGGCCTACGGGTTGGTGGGACTGCACAGCGTGACCTTCACCGGCGACGGCAACGAGCTGGCCTACTGGAACCGCTACGTGGCGGTGGCCGAGATGGGCGGGCTGGGCTCGGTGGTGGAACCACGCTTGAACCTGAATCTCACTAACGGCACCGAGGACCGCGTGTCCAGCAAGCTGCCGGCATTGCAGGCGTACCAGCTGTCGCTGGGGGCCCCGGCTGCGCCGGCCGGCAGTTTCGATGCCGCGGCCGCCGCGCGTGGCAGGCTGGTGTTCGAGGGCGTCGGCACCTGCGCGACCTGCCACAGTGGCCCGCTCTTCACGGATGCCAACACGCGGCTGCACGCCGCCAGCGATTCGATGGCCGAACCGGAATCGCCGAGCTACGCATCGCGGTCCGCCACGAAGCAGTACCGCACCTCGCCTCTCAAGGGGCTGTGGCAGCACGCGCCGTATTTCCACGATGGTTCTGCGGCCACCTTGAGTGATGTGGTTCGCACGTATGACCGCAAACGCGGACTGGGGCTCACCGAACAGCAAGTGATTGATCTGAGCGAATACCTCATGTCCTTGTGATGTCAAGACGGAGAATCGAGCGCTCGAGGTGGAGGCCGGCGGGCCCTGTCAGATTCGAAGGATCCCAGCGCGACCAACCTGACCATGGTCTGAGGATCCAGGAAGCCGACCACGATGCGGCCAGGAACTTCCCCTCGGACGATCAAGTTGCAGGGCGGCAGCAGATCGACGTCCGGCTCGGCCTGCAGGGTCTGATGCGCCAGCGGCGGATTTCAGGCGCCCAAGATGCGGTAGGGCAGTATGTCGGTGCCGAGCCCCTCCTTGATCGCGCGCTGGACATCGATGTCGCTCAGCACGCCGAACCCCAGGCCTTGAGTGCCACCGTGGTCTTGGCCAAGGCGTCGTCGAAGGACAGTCCCGTGAGCGTGGTGGCGAATCAGTACATGTCAGACCTCTCGAGGCGTTGTGGCCGGGAGCAAGGAGCCGCCTGCCGTACCGACAGGTGCATTTACCCGCTGTCGCGCAGTGGCGGCTGACGCGCATTTGCCGATACATCACAGGGTATTTCGCAGTCGGAGTATAGTGGTAAGTATTTGATGACTTACCAAACGCCGCGACCACCATGCAGACCCGCCTCTCCACCGAAGAACGCCAGGTCGAGATCGTCGAGGCCGCCTTGCGTCTGGCGTGCGAAAGCAGCCCGGCGCTGATCACCACTGCCGACATCGCCACGGCGATCGGCGTCACGCAGGGTACGGTCTTCAAGCACTTCCCCACCAAGGACGCCATCTGGCTGGCTGCCATGCGCTGGGTGCGCGAAACCCTGCTGCACAAGCTTCAGGCCGCTGCGGAAGAGGCCGCCACGCCGGTGGACGCGCTGGCCGGCATGTTTCGCGCGCACGTCGAGTTCGTCATCGCGCATCCGGGCGTGCCTCGGTTCATCTTCCACGAGCTCCAGCAACCTGCTGACTCAGCGGCCAAGCTCGAGGTGCGTGGCGTGCTCCAGGGCTACCGCAAGCTGCTGCTCGGCCAACTGGCCGAATCGATCGAACAGCGACAGGTCAGCGCAGACCTGGACCCCGAGGCTGCCGCCACCAGTTTCATCGGCCTGATCCAGGGTCTTGTCATGCAATCGATGCTGACCGGCACCGCGGCCATGCGCCAGCAGGCCAACGCCATCTTCGCCCTCTACCGGCGCGGTCTCGGGGAGGCGCGATGAAAGCCTCATCGATCGGAACGCGCCGGCTCGCGCTGATCGGGCTCGGCATCCTGCTGATTGCAGCGATGACCTACGTGGTCATGCGCTCCGGCCCGTTGGCGCCGACCCGCGTCACGGTCGTGCAGGCGGCCGAGGGCCAGATCACCCCACAACTGTTCGGCATCGGCACGGTCGAGGCCCGGCGCAGCTACCTGATCGGGCCGACCACGGCCGGCCGGGTGCGTTCGGTGACCGTCGATGTGGGCGACACGGTCAAAACCGGCCAGCCGGTGGCCGAAATGGACCCGGTGGACCTGGACGAACGCACCGCCGCACTCGACGCCTCGGTGGCCCGCGCTGGCAGCGCCATGGCCGCCGCCGAGGCGCAGCGCCGCGACGCCCAGGCGCGCAGGGAACTCGCGGCTGTCAACGCGCACCGCTACGTCGAGCTCGGCCGGCAGAACTTCATCAGCACCGGCGCGGTCGAGGCCCGGTTGCAGGAGCAGGCGTCGGCCGACGCCCTCCTCACCGCTGCCGAAGCCAACCTGGTTGCAGCCCGGCAGGACCAGCAGCGCCTGGCCGCCGAACGCGCCGGCCTTCGCCAGCAGCGGGCCAACGTTCGCCTGCTAGCCCCTGCCGACGGTGTCGTCGCCAGCCGCGATGCCGAGCCCGGCTCGACCGTTGTCGCCGGACAGGCCGTGCTGCGCGTGATCGAGCCCTCGTCGCTGTGGGTCAAGGTGCGCCTGGACCAGGCGCGCTCGGGTGGCCTGGCGGTGGGCCTGCCTGCCCAGATCGTGCTGCGTTCGAGGCCGGGCCGCCCCGTCCCCGGCAAGGTCGCCCGTGTCGAGGCCCTCAGCGACAGCGTGACCGAGGAACGCGTGGCGCAGATCGGCTTCGACCAGGTGCCCGCCGGCCTGTCGGTGGGCGAACTGGCGGAGGTGACCCTGTCGCTTCCGCCGACCTCGAAGGCGGTGCTGCTGCCCAATGCCGCCATCAAGCGCCGGAATGCGCAGACCGGTGTCTGGGTGATCGACGCAGGCGCCTTGCGCTTCGCGCCCGTGCGAGTCGGCCAGGCGAGCCTGGACGGCCAAGTCCAGGTGCTCGGCGGCGTCAAGCCCGGCATGACCGTCGTTGTCCACAGCGAAAAGGAAATCGGCGAGCGCAGCCGCATCACCGTGGTCGATGCGCTCGCGGGGCGGCAACCGTGATCAGCCTCGCCGGCAGGGACATCCTGCACTCCTGGAGCAAGTTCGTGCTGACCGGCATCGGCCTGGGTCTGCTAATCGGCGTGACCCTGACCATGGCGGGGGTGTACCGCGGCATGGTGGATGACGCGCGGGCGCTGCTCAACAACAGCGGCGCCGACCTCTGGGTGGTACAGCAGGACACTCAGGGACCGTACGCGGAATCGTCGAGCCTGCGCGACGACGCCGTGCGCAACGTGCTAGGGCTGCCCGGCGTGGCTCGCGCCGCCAATGTGACCTACCTGACGATGCAGGTGCGGCGAGCCTTGGACAGCGGCGCGGCGCCGGCGGGCCGCGGTGATAACGACGTGCGAGCGATGGTGGTCGGCTTCGAGGCCGGCCAGCCGGGGGAGCCGGTCTACCTGGTGGCCGGCCGGCACATCACGCGCAGCCACCACGAGGCCGTCGCCGACATGCGCACGGGCTTTACCCTGGGCGAACGCATCCGCATCCGCCGCCACGACTACACGGTGGTCGGGTTGACGCGGCGCATGGTGTCGTCGGGTGGCGACCCTATGGTCTTCATTCCGCTGAAGGACGCGCAGGAGGCGCAATTCCTGAAGGACAACGACGCCATCGTCAACGAGCGCGCCCGCACCGCGGCCAACCCGAGCCTCAACCGCCCGGGCGTGCCGGGGCTGCTGGAGGCGATCCAGGCGTCGCAGGCCAACAACCGCAATGTGAACGCCATCCTCGTGCAGGTGCAGCCTGGCATCGACGCCGAGGTGGTGGCCGAACCGGTGCGCCGGTGGAAGCACCTGGAAGCCTTCACGCGCGAGCAAATGGAAGAGATTCTCGTGGCCAAGCTGATCGCCACGTCGGCCAAGCAGATCGGCATGTTCCTGGTGATCCTGGCGATCGTCAGCGCGGCCATCGTGGCCTTCATCATCTACACGATGACGCTGGGCAAGATCCGCGAGATCGCGGTGCTCAAGCTGATCGGCACGCGCAACCGCACCATCGCCGGCATGATCCTCCAGCAGGCGCTGGGCCTGGGCCTGATCGGCTTCGTCGTCGGCAAGGTGGCGGCGACCTTCTGGGCGCCGATCTTCCCGAAATACGTGCTGCTGGAGCCGGGCGACGCGGTGCGCGGGCTGGTGGCGGTGGTGGTGATCTGCGCGCTGGCCAGCACGCTGGCGATCCGCGTCGCGCTGAAGGTCGACCCGGCCGCGGCGATCGGAGGCTGAGGTGGGCGAACTCGGCATCCGCATCGAGCATCTTCGCAAGCGCTACGGCGAGGGCGACACCGCCGTCGACGCGCTGAAGGACGTGAACATGACCGTGGCGCCCGGCGAGGTGGTGGGCCTGATCGGCCCGTCGGGTTCGGGCAAGAGCACGCTGCTGAAGTGCCTGGGCGCGGTCATCGAGCCGAGCGGCGGCAGGATGGTGCTGGGCGGCGAGGCCATCTACGACAACGGCTGGAAGATCCCGGATCTGCGCGCCCTGCGGCGCGACAGCATCGGCTTCGTCTTCCAGGCGCCCTACCTGATCCCGTTCCTCGACGTGACCGACAACGTGGCCTTGCTGCCGATGCTGGCGGGGCGACCGAACACCGAGGCCCGGACGCGCGCCCGTGACCTGCTGAAGGCCCTGGACGTCGACCACCGTGCCGGCGCACAGCCTTCGCAGCTGTCCGGCGGCGAGCAGCAGCGCGTGTCGATCGCGCGCGCCCTGGCGAACCGGCCGCCGGTCATCCTGGCCGACGAGCCCACTGCGCCGCTGGACAGCGAGCGCGCCTTGGCCGTGGTGCGCATCCTCAACCAGATGGCAGTGCAGTACCACACGGCGGTGATCGTCGTCACGCACGACGAGAAGATCATCCCGACCTTCAAGCGGCTCTATCACATTCGCGACGGCCGGACCGAAGAAGAGGCGGGGCAAGGCTTGAGCCTCTGACCCGATCCAGCCCGGTTGCACCAGCCGTCAACCAGGAGCAAGAGCGTGAGCACATCCAAGGCGGATTGGCTGGTGAAGTCACTGGCAGGGGTCGCTGTGCTCTTCGGGTTGCTGACGGTCCTGTCCGGCGGTCGCACACTGTTCGGTGGCGAAGCGGCGCGCCTGGCCGCCGGGGCCATAGTGCCCTTCGTGCTCTGGTTCAACTTCG